>Ga0207421_10000286_pt1 | contig 63332 bp, 46 predicted proteins | sample SodLakKL_010_SED_4_FD_187542 | JGI IMG/M metagenome (GOLD analysis project Ga0207421, IMG submission 187542) | Alkaline sediment microbial communities from Lake Tanatar, Kulunda Steppe, Russia - 8KL_010_SED (SPAdes) (version 2) | ecosystem: Environmental > Aquatic > Non-marine Saline and...
TTTTACTTTAACGTAAAATTCAGTTTCATAGAGAGACAAGGGGATTTCATCATGTATTATTTAACCATCAAACGTCCGGAAGTGCAGCACCTGATTTCCTGACCTCTTTTCGTCACCGCGATATTGACAGCCTATGAAGAGCGGATCGCATACTACTATTCTGCTTGTTGAAACGCAGGAGCAATCAGATCGCAATTTTTACCGGGAACTCTCAGCGCACGGCTATGACGTCATAACATGTATTTCGGGTGCCGATGCCCGGCGGGCAGCCGGCGAGCTTCCTGATGATTCGCTTGTCCTTTTTATACTACCCTCCCGAATCACTGACAATGAAAAAACTTTGTTCCGTACCGCTGCTGACATCGGACAAACCCATGACCTGCCCGTCGTCTTTATCTCCGGCCGCACCGATCCGCAAACCCTGGAAAAAATCCAGTCAGCCAGCCCGTACTGTTTCATTAAACCGGATGAATCCATCCACGAAATTTCCGCCTGCCTTTCACTCACCATGCAGCACCACGGCAGGCACCGGCAGCTGCGCAGCGAACTGGAGCGCAACAAGAAACTGCAACGTGAAATTCAGGAAAGCAGCGAAAAGTATCACCGCCTGTTTCACACCATCACCCAGGGAGTGATCTATCAGAATCCCGACGGCACCATATCATCGGCAAACCCCGCAGCCGGAAAGATTCTGGGACTTTCAGCAGATCAGATGAAAGGCAAAACGTCGATGGATCCGCGCTGGAAAATGATCCGGGAGGATGGCTCAAAAGTCCCCGGTTCCGAACATCCCGCAATGATTGCCCTCCGCACCGGAAAAAAAACAGGTCCGGTCACCCGCGGCGTTTACATCCCCGAACAAAACAGATATACCTGGCTTAAAATAACCGCCATCCCCCTGTTCAAACCCGGAGCTGACAAACCGTTTCAGGCCTATGCCACCTTCGAGGATATCACCGACCGCAAGCGATCCGACGAAAAACTGCGCAAACGGGAACAGCGGCTCCAACACTCGCATGACCTGATGCAATACATTATCGAACATAACCGCAGCGCAGTAGCCGTGCACGACAAGAATCTCAACTATATTTATGTAAGCCAGCGATATCTGGACGTCTTCAACGTAAAGGACCGCGCCATCATCGGAAAGCACCATTACGAGGTATTTCCCGATCTGCCGGAAAAATGGCGCAAGGTACATCAAAAAGCGCTGCAGGGTGAAATCTCAAGCGCTGAGAACGATCCGTTCTACCGCAGTGACGGCACCGTGGAATGGACCCGCTGGGAGTGCCGGCCATGGTATGAAATCGACGGCTCTATCGGCGGCATCATTATCTATACCGAAGTTATTACCGAGCGCAAAAAAGAAGAGGAACGGTTCCGGCAGATCATCGAACTCAACCAGACGGTAATTTGGGAACTTGATACCGACGGACTGTTTACGTTTATCAGTCCCATGGTCGAAAAAATATGGGGCTACAAGCCCGAAGAGCTCGTCGGAAAGGTACACTTCTATGAACTGCATCCGAAGGAGGGCCGCGACGCGTTCCGTGAGGAGACACTCACCCGCATACGCGCCGGAAACACATTCCAGGATCACCTCAATCCCGTCCAGAGGCCTGACGGCAGCATCGCCTGGGTACTCACCAATGCCATGCCCATCTATGATGATCGCGGGAACCTGCTGGGTTACAGAGGCTCCGACCAGGATGTCACCGAACTGAAGATGGCTGAGGAGCAGGTCTGCCAGAGCCTGAAGGAGAAGGAGGTCCTGCTTTCGGAAATCCACCACCGCGTGAAGAACAATATGGCCGTGATTTCCAGCCTGCTCACCCTGCAGTCTGAATTTTCCAGTCAGAAGAAGAACCCTGACAAGCTCATTCAGAGCCTGCAAACAAGGGTGGCATCCATGGGGCTCGTTCATGAGCTGGTCTACGAAAGCAGCAATTTTGCCGAGATCGAAGCCGGTGAACTTCTCCGACGGTTGGTGGAGTACCTGGACACTATCTACGAGCCGGACGAGAAAAAAATCACCGTAAAGGTATGGTCCGATGATATCATGCTCACCATGAACGAGTCGGTGCCCATGACGCTGTTCATCAGCGAACTGGTCACCAATGCCTACAAACACGCTTTCCGCGGCTGCAAAGGCGGTAATATTGATGTGGTTTTCGAAAAGTTCAAGGAGGGCCGGCGGCTGGTGATCCGTGATAACGGAAAAGGGGTGCCGGATGTGGACACGCTGAACAATCCGGAGAGTTTTGGATACACCATCATCCACGGACTGATCCAACAACTGCGGGGAGAACTCATGTTTTCAACCCCGCCTGAGGGCGGACTCACAGTGGAGGCCCGGCTGCCGGATAAGAAATCCGGCAGCAATAAAAGAAGCAAAGGAAGCAGCACCTGAAGCAACGGCCGGAAACATTGGCCGGAAACAGCGGTCATTTGACCAGTCCGGCTTTTTTCTTCAGTGCATCCGCCTCCTCCAGCACCTCCTCGTTCTCTTTTTTCAGTCCGGTCACAAATTTATTGCCTTCGAAATCGCCGCGAACCGCTGCAAAGTCGCCATCCGCATCGCCCGACAGGCCGTATCCGATCCTGCTCCAGATATCGAACTCCTTTTTGGCATCGTGCACGATCATATTGTTGCATTTGACCGTCTGTTCGGCACCCTCGTCTATGATCTGCGCCAGCAGGGCGGGACTCCAGCTGTCGGCCGGCACCCCATGCCACTCCTCGATGAGTGCGGCACAGTAGGCCCAGATGTATTCATCGGTTTCGGCAGCCAGCCCGGCAACAGCCGCTTCCAGTTCGGCCGTGTCGGCAAAAGCGCCCGAAGCGATGTTCTCCTGCAGTCTGGTGTAAAGCACTTCGGGCAGATACATGCCTGCCGCATCCACCCATCGATCGCACACCTTGTCCCGGTCAAACTGCAATCCGCGCAGCAGCTTTTTCTGACTGACCGGAAGGTCCAGGCTGTTCAGGCGCCGCATCAGCCCCTTGCCCATGAACATCCTGATTGCCATTTCGTAATAGCGCGCGCAGGTCTTGAGCAGCAACCGCTTGATGTAAAGCCCCTTGTAGTGGACCATGTCCTGCTCTTTCGACGCCTTCTCGCGCAGCTCTTTCATGCGGGCGAGTCCGGCTCGCACCTTGCTGATGATGTACGGATGGAAGAGATCGAAATGGACCTGATCGAGTTTGTCATCGCCCATGCGCCTATCGCGGTTCGGCCATTTTTCGGTGTCGCGCCGCGTGCCGACGGTAAACAGGTTCATCGCCGGCGTGAGCATCGAACGCCCGTTCATTTCGGTGATGTAGGAGAATGGAAATTCCGATCCGTCAAACGAATCGGGGTGCTTGCCGATCACCGCGGTGAAGGGCCCGATGTGCATCGGCCAGCCCATATAGCTGAACGATCCGGTTTTCACGCCGCGATCAAGCACGCCCTGGTGCAGCGGGCCGAGCTTGTACATGTGGTTGCTCTGGTTGGTGCCGCTGCCGATGTTGACGAAGGAAGTCACCGCGGCAATCAGCAGGGTTGATTTGTGATGTGTCACGCTGTACGGACCCGCAAACAGGCTCACCGCCTCACCGTGAAACGCCTCGCTGTTGGCGAAGAACACGGAGTTTTCAGCCGAAAACTGCTTGCCGATCTTCACGCCCTGTCCCACAAAGCAGTTTTTCAGAACCGCACCGGTCTCGACCACCGAGCCGGACTGGATGATCACATTTTCAGCGATTACACCGGCCCCCACGGTCACCGGCGCCTCTCTGGAGCTTACCAGCGTGACCTCCTCCAGGTGCCGGGCATTGCTGATTTTGGCGAATTCGCCGACATCCAGATTGCGCAGCACCCCGCAGTCGCGGATCTCGGTGCCGGTCCCGATGTGCCCCTGCTCCGACACCTTGCTGTCCGCATACGCCCCGATCATCTTCTCCAGCTGTTTGACCAGCTTCTCGTTATGCCGGCAGGTCGCCATGATGAAGGCCACCTGGGCGGAGAGCCTGTCATACATCATCACCTCGCGTCCGCCGGCTTCATTCAGCACCTCGATCTCCGTGCCGTTGCCGAACGTGGTCTTGCCCGTGACGGCAATCGTGCCCACATTCCGGATTACCGATCCGGTGGCCACCCGGTAGCCGGACAAAAACTGCACCGAGGCAATAAATATATTATCCTCCAGTACCGTATTGTGCAGCGTGGTGTGATAAATGCCACACTGCACGGTTTCGCCCTCCTCGAGTTTTATCTTTCCGTCAAAAACCCCGAGTTTGTTTCGTCCCGAAAAATAGACGTTGCGTACCCGATCGGGACTAAATCCCTCCACGACCAGCACATGATCCCAGTCTTCGGCCAGACAGCCGTTGCTTTTCAGGATCGCCAGTTCATCGTTGTTCAGGTTTCTGTACGTCATGAGTTTCAGACCTCCGGCAGTTTACTCAGTGCTTCCCGTTCGATGTCTTTGAAATATTTTACCGTACCCACTTTCAGCTCCATGGTAGCCTCTTCGTCACAGAGAACCATTCCGTGAGGATGCAGCTGCAGCATCGATGAGGTCCACATATGGTTTACACCCTCCTCGATCATCATCCGCATGGCGCGCGCCTTTTTGATGCCTTTGACCAGAATAGCCACCTCTCCGGCATCCATCACCGTACCCACGCCGACCGTCAGCGCCGTCTTCGGCACCCTGTCCACATCGCCGTCAAAAAAGCGTGCATTGGTTACACGTGTATCGTAGGTCAGAGTTTTCAGTCGTGTCCGTGAGGAAAGCGACGACCCCGGTTCATTGAATGCGATGTGCCCGTCCTCGCCGATGCCGCCGAGAAACAGGTCGATGCCGCCGGCCTCCTTGATTTTCTCCTCGTAGTTCCAGCACTCCTGCTGCAGGTCCGACGCATTTCCGTCAGGAATATTGATCTGTTCCTGCGGGATGTCGATGTGCCGGAAAAGGTTATCCCACATGAAATAGTGATAGCTTTGCGGATGGTCCTCCGGCAGGCCGACGTACTCATCCATGTTGAACGTGATAACGTTCCGGAACGATACCTTGCCGTCGTTGTAGAGCTTCACCAGCTCTTTGTAGGTGCCGACCGGCGACGAACCGGTGGGCAGTCCGAGCACATAGGGGCGGTCGGACGTCGGGTTCGCCTTTTTGATCTTGTGAACGATGTAATGGGCCATCCACTTGCTCATCTTGTCATAATCGGGGAAAATCAGGTTTCTCATACAAACTCCTTTTTATCGTGTTTTTTTTGATGTGAAATTGAATTGATGTGATTCTGAAATAATGTTGTGATCTGCAATCATTTTATAAATCACTGTGTCCCTTCCGGCCCGGATGTTTCCTCACCGGATGTTTCCGCACCCGCATCACCCGCCGTCCTGCAGTACGATCCTGGCGTCGGCGGCAAAACTGCCCTGTCCCTCATCCAGAACGAGAAGCGGATTGATGTCCAGCTCGCGGATCTGCGGGCACTCTTCGGCCAGCTGCGAAAGCCGCTGGATGGCCTCCCGAACCGAGGCGGTGTCCCTGGGTTTTCTTCCACGCGCGCCTTTCAGCAGCGGCGCCGCCCTGAGTTCCGACATCATCCGGTCCACCGTCTTCGGATCAACCGGTGTAATGCCGAACGCGACATCCTTGAAAATTTCGACAAAAATCCCGCCGTAACCAAACATCACGACCGGTCCGAACGTACGGTCCCGCTTGATTCCCAAAATAGTCTCTTCTCCCTTCGGAATCATCTTGCGGATGAAGAATCCTTCGATGCCGGCTTCCGGCTGCTGCTTTTTGATCTTCTGCAGCATGTTTTCCGCCGCTTCGCGGACTTCTTCGCCCGAAGAGAGATTCAGAACGACACCATCCACATCCGATTTGTGCACAATGTCTTCCGAGATGATCTTCAGTACCACCGGGAAACCGATGCGTCCGGCGGCCTCTGCCGCCTCATCGGGCGTTTTGGCTACTTCGCTTTGATATTGCGGAAGTCCGTAAGCCTCAAGCACCTTTACGGCCTCATGCTCCGGAAGCATTCCGCGACCGCCGGCAGCCGCCTTATCGAGAATGCGGTGCGCCTTTTCGCGGTCGACGTCTTTGAACGCTGCGGGCGGTTCCTGCTTTGCATCCCCGGCCTTCCGGAAATTCCAGGCCGCGGCAAACGCTCCGCTCATCGACTCGGCGAGGATATAGTGCGGAATGTGGTTTCTCTGAAGGATATCGATCCCCTCTGCCACATCCGACTCGCCCATGAAGGAGGTGTAGATCGGCTTGCCGTATTTGTCCGCAACCACGCAGATCTCTTCGGCAATGCTTTCAATTTCGGTCATCGACTGCGGCGTCAGAATGACAAAAACGCCGTCGACGTTTTCATCCTCAAGTACGGCGGAAATGGCCACATTGTAGCGGTCGGCCCGCGCATCACCGATGACATCCACCGGGTTCTTCGTATTGGCCGTAGCCGGCAGCTTTTTCTTCAGCAGCGCGGCCGTTTTTTCGGTGAAGCCCGGCACATCGAGACCGTCGCTCACAGCCGCATCGGTCACCAGTACGCCGGGTCCGCCCGCGTTGGTGACGATGGCCACGCGGTTGCCTTCCGGAAGCGGCTGATAGGCGAACGCGATCGCCTTGTTGAACATCTCTTCGATGTCGTTGCACCGGATGATTCCTGCCTGCCGGAATGCCGCATCGCAGATCCCGTCGCTGCCGGCCAGCGATCCGGTGTGGGACAGCGCGGCCGACGCCCCGAGTTCGGTCCGGCCCGATTTTATGGCCAGCACCGGTTTTCCGGCGGCAATCACCTCGCGCGCCGCATCCATCAGTGCCGGCCCGTCGGTAATATCCTCCAGATAAAGCAGCACCACATCGGTTTTGGGATCATCCTTGAGGTAGTGCAGGAACTCGATCTCACTCATCTGTGCCTTGTTGCCGAGGCTGACGAATTTTGAGAACCCGATGTGCTTGGCGCGGGCATAGTCCAGCACCGCCGTACAGAGCGCTCCGCTTTGAGACAGAAAGGCGATACGTCCTTCATCGGGCATCTGACGGGCGAACGATGCGTTCATCATCACTTCGGGGTCGGTATTGATGATGCCCAGGCAGTTCGGTCCGATGAAGTTGATGTCGTACTTTTCGGCGATGTCGAGCAGCTGCTGCTCGCGCTCGCTGCCTTTGCCTCCGATCTCACGATAGCCGGCGGTAATGATGATCACATTTTTGATGCCTTTTTGTCCGCACTGCTCCAGCGCCATGTGCGCCACGGCGCTCGGGAACACGATCACGGCTACATCGACCGGGTCTTCGATATCGATAAGATACTTCCAGGACCGGACCGAGGCGATGTGCTTCTGGCCCGGGCTGACGGGATAAAGCATCCCCTGGAATTCGGTTTTAAGAAGGTTGCGGAAAATATCGCCGGGAACGGTACCGATCACGTTATTGGCACCGGCCACGGCTATGGACTGGGGATGGAACATGGTTTCCAGCCCTTTTGCTCTGTCGGCGTATGTTTTACTCATACGGACGCTCCGGGTTTTCGGGTTGGACCGGAACAGAGTATTTCAGCAGTGTTCCGGAAAATGTGTTTGCAAAGGCGGGTGCATCGCCGGTGACCCGCTGCCGGACAGACTCCGGGTACCGGGATAGTGCTGTGATATTTATCAGGCGGGCGCTGACGGCAATTCCGTGAAATGTGCCACGGCGCATGGCTGTGTTGCGGCAGCAGCCGGCTGACACGCGGAATCGTACCGCATTGTCTGATGAAGCTATTTTTCCAGGTATCCGGAGATGAATTCTACAGCCTCCGATACCGTTTGCACGTCCAGCGCCTTCTCCTCATCCATTTCGATGTCGAACTCCTCTTCAAATGCGGCAACAAGCTCCATGCTCTGCATGGAGTCGGCACCGAGGTCAAAGATGAAATTGGCATCCTCGGTGATCTGATTTTCGGGTATTTCCAGTACTTTCGCGATCACTTTTTTGACTCTCTTCTGCACATCTTTTGTCATGGCCTGTCCCTTTATTGGTGCGAAAAAAAGTACTCCGGTGTGTATCTCTGCCTTGTCCTTGTAATGATGATTGCCGGCAGGTAAATGCGCGATTCTGTCCCGGACTCAGCTGTGAATAACGTTCAGATCATCGTACCAAGTCAATATTTTTCCGTTCCGGTTAGTAAATACTATAACGCAATTTCGGGACAAATGCAAGCTCATGAATCAGAAAAGCGGTTTTTCCACGTGCCCGGCTGATGACATACTCCGGACCAGTCCGCCCGAAATTCTTCTGCAATTTTATCACTCAGGTGATTATTATACAGAAAGCATTGCTGAGATTGCTTCAAATTTTCTTTCACTGCCAAATTCTGCTTTTTATGAGCACCTCCAGAAAACGAAGTAATATCGTCCTGATTGACGGCTGCCGGACACCATTTCAAATACCCGGAACCGGCTATCGCAGCTTCCGCTCCCGCGACCTCGCGCGTTTTGCCATCCGCGGCCTGCTTAACCGCACAAAAATCGCAGGCGATCAGATCGGCCATGTGATTATGGGCACCGCATTTCCGGATACCGAAACCGGAAACCTGGCCCGTGAAGCCGCCCTGGGCGCCGGTCTGCCGGCCTCCGTTCCCGCGCATACCGTCTCGATGTCATGCCTTTCATCCCAGCAGGCGATTGCCGGCGGTATCGGTCAGATCCTTTCCGGCGGGGCGGATGTGGTCATTGCCGGCGGTGCCGATTCGTTTTCATCCGTCAGGAGGCCCGAAGAGCTGCCTCTCCTGCGGGAAGTCAGCACCGGGGAGACGATGGGCAAATGGGCCGACCGGCTTGCGGACCGGCTTGGAGTTTCCCGGGAGGAGCAGGATGCGTACGCGGTCCGGTCCCATCAAAGTGCCGTAAAAGCAAACGAAAGCCGGTTGCTTGACGATGAACTGATTCCGGTTGCGAGCCAGCCCGGATTTGAAGCGGTCACCCGCGACAACGGGTTCCGTGCCGACTTCACTCCGGAAAGCCTGTCTATTCTGAAACCCGCCTTCACCAAAAAACATGGCACGGTTACCACCGGAAACGCATTCTTTCCTGCCGACGGCGCCTCGGCAGTGCTGATCATGACCGAGGAAAAGGCGGCTGAACTGGGCCTGACGCCCCGTGTCCGGATTGCATCCCGGAGCTGGACCGCGGCGCACCCTGCCGACGATATGCTCACCGGTGCCGCACACGCCATCCCAAAGCTGATTGAGCAGTCGGGTATCAATCCGGGTGATATCGATGTGTTCGAGGTGCACGAAGCTTTTGCCGTTCAGATCATTGCCCTGCTGAAGGCGCTTGCCTCATCCCCGGTTCCCCTGCCCCTGCGGTCGCTGAACCCGCTTGGCGGATCGCTTTCACTCGGACACCCGTTCGGTGCAACCGGCGGCCGGCTTCTGACGACCGCTGCGAACCGGCTCACGCGGGGCAATGGACGATATGCGGTTGTGGCCTCTCCCGGCGGCGGCGGTCACGGCCATGCCATGCTGCTTGAGGCCATGGATGCCGGATCCGGGAATAAAAGCGCACGCGGGGCATCATCCCGAAAAACCACCACTCAAAAAGCCGCTTCCCGGAAGAGCTCATCCTCAAAAGCGGCCGGCACGCGGACATCTGCCAGCAAGGCGCCATCCGGAAAAACAGAAAAAACGGAAGGCACACAAAGGTCCGCAGGCAAAGCGTCATCCGGAAAAGCCGGGGAATCATCATCCGGAAAATCACAAACGAAAAAAACGGAATCCCAAAAATCAGGACCAAAGCAGTCAGGCACCCCATCATCCGATAATCAGAATACGGCATCATGAAGACGCTCAAACTGACGGTAGAAGATCATATTGCGACACTGACGGTGGATCAGCCCCAAAACCGGGTCAACACCATCACCAGTCAGCTGATAGCCGAATTTGATGAGGTGCTGGACAATCTCGAGCATGATGAACTGATCCGCGCACTCATCATAACCGGCGGAAAACAGGACCGCTTCATTTCCGGCGCCGATATCCGGCTTCTGCTTGGCTTCCGGAAAAAGGGTGACGCGCTTGCCTTCAGCCGGAAAGCCAATTCGCTGCTCACGCGGCTCTCGCAGCTGCCCGTCCCGGTCGTTGCAGCCATCCACGGACCTGCGCTGGGCGGCGGACTGGAAGTGGCGCTTGCATGCGACTACCGGATCGCCACCGATGACCCGACCACGCGTTTTTCACTGCCGGAGGTCAATCTGGGTTTGTGTCCGGCCGCCGGCGGATCCCAGCGGCTGCCCGCCCTGATCGGCACCTCTGAGGCGCTTTCGATGCTTCTGACCGGCCGGACCGTCTATCCCCGCGAGGCACTCGAAACCGGCCTGGTGGATGAGCTTATCCATGTCCCGGGCCTGATGAAGGCCGCCCGGAATACCGCCCGGATGCTGATGGACAGCAAGGATGAGATCCGGCAGAAGGGTGCGGTTTCCAAAGTCCTCGGGACGATGCGCGGCAATCCGGTAGCCCGGCGGATTTTGTTCAACAGAGCGGAAAGTGACATTCAGAAGCAGACTCGCGGTCGTTATCCGGCGCCGAAAGCCATTCTGGAATGTGTCCGTCACGGACTGAAGCACGGGCCGGAGGCCGGCCTTGCGTTTGAATCGGAGACGTTTGATGCGCTGGCGGTTACGCCCGAGAGCCGCCAGCTCGTGCTTGGCTATTTCAAGCGCCAGGCTGTACGGAAAAATCCGTCCAAAGCCCGGCCGCAAAAGGTGGATCACATCGGAGTGCTGGGAGCCGGGCTGATGGGGTCGGGAATCACGGCGGTAAGTGCCGCCAGGGGATTTGCCGTAACATTGAAAGACCGGGACATTCCATCTGCCGTCCGTGGCAAGCAGGCCGCCTGGAATGAGCTGACCAAACGGGTGCAGGCGCGTGCCATAACGGAGTTTGAGCGGGACCGGCTGCTGGCAGGCATTCACTGCACAGACAGCTACAACGACCTGCGCGGACTTCCGTTCGTCATCGAGGCGGTATTCGAAGAGTTGTCGTTCAAGCGCCGCGTGCTGGCTGAATCGGAAGAGGTGCTGCCCGATGACGCTGTATTCGCATCCAACACATCGGCCATTCCGATCTCGGATATTGCCGCATCCGCCCGCCGCCCGGAGCGCGTGGTGGGCATGCATTATTTCTCGCCGGCCCGGAAAATGCCGCTGATCGAGATCATCCGGGGCCGTCAGACCGACGAGAAAGCCGTAGCCACGACATGCGACATTGCCCTGCGCCAGGGCAAATATGTGATCGTTGTGGATGATCAGCCGGGGTTCTATATCAGCCGGATCGTCCTGCCGATGATCAACGAGGCGATGCATCTCATCGAAGAAGGCGCCGACATACGCATCATTGATACGGCGATGAAAAATTTCGGTTTTCCGGTCGGCCCGGTCAATCTGACCGACGAGGTGGGTATTGATGTGGTTTCCCACGTTATGGAAACCATGGCTCCGGTGTTTAACAAGCGCGGCACTACGCTCAACCAAAGCATTCACAGACTGTACGAGTCGGGATTTGCCGGACGCAAAAACCGGCGCGGCTTCTATGACTATCGTGAAAAAAAGGGGATTCTGAACCGGCAGGATCATAAGCTGATCAATCAGGAAATCTATGCCTACTTCGGCGAATCCGGGCGGCGGGATTTCCAGCTTAAGGAGATCATGGACAGAATTACGCTTGTTATGATCAACGAGGCGGCATATTGTCTGCAGGACAAGGTTATAGCCAGGCCTTCCGACGGTGACATTGGCGCGGTGCTGGGCATGGGTTTCCCTGCTTACCGCGGCGGGCCGTTCCGGTATATGGATCAGGAAGGGATCCGTTCGGTCCGGGACCGTTTGCTGTACCGCCGGGATCTTCATGGCGCACGCTTCCATCCGGCTCCTCTGATTGAAGACCGTTTCAATGCCGGCAAGACCTTTCATTGATCTGTGCACCTGCTTTTGTAGTAGCTGGGTAAAAGCCGTATATTTCAGGCTATTCGCACATTTGTGTAACAATTGAAACAATGCACGTAATTATTGGTTATGGACACATTACTTTTTTTCTTTGCCGCTGATCCCGAAGGTGGCGGCGGCGGCTTCACCAGCCTCATCTTTCTTGCCGCTATTTTTCTGGTATTCTACCTGTTTATCATTCGCCCCCAGTCCAAAAAGCAGAAAGAGATTCAGAAAAAAGTTTCGGAAATGAAAAAGGGCGACAAAGTTGTTACATCAGGAGGCGTCGTTGGAATCGTATCTTCCATCGAAGACGACTCAATCATGATGGAGATCGACAAGGACGTCAAAATCAAGCTGCTCAAGAATGCCATTGTGGATGTGAATCCGCAAAAATAACAGCAGTATTCTCCGGGCAGCATTAACCCGGTTTCCCGTTTAAATATCCGTATGTCCAGCGAAAGCCCATTTGAATTCAACACCATTGAATCGGCCATAGAAGATATCCGCGCCGGTAAAATGGTAATTGTGGTTGACGACGAAGATCGCGAAAACGAAGGCGATTTTGTGATGGCGGCCGAGAAGGTGACGCCGGAATCCATCAATCAGATGGTAACCTACGGGCGCGGTCTGGTATGCGTTCCGCTCACCCGGCAGCGTGCCTATGAGCTGAACCTCGAACCCATGGTGGTCAACAACACCGATTCGATGGAAACCGCATTCACTGTTTCGGTGGATCACCGGCCTGACACCACTACCGGCATTTCGGCTTCCGACCGGGCCAAAACCATTCAGGCACTTGTGAATGCCGACGCCAGTCCGACCGATTTCCGGCGGCCCGGACACATATTTCCGCTTATCAGCCGCGAAGGCGGGGTGCTTCGCCGCGCCGGACATACCGAGGCGGCCATCGACCTCGCGAAACTGGCCGGATGCAAGCCTGCCGGCGTCATCTGTGAAATCATGAACGATGACGGCACAATGGCACGGCTGGATGATCTTATCGAGGTAGCCCGGCGATTCGATATGAAACTGATCACCATCAATGACCTGATCAGTTACCGGATGAAGCACGAAAGCCTGGTCCGGGAGGCGATCAATATTTCAATGCCCACCATTTACGGCGATTTCCGGCTGCATGCGTTTGAAGAAAAGCTGACCGGAGCCGTGCACCTTGCCCTTGCAAAGGGATCATGGGAAGAGGATGACCCCATTCTCGTGCGCGTTCACTCGCTTTGCATGACCGGCGATGTCTTCGGATCAAAACGCTGCGACTGCGGGGAACAGCTGCACACGGCACTGCGGATGGTCGAAGAAGAAGGCGCCGGCGTTGTGCTTTACATGAATCAGGAAGGCCGCGGCATCGGACTGATCAACAAACTGCACGCCTACAAGCTCCAGGAAGAAGGGATGGACACCATCGAGGCGAACGAAGCCCTCGGTTTCAAATCCGATCTGCGCGATTACGGAGTCGGCGCCCAGATGCTGCGCTCACTTGGTGTCAGCAAAATGCGGCTGATGACAAACAATCCCGCAAAACGGGTCGGACTGGTTGGATACGGACTTGAGATAGTGGAGCGGGTTCCCATCGAAACTGAAAGCTTCCCCGAAAACCTGAAATACCTGCGGACAAAGCGCGACAAAATGGGGCACGATCTTCAGAATATTGATCCGCATGACCAGCTGGACATGCTCAAAAGCATTCTTCACTGAGAGTGCGTTCAGCGGTCAGACTTCAAGACTTCAGCTTTTCCTTTTGCGGCAGTCACTCCTGCCTGCCGCAGTCGTTCACCGGAACGTCATTCACCGCTTGTGCTGACGTCAGCTGCCGGACCCGTCTTCCGTACCCGAGGCCAGCAATGTCTCCAGTCCCTTCCAGGCCAGATCGACACATCCGATGCGCATCGGATAGGCCTTGATTTCCCCGAGTGAGGTCAGTTCCGCTTCCAAAGAGTCCGGTGCCTGACGCTCGTCCCCGCCAAGCCAGGCCCTGATTTGTGCTGTTTTGCGGACAGCATCCGGCAGTTGCATCCCCGATAATTCACTGCAGGCAATCGATGCCGATGCGAGGCAGTAGAAACACCCCTCCCCTTCGAATTTCAACTCGTCAACCCTGTCATTTTTCAGTCTGGCAGAAAAGGACAGCCGGTCGCCGCACCTCCGGTTCACCACTTCATGCTGCAGATCAGGTGTGTCGACCGTACCGCGGCACCGCTGGTTGCGGAAATGATCAATAAGCAGGGACGTTTTTTCCGTGTCTTTCCGTGACATTGCAGATGCGGAGTATTAGCGATCCGGTGAGTTCTGCCGCTTTGGAGCTTCTGCTCCCTTTTGTGAGTCCCCGGCTTGTGGGCCGATCTCATCAGGAGAACCTGCCTGCTCATCCCCCCATCGTTCATCCTCTTTTTGCGGATTGCCCGGACTACCGCTTACAGGATTCTCTTTCGGGGAAGCCCCGGTCTGGTATTCGGGGATCAGTTTTTTATAGAAAACAATCAGCGTCACGATGGCGACAGTTATGGCGCTGTCCGCCACATTGAAGATGTAAGGAAAAACGGCAAAATTGCCGATTTCAAGCTTGAAATGTATGAAATCCACCACGTGTCCGTCCAGAACGCCGCCGTAGCCTCCCACGCGGGCCATGAAAATGCGGTCGGCGATATTCCCGAGCGCGCCGCCGATGATCATCCCCATGCAGACCATATAGCCGGTTCCGGCCGGCTTCATGGTTTTCCAGACGTAGACCAGAATCACAATGGTCGCCGCAATGGCGATGAGGCTGATGACCCAGGTATCGGCCCAGTCAATGCCCATTGCCATGCCGGGATTCTTGGTGAAATTGAACGCAAGCCACCCCTCGATCAGTGTGTACTGATGCAATTCGGGGCTGGTGCGGATCCAATACTTGGTAAGCTGATCCAGTATCAGGACAATCAGTGCTGCACCGCCGAATACCGAGAGCTTCTTCCCGACGGGGTTCAAAACAGTTATCGCCTTTTAAGTTTGGCTTCGATGCTGATCTGGGTATGGGGTACCGCTTCGAGGCGCCCTTTCGAAATTTTCTTGCCGGTCACCTTGCAGACACCATAGGTCTTGTTGTTGATGCGCTCGATGGCATCATCAAGATATTTGATGAACTTCCTGGTGCGGTTGTACAGCATGTAGGTCTTCTCTCTCTCCTGGGCATCCGTGCCGGCATCAGCCATATGAAACGAATAAGCCGACTCATCCGACGAATTCTCGGTGCTCTCCTTGAGTGCATCCATCAGAATGTTCAGATCCTGCTCGGCTTCCTTGCGTTTTTTCAAAATGATACCGCGAAAGTACTCCAGTTCCTCATCGCTGTATGGGGATACGCGCTCCCCGCTTTCGTTGGTTTCCTTGCTCATAGCTGCAGAGGATTAATAGTTGGTGTTACGTTGAATAGCAATGGTACAGTTTCTGCCGTCTATTTCCCACTGCTTGGTGAAATCAGATTCACCGGCAGGTCCATAACTGATCTCTTCTGCCAGTGTCTCGCTTTTTACATACTCTTTCATGGAATCAACCGAGGCCTGAACCTCATCATCACCATCCAGATATACTTCTATGCGATCGGTAAGTTCAAAATTGGCCTCCTTCCGCATGTTCTGGACACGGTTTACAATTTCCCTGGCAAGCCCTTCCCGCATGAGTTCTTCATCCAGCTCGGTGTCAAGCGCTACCGTAACTCCTGCTTCCGTCTCGACAGACCAGCCTTCCAGTCCGTGCCGGGTAATCGTGATGTCTTCCTTTTTCAGGGTTATGGGATCGTCATCTTCAAGGTCTACTACCCACTCACCCTTTTCTTCAAATTCCGATATGTCTTTTGTTGTCAGTTTCTGTACGGCTGCCGCCACCGGCTTCATCCGCTTTCCAAGCTTTTTGCCGAGAACCGGGAAGTTGGGCTTGGCACTTTTCTGTACGATGCCGGAATCGTCATTTACATATTCAATCTCCTTAACGTTCACTTCATCTAATATAATACCTTTTACGGAATCAATTGCCAAACGCTCTTCGGTATTATTGGCCGGAACGATCACGCGGCGCAGCGGCTGCCGGACATTGATCCGGATCTGGTTGCGAATCCGCAATACGATCGAAGTGATGGTGCGGGCCATGCTCATCCGGTACTCCAGGTCCCGGTCAATCGCAGTCTCCTCAACCGCCGGATAGAACGTCAGATGGACCGAATCCTCCTCAAACTCCGTGACGGTGTTGAGGTTGCGGTAGAGCCATTCTGTGATGAACGGTGCAACCGGACTGGCGATTTTTGCCAGATTTACCAGGCATTCGTACAGCGTCTGATAGGCGGCCGTCTTGTCCAGGCTCTTGCCTTCCCGCCAGAAACGGCGCCGGCTACGGCGGACATACCAGTTGCTCAGATCGTCAGCGAACCGCTCGATTTCACGCACGGCGCGGGTCGGTTCGTAGTCATCCATGAACGTATCCACCTTCTTGATGGTGGTAAACTGCCGGGAAATGATCCAGCGGTCGATCTCGCTGCGCTCGGAATAGGGAATCGGCACGCCGGAATAGGTCCACTTGTCGATGTTGGCATACATGGCCATGAAGGAGTAGGTGCTGACCAGCGTGTTGAAAAACTTGCGCTGGGTCTCCTGAAGCCCCTCCTCACTGAACTTCAGATTGTCCCACGGCGATGAATTGCTCATCATGTACCAGCGGGTCGTGTCGGCACCGTACTTGCTGATCGTGTCAAACGGGTCGACCGTATTCCCCTTCGACTTGCTCATTTTTTCGCCTTTGGCATCCAGTACAAGTCCGTTGGAAACCACGTTGTGATAAGCCGGCGAATCAAAAAGGATCGTTGCTATGGCGTGCAGGGTGTAAAACCATCCGCGGGTCTGATCCACGCCTTCGGCGATGAAGTCGGCCGGGAAATTCTCCTTGAACTCCGACTTGTTTTCAAAGGGATAGTGACGCTGCGCAAATGGCATCGCACCGGAATCAAACCACACATCCAGCAGGTCCGGAATACGCCGCATGGTACCGCCGTCTTTGGCCTTCCAGGTAATTTCATCGATATACGGGCGGTGAAGATCCAGTTCGGTATCCTCATCAATGCCGCCTTTTTCGCGAAGTTCCCCGATACTTCCGATAACTTCGACCTCTTCGGGGTTGTTTTCGTTTACCCAGATCGGCAGCGGGGTACCCCAGTATCGCTGGCGCGAAATCGCCCAGTCGACATTGTTCTCGAGCCAGACTCCGAAACGCCCGGTTCCGGTCCCCGGAGGTTTCCAGTTGATTTTCTTGTTAAGTTCCACCATCCGGTCGCGGATTTCCGTGGTTTTTATGAACCAGGATTCGACGGGATAGGACATCAGCGGCGTACCCTTGCGCCAGTCGTGCGGATAGTTGTGCACGTAGGTCTCGTGGCGGAACATCCGGCCCCGCTCCTTTATGTCCCGGGCAATGCCCTTGTCGGCATCCTTGAACCACTGGCCTGCAAAATCATCGATAATATCTTCAAAGCGCCCGTCCCGGCTGACCGGATTGAACATGGGAATGCCTTCTTTCTTGCACACTTCATAGTCATCGGCACCGAATGCCGGGGCGATGTGCACAATTCCGGTACCCTCTTCCAGTGTGACATAATCAGCAGGAACAATCCGCCAGGCCTGATTTCTTGAGATCTTCTTCAGCGCGTAACCGAACATCGGCTCGTAGGTGCGTCCCACCAGATCGGCGCCCTTAAGTTCCTCAACCACTTCGTAGCCGTCTCCAAGCACCTTGCCGGCCAGCTCTTTGGCAATATAGTAATATGCCTCCCGGCCGTCATGCTCGACCCGGGCTTTTACATAGTCAAATTCCGGATGAACGGCCAGCACCATGTTGGATATGAGTGTCCATGGCGTGGTTGTCCAGGCCATTACATGGGTGTTCTCCTCGCCGTCGACTGGAAATGTGACGTAGATGGACGGGTCCTGAACCTCTTCGTAGCCGAGACTCACTTCGTGGGAGCTGAGCACGGTTCCGCTGCCGGGGGAATACCACTGGATTTTATAGCCTTTGTAGATCAGGCCCTTGTCAAACATCTTCCTGAGCGCCCACCATACCGATTCGATGTAGTCATTGTCGAATGTGACATAGGGATTGTCCAGATCCACCCAGTAGCCCATGCGGTTGGTCAGGTGGTCCCAGTCGCCCTTGTAGCGGAGGACACTTTCTCGGCATTTGGCATTGTATTCGGCGATGCCGTACTCCTCAACCTGCTCCCGGCCCTGAAGCTTGAGCTCCTTCTCAACTTCAATTTCAACCGGCAGACCGTGGGTGTCCCAGCCGCCTTTGCGGTCGACCTTGCACCCTTTCAATGTCTTGTACCGGCAGAAAAGATCCTTGACCGTCCGGGACAGCACATGATGGATGCCCGGCTTGCCGTTGGCCGTAGGCGGACCCTCATAAAAGGTGAAGGGGATGCCATCCTTGCGGGTGGATACGCTGCGATTGAATACATCATTCGCCTTCCACCACTCCAGAACTTCGAGTTCTGCTTTGGGATATTGTAACTGTTTTACTTCCTTGAATTTCTTACTCATACTGTCGAGAAGGGATTCTCAGCTTCGGGATATTTACAAGAGCGTAAATATACGAAATAAAATTCTAACTGCTGAGTTTTGAAGATTAACCTGTACCACCCGGCATACGCTGCCGCAATTGTTTTTTCGTTATATTTATCCGGATTCTGAAATAATCAGATAAAGATAAGACTCTTTGGAACACACTTGAAACCGGTAAAATCAAATAAGATGCCAAACCGCGGATTAGCCCGATTATTACTTTTCAGCTTGTTTTTTCCGGCACTGACGGCAGTTTCCGGCTGTGAAGGCGAGTACAGCGAAGACCGCATGCAACAGGAAATCGAGCAAAAGCGGTCTGATTTCCAGGAAAAAACGGAAGATAAAAGGGGATCGGATGCATATCTGGATGCGGCCCGTGATATGGTGGATCGTTATCACGAATTTGCAGAGCACCATCCCGACAACCCCGAAAGTGCGGACTATGTCTACCGGGCTGCCATGATACAAACCGAGGCCCTGGGAGATTTTGACGGGGCGCTGGAATCGCTGCAGCAGCTTGTGGACACCTGGCCTGAGCATGAACGCGCTCCGTTTGCACTTTTCCTCATCGGCTACACTGCATCACAGTACATGCATGACTACGACAGGGCCGAAGAGGCTTACGAACAGTTTCTGGACAAATATCCGGATCACGAAATGGCCGAGTCCATTGCCTATGAAAAAGAGCACCTGGGCCGCAGTCCCTTTGAGTATGATTTTTGGGACAACATTGAATAAATTTGTAAACTTCAGAACTCCGGCACCGGAAACATTATTATATATTAAGTAAATTCAAACATTTAACCACAACATCCTTGTCTCTTTATGCAAACGGAAACCACATTGACGTTACGGGAAATAACCAGTGAAAACCCGCTGAAAATCTGCTTTGTCTGCCTCGGCAACATTTGCCGGAGTCCGACAGCAGAAGGGGTTTTTCAGTATCTTGTCAATCGCGAGGGGCTTCAGTCTTATGTCGAAATTGATTCGGCCGGTACCGGGGCCTACCATGTCGGCGAGCCGGCAAACAGCAAAAGCCGCATGATCGCGGAAAAAAACGGCGTCAAGCTCAACTCACGGGCCAGAAAGTTCGAATACTCCGATTTTGAGTATTTTGATCTTGTGATTGCCATGGACAAGGAAAACCTGCGGGACCTGAAGAACCTGGACCGCAAAAAGCAGTTCCATAACAACATTTACCTGATGCGCGATTTTGATCCGTTTCCGGAAGACGGCCAGGTGCCGGACCCTTATTACGGCGGCATCAATGGATTCGAACTGGTATTTGAGGTTGTAATGCGCAGCAGTGAACACCTGCTCGGGCAAATCAAACCATTCATTAAGGACTGAACGCACCACGGACTCTAACGCAGCACAAACTATGAAGATCGCACAGACAGTTGACCATTATTTCAATGAACAATTCGGAAGCGGCGTTTCCGGCGTGGCGGCTGTCGGCGGCGGCTGTATCAACGACACTTACCGGGTCACACTCGGAGACGGATCGGATTTCTTCGTCAAGGAGAATCGCATCAGTCTGCTTGATATGTTTGAAAAGGAGGCCCGCGGCCTCAGGCTGCTGTCTGAAGCTGCCAACGGCATTCAGATACCGGAAGTCCACGGCATTTTGAAAGACGAAGAATCCGGACAAGCCTGGCTCGTTCTCTCATTCATCAGGGAAGCATCCAAAAGCAGCATCTTTGATGACAATTTTGGCCGTGCACTGGCCGGAATGCACCAGAACTCATCCTCACAGTACGGACTCGACCACAATAATTACATTGGACGGCTTCCGCAAATAAATGACTGGCGCGATGACTGGGTTTCATTTTTCATTGACTGCAGGATTGAGCCGCAAGTAAAGATGGCACGTGAAAAAGGACATTTCTCAGGCCAGACCGGTAATTGCCTGGAGCGGCTTTACAAAATGCTGCCTGACATTATGCCAGAAGCGCCGCCATCACTCCTGCATGGCGATCTGTGGGGAGGAAACTATCTGTGCGATGACCAGGACCGTCCCGTGCTGATTGATCCTGCCGTGTATTACGGTCACCCCGAAGCTGAGCTTGCCTTCACAAGGCTTTTCGGAGGATTCGGCCCCGATTTCTACAAGAGCTACGAAGAAGTATCCCCCCTCTCTCCCGGTTTTTCAGAGCGTGTGGATATCTACAATCTGTATCCTCTTCTCGTCCATGTAAATCTGTTCGGCGGTTCCTACGTCTCACAGACCGAAGCAATTATCCGCCGGTTCTGATGCAGAAACAGTTACGGCTATTTCCCGAAAACCCGTACCATACGAGCTGACAAATCGTTACTTTTATCGGGATTGACCTTCAAAGGGATTACCGAGTTACAAAACGTTTATTCAGCTGAAAAGCCGATGTCCATTTTAATACGCTTTCTTCCTTATCATCTGCTCTCCGCATTCCTGATTGCCGTGTTAGTTGCGGGCTGTTCAAGCAGTGAGCCGGCGGCAAACGGTGCAGAAGAGACGCCACGGCCCTCCGCCGCTGGCGTACACAGTGATGTTTTAACGGAAGTGGAAGCAGCAGCAAGAAAAGATTTTATTCGCGGCATTACGGCCAAGGAACTTGAAGATTACGAGAAAGCCGAGGAGCATCTGACCAGGGCGCAATCGATCCTGTACCAGAGTCCGGGTGTGAATCATGCGCTGGCCGGACTTTATTACAAAATGGACGATTATGTCAACGGCCTTTATTACGCCCGGCGCGCGGTCGACCAGGAACCGGAAAACAAATGGTACCGGCTCAAACTGGTAGACGGTTACCGCTCGCAGGGAAACCACGAGGATGTCATACAGCAGCTCGACTCCATCCTGGTTTATCACCCATCCGACCTGGATGTGCTTTACATCAAAGCGCAGGTACAATCCGTAAAAGGGGATTACGAAGGCTCAAACAAAACCTATCAGCGCATTCTCGATCTTACCGGCCCGGACCGTTCCATTTACTATCAGCGCATCAGCAACTTCACCAGGCTGGAAGACACCGGGGGCATCATTGATGAACTCAACAAGGTGCTGGAAACAAACCAGGGCAACATGAATACACTCATGATGCTCAGCCAGCTCTACCTTGAAGAAGACAAGCTGGATGAGGCGCGTGTGACCCTCGAAAAAGCGCTGGACCGCAACCCAAGACATCCGGAAGCCCTTATCAACCTGGCTGACATATACATCAGGCAGGAAAAATGGGACAGGGCCGGCGAGCTTCTTGGCGGACTCATTCGTGATAATGACGTTGACACCTCCGACAAACTGGAAATTGTGCAGTATGTTATCAGCCGGTATGCCAGTGACCCTGAAAACGATGCTTTAAAAGATACAACAGAGGACCTGGTCGCTGCCCTGCTTGAGTCCGAATCTGAAAACGGCATGATTCATGCCATGGCCGCTGAGTTCTTTAACCTGGCTGATGAACCCGGGGAAGCCATACACCACCTCCGGGAAACTACACGTCTGCTGCCCGAGAATGATGCCGCCTGGCGGCAGCTGGTCCAGACATATTATATTGACGGCGATTACCAGGCAGCCATCTCAACCGGAAAGGAAGCTGATGAGTTTGTGCCCGATGATCCGTTCATCCTCTTTTTCGTCGGCGGATCCTACTTTCTGGAAGAAGAAAAAGAGGAGGCCGCAGACTGGCTGAAAAAAGCATCCGGGATGCCGGCCCGGTCCGAATTCCGGTCAATCATCCTGGGTACACTGGGCGATGTTTACGCATCGCTTGAAAACTGGGACCGCGCCGACGAGGCCTATGAGGAAGCCATATCGCTGGACTCTGACAACGATACAGCACTCAACAACTACGCTTACTATTTGTCGGAGCGCGGCAAGCGGCTGCAGCAGGCCAAAGAGATGGCCACCCGGGCACTCGAACTGAATCCCGACAATGCCGCCTTCCTCGACACCATGGGCTGGGTTTACTACAAGCTCGGTGACTATGAAAAAGCTCATGAATACATCAGGGCTTCCATCGATACCGGAGAGGCCAGTGCCGAAGTTCTGGAACATATGGGCGACGTATATGACAAGCTGGGCGAACCAGACCGTGCTCATTACTGGTGGCAAAAAGCGCTGGAGGAAGACGAATCGCGCGACTATCTCCACGAACGACTGCCTTGAATCAATGACAATATCCCGGTCCTCACTGCTGACAATCTGCTTTTCCGGTGCCGCGATACTGCTTCTGGCCATTTCCTGCGCACCCAGGGAAAGCCTTGAGCTTGAGAAAGGGACCTTCGAGCCGTCCGGACTGGAAAAAGAGGCTTTCTACGAAGAGTACACCGGCTTTGTTCAGGCACTCACCTCTTTAAGCGGCCGCGCCAACGTGCAGGTCAGCGAACCTGACGGAACCGAGCGGCTTACCATACGTTTCCGGTCGGACCGAAACGAAAGCCTGATCACCATCCGCAACAACCTGGGTATTGAAGGCGGACGGATATACAGTGACCCGGACTCGGTTATCATATACAACCGGATTGAGGAAGTTGCCCACAAAATGTCTCACACCGATGCCGCCCGTTTCTACCTTGACGGCATTACAGCCATGAATCTCATCCGCATCCTGCACCCCATTCCGGACGTTGATGTAATCAGCAGGATTCTCGAAAATGATGAGTTCTATCTGGTGGAGACCCGCTACGGAGAGCGGCACTATTTCAGGCGCACGGATATGGCCCTGCACCTCACCGAACGTGATACCGAACACCCCGAAGCGTACAAGAGTTTTTATTTTGAAAATCATGCGGAAATTGACGGACATGTTCTGCCCAGAAGACTTCGTATATTGAGTTCTGACGAAAAATCGAATATTTTTCTTGTTATCCGGGCGCTTGAAATAAATCCTGAAGACCTGGTATTCGACCCGGAGATTCCCGGTGACATTGATATTGTCCGGCTATGAACCGATCCGTCCTTTATTCCATTTTGTTTCTGATCATATTTGGTGCCGCTTCAGTTTCTGAACTGTACGGGCAGAATTATCAGAATATCCGGAAAGAGCTTGAGGCGCAGCAGAAAAAAGCCCGGTCGGACATTGAATCCCTGCGGGATCAGATCACCTCTTTTGAGGAGCAGGTGAGCGAGGCGGCGGACGAATACACCCGCAATTACGAGGAATTCCGGAACCTTGAGCGTGAGATCGCCCTGAGAAATGCGGTAATTTCATCGATGGAAGAAGAGCGCGCATCCATCCTGGAGGAGCTTGATGTCACTCAAAATGAGATAGACGATCTGAAGGCCGATCTTGAGACCATCATTGAAAATTACAAGAGTGCGCTCACCCATCTCTACAAGCACGGCAGGCTGCCGGACGAGGTGATGCTGCTCAGTTCTTCCTCTCTGAACCAGATGCTGGTGAGATCCTATTATCTGGACCGCTTCGAAACGTACCGGCAGAACCAGGCCCGGCAGATTGAGGAAATGCAGGCGGAACTGGAAACCCGTGAATCCGAGCTGGAGGATGCCCGGCGCAGGAACCAGCAGAATATTGCGGAAACAAACCGGGAGCGTGAAGTTCTGGAAGACCGCAAAGCCAGCCAGGAACAGAAAGTCGCCCAGCTTCGCCGGGACAGGGAGCGTCTGGAACAGCGTCTGAACGCGACACGCAGCGAGGCGGCAACACTTGAATCCACACTAACCGAACTGATTGATGAAGAGCAGCGTATCCGCGAGGCCGAACAGGAACGGCTTGAGCGTCTGGAGCAGGAGCGGCGCCGACGCCTGGCCTCTGCCGAAAACATCAGGAACCGGCGTGAGCGGGAAGCACAGGTGGCCCGCTTTTCGCGGCCCGTCGAATCCTCGGAACTCCCTTCCGACAGCCGTTTGAGTGATCTGGAGACTTCTTTTGAAAATCTGAAAGGCGATTTGCCGTGGCCGGTCAACTCCGGTGTCATCTCGGCAAAATTCGGCAACCGCATCAATCCGGTTTACGGAACCCGCATTGACAACCCCGGAATTGAGATAGTGACCGAACCCCGCAGTGAGGTGCATGCGGTTCATGAGGGATATGTGTTTGCTGTTCAGCCGATCCCCGGATTCGGCAACTGCGTATTTGTCAAGCATGGCCGCTACATCACCGTATACGGCAACATGAGTGATATTTCGGTCAGCCGAAACAGTTTTGTGGACAAAGGCGAAGTTATCGGACGCTCCGGAGACGAAAATTCGCTGAACGGAAACTCTCTGTTTTTTATGATACGCGAGCAGAACACCAACCTGGATCCCGAAGTCTGGATTTCAAGCCGCTGAGGTTCCGGTCTGAGATATTATCATCCGGTAAATTGCCGGATCATTATAATGCCGGATCATTGCCGCTGCAACCGACCATACAATATTTAAAAAATAACCGGAACCCTAATCTCCTATGACCCATCAGAAACAACAAATTGCCCGTGCATTTGCCTACTCCGGCGCTACGCTCATGATTGGTGTGGTCATCTTCTTCTTTACACAAGGGCTGATCCCTTTTATTGAGCTTCCTGATATCGCCGGGTCTGTATTTCTGCTGGGATTCATACTCATCTTTCTGAACCTCAGTTTTGCCATGGCGCGCCGGTTCTGCAGCAAAACATTCGAAATGGAACGTTTCCCCTATATCATTGCCATTCTGCTGATCCTGCCCACGCTAATCCTTTCAGCTGCAACCGACCGGTTTTCCGGTATCACGGCAATGCTGCTCTTTTATCTGATCATCACCTTGTCAAGTCTGACCGGAGCCTATCTGGGCATCCGGAGCGGACGACGCAAGCGCGACCGGCTGATACAAGAAGCGCTCGAAACCGGACAGTCGGGAAAAACCGGCATCTGAATCAATTATGATTTCACTGCAAATCCTCTATTTTGTATCTTTTTCCGCCAAAGGTCCGCAATAAGCAAGACACCATCCGGCACGGGGCAGAATATTTCCATCCGGAATTAGTCACAAACGGGGTTCCATGCGGCCTGATAAGACAGATGTCCAGCTGAAACCAACATTACCGATATGAGCGAAGCAAGCGAAAGTACTGCACTTTTTACCAATGATGCCATTGTATTTGGTATTCTGGCAAGTATTCTGGCCGTCATTTTTGTCTCCCAGCGAAGCGAACATCCTTTTCTCAAAAAATTCTACACCTACGTCCCCTCGCTGCTGCTGTGCTACTTCATCCCGTCCATATTCAATACCCTCGGAATCATCGACGGACAGGAATCGGACCTGTATTATGTGGCCTCCCGGTACCTGCTTCCCACCAGCCTTGTCCTTCTTACTCTGAGCATCGATTTGAAGGGTGTTGTGCAGCTCGGACCGAAAGCCATTATCATGTTTCTTGCCGGAACGACCGGTATTGTGATCGGCGGACCTCTTGCTATTCTGATCGTATCCAGCTTTGCACCTGAACTGGTCGGCGGCGCCGGTCCCGATGCCGTATGGCGTGGTCTGGCTACCGTTGCCGGAAGCTGGATCGGCGGGGGTGCCAATCAGGCAGGGATGCTGGAAATTTTCGGCGCCAGCCCGGATCTGTTTGCCGCAATGGTCACCGTGGATGTCATCATCGCCAATATCTGGCTTGCTTTTCTGCTGTTCGGAGCCGGCATTGCACCCCGCATTGACCGGATTTTCAAAGGAGATACCAGTGCTATTGAGCATCTGCGCAAAAAAGTTGAAAACTATCGCCTGAGCATTGCCAAAATGCCGGCACTGCCCGATACCATGGCCATTATCGGAATCGGCTTCGGAATGACGGCGATCGCCCATCTGGGTGCCGATAACATCACCCCCTGGATTACCGAAAACTTCCCGAACCTGGACCGCCTGAGTCTGACGTCTCCGTTTTTCTGGCTGATCAGCATCGCAACGGCCCTTGGCCTGACACTCTCCTTTACCCGTGCCCGTAAACTCGAGGGCGTTGGAGCATCCCGGATCGGCAGTCTGCTTCTTTACGTACTGGTCGCAACCATCGGCATGCGCATGGATATCATGGCCATATTCCAGAACCCCGGCTATTTCCTGATCGGATTCATCTGGATGCTGTGCCATGTCATCATTCTTCTGACGGTTGCCAAAATCATCAAAGCACCTTTCTTTTTTGTTGCCGTGGGCAGTCAGGCCAATGTCGGCGGAGCCGCATCCGCCCCGATTGTTGCCTCTGCCTTCCATCCGGCACTGGCTCCGGTCGGAGTGCTGCTGGCCGTGGTCGGCTATGCACTTGGTACGTATGCCGCCTGGTTCTGTGGCATTCTGATGAGCGTAGTGGCGCCCTGATCTTCAGCAAGGCAACGTTTAACAACTTCGTCAGGTTGAAAAAAAGAAACTGTCCGGCCCTCACCGGATAATGTAAAAATCGCATGTTCTGTCCAACTCCGGCAAATTCTGCGTCCCGAAAGACCGTGACTTGCAACTATGTTGCGCAAAATATTCAACTTGTCGCTAATTAATATTTGATATTCATCATAATTATTAAGTTATTTTTTCCTTGATTTGCGAATAAGTAAAGATACTGCCTCTGCGGCTTTATCTTTATTTGTTTACGTAAATCGAATTAATAATAATCCTGTCGAATTCAAACCTAAGAACGGGGTAACATGAAACAAAAATACACAATGTTCTTTATGACCTTGTTCCTGCTGGCTTTTAGCTATCAGGCACAGGGACAAACAATAAGCGGAACCGTTACCGATGCTGAAGACGGTGAAAGACTTTCAGGGGTAAACGTACTTGCCGAAGGTACCACAACCGGAGCGGTAACGGACCTGGATGGTGAATACACCATAGATGTTCCGGATGATGCCACGCATCTGGTTTTCAGTTATCTGGGATACAGCACCCAGAGAGTAGCCATTGACGGACGTACAACCATAGACCTTGAAATGAGTCCGGACCTGGTCGAACTTGACGACCTGGTAGTAACCGCTCTCGGACTCGAGGCCGACCGCCGCTCTCTGGGATACGCTATTCAGTCGGTACAGGCCGAAGATATTGCCGCCACCCGGCAAATCAGCGTCAGCGATGCTCTCAGCAGCCAGTATTCCGGCGTTGAAGTTCGCAGCCAGGCCGGTGTTCCCGGAGCCGCAAGCTCGGTAAACATCCGTGGCCGCGCCTCCCTGCTGGGCAGCAACGAACCTCTTTATGTGGTTGATGGTATCCCCGTAAGCAATGCCTTCAATACCACGGTAACCTTCAGCTCCGTGGATGCTTCCAACCGTGCCGTTGACATCAACCCGGATGATATCCAGTCAATGACTGTACTGAAAGGTCCTGCAGCGGCCGCTCTGTATGGCATTGACGCCGCCAACGGTGCCATCATTATTGAAACGAAGCGTGGACCTGACGGCGACCAGCCAAGTACTCAAATAGACGTTTCAAGCCGGGTTGGTTTCACCCAGGTGAGTCAGCTCTATGAAGTTCAGAGTCAGTACGGGCCGGGTACCGATGGCAATCTTGCCCTCACCTCACCAGCCCACTGGGGTCCGCATGTCAGTGAATTGAGTTACGACGGAGACGAGAGCAGCAACTATCATGTCAGAGGAAACCCGGTACTGGCCGACGATCCCAGTGCAACCGGAGAACCTGTCGAGACCTATGACAACATGGATGCTTTTTTCGATACCGGTATGAGTATCGCAAACCAGGTGAGCATTTCAACCGGAACCCGGGACAGGAATCTGTTTTTCTCGTTTGGAAGAAGCGATGAAGACGGATTTATTCCGAAGACCTATTTCAAGCGAAATTCGGTGCGCTTGAATGGTGATGCCTATCTGACCGAACGCCTGCGCATTTCCGGGCGTGCCAATTACGTCAACTCGCAGGGCCGGCGTGCTGGCAGGGGATCCAATTTCACGAGCATGATGATCCCGCTCACCCGGACCAATCCCGTCATGGATCTCACTTATGGCACCAGCGATCCGGCAAATGATGTATTTGCCTACGAAAATCCCGACGGATCGGCCCGTACTCACCAGGGCCGCAGTGCAACCGAAGCCGGTGGTTTTAATCTGTCCCGCGGACCGGACAGTCCCTTCTGGACAATCAACAACAACGTCTACCGGGACGAGGTCAACCGTTTCATCGGTAATGCCATGGTTTCCTATGATGTCACATCCTGGCTTAATGCTTCCTACCGCCTGGGTATCGACACCTATTCCGACCGAAGACGGCATAATTTTGATCTCGGATCCAGTGGAGGGGACGGCCGTGAAGGCCGTCTGTTTGAGGAGACCTACACGGTTCGCAACCTCAACTCCGACTTCCTGCTGACCTACCAGGAGTCATTTGACAATGACTTTGAGCTTCAGATCATAGCCGGTCACAACTACCGGACAGACAACTCCAACCGGCTTTACTTCTCCGGACGCGGATTTGAGCAGCGCGGCTTGTTCCACATCAGCAATGTAAGCCAGGAACCGGATGTCCAGCACAGTACAAACCCGCGTGAGCTGGTTTCGGTCTTTGGTAACGCGAATATCAACTACCGGGATCTGATCTATCTGGATATTACCGGCCGGAATGACTGGTCTTCCACGCTCGACGGACGCTCGTTCTTCTATCCGGCAGCCAGTCTTGCTTTTGTGTTCTCCGAAGCACTTGGTATAGACGAGGGATTCATGACCTTTGGTCAGCTTCGTCTTTCCTATGCCAACGTGGGTAATGATGCGCCGCTGTTTGCTACGAACTCCTACTTTGTCACCTCGAGTACGGGTATGAGCTACGGTAACAGCTTCTCTTTCCCCTATCAGGGTGTTGTAGGTACAACGGCCAGCCAGAACATCGGCAATCCTGATATCGAGCCGGAATCCAATACGACCTATGAGATTGGCGCCGACTTGCGCTTCTGGGACAACAGGCTCCGGATGGATATCACTTATTACTATTCCCGCAACCGGGATCAGATATTCAACGTGCCCATTCCCGCCTCTTCCGGTTACAACAGCTACCTGCTGAATGCCGGTGAGCTTGAAAACCAGGGGATCGAAGTTCAGCTGAACATCACCCCGGTTACCACACGTGATCTGAGATGGGATGCTACTTTCAACTTCTCCAGAAACCGCAACGAAGTAGTTGAGCTTACCGATGGTGTAGATCAGATTGATCTTGGCGGCGTTGGCGGCAACATCGTACCGCGGCTCCTGCCCGGCGAAGCCTACGGTACCTTCTACGGAATCGGCTGGCAGCGTGATGATGCCGGAAACAAGATCATAAATGATGATCCCGAGAGCAGCCTTTACGGCTTTCCGATGGCAACTTCGGAACAGATCAAACTGGGTGATCCCAATCCTGATTTCACAGTTGGTGTGCGTAATACCGTTTCCTACCGGAATATCCGGCTTACCGCACTCGTTGACTTCCGCTACGGCGGTGATGTCTGGAACGGCACGGAAGCCGTGATGCGTCACAACGGCCAGTCTGCCGTTACTGAGAACCGTGGAGAAACCAAGGTTTTTGAGGGAGTTAAAGCTTCTGACGGCTCTCCGAATGATATTGAAGCCACCATTACCCAGGCGTACTATCAGAACCTGGAGGGGTACTTCAATGTGAATGAGCCTTTTGTAGAGGACGGTTCCTGGATTCGGTTAAGAGATGTCACACTCTCCTACTCGCTCTCTCCAAGCCTTACAGATGCCATTGGCCTGGGTTCAGCTACCCTCTCCCTCTGGGGAAGAAACCTGCTGCTGATCACAGATTACAGCGGTATTGATCCGGACACCAACCTGTACGGTATGGGAGACGGAGCTTCCATGGGTCTTGATTACTACAACAACCCTGGCGGACGCAGTTTTGGCGTTGAAGTCCAGTTCTCATTGTAAGCCGGATAAAACATTTTAACTCATACGATTTTGATTATGATCAAAAAAATCTATCTCACAAGCATGGTAGGACTGCTGATGTTTGCATTAAGTGCATGCGAAATCAGTTCCACCAATGAAAACCCGAATCAGGCGACAGAGACCGGGATAAACAATCTTTTGCCGCATGCCCAGGTAAATCTTGCCTACGGGCTGGGTGGTGACATATCACAGTACAATGCCGTGATGATGCAGCAAATGGCGGGTACCAACCGCGAGCACACCAACATCGCCCGTTATAACTTCAGCAGTGCCAGGTCCGAAACCGCATGGAACTCCAATCTCTACGGAGGATCCATGAATGATCTTCATCTGGTGAAAAACCGGGCGGAAGAAGGCGAGTACTGGCACCATCTTGGGGTGGCCCAGATACTGATGGCCAATGCACTCGGCAACGTGGTCGCGCTCTGGAACGATGCGCCCTATTCCGAGGCTTTCCAGGGTGTGGACAACCGCCGGCCTGTTTATGATGATGCCGAGGAGCTTTATGGTGTTGTTCAGGACCTTCTTTCCGATGGTGTTGAAAACATGCAGCGTGATGTAACGCCGCTGACCGAACTTGGCGGTGCCGATCTGATTTACGGCGGCAATACCGAGCTGTGGATCATGGCTGCTCATGCACTGAGTGCACGGTTCCACAATCACCGAAGCAAGGTCGACCCGGAAGGATCCGCCCAGGACGTGCTCGACGCCATCGCCAATGGCACATTTGCCAGTTCCGATGACAACATGGATATGGCGTTCGGCACTGAAAACCAGCAGGCCAACCCGTGGAGGAACCACAAGCTCAGTACGTTTGAGGATAACACCCGCATGGGTGAGCATTTTGTTGACCTGCTGATATCGATTGATGACCCGAGACTGCCTCACTACGCTGCCGAGAACAGTGACGGTGAGTTCCGGGGTCAGACAGCCGGTATTTCGGGCGACGAAGACGGGCTGATCTCGGATCTTGGTCCCTATTACAACAGGCCGGAAGCACCCTTCCACTTTATCACCTATACCGAAGTGAAGTTTCTCGAAGCGGAGGCTCACTACCGGCTTGGTGAATATGGTCCGGCTGCGGATGCCATGAATGAAGCCATTATCTCATCACTTGAGCTTGTAACCGGTGAAGCAGATGAAGACTATGTCGCTGAACAGGCATCCGAAACGGCTGCATCGCTTGAGGATGGCGAGGGCCTGGCCCGGCTGATGACTCACAAGCATGTTGCCCTTTTCCTTCAGCCTGAAATTTTTACTGACTGGAGACGTACGGGAATTCCGGAACTTGAAATAGCAGAAAACTCAGTTATCAACGAAATACCAAGACGCTGGCCATACGCACAGGCTGAGTTGAACACGAATCCAAATGCTCCTGAAGGTGTGAGCCTCACCGACCGTGTCTGGTGGGATCAGTAACCACATAACCCCGGGATTTCCCCATAAGACAGTGGTATAAAATCCACTGCCCTCATAAAAGGGAGCTTCGCGCATAAAGCGGAGCTCCTTTTTTTATGTCTGGAAAATCCGGACATCACCGTGCAATCCACGCCTGGAATACCGCATTGGAAAACAGCAACTGTCCGTTTCGCCAGAAACCCCGGAAAAGCGGATTGTCGGCCAGAATCACCAACTGTCCCTGCCCCATGCTGACGGTTCCCGCCATGAGCGAGCCGTTCACAACCGCACCGGTTTGGGATCCGGCCCAGCCGCCAAGCAAAGCATTATCTTCCGGAAGCACACCTACATTCCAGCCGTCTTCGAGCAGTTCCGGCACGGACAGTCCGCGCTTAAGTGTCGCATAGCTTTCACCCAGACCATACGCCAGCGGGTGGCTGTCATCCAGTTCAACCCGGTAGACCACACCGCTGATCTGTCTGCTGAGGGCATCCCTGCGCCGGTCTTCAAACCGCTTTCGAAGCTCCGGCTGAGCATCATCCTGCCCGGAAACTTCCGACCGCCCCTCCGGCTCCGTCTCTCGAACAGTTATCCGGCTGTCTTCCTTTTCTGATAGTATACGTGCAACACCTGAATAAGCTATAAGCCGGCCTCCCTCACGAACCCACGACATAACGCGGTCCCAGTCCGCCTCATCCCATCCCTCATACGAACCGTCCGGTAGGATAAGCAGATTGTAGTCATCCAGAGGAAAGGATGCCAGGCGATGGGAGTCAAAAACAGCCAGCGGATAATCCAGGAGGTAATCAAAATAATGTCGGATTTCGCCCAGCTGACCGGCATTGATATCCCGTCCTGCAGGAACAGCCGCAGTCGGTTTGTTCATAGGATGTATCCTTGGTGAGCCGAGGTCCGCACCGCTGTCGGTCCTGCCGGTATGCAGCTCTGCCACGCGCCGGTTGTGTTTTGCGGCCATATCATCCAGAATTCCCGAAATCCGGTCTTCAATATGACGATTTGACCTGCGGGTAATCACCATCGAGCCGGGCGGATAGACCCGCCCGTCCGCAGTAAACGAACTTTCCGTGACACGCATCCGCACATCCCGCTGAAGCAGGTCCGCGGCAAATGCGGCATCCCGGACATCCCCCCACTCAAACACCCATGCATAAGCCGTATCGCTCTCCAGGGGGATATAGCCTGATGCATGCTCAGATCGTACAGCGTCATCGCTGCTGCCTTCCGGGGTCGTCCCGCCAGCACTCCCGCCGCTGTAATCGCGCGATATGCGAACCCTGTCCTCTACTGCCCACGCTTCCAGGCCATACGCATAGGGCAGCGCCCATGCGGTGATGTCGTACGTATTGGAATCCGCCAGCACTTCTGAGGGATCCGGATCAAACAGAACATGAGCAAGCACCGATTTGGGCTGCTGCATCGGAATGACGATGTCCCCTTCCATCGTCCGCCGCTGCTGCTGTTCGCCGGACAAGTAGTGCCGGCCCTGCATCCGCCGGTCAGGCTCTGCCGGAAAATAGCGGATCTCCTGGCGGTCCAGATATCCCAAAAGTGCTGTCAGCCTGTCGCGGTTGTTTTCCCCGCTGATCACAAAAGAAGCGTAACGACCATCCGGTTCGTCTTCGGACGCACGAAAGTACTCATGAAACTCCCGGATCAGCCGCTCGCTGTTTTGCGCGGTCACTTCGACGGTGGAAAGCCCGGCTTCGTGATGATTCCGGATGCGGTCGGAAAGTGTAAGCGTATCGCCATGCTCATCAATCATTTTGGTTCCGGCCCGGCTGTGCCCCATCTGTTCATACGTCATGCCGATGGCGCCGTTGAAAGTAGGCCAGGTGTCACCGAATCCGGGGTAAAACAGATCAAAAATCTCCCCTGTGAAATAGCGTTCGGACCGTTCATCAAAACGCTGCGCATGATTCTGGCCGATTTTTTCCTGAAACTCCCTTTGCCAGGGGGTGATGGTCGAATGATACGGCTCGGCGGCCGGAGGGAAATAGTAGTCGTTGGTAAACATCTCGTGGAAATCGGCATGGACGTGCGGCATCCAGAGGTGGTAAAAAGCTGCTCGCTGACTGCTCTCCTGCTGAGTCTGCCAGGCCCAGTCACGGTTGAGGTCAAAATAGTAATGGTTGGAGCGGGAGCCCGGCCAGGGCTCGTTGTGCTCCCGTGTTTCCAGGCGGGGATCAGGCCGGCGGCCCTGCGTCTGCTCAAACCAGCTTACGTACCGCTCCCTGCCGTCGGGATTCAGCACCGGATCGATGATGACCACCGTTTCTTCAAGCCAGCCTGCAATGTCGTCATCTCCGTTTTCATTGTCACCGGCATTTGCCGCCCCTTTCGCAAGGGCAAAAAGTGTCTGCATCGCTGCTTCGGGACTGGACGATTCATTTCCGTGAATGCCATAGCTCAGCCATGCGATCGCCGCCGTCCGGCCTTCCACATCACCGCTTTTCAGTCCGGCCATCCGCCTGTTATTGACCCAAATTGAATCCAGCCCCTCAATATTTTCACGGGAGCTGACGATTACGGCAAAAAGCGGGCGGCCGAGATAGCTTTCACCATAATCCCTCCATTCAACATACGGACTGTTCTCAGCGACATGCCGGAAATAGGCGCTGATTTCGTGATGACGGGAAAACCGTTCGCCCGGTTCAAAACCAAGATATGAAGCGGGTGACAAAATGGTCTCCGTGGCAACTGCCGTTTCATCGGAGTTTTCAACCGAAGAGGCAGAAGCCCTTTCATCAGCGGATGCAGTCTCACCGGCAGATTCGGCTGTAGCAGCTGATGTATTCTCACCGATGGATGCGGCTGAAGTGGAAGATGTATTCTCACCGTCGGATGCCGCTGAGGCTGTGAATGCGGGAGAAGCAGCCACGGCGGCGGATATGATTACTGTGGTGCACAGAAGTATTGCGATCGAACGAAAGTACATGGGAAAAGGCTGGATTCGTAAATTATTTCTGATTGGGAGTCACCTCAGTGGGTGTCACCCCTGCCGCAGCCACTGGTTTTCAGTGTCTGCGGGATGTGACGGGCAACAGCCGGACATGCCCGGCTGTTTGACAAGGGGAAAAGATACGAAAAAATTGGATTCTGCCCGTTTTATCGCTGCAGAGCAGATCACATATCGGCAAGTGAGACGGCTTGGCCGCCCTCAGGATCGGTAAACAGGAGCCAGACACGACCCGGATCCATTTTTTCCTGCCGGATTTCTTCAAAGGCCCGCTTGTAGACAGCGATTTGGCGATCATAACCGTAATCTCGGTTGTTATCTGTATACGGACCGGTTTTGAAGTCCACGATATGCTCCCTGCCGTCGGAGTCCCGGATGATCATATCAATGTAGCCCCGGTACGCTGCCGGAGAGACTTCATCCACATGAGAGGCTTCATTCACCTGAGAGGCTTCATCTTCCTGAGAAGTGTCATCTGCCGGTGAGGCTTCATCTGCCAGAGAAGTGTCATCTGCCGGTGAGGCTGCATCAGCACGGGTGCCGGCTGACTCCGGGCCCGTACGGTCTTCATCCCGGAGAAGTACCTCGAAGGCCACTTCATAACGGCGGGGAGCCTGGTCTCCGAACATGCTGCGGATACAGTGAGACGCATTGCGGCAATGCCTTATCAGCTCATCCCGGTGTTCTTCTATGACCTTCTCCGGATGCTCATACTGCATTCCGGAAAGCTCCCTGATCCAGAACTGAACAGCTTGATCCGTCTCTTTATCCGCAGGAGTTGTATCCGTGTCCCCGTGTTCAAAAAATCCGAACTCCAGGGCACGATGTATCAGCGTACCCTTGTCGTTGGGGGCAAGGCCGGTTCCTGCATCCCCGGACTCGTCTTCCTTTTCTCTTTTGTAATCTGATCCTGTATCTGGATCAGCATCCTCCACCTGCGGCCGGTCTTTGCCGGAAATTCCCGATGCAGACTGAAGATCTGCCGCAACCCCTTGATCCGCTCTGCGGAAGACCGCGGCCGAGCGGTCTGCTGCGGTGAATCTTGCCTTATCCGGATCCGCATCTTCCTCATCATCCGGATCAGGATCCGGAACATAACCTGACAACTCTTCGAGATCATCGACCGTAAAATCCTGGATGACAATATCATCCGTCAGTGAAACCCCTGCCTGGTCTTCATCGTCGGAGAACATCGGTTTCAGCATTTCAGCAAACGATCCCGTTTTGTTGCTTCCGCTGTAATCGGTCATGCTGACCAGCAAGTGCGTTTCGGCGCGGGTTACGGCGACATAGAACAAGCGTTTTGCCTCAGCGAGCCGGCGTTTCTTTCGTTCAGCTTTGAGGAAATGGTGCAGAAAGGAGGTGTTGCTGTCATCAGTGCCTTCCTTGTCGGGCGGCTTGTAGGACACGGCCGGCCAGGCAGCGCTGTCGTCATCATCATCGGCTATAAACAGCTGCATCCCGCCGTCATGATCTCCGGCAAGCATATCGGGCACGGCCACCATCGGGAACTGAAGGCCTTTCGACCCGTGGACAGTCATCAGCTGAATAGGTGCCGGCTCGGGCTGTTCGGCTTCGGTATCACCCGCCTCCTCGGTTATACGGTTCGACAAAAATCCGGTGACTTCAAAAAGGGTTCCCCGTCCGGTGCGCTCCAGATTGCGGATGACATCCAGCAGCTTGATCAGGTTTTCACGTACCTGAGCATCGTCTGCGTGAGCACCGAGGTAGGGCCCGTCCGTAAAAAACGCCCGTTCCACGATCTCCGAAACACGCTTCACCGGCACCATTTCCCGTAAATCTTCGAGCAGCCGGATACCTGCGGCAAGCGCCTTCCGGTCCGCATCCGAAAGCAGTTCATCCCAGTGCTTTGCATTTGAAAGCGCGTTCCAGAAATGGGGGTAATCGTGCCCGGGCTTGTCCATAGCCACCCTCGCGGCCAGCAAACCGGAGTCCGAGAATGAAATCATCGGCGAGCGAAGCAGTCCGACCAGAGCAACATCGTCGAAGGCATCCAGCAAAAACGAAAGCAGAAGCCATGCATCCTTGATTTCGCGGCGCTGATAATAGCGTGTGCCTTTGGCCACGGAATAATCGAGTCCGGCCTCCGCGAGTGCCTGCTCGAGGGCGTGCATGTGCTTGCGGCGCCGGTAAAGAACGCCCACAGCCCGTTCACCCCTGATCATTTTCTGTCTGACAGCCTCGTATTGCGAATGCCGGCCGTCGCGCATTTCGCGCAGGAACCGGGCGATCCGGCGGGATTCGAGCTGGACATAATCGGAAGCGAGCGCTTCGGCCTCCACACTGACGGAAGTCCGGGAGGAAGTGCTTTTCCCCTCGTTTATCTGCTTGATCTCTTTCTTGAGTTGTGCGGTATCGGCACGTAATAAGCGCACCTCGCCGGGGGCATCGGCGTTTTTTGAAATTTCAGATGATGGCCTTTTCAGAGACTGATGGTGGGCCTCATACGATGCGGGTGTGGTTCCGGCGCCAAACACCTGGCGAAAAACGCGATTGGAGAAATCCACAATGGTTTTGTTGGACCGGAATGAGTAGGGCAGCGGCAGGATGCGGAGCGGAAGCGCACTTTTGCGATCTGCCCTCTTCTTCAGGTCGGCATGAACCCGGCGCATCATCGACACATCCCCTCCCCGGAAGGAATAGATGGCCTGCTTGATGTCACCGACGATCATGACTTCCTTGTCGTTACCATCATCTGCAAAGCCGAGTTTTCTGATAATCTCCCACTGGCGCCGGTCGGTGTCCTGAAATTCATCAACGAGGATCTGATCAAAGCGGTTTCGCATCTGAGCGGTGACGCCGGGATTTTCCGTCAGCAGCTTGTGGGTCAGCCAGATCATGTCGTCATAGTTGAAATAGCCGGCCTCAAACCGCTGATAGCGCATGAGTGTCTTCCAGCGCAACGCGAGCTCCGACAGGTCACGCATATTCCAGTAGGCCTCATGATCCGGGTTGAACTCCGCCTCATCTGAATAGGCCGCAAGCTGCTCCGCAACTTCGTCCGCAGCGAGATACGCCTCGGCCTGCCGGACCGCTTCATAAAGCGGGAAAAATGCTTTTGCAATCTCGTTCAGCTCAGCATGAATTTCCCGGTCCACATTTTTTTTCACCAGCTCATTCAGACTGATGCCATTACTTTGGGTTTTCAGCTCAAGCAGGTCCTCAAATGTTTCCGGCGGACCGGTTTCGGGTTTAAACCAGTCCGGATGCTCTGCCAGACCGGAAAGCAGCTGATTCCCCTGCGGATCGATTTCCTTCCGCCAAATATCTGTCAGCTCCCGAAGTTTGCCGAGATACTGTTCGCAGTCAAGCGCTGCCATCTGGTGCAGGGCCTGATCATCAAGTCCACCCAGCTTGTGCATGAACGACTCGAAATCGGAGACCGAAATGCGCGAAAGCTGCCGCTGCAATCCCTTGTGATCTTTGTAGATACGGTAGAACCGCTTGCGCCACTCCATCATCCACAGCACTTCATCGTAATCACCCAGCAGCTCGAACGCACCATCGATATTTCGTTGGCTCCGGAGTCCTTCCGGGTCAAGTGAATCCGGACGATCAGATACCGATATTTCGGTCAGTTCATCCGGAAAATAGTGCAGAATGCGATTACAGAAGGAATGAAACGTCGAAATATAGTTGCGCGAAAACCGGCGCCGGGTATCCAAAAGATGCTCTGAGGCACCGTTTTTACCGATACTTTTGTTGATGGCATCGTAGATTCGTGACCGCATTTCAGCGGCGGCAAAGTCGGTGAATGTCAGCGTAAGCATGCGTTCCAGCGGGACATTCCTGTCTGCCAGCTGATGGATGACGCGTTCTGTGAGATTATGCGTTTTCCCGGTTCCGGCACCAGCCTCCAGAATCATGAACCCCTGATGACGGCAGATCTCATCTGTGATATCATCGGGTGACTGCTGCTGAGGGGGCATTATGTGATTTTTTGAATCAAAGCTCATTATCGTCTTCCCAAAAAGGTTCTGCGATGTACCAGGTGTCCAGCTTTGCCGGCGGCTCGCCGTCAGCCATCCGGCTCTTTTTTTTCAGCCGCTCCAGCTCTGTGTTCCTCCTTTGTTTCTGAATCCGCTCATCAAAACGGGTAATATGCCGGAAGTCGGACCAGGGCAGATCGTTGTCAAGGCTGATGTGGAACCTGCCTTTGCTGATGGCATCCGCAATCCAGCTGATGCGGTGTTGTTCGATGGCCTTCATGAATTCCGCCATCTCTTCAGCTGGTTTGAATTTTTCCTTATGCCTCTTTCTTTTGGTCCGGGCTTTATTTTTCCAGGCTGCCTCAGAGATCATTTCAGTCGATCCGAGTGAAAACTCCGGCCCCATCTCTTTGAATTTCCCGCTGATCGGCAGCTGGTAATAGCCGGCAAGAAACCGGGGGATGCCGCAGCTTTGCAGATACATGCCATAAACCGGCAGCTGATAGCTCTGCCCGTTCAGTATGTGCGTGTATTTTTTCACACCGGACTTGCCTGATTTGTAATCGAAGATCAGTGCCTGTTTTCCGTCGGATGTCAGATCGATGCGGTCAATTTTCCCGTTAAATCGCAGGTCGATCCCGTTCATTTTCCTGGAAAACGTCCACTTTTGCTCCATCTCAAATCCAAACTCCGGATAGAAAACAGCCGGACGCGCATCGTCGATATCCTCCATCCATATTTCCCTGCCAAGAGCCTCAAGATCGATAAACCATCCGGTCACCCGTTCAAGATTTCTCTCGAGCATGGCTGGGAATGGAGTGTCAGGATTGCCGAGCTGATGCCGGAACAGCTCCACCAGCCGGCGCCGGATGCTGTTCATGCGGGTGCGGGCTTTACCGGGATTGTCAGCCGGCCAGACAGGCGGACCCTCCTGCTCCGTCTCGGAGTAGAATTCCTCCAGAATCTGATGCAGCAGACTGCCTTTGATACTGGACTCGGCGTCGTCTTTGTATTCACTCAACGGCTCCAGCCGCAGCACATACCGGAAAAAATATTCCTGAGGCGACGATGCAAAGGTATCCAGGCGGCTGATGCTCATGGGCAGATGGCCGTCCTGCAGCTGGAGCGGCCACCACTGCTCAACAATCCGGGCATCCACGATACCGTCATATTCTCCCATATCCGAAGTGTCACGCCGCGCATGTTCGACATCAGCGGCCCGCCGGAAGGGTTCGGCCAGTCGCTCAATTTCCCTGCTGTCTCCGGCAATGCGATTGCCGGCAGCGGCCACTTTCCCGATGTCATGACCGGAAAATAGCAGACGGGATGATCTGACCGGCCAGTCAGGCTTATCCGGTGACATCGCTTCCGGTGAAGTTGATCCCGGTGAGCCCGTATCCGGCGAAGTGCCTGAATCGCCGGCATCACGGGCGATTTGACGGCCGGCAATCTCCTCCTCAAGATCCAGCCACAACGGAGACGGCATCACCGGCTTCTGATCAACCAGTACCGGACGGCTGAGATAGCGCGGGCTGCGGGCAGCAAGCAACCGGCGAAGCTGTATCCTCGCCTGCTCAAACGATTCCGTCCCTTTCCGGCCGGTTAGCTGCTCAAGGGCTTTCTCGTACCGGAAATGCAGAAAATCGGGCCGGTCGCCCCTGGGGAAGCCGTCCTCATGAAGCCCGAGCACAAAAACGGTCTTGTCATGCACCTCCGGAAGCTGATGAATTTCCGTCAGCAGTACGCCGCCCGGACGCTCTTCCGGACGCTCACGTGTTTCCTTAAGCCGCAATTCAAGCAGCCTGAAAAAATCCGACCGGGGAAGTTTCCGTACAAGTCCCAGGCGGGCTTCCGAATCCCGCAGTTTTCCGAGAATGATATCGAGCAGCTGCTTGGCCTGGTTGGCCTCCCGGCTCATCAGGTCCTTCTGCAGCCCGAGAATGTCCTCCGTCCATCCGACCCAGTCCCGCAGCAGCATCTTTCCTTCGGTGTTGTAGGATGTTCTCAGCTTTTTCAGATTCCGGATGACATCTCCGTAAAATTTCCGGTCACGGCGCAATCCGTCGCGGCGTTTTTGCTCCTTTTCTTCATCATCCTCGTACCGGATGTATTCAAGCAGACTGTCGAAAACCCGCGATATGCCATCTTCGGTTTCATCGAGCGTCCGGAAATTGTACTCTCTGCAAAACTGTGAAAAATGACGGATATTCGGGGTTTTCTGCTCGTCATGATCCTCAAGGTTGGGCAATATCAGCCGGTTGTCAGCAAAAACCCGGGCGACATCATCGATCTGGAATCCGTTTTCCTCCAGTTTCAGATAGGTAAGCAGCCTGCGGATGAAAGGATGGCTGATCAGTGACGGCCCCCGGCTGGTGTAGAGCGGCACACCGAATCGCTCGCGCATTGCCGGAACCATGGGCTCGTACAGCGACAGGTCTCCGGCGAGAATGACGAAATCCCGGTACTCCGGCTGTGCTCCGGCGGTACCATTACCCTCCGAAATAAGCATCAGAATCTGGCGCATGGCCTGTTCAAGCTCTTCCCTGGGATGATGGAACGAGCTCATGTACCGAAACCCGCTGGTACCGTGAAAGCCGGCCCCCGCCTGGTCTGCATTACCCGCATAGATCCGGACAAGCTCCGTGCGATCCCCGACTGACCGGGCAATCCGCTCCAGCGCATGATGCTGCACCGGATCGATCACATCAGCCAGATAAATAACCAGTTTGGAATACCGGATAATGTGCGGACGGCAGTGTTCCATTTTCCCCGGCAGGAACTCGCGGTCAAGCCAGTTTTTTTCCGACATCTCCTGCTCATAGGCCTGAAGCAGATCGGCCAGAACCTTTCGCTGAGCGGATCCGGACAGAGTGTTACCCGGTTCCCTGCCTTGCTGTTTACCTCCTTGCTGCTTTATTCCCCGCACACCGGCATCAGGATCGATTTGCTCAAGCTGCTCACGCAACGCGCCCGGCCGCTGATTTTCCCGGTACAGATCCCCGATAATGTTGGATATGGCCGTGACCGATTTCATGCCGGAAAACCGCCGGAAGTCACGGTCGGGATGGGTGGACAGCCACTGCTCCAGCCACATGGTGCGCTCTTCGGCTGCTGGAACAAGCGCCGGCTGGTCCGCTTCATCAATACTGTGGCGCGCCACCTCATCGAGAAACGATGCGAGGGTCCGGATGTCAGGGGCGAAATCACCGGTGTGCTGCTGCCACTTTTTCCGCACCTCCCGCTCCATCAGCAGGTTGCTCACGAGAATCAGGGTGCCGGATCCGCCGGCCTCTTGCCGCAGATGATGCCACGACTCGCTTGCTCCATCACAAAATATTTCCCGCATCGTCAGTACCCGGATTTCTGATTGTTCGAAGGTGAAGGTTACCAAAATCAGTGCTGATTTGAAACGTCAATTTCGGTCGGACCGGGTTAGTCCGGCAACGTTTTAATTATTAGATTTAGAAGATTTTCCCATTTGTGATTTCGCAGCCAGCCAGCTCCGGAGAAACGTGCACAACTTATACAAAAACTGATGCCACAACCTGTCCAGAAAGACGATATCGTTGCCAGACTTGAAGAAATCGGCACACTGATGCGGCTTGCCGGTGAAAATGACTTCCGCGCGATGGCCTTCGACCGCGCCGCGCGCACCATCGAAAGTTTGGATGACGACATCAACCAGCACATTGAAAATCAGACACTTACCAACCTGAAGGGAATCGGCAAGTCGATCGCGCAGGACGTGTACACATATGCGGAAAGCGGAACGATTCCGGTGCTGGATAAACTGAAAGAGCAGGTGCCGGACGGCCTGATCGCATGGCTGGGCATTTCGGGTATGGGTCCGAAAAAGATCTACAAGATTCACAAGGAGCTTGGCATCACTGAGTTATCGGAGCTCCGTGAAAAGTGCCGTGATGGTTCGGTTGCGGAACTGCCGGGTATGGGCAAAAAGACAGCGGAAAAAATACTTGCATCCATTGAATGGATGGAGCAGTTCACCGACCGGTGCCGGGTCGACGAAGCCACGGTCATTGCGGAATTGTTTCTGGATCGCATGAACGATGCTGATGGCGTGCAGGAAATCTCCGTCGCCGGATCACTGCGGCGCGCCAAAGAGACCATCGGCGATATTGACCTGCTGATAGCCGCTGACCGGAACGATGCAGAATCGCTCATGACCCGGTTTGTTGAGACAGACAGCGTCACGGAGATTCTGGGTCAGGGTGAAACCAAAAGCTCGGTCCGCACAAAAGAGGGAAGGCAGGTGGATCTCCGGATCGTAAGCCGGGAGCATTATCCGGCCGCACTCATGTATTTCACCGGAAGCAAAGAGCACAATGTGGCGATGCGCCAGCGGGCCAGAGCCAGAAAACTGCAGCTCAACGAGTACGGCCTTTTCCATCAGAATGCAGAGAATCAGGCCGATTTTGACCGCCCGTTGCCTGCAAAAAGCGAAGAGGACATCTACAGGCACCTTGACCTCGGGTATATTCCTGCGGAACTGCGCGAAGATCACGGTGAGTTTGACCTCGCGCAGAACGGCAGCACTCCTGAACTTTTGGAACAGCACCAGCTGCGGGGCATCATTCACGCCCACTCCAAATGGAGCGACGGAAAAAACTCCATCCGCGAAATGGCCGAAGCGTGCATTTCCAGGGGGTATGAATATCTCGTGCTGACCGATCACTCCCGAAGTGCCGCATATGCTGGCGGACTCTCCATCGAGAAGGTTCATCAGCAGTGGGAAGAGATTGATGCACTGAACAAAGAGTTCGCAGAAAGCGCCGGCGGAAACGGATTTGTCATTCTTAAAGGGATCGAATCCGACATCCTGTCTGACGGACGCCTTGATTATCCTGATGAGGTGCTGGCCGGCTTCGACATGGTCATCGGAAGTGTGCATTCAGTTCTCGATCAGCCTCCTGATGCCATGCTCGGGCGCCTGATGCAGGCCGCAGAACATCCGCACATCCATATGATCGGACATCCCACCGGCCGTCTGCTTTTGCGTCGTGACGGAAATAAAGCCGACCTCAACCGGCTGATCACCCATGCCGCCGCACACAATACCGCCATTGAAATCAATGCCAATCCCTGGCGCCTGGAACTTGACTGGCGCTACGGCAGAAAGGCCCGGGATGCGGGACTTATGAGTGCCGTCTGTCCGGATGCGCACAGTACCGACGGACTGGATCATGTGCGCTATGGTGTCGGAACGGCTCGAAAAGCCGGATTTTCTGCCGGGCAAATCCTCAACACACTGTCGGTGAAAGAACTATTCGCCTGGCTGAAAAAATCAGGCTGAGCAGCCCGATGCTAAATCCTGCGATACGATTCCCGCAATCACGCGTATGTGCACTGCGGTGAAGCAAGCGATTCCGTCGTTAAACTCTTCGCACAGGTGCCTGATGCAAGTCTTTATCAAAGATTTCTGAAGTCAAAACCGTCAGGATTCCGGCTCGTACTTGTCATACCTTTTCTCACCGGCGCGTATCGGAAAGTTCTTGCGGTTTTCAGCAGGCGGCAGCGGACACGTGGTGTACGGATTTATAGCGCAGGGCGGATTGTAAGACACATTGAAATCGATAATGGCTTTCTCGCCGGGCTCAGGGCGATCAATATAGACATAGCGTCCCGCTTCGTAAGTTTCCTCACCTGCCGTGGCATCGGAAAACGGAATAAAAAGCCGGCTGCCGGTTCCCAGAGCAATCATGGAAACTTCCTCATCCTCAACCGTGAAATAAAGATCACCGGCAACGGCGTAATCAACCATTTGTCCGAGCACATTCTCAATTTTCATGGTGTCTCCCTCTTCCCTCGGTTCGAATTCAGCCTCGACGCGCCAGTCCGGGTCAATATCAAACCGGTCGATACCGTCGAAATGCTGCAGGTGCGGACTGTCATCATCATAAAGGCGAATACCAAGTTTGTCATCACGGCGCATCACAAACCAGGTCAGACCACGGTAGTGCAGCTCCCGGGTCAGGTCCGGTGTGTAAATGGTGTCCTCGGCCATGCGACGTCCGCGCTCATCCCGGATATCCACATTTCCCGCAACTCTCATGACAACGGTGTCTGCCTCCAGCTTGAATGTTCCGGCGAGGTCCGGGATTGATCCCTCAGGGAACCGGATGCGGGACCGCTCACCGCCGCCAAAAGACTGTTCCCCTTCGCTCAGCCAGTACAGACCGGTGAGACGCAGCCAGCCCTGCTCTTCCTTGAGCCTTTCAACCCGATCCTCATGCCACTCTTCAACAAATGCGCGGTATTCCTCGTCAATGTCGTCGCGGTCATTATCGATGTCAGCACTGACGGCCGCACCGCCGGATACCGCCATGTATGCTATGGCAAACAGAAAAATTGTGATTGTTTTCAAAATGATCAGACCTGTGTGTTGTAACATTATTCCTGAGTTGCGGACCAGCCGGACGCGTCGCTGCATCTGTTACCGTTATCCTCTGGTTGAAACAACCGGCTTCTGTCAAACGGAAAATGTACGCAATTATGCGAAAATAATCAGGATCGGACGAGGTTCAACGTCCGATCCGGTTCAGGTCTGTCAGCATTCATCCATCCGCCGAACGGACGGACAAGATGCTATCATTAGCTTAGAGAACAAAACATGAACATCCTTACAACATTTTTCCATTTTTCTGTTGAATGATTGCCGGAACCGCGTTGTTACAAAATGTACACTTTTCAGCACATGACAAACCGTACATCGTGTATGGTATGAACTGGATATCAAACAGATAGAGGAGACTTATGGTAAATGCATCAAACGATCAGAATAAAGACATTGCGCTGCTTCTGCTCCGACTTGGTGTCGGAATTATTTTCATCGTGGCCGGATGGGGAAAAATTACCGGAATTGAGGGAACACAAGGTTTTTTTGGTGAAATCGGGATACCGCTTCCCGGGCTGATGGCATGGATTGTTGCCATTGTTGAATTCGTTGGCGGTATACTGGTACTTGTCGGAGCCTACATCCGTATTCCTGCTATTCTGCTGGCCATAATCATGGTCGTTGCCCTTCTCACTACCAAAGTCATACCCGGGGAATCTTTTTCAGCATACCGGCTTGACCTGATGCTTCTTCTTGCCAGTGCCGCACTCGCACTGATGGGAAGCGGAAAGTTTTCCCTGGACGACAAACTGGGCAGCAAATAATCCGAAATGCATGCCGGTTACATCGTCCGGACGATCATTCAAAGGGGCTGCGGTCATTTCACCGCTCCCCTTTTTATTTTCCTTCCCGATTGCCATTCCCTGTTGTTTGCATACCTGACTGACCCCGTATGGATCCACTGACGCATGCATTGACCGGTGCCGCTGCCGCCCAGTCGGTCGCCCCCGAAGAAAAGCACCGTCCCGCCGCCTTTACCGCCGCCATTGCCGGACTCCTTCCCGACGTTGAGACGTTCATGCACATGCCGTCGGATCCCCTTTTCAACATCGAAATTCACCGGCAGTTTACTCACGCGTTTCTTTTCATACCCGTCGGTGCACTCCTCACCGCAGGCCTGCTGTGGTATGTCATGCGCAGGCACCTCTCTTTCCGCGAACTCTTTTTTTACAGTTTTCTCGGTTTCGCAACCCACGGACTTCTGGATGCCGCCACCAGCTACGGAACCGAGTTGCTCTGGCCTTTCGCTGACACGCGTTTTGCCTGGAACCTGCTGCCTATCATTGACCCGCTGCTCACCGGGGTCATGGCGGTGCTCACCACCGCAGCGTTTTATTACAGAAAACGGATGTTCGGATGGATATTCTTCGGCTGGCTGCTTCTGTATCTGACCTTCGGCTTTGTTCAGCGTGAGCGCGGCATCTCGGCCGCCGGCGAACTGGCCGAAGACCGGGGCCACCGGATCGAGCGCCTGGTCGTCAAACCGACCATCGGCAACCTTCTGCTGTGGCGCAGCACCTACATCGCCGGTGATACCGTCCATGTGGACGCCATTCGCTCTGGCATTTTCTCTCCGCAGATTATCTATGAAGGCGATGCCGCCCCGATCATCCGTCCCGAAACGGATTTTGCCGAATGGAAAGGCACCACGCTCTACAATGACCTGCTCCGCTTCCGTCGCTTTTCCGACGGATACCTGATCCGCCATCCGGAAAAAGACGATATCATCGGCGACGCCCGCTACTCGATGATACCCAACGACCTGAATCCACTCTGGGGAATCCGGGCGGATACCACCCGTCCCGACCGCCACGTCCCTTTTCTCAATTTCAGAGATGCCGGGCAGGAGGTCAGACAGACATTTATCGACCAGCTTACAGGCCGGGAAAACCGATAAATTCAGGTTTGAAAAATTACTAATTATTCAGAATTTACGGCAAGCGTCATCACCCTCCATTCAAGACGGCCGCCATGAAAATCAATGTTCACGCCCATGTGTTCAATTTTCAGTCCATTCTGACCAAAGAAACCATCCTGCTGCTGTCGCATCGCCTGTCCGGAAAAAACCTGCCCGAACCGCTTCGTGACGCCATACTTTCATATCTTCGTACCCGGCGGAAAAGCAGAAGCAAAGACATCTCCCTTGACGATTTCCACCGCACCATCCGCAAGACCCGCTTTTTCAACCGGCTGATGCCCGGAAAAATGCGTGATTTTTTCGACCGGCACCTGGAACTGCCCCCGTCATCCGAAACCGCTTCCCTGCTGACCAGCCTGCTCGAAGCATCTGTCATCGACCGGAACCAGGCAAGCTCATCGACCGTAATCAACACCTTTGAATGGCTGCGCATCGGATTCGCAGCCGCCATATCCGATGTCGCTGATGACCTGATCGTGCAGATGGATGAGGACGATCTGGCCGTGCTGCTGCCGATGGATATTATTGATCCCAAAGCGGGCAGCCGTGAAAAAAAACTTTTCCCGAAGCAGCTCGCCGATACCACCCGGCAGGCACTCAGATTTCCCGGACGCCTGCTTCCCTTCGGAATGGTAAATCCAGCCAGAAAAGAGAGTTTTGAGCTCTTCAGGGAAGCCATCAACAGCGGCTCGTGTGTCGGACTCAAGCTCTATCCCGCCCTCGGGTACAGCATCCGGGGTGAGATGATGGATGAGGTTCTCGCATTCTGCGACAGCGAGTCGGTCCCGGTGCTGCTGCACTGCAACGACACCGGATTCCGGAAGAGTCCCGATGCCGCACAATACGGGCATCCCGGACACTGGATTCCGGTTCTTGAAAAACACTCCAGCCTGAAGGTCTGTTTCGGACATTTTGGCGGCGAGAAGCAGGATGATGAAGATGTCTGGATCGCACCCGGGCTTCCGCGCGACAGCTGGGCGCACCACATTCTGGACCTGATGGATCGCTTCCCCGGCCGGGTATTTGCCGATGTCTCCTATCACAACGAGCAGTACGACGACCCGGATGCCGGAGACAATTATCGGAAAAACCTCGCCGCTGTGCTTGAAAATCCGAAATACCGCAGCCAGGTGCTCTGGGGAACCGACTATCACCTGCTTCGCATCGACTGCACCGATCCCGATTACACCGATGCGTTCTGCAGCATGATCGGCGAAGACAATTTTGAACTGATGGCGCGGAAAAATCCGGCCGCATTCCTCGGCCTTCCCGTCGATGACGCCGAAGAAAAACCGAACATAGCAAGACACGTCCGCTGGCTGCTCGAAAACAACGCCCGGGCGGTCCACGGAAAACCCGCTCCCTGGCTGCGCAATCACCCGGAAGGCAATGTCATTGAAGGCAGCGGCACCGATCCGGCCGGAGATGCACCCTGGGATGTCAACAACCGCATCCACACATCCCTTTTCAACTTCATCTGGAATTACAAGGAGCCCGATTTCCTGAGTGAAGGCATGCGCAAACGCATCAACAGGGAATCGGACGATATCAAGGCAAAATTTGAACACCTTGGACGCACCCCGATCGGCGAGCTCACATTCCACAGCGGCGCGCTGTCCGACAGCACCGACCGAAACCAGTCCATCCGCAGCTTCTGCAACCGCCTCGACACCTGGTTTGGCCGCGTCAATGAAATCGGACGCATCCGCGATATCAACAGTGCCTTTTACCGCAAAATGAACACCGTCTGCTCCGATCCGGGCAAAACCATCCCGAAAATCGCACCCGTACTTGAGCAGTTTTACCGGGTCTCATCCGACCTGACCGATGAATCATGAACCGAATACTACCATTTGTCCTGCCACTGATATTGCCATTTGTGCTGCTGCCCGGCACCTCCGCCGCCGATTCCCCGGACCGGCTGGATGTGTCCGTCGATGTTCCGGTAATTGAATTTACTGACGATCTGTCGCAAGTGACCGGCGGGGCCGGATGGGATCTCGCCTGGAACATGCCCGTCAGCCGGTTTGGCAAACGGGAGCTGCGTGGAGGCGACCTCACCGCAGACGGATCCGCACATTTCCGGACCGACGGCGTCTGGCTGCTTGATCCTGACCTCGGGCGCCGGCCTGCCACCGCCGACCTGCACTGGGATTTCGGTTTCGAACTGGCTCCCCGCCCCGTCGATGACATCCCGGGAGACCTCTTTGAAGAGGATATCACCTACACCGACATCGGCTTTTTCAACTGGATCTACAACTACCGGTTTGCCATTACCCTTGAAGCCGGACTTGAAGCCGATCCCGCGTTTGAGAAAGGTTTTCTGGCATTCGGAACCGGCCTGCGGATGATCAACATGGCACGGTCTGGCCGGAGCGGACTGCTTCCCACCTTTCATATCTACTACGAGGGCGTTGCCGGCCTGCAGGATGAAGCCGTCGGCGGGGTGGAATCGAACCGGCAGTACCGGCGTCTCCGGCTTCTGCAGCGCCATCAGCTAAGCCTTGGACTCATCGGCCTGCCGGATGCCGCCCTTGCCGCAGGTTATCAGTACACCCGCGATTTCGGTCAGACTGCCGCATACAGAGAGGACGGTTTCGACAGCCGGTTCGGATGGGTCGTCGACCTCTCCTGTGCCATCCGCTGGTCCGGACGGGATGAGCGGCTCAACCGCATCGACCTGTTTTCCCGCTACTCCGGGGGCCGGATCGCACCGGTCACCGTCTCCGATAACGCATTCACCTTCGGCCTCCGGATCCCCTACTCACGTTAAATCCGCCGACCATGAAAAAAATCAAGCCACCCTTCTATCCGATCATTTACATTCGCGGTTTTGCTATGACCCAGTCCGCCGTCGAGGAGACCGTCGCCACCCCATACATGGGTTTCAACCTCGGATCGACCAAAATCCGGCAGGAATGGGACGGCGAGGTCAAGCGCCACATTTTCGAATCCCCCCTCATCCGCCTGATGAAAGATTTTGGCTATGTCGACAATTATTCCGACGGGCTGGAGACGGAGGGCGATATACCGGCAAAAAGCATCATCATCCACCGCTACTACGAGCAGGCCGACAGTGACATCGGCTCCGGTGACGGTGTCCCGTCGATTGAAGAAGCCGCCGGATCCCTCAGCGAACTGATTCTAAAAACGCGTGACCAGGTCTGCGGCGATGATTCCGATGCCAAAAGTGCCTTCCGTGTGTACCTTGTGGCGCACTCAATGGGCGGATTGATTGCACGCTGCCTGCTGCAGAATGACAAAATCGGCAGCAAAGAGGCCAAATCACTGGTGGACAAGGTTTTCACATACGGAACACCCCACAACGGAATCGAAATCCGCGGTGTGAATGTCCCGCGCTTTCTGGGCGGATGGGATATCAACAATTTCAACCGCCGGCGCATTGCAGAATATTTGCAGTTGTCCGGCAGCCTGGGAAGCAGCAACGGAGATACGGCACGGCCGTGGCGGGTTCCGGGTGATGAAAGCAACAGGGTGGATACTCTTGACGGCAAATTTCCGGAATCACGGTTTTTCTGCCATGTCGGAACCAATCATGAAGACTACAATCTGTCGAGGTATGCGGTAGGGCCGATGAGTGACGGACTGGTGCTGATCAAAAATGCGAGCATTCAGGGTGCGCCCCGGACCTACACCCATCACAGTCACAGCGGCCATTATGGTCTGGTCAATTCCGAGGAGGGGTATCAGAACCTGACGCGCTTTCTGTTCGGTGACGTCCGTGTCACAGGCCGGATGCTGGTCCGGGACCTGCCGCTTCCGCCGTCGGTGCGCAAGGCACACGAAGACGGAAGAGAAATACGCGCCTCCTATCTTTTTGAATGCACTGTCATGACGCGGGGCGCGCGATTCCGGCTGAGCGACCGCCGGATCGACAACAACTCTGCCGTTTTCCGGAAGTTTGAAGAGATGTTTCCCGATAACGGGGCATCGGGCAGCAAAAAGCTCCGCATGCCGGTTCTGTTTTCGGTTTTTCTGGACCGCAAAAAAATCGAGTCAGGTAAAACACTTGTTTTCACCATTGACCTGGCCGTCAAAACCACGGACTACCGCATCAGCGGCAACCTGTTCACCCGCCAGCGCATCCCTGAGGAGAATCTGTTCCGGGAAAAAGTAACCCTCAAGGCAGTTCAGGATAAAGGCCAGTGGCGGCTGCGGTACATTTTGACTGATGAACAGTGGGGAGAAAACAAGGGCCGGAGTGTGACATTTGAGGACGGGCGCTTCCTGATTCCGCTGAGTTCCAGGAAAGGGTTCAAGTCCGACCTGGAGGTTACTGTTGATATGGCAACGTAATCCCTTCAAAGCGTCACTGCCGCCACGATAATGGCGTGCAGTGCCTGCCGCTGTCCTGCCCTGGTTGTGATGGTCCCGGGTCTCTGTTCCGGAAATACCGTTTATTCGGCCGCTATGCGTTTTCTGTGGAATATGGCATACATTACCGGAATCAGCCCGAGTGTGATCAGAGTAGAGAAAGAGAGTCCGCCAATTACGGAAATCGCCATGGGCTGCCACATTTCGGCGCCTTCACCCAGGGCCAGAGCCAGCGGAAACATGGCAAGCACCGTTGTGAGTGTAGTCATCAGAACCGGACGCAGACGCATTTTCCCAGCCTCAATGATCGAATCGAACACTTTCATGCCCTGACCTTGCAGCAACCGGATATAGTCGATAAGCACGATGGCATTCTTGACCACAATTCCCACCAGAATCACCGCTCCAAGCATACCGATGACACTCAGTGACGTTCCGGTGATGAGCAGGGCCAGAAATACACCTGTAAAGGAAAAGGGAATAGAAAACATAATCACCAGCGGATCCCGGAAAGATTCGAACTGTCCGGCCATCACGATATAGACAAGCACCAGGCTCAATACCAGTACCAGCAGCAGATCCGCAAAAGCCTCCTCCTGTTCCTCTATGTCCCCGCCATATTCGATCTCCACATCATCCGGTATATCCATCTGACTTATCTGATCCCGGATATCATCAACCGCATCACTCAACGGCCGGTCATGCAGTCCAGCAGTCACTGATACAAACCGTTCACGATTGAAGCGTTCAATATTAGGCGGGGTCATCACCTCGTTGATATGACCCAGGTCCGATACCCGTACCTGTCTGCCATCGGGAGTCATGACACTGACCTGTTCCAGTGATGTCAGACTATGCCGGTCCTCATCACGATATCTCACCAGCACATCATATTCATGGCCGTCACGCCGGAATTGTGTGGCAACAAGGCCGTCCATAGTTCCCCTTACAATATTTGAAACTGAAGCGGAATTAAGACCTGATCCGGCAAGCTTTTCACGGTCCAGATTCAACTCAAATTCCGGACGGTCATCACCACGGCTTCTTCTCGGATCGCGGACACCCTCGATTGTCCGCATGCTGTCAATCAGATTATTGGCAATGACGCCGGTCTGCTCAAAGTCGCGGCCAATGATGTTAACTTCGATTGGTCTTGGACTTCCCGCACCTCCGCCACCGGCTTCAATTTGCAGGTGGTTGATTTCAGGCACTTTTTCCACGCGCTCTCTCAGAACCTCCGCAATTTCAAACACAGAACGATCCCTTTCGTCCAGTGTCACCAGCTGCAGGTTGCCATTGATCTGATAAACGGGATTTGCACCGCCCATACCTGTCCCGCCGGCGCGAATGCTCATATTCCTCAGTTCCGGCACTTCTTCTGTAATGATCTCCTCAAGCTCGTAAATCACCTGTTCGGTAAACTCAAGCGATCTGCCCGTCGCCAGTTCTGCTTCCAGCTGCACCTGGTTATTATCCGATACCGGCATAAACTCGGTTCCGATCACAGGTATCATGGCCAGGGTAAAGGCGAATATTCCCAATGCACCGGCGATAACCGTTTTGCGGCGTCTTATCGACCAGCGTACTGCCCTTCCGTAGGCATTTTCCAGTGCACCAAAACCCTTAGAAAATGAAGAAACAAAAAATTGCACTGCCCGGCTCCTCTTTTTCTGATCATCTTTGTGGTTCATCAGGACAGATGCCAGCATGGGGGTCAGCATGAGTGCCGACAGCGTTGATGTGACTACGGTCACCACAACAATAAAGCCGAGCTCACGGAACCAGAACCCCATCATACCGGAAACAAAAGTTAGTGGCAGAAACACGGCTACAACGGTAAGCGTGGACGCCACCACAGCTGTGAATACTTCCCGGGCGCCCCTTACGGCCGCACCGGACGGGTCGTCACCGGCTTCCAGCCGTTTCATGACATTTTCAAGCACCACGATTGCATCATCCACCACCATTCCCAGGGCAATGGCCAGTGAGGAGAGCGAAATAATGTTCAGTGTGCTTCCCGTGAGAGCAAGATAAATAAAGCCCATAACCAGGGAGACGGGAATTGTGACCGCAATAATGATGGTCGCACGCCACCGGTGCAGGAACACAAATACCACCAGTATCACAAACATGATGGCGTAGAGGATCACTGATGAGAGGTTATTGATAGCTCCGGAAATAAACTCGGATGTATCCAGCAGTACGCTGACCTCTACATCATCCGGAAGACGGTCCTGAATTTCCGGCAGCCTTTCATGCAGGTCATTGGCTACAGTTACCGTATTGGCATCCGACTGTTTGTTTATCGTCACTGCAACCCCGCGGCCCCTGTTTACGCGACTCAGGGATGTCTCGTCCTCGTACTCTGTACGGATGGAAGCCACTTCATGCAAATAGACCGCCCGGCCCTCATCATAGGCAACCACGACATCCCCGATCTCCCTTTCATCAGCAAATTCGGTATTGGTGCGCAAATTGTAGGAACTGACGCCAATATCCAGCCTTCCGGCCGGCACCGATACATTTTCAGCTCCGATTATATCAGAAACCCGGTCAATATCCAGGTTGTAAGCTTCAAACTGCACGGGATCTATCTGAACCTGGATTTCCTGTACCGGAGTGCCGAAAAGATTTACGGCACCGACACCGGGTACCCTGTTTAAAGGGGCCACCAAATCATCATCCAGAATAGTTTCCAGCTCATGGTAACTCTCTTCTGCCGTTACGGCAAAAATCATGATGGGGATGGCTCCGGCATCAAACTTCTGGATTATCGGCTCATCTATATCGTCCGGCAGCTGCTGCCGGGCCCTGCTCACCGCATCCCGCACATCATCCGAGGCCTCAAGCATATCTATTCCCCAGTCCAGCTCAAGAGTAATAATTGAGGAGTTGTCCAGAGATTCGGACCTGATCTCCTCAAGGTTCGGTATGGTACTGAGAACATCCTCAAGCTCCTCGGTTACATTCCGCTCAATTTCCTGCGCTGCCACTCCCGGATAGGTCGTGATCACGGTGATCACAGGCGCCTCTATCTCCGGAAACAAATCCACGGGCAGACGTGTAAATGAAAAAACTCCAAATACAATTATGGCCAGAAAAACCATCCCTATGGCAACGGGTCTTCTGACGGCCAGTTGATACATACTCATAGCTTAATTCCTGTTTCAATATCTGATCTGTAATGTGCTGGTCCCGCTGACCGGAATCCCTTATTCTACAATGCGCACTTCGCTTCCGCTTTCTACACGGCCAGCCCCCTCCTGTATCACCTGGTCACCTTCATTCAGGCCGTCCCTTATCTGAAGCATCTCTTCCATTCGGTCACCTGTCTGTACATCTGCTCTTTCTGCTGTGCCGTCGTTTACGCGGTATACATAACGTGTCTGATTGCCCGGCTCCCTGTGGACCGCCGCCGCAGGCAAAAACAGATCCTCCCGTTCATCCATATCCATCCGTACCCTGGCAAACATGCCCGGACTCAGACGGTGATCCGGATTATCAATGCGGATTTCCACACGAAATGTCCGGCTGACCGGATCCACTGTCGGACCAATGAAATCAACTTCTCCCTCAAATGTCTCTCCGGGATAAGTGTCAGGCATCACATCCACTTCCATTCCATAATAAATCAGAGGGAAATACCGCTCTGAAATATTGATTGTCACCTTGACCGGATCCACGGTCATCAGTGTCATCAGTGAAGGCCGCTCTCCGCCGGGTGAAAACTGTTCTCCTTCGACAAAGTATTTATCTGTTATCACGCCGTCGATGGGCGCCCGCAGGTCCGTGTCTTCCCTGAGCTGTTCGTAGGAACTTTTGGCATTGTCATACTGCGCCTGTGCCTGCTCAAGCTGCTGTCCTGAGACTGCTCCTGCTTCCGCCAGGTTTTCCAGTCTTCTTACTTCATTGCAGGCAGTATTCATCTGCACTTCCGCCTGGTTCAGATTGCTGCGATCCATCTCGGCCAGAAGATCGCCCTTTTGCACCTTGTCGCCCTCCCTGGCATGAATGGATAAAATCCGCGTACCCGCTGCACCTGAGATAAATGCGTATTCCCACTGTTCGATGTTTCCGGGATACGTGCGTGTGAGGTGCCAGCTTTCACGATTAACACGGACCGTGCGGACAGGAACTGCTTCATCTTCTTCGGTCTCGTATAATACGGTGGATTCATTTTCCTGATTGTTATTCTGATAAAAAATGAATCCGGCCGCTATAAGTACAGCTGTAATAATCAGTGCTGCTCCAATTTCTTTCTTTTTATTTGTTCTTTTTTCCATGACGCTTTGCTATGTAGAAATAATAGTAGTTCTTGTTAATTTTCAGTCTGTAGCATGCACACCCAGGATGCGTTCCAGTTCCAGGGTGGCGTTCATATAGTCAAACAGTGACTGCAGATAGTTCAGACGGGCTTCGGTGGTGGCGAGCTCGGCGTCATTGACCTCGATAAGCGTATGTGAACCGCTTTCGTAACCAACTCTTGCTATTTCGTAACCACGCTCGGCCATCTCCACATTGGCTTCCTGTGCTTCAATTGCAGCCCCTGCCTGTCTCATTTCGTCGAGGGCGTTCTGATAATCCACTTGCACAGATTCCTCTAAAAACTCCCTTTGTGACTCCTGCTGCTCAAGCTGCAGCTGCGACTGCTGTCTCTGTAAACGCCGTTCAAAACCGGAAAATAGAGGTATACTGAGGTTTACCCCTACAAAAGTGGTCGAAACCCAATCGTAGTCAAACGGTTCAAATGTGTTTCCCTGCGCCTGCTGGGTGTGTGACCCGATGAGAGACAGTGACGGTACATATGCCGCACGGTCCAGACTCAGTTGCGCTTCGGCAACCTCCAGCCGCGCATCTTGCTGCATAAGATCCGGGTTCGATGAAAAGTCCTGCGTCAGCAATTGATCCTGTCCGGATGCGCCCTTTTCAGAATAGAGCTTTTCCAGTGTCCCTTCCAGGGAAATATCCTGGTCAACCGGAATGGCAGTCAGCAGCTTCAGATAGTTCACTGCACCGGTGAACGCATTCTCAGCCTGCCGCACTTCGGGTTTCAGATTTTCAAGCTGAACACGTGTCCTGATTTCATCATATTCCGGTGCCACTTGTTCTTCTACCATCGATTTCACCAGCTCAAGATCCGTCTGACGCCTCTCTTTGCTGATTCTGAGCGCTTTCAGTGATTCTTCCGCCAGTTTTACATTCAGCCAGGCCTGTTGTACCTCCTCCTTCATTTCCTGGCGAGTTGCTTCCATCATCACCTCCGACATTGCCTCATTTGCTTTGGCCAGCGACACTCCCCTGATCACACTCTGGTTGTATATGGGCATGGACAACTGCGCACTGACATCAAAGTTGTGATCTGTACCTGTTTCGAGGCGGTCACCAAGCGGGCTGTCCGGAGGCAAAAAGATAACCGGCAGATCTACGTAATTCTGATAGCTTCCCTCAATAGTAACACGCGGCAGGTATCCGGTTTGCGCTTCCCTGCGGGCTGCTTCGGAAATCTGGCTTTCAAACCGGGCATCACGTATTTGCTGACTGTTTTCAAGTGCTTTTCTAATGGCGTCATCCAGTGTAAGTGAAATGGTTTCTTTATCGTCCTGACTATTACCTGAAGATTCTGGCCCTTCAGGCTGGGTTGCAAACACCCTGGCAGGATCCGCCAGAACAGCCACTGATATGAATATTAATATGAGTCGGTACATGAATGGTATGATTTTATTGTGTTGCGGTTGTGACAGGACCGGAGCCGTCCCGGAAGGTTTGATAATGATCAACAAGCTGGTCTATTCGGCGACGGCCCTTTGCCGTAGTGATACCCCGCATAAAGTGCAGGAATATGTGGCGAAACAGCTCAGGCCGGGGGTACTCAGTTACAGGAAACAGCTCATAGTTGACCAGCTGTCGCATTTGCTCACCGAACAGCCGGGCAACGATATCGGAATTCACTTCCTCCAGAAACCAGCCTTCGTGTTTACCTTTTTCCAGCAGTGCGGTGATATCGTTATATATTCTGGAGGACGTCTCTTTCTGAATGGTTTCGTAAAGCCTGGGATAATTGCGCCGCATCTGTTCAAACAGGACCGGATTGATTTTCTCCAGCTGCCTGACGCCAAACTGCATCAGTGCCACCATTCCGTCGATGACCTGTTTGTGTTCATTCAGTATTTTTTTTCTGTGACGATCTCTTACGGCCGACTGATGCTTCATACTGTGGAAAATCAGATCCTCTTTATTCCGGTAGTGTGAGTACAGTGTGTTCTTGGACATGCCCAGTTCAGCAGCAACATCTGTCATGCTGACACACGTCAATCCCTGTTTGCGAAACAGTTCATAAGCTGCCTTTTCAATCTGTTCCCTGATCGGGTGATGTTTATTGAGCATATTTTCATTGAACATATTGTTCGTTGGACATATCGGCTTGAGTTTTCTTGGTGTGAATGAGATCCGTGAGACAACGGAAACTTATAATACGAATAAAGTTTCCATATGTTGCATTTTTTTTTGAAAAAAAAAGCCCATCCCCCGAAAGAGGATGGGCTTCTGATTGAGCTCATATGAGCACATTCATTTTGCAGTCACTTTTCAAGCCGTATTGCAGGACGCACCTGCTATATTCCGGCTTGCAAGTACAACAGTTAACTATTAGTAACCTTCTGGCTGTGGTTGCTGCTGAGGCTGCTGCTGTCCCTGCTGCATTTGAGCTTCCTGGATCATTTGCTGCACGCGCTGCTGCAGTTCAGGATCCTGTTGAACAGCCATGTTGATTTCCTGGAATCGGTCCATATCCATACCTTCATCTTCAATGGCTTCGGTCAGGTCGGCTTCCATTTCCTGCTCAATCTCCTCGATTTTTTCAAAGGCACTTTCAAACTTTTCCATGTCTTCTGCGGACACGTCCAGTTCGTCAGTAGATTGTCCCATTTGCTGGGCCTGCATGATTTCGTTGTACGTCTGTACGTCGATACCCTCTTCATCCACAATCGCCACCATCTCTTGCTGGGATTGTGCCTGTACCGTTTGTGCATTCATGGAAGCATCAACAAATACCTGCAGTTCTTCATCGGAAACTTCGATCTGCGGAGCTTCGTCCTGAGGAGGCTGCTGGAATTGTGCTTCCGCCGGCATGGCAAACATAGCGAACACGGCGGCGATGATTCCGGTGAAAATGGATTGTGATTTCATAGATACCTCTTTTCGGTTGTTTTGTTTCATTAATTGAAATAGTAACCCGATAAACTATGCATTACTCCGGATATTGCCGTTTTTATATTATTTAACAACATGTTAAGAGAAATAACAGAAATTAAAGCCCGGCAAGAAAATAATCATGCGCAGAGTCAGCGCGGCAAGTCTGTTATATCGCCTATTTTCTGAAAAAATCCCCTTCATATTTCCGGTATGCCTGATCCAGGAGAGATTTTCCTTTTTCAGTAATAATACTTCTCAGAAAATTCAGGAAAACATACTCGAAAAGCTTCGCCCGCGGATACTCGGTCACCGGAAACAAATCGTAATCATGGATATGTTTAGTCTGCGCCATAAACAGCTTGGCCACAATATCGCTGTCCACTTCTTCCATTATGACCCCCTGCTGCTTACCCTTCTCAAGCATCTTGAGAATTTCATCATAACTTTGCTCGTACTGCTCTTTGCGAATGACATCGGAAACCGCGCGGTACCTTCTGCGAAGCTCTTCGAGCAGAACGGGATTCATTTTTTCATAATCCTTCATGGTATCGACCATAACCATCACAAGGCCTTCAATAATATTGGGCGCGTTAACAAGAACTTCCCTGTGCTTGCGGAACCGGTCCTCAATTCCCTTTTTGAAAACATGGTATAACAGATCTTCCTTGTTTCTGTAATATTTATATAATGTTTTCTTGGAGATCCCCATCTCCCTGGAAATATCATCCATGGTAACATAGGTAATACCATGCTTCCGGAATAAGTTTCCGGCAACCTCCAGCAGTTCATCTGACATTCCACTTCTACCCATATACTTCCTTTTGGTGCATAAACCCTGAAAAAAACATATACTGACAACGCTGTAAAGGTAGTGTTTTTCACATAAAAAATGGCCATGTTTGTCACGACATGGCCATTGCGGTTTTGGGGGGTTGTTGGAGGCAGTTATTAGCTGCACTCTCTCCTGTTGTATATCAGAATCCGTACCCCAGTGTTACCTGGAATGCACCGTTTTTCACTTCCGGATCACCCGGAGCATCAAATACATCCACAAGTCCCAGCGTATACCTGAGATCAAGATGCAATGCCCTGTTGATGTCAATTCCGCCGCCGAATGCCAGTCCGAAATCGACACTGTTGTGTGTGCTTCTGAGGTCATCGCTGTCAGCCTCTCCATAAAGTTTGAAAGACAGTGCCGGACCGGCGTACAGGTTTGGTGTGATCATGCTCTGGGTAGGCAAATGTGCCTTGAAAAGTACCGGTATTTCAAGATATCCCAGATCGTAATCTGTTTTTTGAGCTTCTCCGAGGACACCAGCATCTGCCTGACTGTATTTCATGGTGAAATTCATCTCCGGCTGGATGGAAAACGTTGGGTGGACGCGGTAGTTCAAAAAAGCACCTCCGGTAAATCCGGCCCGGACCGTGGTACCTCCGACATCATCTCCCCAGAGATCGGAAACCGTGAGACCCGCGTTGAGTCCCCAGGTAACCGGAGAATATTCCATTTGTGACTGTGCATGGGCATTCTGCCCGGATCCGAGTGTCATGACAGTAAGTACTGCTGCAGCCAGTAAAGACGAATAAATTTTTTGCTTTTTCATAGTGGTGTAATGTTTTGGGTAATAGGTTGTTACTTCTCTCAATAATTGTTCCATGTTCACAAGGTCATCAGACTTGTTTCATCATGGAAACTAAGTATACTAATAAAGTTTCTTATAGGCAATACGTTTCCGTGAGGATATGACATTTTTTTTTAGTTGCCCGTTATTTCGCTTCGCTATACACACCAGGTAATATCTCCGAAGAGAGTTCTGATGTACACCTTTGCACTTAATTCATTAGCGACGGCGAGGACATTACTGACTGGGGAGGAGCTCCGGCCCTATGCAAACGAAAAACTTCGATGAACCAGAAGGATTTGCTGAGAACAGCACAAAATAGATAACACAAGTGGCCTCCACTGTATTCATTTATTCAGTATACAGACTGATATTACCATTGCATACATGATCATGCTTTGCATTTAAATACAAACACCAGAACTAAAAAAGGAGGACTATCATGGGTGATAGAAGATCTGCTCTGCTGCAAAACCTGTCCCCTGAAGAGAGGACCGGCATCCACGGCGGAGGCGTTATCACTACTGCCATTGTATCGTTTTTAAGCGCTACGGCTTTCCACACTTTAAAAGAGGCCTACAATGACTGGGAGGCACATGTAGAAGCCTTCAACGAAGGAAGGGAAAGTATGCAGTAATCACTGAAACTATAACAAAAGAGATGAGATAAATGGATACCTTGAACACTAATGTCAAAGAACTCACTAAAAGTGAACTGACCAGCATCAACGGTGGAGACGACTTGTCGGAGAGCATCTTCCGTTTTTTTGGCAAGATTGTCGGAGCTATTGAAAACTTTGAGTTTGACAGTGATGTCGCAAGCTCAGGAGTTGGGCGCGTTACCCGATAACAGCAACTGATTTTATCTGTCGCATCACACAGAGAATCAGTTGCATTAACAGACAAGCTGCATGAGCAAGAGGGGCAGTTGTTTCTGGCTGCTCCTCTTGCGTAAAATTCTGAGACTATGATAAAAAAGTTAAGAGCCTTCTACCGGTCATACTGGCGCAAAATCATGCTCTACTCACTCATACCCGCGGTTGCCGCTCTTATTTTTATCGAAGGGTATAATTTTCTTTCAGGCTATGATGACTTCAGCATACAACGGGAACTGAGTATGTTCGTCCAGTTTTATATCATTGCGTTCATTGTGTATTCGGTATCATATTACCGGAAAAAAAGGAAAAGCAATCAGCATTAGAGGGCATTTGGACAACCACAAAATGAACCTTTCTTGAAAACAAATGAATTCCGAAAATTTTCACTGAAATCTTTATGACAGATACATTAGCGCAAAATCTGCAGCAAAACGATTGATTCGGCCACAGTGTTTTGATATGTAGCGGATGTTCAGAAGTTTTTTTTCGATCGGAACAGGAACCCAAAACACCAGAGATCATGCATACATACATTATATTGAGCAAGATTTCTCCTGATGCGATGAAGGAACCGGACGATTTCAAAAAAATGGCCGAAACGGTCAAGCAGAAAATCAGAAAAGAATGCCCGGATGTAACCTGGAAGGACAGTTATGCTGTTAAAGGCGCTTATGATGTGGTGGATATCCTGGAGTCCACAGACCCGGGCCAGGTTGACAAAGCATCGATGATCATCAGATCCCTTGGACGGTCCGACACAGAAACAATGCAGGCAACTCCGTGGAAAGAGTTTCTGAATCTGTTATAGTTGTCCTTGTTCAGCGTTTCTTCGCAGGTTAAGAAAAATACTTTATGCGGAGTTTTCGTCCAGCCTTTTAGGAGCAGCAACTTATGTTGTCAAAGAATCAATAGAGTGAAGTAACAAGGAACAACAATAACTGGATTTTCCAGAACCCCCTAAACTCAGCTGGGTGGAATTGTTTGAAATGAAACGGTCTATCACTGGAACCAAATAGTCGACCGTTTGTCGGGAACCTAAGCGGGACATAACGCCAGACAGGCCCCCACCGGATCCTCAATAACCGCATATTCAATCTCTTCATCATCCCTTTTCATGATCTTGAGGACTTTGCCATCTTCATCCGCTACGCGACGGAGGCTTTCTTCGAGGTCGCCCACGGGGAGGTAAATCAACCATACGGGAGGCAGGCCCACATTTACTCCTCGTGCATGACAAACGCCCGCCACCGGTCTTCCATGCTCATCGAGCATGTTGTAGTCGGCATAGTGCTCACCGCCATCTTCCATACCGACCTCATGAACCGACCACCCGATGACCTGACGATAAAAATTCCGGGTGTTAATGGCATATGAGACCGTCAGGTCAACCCAGTAGATGCGGCCAACTGTCACCGCATCAATACTTGAAGCCTCAACACTTGCGGGAATCGCCTCCGAAGGAATGACCGGGATAATGCCGAATGCCGCTCCATTCGGATCACGCAGCACCGCCCACTGGCTTTTTCCTTGGTCATCACGGTGTTGCATCAGCTCGCTTCCACCCAGATCAAGCGTGCGCTGCACACTGGCCGATACATCGGCGACCTGAATGTGCGGCATCCAATGTAGTGGAAGGTTCATATATTCCTCACTGCGCATGCCCAGACCAATGATGGACACTCCCAGGTTGTTCATAAGATCATCCTCACGCCAGAGCGGTTTCTCACCTGTGCTGAGTACACGTGAATAGAAGCGCACCTCTCGTTCGTGTTTCGGAACGGCAATGTCCGCGCTGAGTACACCACCAACGCGTGGGGCAAAGTGGTTATTCATAGCTCTATCCTGCAGTAATTATATAATTAATAGTTGAATGGAATTACGTTTTTTCTATCAGCGCGGTACTTTTAAAAATCCTGATCCCAATTATCGTGCTGAAACATAAAGTGCACACGAAATACCCATGACAGAGCATAAGCACTGACACACAGGCGTATTATTAAAAACTGTCATGGTATTTCACATCGTGACCTTAGGTTCACCTTTCATTATAAATCGAAAATTTTAAACAGATGAAATGAACATGACCGGGTCGGCGCCCGGACACACAGGCGCATGATTACATACGGTCATGACATTGCATGTGACGACATAAACCCAAACATTTAAACAGATGAAATGCCCATGGCGGCTTACCGTCACACAGGAGCATGATTATAGCCAACATGGGTACTACATGTGACGTCAGAATCACAAATTATAA
>Ga0207421_10000287_pt1 | contig 63201 bp, 49 predicted proteins | sample SodLakKL_010_SED_4_FD_187542 | JGI IMG/M metagenome (GOLD analysis project Ga0207421, IMG submission 187542) | Alkaline sediment microbial communities from Lake Tanatar, Kulunda Steppe, Russia - 8KL_010_SED (SPAdes) (version 2) | ecosystem: Environmental > Aquatic > Non-marine Saline and...
CTGTCCCCCTCTCTGCGCAGTCGCACTCGTTCGCTTACCGCGAACTGTGCTCCTTTGCAAAGAGGGGGAACTCCTTAGCGTATTTTGCCAGTAAATCAGTTTTACGTTTATGAAAATAATTCAGTTTCGAAGTTCCCCCTCTTTGCAAGTAGTTTCGGCAGCCGTTAAGGCTGGCTGAAACTGCGTGCAGAGAGGGGGGCAGGGGGTGAGTCCGCTTATTTTTTCTTGCCTACCGTTTTGTCAGTCTCATCTTTTTTCTTTTTTGATTCACTTTCCTCTTCTTCATCGTCATCAATTTCAATGACCTCAGCCTCTACTTCGTATTCGTCATGATTGCCGTTTACCTCTCTTTCCACAAATACCTTTACGTCACTGGTATAAAGAACAAGAGCTGTAATGGCTGTAAGTATAGGGGCATAAAAAACGAAAAAAGCTGTTCCGGCTACTCCGAGAGTTAACTGGCTTTGAAACAGAGTTTCTCCGCTTTTGTTTTTAATTACCACTCGTTTTGCGTTACCCTCCCGAATCAATTTTCTAACCTGTGATATAATTTCATCCAGGGTTCCCTGAATCTCTTCCATAATGGGTGTGCTTGTTTTTTCCATGGTTTTGCCTCTTTTTTCAAAAAAATGTGTAAGGGAATTCGTTTTCATGGTTCATACTACGAGAAAGAGTATATAAAAGATTCAAAGCCATGCTGTCAAGAGTATATTGCGCATCCACCATCGGAGTGGATGCCCGTCTTATCGAAGTGGAAGTGAATATGAGCGGTGGAGTACCCAAATACTTCCTTGTAGGGCTTCCCGACCGCGCCGTGAGCGAGTCGAAAGACCGCATCGATGCAGCACTCAAAAATGCGGGCGCTCATTTTCCGCGTGGAAAAATAACCGTTAATCTTGCCCCGGCTGATCTTCCCAAAGAGGGCAGCGCTTTCGATCTTCCGATTGCCGTGAGCCTGCTGGCCGTTTCCGACCAGGTAAATACCGATAAACTGGAACGCTCTCTTATTCTGGGTGAATTGGCTCTTGATGGCCAGCTACGCCCGGTTAAAGGGGTGCTTCCAATGGCTGTAGAGGCCCGTAACCGTGGTCTGGAATATGTGCTCGTTCCCAAGGATAACGGCAATGAAGCCGCGGTGGTGAACGGGATTAAAGTGATGGCGTTTGATAGCCTCAAGCAGGTGATTGACTGGATGTACGATGAAGACCTGCTTTCCCCGATTGATCTCGATCCCAAAACTCTTTTTAGTCATAACGGACGGGTTGAAGTACTCGATTTTGAAGATGTTCGGGGGCAGGAGAACGTGAAGAGGGCGCTTGAAGTGGCTGCGTCGGGTGGGCATAATGTTATTATGGTAGGCCCGCCGGGTTCCGGTAAAACGATGATGGCACGAAGATTACCCACTATTCTACCGCCTCTTACGCTGAATGAAGCTCTTGAAACGACCAAAATACACTCAGTAGCAGGCCTTATGGAGCTTGGAAAATCTCTTGTAACCAATCGGCCTTTCAGGAGTCCGCATCATACGGTATCGGATGTAGCGCTGGTCGGCGGCGGCAGTATTCCGATGCCGGGCGAAATTTCGATGGCACACAACGGCGTTCTTTTTCTGGATGAGCTGCCGGAATTTAAACGAAGCGCCCTTGAAGTGATGCGGCAACCGCTCGAGGATGGGTTTGTGAGTATTTCCCGTGCCCGGATGAGTGTGAGCTATCCCAGCCGGATTATGCTGGTTGCATCGATGAATCCATCACCGACAGGCGACTGGTACGATCCCGACGATATGGAAGGAGTTACAAGTATACAGATGCAGCGATACCTGAATAAGATCAGTGGTCCGCTGCTCGACCGTATAGATCTTCACGTGGAAGTGGATAAAGTCAGTTTTGACGAACTTTCAGCCAAATCAAAAGGGGAGAGTTCAAGCGACATCAGAAGGCGTGTAGTTGAAGCCCGGGAAGTGCAGGGCCGGAGGTTTATGGGGGTTGAAGGTGTGTACTGCAACGCTCAGATGAATACAAAAATGGCGCGCAAGATCTGCCGTATAGACGATGCCGGTGAATTAATGCTAAAAAAAGCAATGAACTCTTTGGGACTTTCGGCAAGGGCTTTCGACCGGATATTGAAAGTTAGCCGAACTATTGCGGATTTAGACCGTTCTGAAGCGATTAGATCGAATCACATTGGTGAAGCTATACAGTATCGCAGTCTGGATCGTGAAGGATGGCTTGGATAGGTATGCAGCCGTAGATCATTGTATACAAGGGTACAGGGCCATTTTTCGACTGATTAGCAGGGAGTTTTATAGGGTTATCCTAATGTTCATTAACAACATTTAAGCGAACCTGAAGAATTGAAGAGGTAGATTAGGGTAGGAATTAAGTAATGAGGTAAGAAAGCAGGTTTTTTATTTCAAAGACCTCACGTAATGAAACATTTTTATAGTCACGCAAGTATATACCAACAGAGAACAAACCATAATGATATGAACAGAACGTATTCTACATACCGGACAGGAAATTGGGTTTTTAGTCTTCCATTTATTCTGATTCTTCTCTACATCTTCATGTAAATAGATCAGATTCGGTCGAGCACCCAGTTTGGAGTCAGCTTGATAAGCCATGCCACAAGACGCCACCTCCTTGTTACATAGGAGTATGATTTTTGCTTTTCTATATCTTGAAGCATCTGTTTCACTGCTTTTTCAGTATCAGCTACCCAGAACATTCCTTTTTTGCCCTCAGTCATTTCACTTTCCACAAATCCGGGCTTAACATCCGTGATTACAATGTCCTCTTTCATTTTGTTGCAGCGCTGCCTGTAAGCCTGCATATAAGTGGATATGAATGCTTTGGATGAACTGTAGGGCGCCGCTCTTGATGATCCAAATAGGGATGCAATGCTGGAGACACCGACAATTTGTCCATGCCCCTGTTTTTTAAAAAATTGAAAAGCTTCTCCAAAAAGCTGTACAAAACCACTTACATTAACATCAATTATCATCTGTTCCATGCCTATAATTGATGCAGCCTGGTAATTGGAAATCCCTGCATTTAATACGATGATATCCATACCTCCCATCTCGTGGATGAGATGGATGAGATTCTTCTTGGCCTGCTCATGAAGGGTTACGTCCATTTCAATGAAATGAAAGTTTTCGCCAAGTTCTTCTTTCAGTGCTTTAAGCCGCTCCACCCGCCTTCCGGTTCCCCCAACCTGATATCCTTTTTGGACGGAAATACGGGCAAGGTGCTCACCAATTCCTGAGGTGGCACCGATAATGATCATTCGTTTATTCACGGAAAGAGTAGTTTCAGACTTGTACTTCAATCGGCTGCAGTGAAGGGTAACTGCTTTTCATCCATTCAAAACCGCCAAAGAGCACGCCGCAATAAACGAGGTTTCCTGCGAGGGTATTATGGAAAAAGGGTATGGCTGCAGTGTAGCAGGCAATCAACCCCTCAGCCGAGAGTGGGTACATTGGGCTGCTGACCCAAACGCCAAAATTACTTACAATAAAAAAGATAAGAGATGCACCTAATGCGCCACCTATTACACGGCCTATTGAAATTTTCTTTAGAAGGTAGTAACCCAATACCACGATCATTGCAATACTGCCATAGATGTAGATAAATCCACCTGTAAACCAGGCAAACCCTTCATAATAGGCCGAATACATCACATTATTGAGAATTAAATCACTGACCCATAATGCAGCTATCGGGATAATAAGGGCCCACTTTTTGTTCTTGAAATAAGCTGCTCCAAAAAGTGCAATAGCCCCAAGCGGTGTGAAATTGTATGCGTGCGGCAAAATTCTTGACAGTGCTGCAAAAATGATGAATCCCGCAATAATATAAAATGTCTTTTTATTCATGTAACTGATAGCCTTTAAGTTTTCAGATCCTAAATATAACAGTTGAAAAGCAAAAGTGTGAGGTAGAGTTTCGATTTTTTAAAATGAGCATAGGTACTGCGGGAAAACGAAAAAAATATCCCTGAAGGTAGCGAATAGAAACAAAAAAAGCCCCGACAGAAAGCAGGGGCTTTTAATTCAGTTTAATTGCACTGTGTTAATTACTTCGTTGCCATCAATTCCAGGTTAAGCTGAATATTAACCTTATTTCCGACAACAGCGGTTGCACGCCAGTCTCCTGTTCCTACGCCAAAATCGTTTCTCATAAGTTCTGCGCTGGCTACAATTCCTGCTACTTTACTGTTCTCACGCATGGGGTGATCCATCACGCCAAGCAGTTCAAACGGAAGGTTAAACTCTTTGGTGACATCACGAATAGTTATTTGTCCGTGAGCAATAAAGTTATTCTCGCCGTCCTGAGTAATTCTTTCGCTTACAAATGTAATACTTGGATAATTTGCAGCATTAAAAAAGTCGTCTGTTTTGAGGTGTCCGTCTCTGCGCTCATTCCGGGTATTTACACTTGCTACCTGAATTTCAACATTGATACTGCTGTTCTCGAGATCGGCAGGGTCAAACTTAACGTCAGCCGAGTACTCATCGAATGAACCGTCGACAGGAGTAAAAAAGTGATTGATGGTAAAATTAATGGCACTATGAGACTTATCTACCTGCCAGCTTGTGGCTTCATCGTCGTTGGCGTTTTTTGTGGTAAAAGCAGCTGCAAATACTACAAACAGTGCTAATATTATGGTGCTCGTAAATTTTCTATACATAAGTAAATTTGTTAGTTGGTTGATATGTTTAATGTTGAACTATCAGAGTCCCGAAGTAGTTCCCGGTTTTTGGGTTTTTAATTCTCTGGGATGAGATTAAAGAATTAGAGTTGCCGATGGGTCCCTTTTTAATTGAATAAGTATTGCAAAAGTATCACCGGATGGCTTCAGGTAAGATCAGAAATCGCCATGGTTTGTCGGCATCTGAGCCTGCATAGTCCACGCCAATTCGTTTTGTAATCCGGATCTCTTTTTTGGGAATCTCAATTCCATGATCTTCGATCCATACAGGTGGGGATATAAGGCCGGTTTTATTCAGTGAAGTGGTGATTCCCATAGCCTGTGTGAATTTTCCGGGTCCGTTGGTCAGGTTTTTTTCACTTTCCATATTTCGCCTCTCTTTCATTGCCTCCAGTCCGTGAAGCGGAACTATTGCGCGGATTAACACGGCGTCAGCAAGTTCTTTTCGATTGGTAACTACATTGAAGAGATGGTGAATTCCATAGCAGAGATAAATATATGCATGGCCCGGTTCGCCAAACATTACTTCTGTACGCGGAGTGCGTTTGCCATTATTTGCGTGGCAGGCTTTGTCGTCCCGCCCGGAGTAGGCTTCTGTTTCTGTGATGATGCCGGAAGTAAAGGTTGATTCGATCCGTGAGCAGAGAACTTTCCCGAGCAGCTGCCTGCTAACTTCAACCACATCCGGGTTTTCATAAAATGATTTCGGAACGGTATTGGATGGAACTCGCATCAGGAAATAGCGGTGTATGGATTTTTTTCAATTGCCGGTGCGGGTTCGAGGTAGACGTCCTGGTATGCTCTTGCCAAAATAGAGGTTACCACAAAAAGAACAGCAGAGTAAAATACCCACAAGCCGATCAGTATTATAATTGTATACCCTTGGTAAAAATAACGATAGGCGGTAAGCGCATAGACCAGGTAGATGCTGACGCCATATTTGGCCAATTCAAAAAGCAGTGTGTAAGAGAGAGAGCCTATCAGTGCCACTTTCGGATGGATGCGCCTCTCGCTGATATACCTGAAGATCGCGTAAAAAAGGAGTGGCGTAAAAATGATGGGTATCACATTTGTAAACAGGTCAGCCATCCAGCCCAGTTCAATAACAATTTCGGTATATGGAATCGCAATGTCATCAAAAGAGAAGAGTGAGATAATGGAGACGGCCATGCTGAAAAAGAGAAAGACACCGCCAATAACTCCGAATGCAAAGAAGTTATGAACCAGTTCCATTGCGGGGTGTTTTCGGTCCTCGTATTCAAACACTTGAAAAAGCACATGTTTCAGAGTATGGAAAAGCCCCTGCGCAAAAATTAAAAGAATGATCAAACCCACAATTCCAAAAAGCTGGCGAGCTCCTACAAGTGGCTGAATAAGGTTTTCAAGAGTAACACTCCCTTCAATGATATCCCCGCTTTGTGTTTCAAAAGTGAAACTGGGCAGCAGCTCCCTGCCATACCGGATAAGTTCGTCGAAAGCGGCATCAATGGATAAGATATATCCTAAGATGGAGATTAAAATCAACGTGAATGGTATAGCACAGATAACCAGGTTAAATGTGATAGCAGAGGCATTAATGAAAACGTCTTTTTTCAGACTGAGCTCTGCAACAAGCTTCCAGAACTTTTTAAATTTATCTTTGTCGAATTCAATCATGTTGGTTTCCAAAATAAGCGGATCGAATATGAATGCCAATATTATAGGCTGATAAAAATTTTATATAAAGATTTAACAGCCGAAACAAATCCGCCAAACAACCTCTCAAAAAACGTGAGAATTCAATACCTTTCGATAGCGTAATTTAAATCAAACCGGTCTTTACAAAGCCACCCAATGAGTAATAAGAAGCAGACGCCCCTGATGCGTCAGTATTTTGATATTAAAGAGAAACACCCCGGCACCATTCTGTTGTTTCGGGTGGGTGACTTTTATGAAACGTTTTCAGATGATGCCATCCTGATCAGTAAAGAGCTGGGTATTACGCTTACCAAACGAAATAATGGAGGAGATCAAACCCCTTTGGCGGGTTTTCCCTACCATGCACTTGATACATATCTCCCAAAACTGGTAAAACGCGGGTATCGAGTGGCCATCTGTGAGCAGACTGAAGATCCGGAATCTGCCAAAAAAGCGGGTCGCAAAATTGTAAATCGCGAAGTGACCGAGATTACCACTCCCGGCGTAACCATGTCGGATAAACTGCTCGATCACAAGCGCAATAACTACATTGTGTCGGTGCACTGGACCGGAGGAACTGCCGGTGTCGCTTTTTCCGATATCTCAACCGGTGAGTTTGCTCTCAGCCAGGTATCGAGAATACAGCTCGACAGCCTGATGCAGTCTCTTCAGCCTTCCGAAGTTCTGCTGCAGAAAAAATATAAAAACAAAATTCCCGAAGAACTCGACGGGTATAATATTACTCATATTGACGATTGGGTGTACGAAGGGGATTACGGCTATAAGCTGCTTACCGATCACTTCAAAACGCATTCATTAAAAGGTTATGGCGTGGAGGATCTTGAGATCGCCCATACGGCGGCCGGATCACTGCTGCACTACATGCAGGAGACGCAGAAGTCCTCGCTGGGCCACCTTCGCAGGCTGTATGCCTACGAAAATGCCGATTATATGTCGCTCGACGGCTCCACCAAACGAAATCTTGAACTGACCTCCAGCATGCAGGAGGGCGGCACCGAGGGGACCCTGGTTTCCATACTGGATGATACCTGCACAGCAATGGGCGGACGACTGCTGAGGAAGTGGATTATGCGTCCTTTGAAGCAGGTAAAACCGATCGAAGACCGCCTTGAAGCCGTAGCTGAGCTTGTAAAAGGTCACAACCGGCGCGAGGAACTGCGGGATGAATTGGGCCAGGTGGGTGACCTGGAGAGGCTGATCAGCCGCATCAGCGTGGGCCGGGCAAATGCGCGCGACCTGAAGCAGCTTCAGCTTTCGCTTGCACAGGTTCCGCGCGTGAAGATGCAGATCGGAAATACTGAAAATCCGCTGCTTAACTCCATCAACGACCGTTTGAAAATGCTAGTGGAAGTTCAGGAACGGATCAACAATGCGTTAATGGAAGAGCCTCCGGCAACTATTCGCGAAGGAGGCATGATCGCTGAGGGTTTTAATGATGATCTGGACGAACTGCGGGAAATAGCCAGAAACGGCAAAAAGTACATCGCCCAAATCAAAGATAAACTGGCTAAAGAGGCCGGGATTCCGTCACTGAAAATTGGCTACAACAAGGTGTTCGGTTACTACATTGAAGTGACCAACACACACAAGAACAAGGTTCCTGAGCACTTTATCCGAAAGCAGACCCTGGTTAATTGCGAACGCTACATTACGCCCGAGTTGAAAGAGGTGGAGGAGAAGGTGCTATCGGCCGAGGACCGCAGTAAAACGTTGGAAGGGGAACTCTTTGAAGAGCTTCGTCTCTATGTAGCCGAGTATGCCGATGATGTGCAGCAGATTGCCCGGGCACTGGCTGAGCTGGATTGCATTCAAAGTTTTTCAGAGATTGCTTTCCGAAACAGCTATGTGTGTCCTGAAGTGAACACCGATGATGTGATAGACGTGAAGAAGGGCCGTCATCCGGTAGTGGAGAGAACTTTGCCGGCGGGAGAGCCTTTTATCCCGAATGATATCTATCTCGACAACAGTGAGTACCAGATCCTGATCATTACAGGGCCGAATATGGCGGGAAAGAGTATTATTCTTCGGCAGGTCGGCCTGCTCGTGCTGATGGCACAGATCGGAAGTTTTGTTCCGGCCGAGAAGGCCACCATCGGTTTGGTGGATAAAATCTTTACCCGTGTGGGAGCCTCCGATAATTTGGCTGCCGGAGAGAGTACTTTCCTGGTAGAGATGAATGAGGCGGCCAATATTCTAAATAACGCCACGCCCAAATCACTCATTCTTTTGGACGAGGTTGGACGGGGTACCAGTACTTTTGACGGACTCAGTATTGCGTGGTCACTCTCCGAATACCTCCACAACAAACCGGAGGTGGCCGCCAAAACGCTCTTTGCCACTCATTACCACGAGCTTAACGAACTGGAAGCCCGTTACGACAGAATCAAGAATTTCAATGTGCAGGTGAAGGAGCACGACGGAAAGGTGATCTTTCTGAGGAAACTGGCAAGAGGCGGAGCCGATCACAGCTACGGGATTCAGGTCGCTAACATGGCAGGGTTGCCGCAGGTTGTGATTGAACGGGCCAAAGAGATTTTGAAAAACCTGGAGAGCCACACCCTGGATGTGAGCCACGACGGAAACGGAGCCATCAAACGGGGTGCCACAAAAAAAGAGGCCGCCAAAAGGGCTGTTCAGCATGTAGAAACCCAGGGTCAGCTTCCGCAAATGACACTTTTTGGCTCACAGATGGACCCAAACATGGAAACCCTCCTCAACAAGCTGGATGCCAGCGATCCCGAGCGCATGACCCCGATTGAAGCACTCCTGCTGTTAAGCGAACTTAAACGCCTTGCCAGGTAAACCGGTCAGCCTGACCGGTTAATAACCGGCGAAAAATTACAGGATTTACCCTTCCTCTTCGGATGATTTCGACGCACTCTTTTTTACATGACGGGTATATCTCAAGTACCCCCAAGCCGAAATTACTCCACTTGCAAGTGCTGCAAACCCGGCACTTAACAAAAGGGAGAGACCCAGGGCGAAATGGATGACTAACAAAAGCAGGATAAAAGCTGCTGTAATCTGTAAGCTAAAGATGATTTTAAGTTGCGAATCCATAAGTAAAGTTGATGACAAAGTTAAAAAGATAACCAGTTTTTGCAGTAAATACTTTTCTTTACTATTCTCAGTGATTGTTGTGAACAAATATAAAAATCTTCTCACATGGACATTACACGTAAATCTTTTTTGAAAACATCAGGAATTCTCATGTCAGGAGCCGCACTTGGAACCCTTCCATTTTTATCATCCTGTGCCTCTCCCGAACTTGAAACCTCTCCGTTTGGCCTTCAGCTCTATACACTGCGTGATATCATAACCGACGATCCGGAAGCCGTATTGAGACAGATTGCAGAGTTTGGGTACAAACAGATTGAAAGCTACGCCGGGCCGATGGGGATCTACTGGGGCATGGGCAATACCGGTTTCAAACAGCTTATGGACGAGCTGGATATGACCATGATTTCAAGCCATGAGAATGTTTTTGAGGATTTTGAACGCAAAGCCAGCGAAGCTGCTGAGATCGGAGTTGAGTATCTGATATGCCCCTGGATTGGCCGGCAGGAAACCCTCGACGATTACAAAGAGATGGCCGACAGGTTCAATCAAATCGGTGAGCAGGCCAATGCTGCAGGGGTCAAATTTGCCTATCACAACCATGAATACACATTTGAAGAGATGGACGGTGAGATTCCCCAAACGGTGCTGATGGAAAGAACCGAACCTGACCTGGTTGAGCACCAAATGGATATCTATTGGTATGCAGTGGCCGGGCAGGATCCTGCCGAGTGGATTCGGAAATATCCGAACCGGTTTACTACCTGTCACGTGAAAGATCTCGCCAACGGAGACGATCCCGAATCAACGATTTTGGGGAACGGTACAATCAACTTTCCGGAACTGCTGCCGATTGCAAAGGAGAATGGCATGAAGTATTTTATTGTAGAACAGGAAGCCTATACGGGGACTACTCCAATGGATGCCGTACGTGAGAATGCCCTTTACATGAAAGAGTTGAACATCTGACAGTACACCTTCAATAAAGTCATCATAGAGCATACAGGAGAGAGTGCGGGAGATCGGCATGAACCGGGTTTATGAAGAGGTTATTGCGTTGATCCGGAAGTGAATTGAGCAACTCGATTTGAATGGTGAAAGGAGCAAATAAGATTAATATCAGCTTTGGGATTGGTGAAAACGAGGCTTCTGTATTACATTACCTGAGAGAACCGATCACTAAAAGTGAGGCCTTCATGAAAGCCATGCTTATACATCAAATATCAGATCTTAATAGAACATCCACTCCACTGAGATCTGCAGATATCCCGCTGCCGGTTCCCGCACCCGATGAGTTACTGATCAGAGTGTCTGTATGCGGAGTGTGCCACACCGAGCTGGATGAGATCGAAGGGCGTACAACACCGCCCAAACTTCCGGTTGTGCCGGGCCATCAGGTTGTAGGCCGTGTGGAAAAGCAGGGCAATAACGTTGAAGGATTTCAAAGAGGCGAACGAATTGGCGTGGCATGGATCTATTCGGCGTGCGGTGCATGTGAACGCTGTGAAAGTGGGGAGGAAAATCTGTGTGAAGAGTTCAAAGCTACCGGCCGTGATGTGAACGGAGGATATGCTGAATATATGACTGTGCCTGCCGGGTTTGCCCATAAAATACCTGAAGGTTTACGTGATGAGTCGGCAGCGCCGCTGTTGTGCGCGGGCGCCATCGGTTACCGATCGCTGATGCTCACCGAAATGGTGAATGGTGAACGACTTGGCCTTACAGGCTTTGGGGCTTCAGGGCACCTGGTACTGCGCCTTGTTCAGCACCTGTACCCTGATAGTGAGGTATATGTTTTTGCCAGGAATCCGGATGAGCGGGAGTTTGCAATGCAATTGGGAGCAGCCTGGACCGGGGATACGGATGAAGATCCCCCTCAAAAACTGCATGCCATAATAGATACCACGCCGGCATGGAAACCTGTTGTGGAAGCATTAAAAAGCCTGGAACCGGGTGGCAGGCTGGTTATCAATGCTATACGCAAAGAGGCCGGCGACAAGAAGTATTTGCAGAACCTGAACTATGAACGCGATCTTTGGATGGAAAAGGAGATCAAGTCGGCAGCCAATGTAACCCGGAAAGATGTAAGCGAAATGCTGAAAGCAGCGGCGAAATATGGCATTAGTCCACAATATCAGCTTTATCCGCTGGAAAACGCAAATAAGGCGCTAATGGAGTTGAAACAAGGTGGTATAAGAGGGGCAAAAGTGCTGGTAATCCCTCAAAAATAGTGGATCACCCGATTATGTCATGAATCCTATTAAACGGTTTATTTGCTTAGGAAGAAGAGTGTTGGCTGCCGGCTTTAATTTTTTGTTCGGGTTGGCGAGAGTGGCCGCCAAGCCCTACCTTTCATCGCACCATGAAACACTCTGCCAAACATATTGCCGACCGCATTCGCCTGATGATTGCTACCAAACAGTTTCAGGTGGGAGAGCTGTTGCCATCCACGCGTGAGCTTGGCCGTCAGCTTGGTGCAAGCTTTCACACCGTGAGGAAAGCGTATCACGGTCTGGTAGATGAGGGTTTGATAGTTGCCGAACAGGGCAGGGGATTTGTGGTGAGCCGTCAGAGTACATCACTCGACAAGTCGGAACGGCTGGAGTTGGGTACGGTAAAGGTACAGACCATGCTCGAAGAGCTGATCGGCTACGGACTGGATGAGGCTGAGATTGAAGCCATATTTGAGGAGCAGATCAGCTTCATGGAGTGGCCCGATCGGATACAAAGTATTGCCACGGTTGGTGAAACGAAAGAGCTCGCAAGACTGCTTTCCGACTCCATCAAAAACCAGATCGGCGTTAAGAGCAATATCCTTACAGTAAATGATTACGATGAAGCGTTTAACTTTGATGCCATATTTGTTCCCATTCACCTGATGAGTCAATTTCGAAGCCTGAGCGATTCCATCCGGATTATGCCGGTCGTTTTCCATTACGATGCAGATGTACTTCTATCCCTGGTAGACCGGGCTGCAATTGAGGCAATAGGGCTGGTGACGGCTGAGGAGGATTCTATTCCCAAAATTATCAGTGAATTAAAAACGATGATGAAATTTGAGGGTGCTTTTGTGGCCGGTGCAACCTATGGAAAATCACTTCCGCTCTTTGTTCGAAATACGGATCTGATTGTCTATACACCTGCAAGCGCCCGTCTTGTTGAACAGAGAGTTCCTGAAAAGAAAAGGATTAAATTACAGTACATAATCTCAGAGAAAAGCGCAGAGATGATTCGTGCAGAGCTGTGGGATCAGTAAAGCAAAGGGCGAAAAAGATCAAAATGAAAAAGTAAAATGAGTTTAGATTTTGGGTCGACACTTCTTGGATAAAGGCTTAATTTGGAGGTCGACTGAAATTAATTTTCAAAGCAGGTAAGACCTCTTCCTTTTCACTCCAGCAGATCCATGAAAGAAATATCGACTCTCATTAAACAAGCCATTTCCGCTCTCGAATCAGAGATTGAGACGGTGAGAGAGAAGCCGTCAACCGACATACTTTTCAGTGGAGTGCGGGCCAGCACGGGCACCGGAGATGGCACGGATTATAAATTTGAGACGCATCAGCCTGCCATTCGGTTTGCAGAAGAGATTAAGGCCACTTTTGACGGGAAGTCGCTGACGGTTCATCCTGTCACTTTTGAGGAGAATGTGATTACACTTCGTTTTCCTGAGAAACTTGGGGATAAGATTGATCAGCTGCATGTAGAGTGGGAAAACGATTTTATCCTGAAGCGGACACTTTCTGAAGTGATTAAGTTACAGGATGATGAGAAGGGTGAATTCCAGCGTCTGGAGAGGCTCTTCTCACCCAATGGAGATGTTGTTCCCGGTGCAGACGAAATCGATGATGATGGCCTGAGAAATGATGCCCAACTCGATGCCATTCAAAAGGCAATGACCCGCCGGACGCTGTTTATCTGGGGCCCTCCCGGAACAGGAAAAACAGCCACCCTCGGTTATATCATTGCCAACTACCTGAAACAGGGTAAAAAAGTACTGTTTGCATCCAATACCAACCGGGCCGTTGATGTAGGCCTGCTCAGTGCGATAGAGGCGATGCATCAAATCGGAATCAATATCAAACAGGAGAGGGTCACCCGGTTTGGAGACTCGGCACTGAATGATGACCGGCTTGAACCGCTTAGCTTTGATGTTCAGATCGATAAAACAGTTGAAGAGCGTAAACTGGAGGCGGGCGAATGGATCGACCTGTTGCGCCGACGTGAAGACGCCCTGCGTTCGATAGAAAAAAGGTTTAAGAATGGCAAAAAACCAACTTCCAACCAGGAGCTTGAACTGAAGCTGATTGATCAGAAGATAAAAGATGCCGGCGGACTGGAACTGCTGGAGGAGCGGCTTGAAGAGTTGAGTCAGGTAAGCGACCGTGCCGAACTGTGGAAAAAGCAACTTGTAGCCACAACCCTTGCCAAGGTATGTACGTCCGACCTCTTTCATGATCTCGATTTTGATGCAGTAGTGGTGGATGAAGGCTCGATGGCCAATCTGCCATACCTGATGGTTCTTGCATCTCACGCAAAATGGCATATGGTAATTGTGGGCGATCCCATGCAGCTTCCACCCATTGCGCTCACAGCAGATAACGAGTCACGCGATTTCCTGGAACGGGATATCTTTACCACTGTATCGAATGCGGCTAAAAGTGAAGAGCTTTTCCGGTGGCATGACCGGAACCCTGAATTCACTTCGTTTTTCGACACACAGTATCGTCTCGAATCGTCACTGGCCGATGTAATCAGCTCTGTTTTTTATGAGGGGCGGCTTAAAACCGGCAAGAAGAGTGAGGTCTCTCTCAATGAGGTTTCAGACCGTGCTTTTCACCTGGTGGATACATCCAAATATGGGCCATACCTTGAACAAAAATCTGGGGAGAGAGGATTCAAGCCTGTAAACCTGGTTCACCAGGAGGTTTTGGAGCGACTGGTAAAAAACATGGGCGGCCGTGGTATACTCATGGAACAGATCGGAATCATAGTCCCGTTTCGGAGTGCGGTTTATGATATTCGCAATCGCCTGTATGATGCGGGTGTCAGAAATGTGGAAGTCGGCACCATCCACACCTTCCAGGGACGGGAGAAGGATTACATCATTTTTGATACGGTAATGAGCGGCGAACAGCAGCGGGGAAATATCCGGCACTACTCCGTGCGCCCACTTGATGAAGAGAAGAATGGCCTCAGTGTTCCGCGCTTGCTAAACGTAGCCTTTTCCAGAAGCCGTAAGGAGCTGGTTGTGATTGCGGATATGGTTCATGTGAATAGGGTTTACGGCAATAAGTTTTTGGGCAGGTTGCTGAAGAGGATTGGTGGGTAAAGAAGGTGTCGGGCTTATTTATAAAGTGTCCCCCTTCGAAGGGGGCAATGGGGGATGAAAGGTGATGAGTGAAGTTTATAGTGAGTATTTTTAAAGTAGCGTCCGCGGGCATCCCCCCGGTTTGTTCGCTGAACGCTCCAAACCTCCCCCTTCTAAGGGGGACTTTTATCAAAACCTCGACCGAATCTCCCACAAGTCGGGGAAAATGGGATTGTTAAGTGTTCGGTGCAGATATTTGGCGCCGTCTGAACCGCCGGTCCCGCGTTTGGTTCCGATGGTTCGCTCCACCATTTTAACGTGCCGGTATCGCCACTCCATGAGTCCCTCGTCATAGTCTACCAGAAGCTCGCAGATAATTGCTGCCTCGGGATCATTGTTCATGATATCTACCAGCAGTTTCTGGTTGTAATCGGAGGTTTCATGCACCAGACCCTGCTCATTTATACGCTCGGGCCACTCCACATTGTACTCCCGCTGTTCAAGATACTTGCAGAAACTCTCCCAAATGGTCGACTCATTTTGCCGCTCCAAAAGGTTTTTCTGAAGCTCGGGCTGATCTTTGTGAACGTCAATGACATGTTTCGATCTCATCCCGCAGATAATCTCCATCTCCCTGAACTGTACCGATTGAAACCCGCTGGCGTTCTGCAAAAATCCACGAAAACTGTTGAACTCGAGTGGGGTCATGGTCTCCAGAATGTCGATCTGCGAAACCATTGTTTTAAGAATGGTGAGTACCCGGCGCATTGTTTTGGCCGCCGACCAGCTCTTGCCCGCCTCAAGGTCGGCCCGGAATTTGTCGAGTTCATGCAGAATCTGCTTAAACCATAGCTCATACACCTGGTGAATCACGATAAAGAGCATCTCGTCATGTTCCTCCGGCTTCGACTCCGGCTGCTGCAGTTCAAGAAGCTCATTAATTTTTAAATAGGAGGTGTAGGTCAGGCTCTCGGATTGACTCATGTTGTTGGCTTACAATTGGATTTTTGTTTTTGGGAATATATGAATTTATAGTCGTGAGTCCTGAGTCTTGAGTCTTGAGTCTTGAGAATGAGACATGGTATTTCTGTTCGAGCTTTGAATGAAATGCTGCTCATTCTTTTATTTTGATCCTGAATAAGATACAGGGAAAGACAGAAATACCATGTCTTTTGGTACTCTTTCTATTGAAGATTCAAGAATGTTCACCTGATATCTGTTTTGATCCTGAAACAGATATAGGGGAAAAACAAAAATACCATGTCTGAGCTCTCACGATTCAATACTCAATACTCTCTCTTACACCACTCCTCAAACTCCTCAACGCTTTTCGTGTTCAGTACACGGGCAGGGTCAAACTTGGCCTTGCGGGCAATCATTACTCCGTAACGGATGTCGTCGATACCTTCGATGCTGTGGGCGTCGGGGTTGATGGATGTTATCAGCCCGGTTTCTTTGGCTTTGTTGCCGTAGCGCCAGTCGAGGTCAAGGCGCCAGGGGCTGGCGTTGATCTCGATGACGGTATTGTGCTCAGCGGCCAGCTCAATCAGCTTATTGAGGTCGAGCTTGCTCTCTTCTCGCTTAAGCAGAAGGCGACCGGTTGGGTGACCGATAATGCGTGTGTATGGATTCTTTATTGCAGCCTCAAAACGGGCCATCATCGATTCAAGCGGCATATTGAGTCCGCTGTGCACGCTGGCGATAACAAAATCGAAACCTTCCAGGATTTCGTCGGGATAGTCGAGGGAGCCGTCGCTTAGGATATCGGATTCCATCCCTTTGAATACCCTGAACTTCTTCCCGGTTTTTTTAAACTCTTCATTCAATTGATCGATCTCACTCCACTGTTTTTTTACATCGTCAATCGTAAGGCCGCCGGCATAGGCCGCCGTTTTGGAGTGATCGGTAAGGCCTAGGTATTCATAACCACGCTCCATACATGCTTCCGCCATCTGCCTGATGGTATACTTGCCGTCACTCCATATGCTGTGGGCATGAACCACGCCTTTGATATCCTCATCAATGACAAGCTCCATCTTCTCGTGTTCAGAATAAAACTCAAACTCGCCGCGATCTTCCCGGTGTTCCGGAGGGATGAAGTTCAGGCCCAGTTTATTGTAGATATCCGTTTCCGATTCTGTTTTTACGGGTTGATCAAAATCGGTTTCCTTCTGCTCACTAAGCTTGAACAGGCCGTACTCGTTCAGCGCCATACCGCGCTCACGTGCCCGCTGGCGCATCACAATGTTGTGCTCCTTGCTGCCCGTGAAGTACATCAGGGCAGCGGGATACTCCTCCGGTTTAACAATCCGGAGATCAGCCTGCCTGCCTGTGTCAGTCCGCACCGAACTTTTGGTATCACCCCTTCCCAATACCTCCACAACCAGCTCATGGTTTACGAAGGCATCAAAAATGGATTCCGCTTGATCTTTACCGGCAGCTACAAGGATATCGATGTCGCCGATTGTTTCACGTGAGCGGCGCAGCGAGCCGGCTATGTCGCACTGCTGAACCCCCTCGAGGCCTTTTATAAATTCAAAAAGCGGCTCGGCGATTTCAAGTGCCTGGTTAAGCCGGGCTCGTTCGCCGAACTTTTCCAGGTACTCGATCGATTTAATGATTTTGTCGGCCGATTTTTGACCAAGGCCCGGCAGTTCTGCCACAGCGCCGCTCTGGCATGCCTCTTTCAGTTCGGTGATCTCCGTAATTCCAAGCGTCTGGTGTATTTTGACGATGTTTTTCGGACCAAGCCCGGAGATGTTGAGCCATTCGATCAATCCTTTCGGTACTTTCTCCTTGTATGCCTCCAGAACCGGCATAGTGCCCGTCTCCGCAAACACCCTGATATCCTCCGCAATAGACTTGCCAATCCCCTTTATATCGATGAGCGTACCCTCTTCGATGTGTTTGGTGATCTCATCACTCAACCCTTCAATCGTCTGCGCCGCCCTGTCGAAGGCGATGGCGCGGAATCGGTTCTCGCCGGCCAGCTGCATCAGGTTATACACTTCGCGAAGTTTTTCGGCTACGTCCTGGTTAGTCATATATTCCGGTAAAATTTGAAATTTATTTGAAGTAATTCTTTGCCAAACTCATGTCTATGAGTCGGGTGAGTCCGTCTTTAATCGGAGTGGTGATGGTGCCACGGGTAACTAACACAAACTACGAAAATCCAATTCACACCTCACCCGGAAAATTCTAAAAAAGGGAAAAACCCTCTTTTCTTTTAGAAGGGAAAACCCCTATCTTTGATAGCTGAATATCAAGCCCTGGTGGCGGAATTGGTAGACGCGCACGCTTGAGGGGCGTGTGACCTAACGGTCGTGATGGTTCGACTCCATTCCAGGGCACTTAAAGGCTCATGATGTGTAACATTGTGAGCCTTTTTCATTTAATTTATGTCTGCTCTTTTCTTAAGGGGGAATCCTGTTGATTTTGGGATTCACCAGTTAAAGACAGTTAGATAACCACGGCGGACAGGACGCATTTCACAGGTTATTATTGGTGCAGCCTTTGGCCGTATTGTTTCATCTCTGGTTAGTGATGTGATAATGCCGCCAATTGGAATATTAATGGGCGGGGTCAATTTCTCCGATTTGGTAATCACAATACAGGAAGCAGCGGGGGAGACTGCTGCTGTCACAATTAACTATGGAATGTTTATTCAGCATTTAGTCGATTTTATTATTGTAGCGTTTGCAATTTTTATGGTGATAAGAGTATTCGAAAAAGCGAAACGCAAAGAGGAGGCAAAACCTGTTGCTCCTGCCGTTATTCCAAACGAGGAGAAGCTGTTGGTTGAAATTCGAGATCTATTGAAAGTAAAATAAATCATTAAAAGTTTGATTTGTTTAGAGGAAATAGAAGATATTTAAGGGAGTGAACCTTTCTGCAAAATTTTATTTATACTTCTAATCATTCAATAAACATTTTAACTGATTTATTTAATTAAAGGGGATTTACCGATATGGAATATTCGATCTTGGAAAAAGAGAATTGTGTAGTTGTAGCTTTAAGAGGACAAATTTTAGGGGGCCCATCAGCCAATGAGTTTCGTCAAAAGGTTAGTTCACTGATTGAAGAGGGTAAAACCAATCTTATCGGGGATCTGAGTGAAGTTAGTTTTATGAACTCCTCAGGGCTTGGAACCATGATCGCAACGCTGACATCACTTCGTAAGGAGGGTGGCGATTTCAAGCTCTGCAGTGCGCCCGACCGCATCAAAAGCCTGCTAAAGATCTCAAAATTGTTTACTGTTTTTGATCTTCATGAAACACTGGACGAAGCTATCAAGTCCTATAAGGACTAAGATCCTATAGTATACGTATCAATGCTGCTCACTTAATCCCATATGTATGGCAAAAATACGATGTGAATGGGCAGAGAATACCTTTGAAGAGTATCTTCGATACCATGACCAGGAGTGGGGTGTGCCGGTACATGACGACCGGACCCATTTCGAGTTTCTGATCCTGGAAGGCGCACAAGCCGGGCTGAGCTGGAGCACCATCCTAAAAAAGAGAGAGGGTTACCGCGAAGCGTTTTCCGGGTTTGATCCCAAAAAGGTGGCCGCCTTCAGTGAGGCCGACATTGAACGGCTTTTGCAAAATCCGGGTATTGTCAGAAACAGGTTAAAGGTGAAATCAGCCGTTCAAAACGCCCGCCAATTCCTGAAAATACAGGAGGAGTTCGGTTCATTCGATACCTACATCTGGGGATTCGTTGGCGGTAAACCGATCGTGAACCGCTGGAAAAGCCTGGCCGAGGTTCCCGCCAAAACCCGAGAATCGGATCGGATTGCAAAAGACTTGAAAAAAAGAGGATTCAATTTTGTGGGAAGCACCATCATGTATGCCTACATGCAGGCATGTGGCCTGGTGAATGATCATACGGTGGATTGTTTTCGGTATCAGCAGATCTGACGTATAAAGATTTGTGCTTTTGCCATGGGCATCCCTTATGGGGGAAAGGCTATGAATAAATGTTTTAATTTATAGCCATGAGAGTAGCACAGTGAACCACACCGGCCCATCCTTAAAAAGGAGGGGAACCTCTTCTTCGAAATTATAGAATCGAACTCAGTTAGGAAACAAATTTAATCTCGAAGCGGTACAGCCCGAAAGTGTAAAGAACAGATAAATGGCTATTTTCAACCGGGTACCTGCTCTTTTGCAAGCTTGTTTTTATGCATTTTGTCTACCCATTTGGCTGACTCCGTTATCGTCATGCATCCGGTAATGTTGGTGCCATGATGAGGCTCGATGTGAATATCCCCCCTGTATGTTTCAGCGGGTCCTTTGTAGAGATCGAGCGACCTGAGCTTGCCGTAAAATGCATAGGCTGCCGATTGAGGCGTTGAGCACGACACGGGCGGATTATCCCCGCCGTGAATCACATAGCCGGGCAGTGGATACTGCTTGTCCGGATATCCGTGCCAGTGCGAAATAGAAACCCCATCATTCTGGAGGGTTTCGGAGAAGGTGGATTTCCGGTTGTTTCTGAGCAAGAGGCTTGCTGTGATGATATTGCCCACAGCGTGAGCCAGGATGGCGTAGGTGTCGTAGGATGGACGGCAATCTTCAGCGCCGATTTCCGGCGGTGTATCAATGGTGATTTCTCCTTTATGCAGGCCCAGCCTGAGAATATCTTTCCGGGGGTTCAGGTTGGTTTTATTACAGCCAGATCGCGTGGAGAGCAGCCAGACGTCCGGAATTTTTACAATCCACTCTTTACCGAACTGGTGAACCAGCACATAGATTTTCTCATCTTTTTCTACAATTCTATGCTTGTTCCAATCGTAGTCTCTCAAAGATTGCGGTGCATCTTTCAATTCCACTGCAGGTTCAATATCTGCCGGGAGCTGTTTTACCAAAAAACCATAGCTCATTCCGGTTCGGTTGTCGAGGTATTGCGAAACAATGCGCTTGTAGAACCGGTTTCGGTATTTCAAATCTTCAATGGAGGTGTGGGCCAGCATCAGGCCGTTATCTCGCCAAACCTTTGCAGCACCCATAAAGTCGTCAATGTACCCGCTGTACTCCTCCATTTTTGAGTCGAGCTGGCCCTCCCTGTAAACAATCTCTTCTCGTTTAGGGGGAACAACCTGTGCTGAGAGTTTTGGAATCAGAGAGTATAGAATGTCGTGATTGGGATCTCTCCAGTTGTCACATTCAATAACGGCTCCGTTCATTGTGCAGAATGTCCATTTGTCCTCTTCCACAAAAACAGGTACATGAGATAAATTCCAGGCCAGAACGCCCACAATACTGTCGAGTGTTTCTTGAAGCGTGGGGTTTTGTGGTATAGGCGGGGCTGATTCCAAAAGAGCCACAATGGGATTATAATAGAGACTAGAAACTTTTTTGATGGCCAGGTTTTCATCCTCTCCTTCCCCTTGTTCAATAATCACTATACCGGGCTTTATCTTCTGTTTCTTGCCTTTAGTTAGCGCTTGATGATACGGAACAATCTTTACTCCAATTTCTATGAGAGAATTTTTCAGTTTTTCAGAGAAGCTGTTTAAAAGAGGCGTTTTTTTATGAGGCGGATAAAATGTGACAGTAAGTGCTTCCGCCATTTCTCTTTCAGTGAGCGGTACATTTTTTGAAATTCCCAATAATTCGAAAATAAGCTCTGAGTTATTCATTCTAAAAGAGTTTCAAGATTAATTGTTAGTTACGATTTTACAAAATATATAAAAAAGAACAGATATAGATTCATTTGACTGCCTGAATAAACCCCCTTTTGCATGGTAAACAATACTTTATGCGTCAGGGTTCAATAATCGTATGCAGCCCGAAGCGTTAAAAACTCATTGATGTTATTCATATCCAAAACTCCAATTAGCTCGCCATTGTCCACAATTGGAAAGAAATTTCTGTCGCCTCGCCTGAATTGCCGGTATGCTGAGGGCAGAGGTGCAGAGGCTTCAAGCGTTACGAAATTTTCATTCATAACTTCACGTACAGGGGTATTTCGGCTTTTTTCCCTGAGTGCCTGGGCCAGGTCTGCCATAAAAAGAATGCCAATCGGCTTACCGTTAGCGGCAACGATAAAATCCTGTTCTGTACTGGCAAGAATTCTGTCAACTGCGTGCTGGAGGGTCTCATCGGGCTTCAGAGTGGTGAAATCGGTTATCATGGCATCGCGTATATCATTGCCCTCAAGCAGGCTGATCTGCTGAATCATGATGTTTTCAGAGTGAGCTCCGAAATAGATAAATACTGCAATAATAGCGAGGATGATGTTGAAAAAGAGTCCAAAGAGGAAAAAGATCAGAGCCATGAATTTGCCAAGAGCTGCGGCTGCTTTGGTAGCCTGAACACGATTCATTCGGGTTGAGAGCACCGCGCGAAATACGCGTCCGCCGTCCATCGGGAAAGCCGGAATCATGTTAAAGAGAACCAATATCACGTTCACTGTTAAAAGATAGAAGAGAAAATTGGCGGCGTTAATGCCGTCCAGTTGTTCTTCAAATAGCTCGGGGTCGTCCACCAAAAAGTTCTCAACCGGTACAATTAGGTAGAGCAAAAAGGCGATCACTACATTCACAATTGGCCCGGCTATGGCTATAACAAACTCCTGTTTGGGGTCGTCCGGCATATCCTTTAGGCTGGCAACTCCGCCAATCGGTAGTAGTGTGATACTGCGGGTGCCAATTCCGTATCGACGGGCGGCTAATGCGTGTCCAAACTCATGCAGTACAACGCAGAAGAACAGGGCGAAGATAAACAAGAAGTTCCAGAAGAGATCTTCTGCTCCCCCCTCATTGGCGATCACCAAAAAGCCGATAAAAATAAAAAGCAACCAAAACGTCCAGTGAATCTGTACTTTAATGCCGGAATATCGGCCTAGATTTAGTGAAGCGCTCATAGCCCCCAGGTCTGTTTAATATAAATGCTATACCATTAATATTGTGAAACGGTATCTCTTTTCAAAGCATTGACTTATCAAAATTTCTCTTTAGCTTTGTCAATCGATTCCCTTAACTCTTTGCCGGCCCGGTCAATTCCTGCTTTGATATCTCCCCAGGCGTCCTTGCCGGAGGCCTCAAGTTTCTTCAATTTGGCTCTCAAATCATTTCGCTTTGCTTCAAGCGTTTCAATCTCTTTAGAAAATTTAATCTCGCCATCGGCTTTTGCTTTTCTGGCTTTCGCTTTCAGCTTTTCCGTTTCCATTTTCCATACGTCCAGCTGAGCTTCAATCTTTCTCTTATAGGCTGCCTTTTTTTTCTCTTCCATGACATTGATTTTAGTTCCTATTGTCTCTGCTCATGTATCATATAAAAGTTATCATATAACAGCAATAGACGGTCAATCATTTTGAATTCAAAGCACAGATTCTTGTAAACAGCACCGCGTGAGCATACAGCCTTTAAGGCTTGCATCTCTCAAGCGGGCTATAAACCGGATTTACCGGAACAACATCTATCCCTAACCCATCGGCTATCAGATTGAAACTAAAATTTCTTAAAAATTACAATCGCATTGTGGCCGCCAAAACCAAAGTTATTACTCATTGCAGTGTTTACAGTGGTTTCACGCGCGTCTCCTAAAACAATATCAATATTTTTGGGGATCTCAGGTGCAATAGACTCTGTATTGATAGTAGGGGGTATCACATTATCCCGGATGGATAATACAGACAAGAGCCCTTCAATGGCGCCGGCAGCGCCGAGCAGATGACCGGTCATTGATTTAGTGGCGCTGATTACGGGTCTGGTTTTTGAATTTTCAAAGAGTTTGGATACCGCTTTGGTTTCACTGATATCACCTACAGGGGTCGAAGTAGTGTGGGTGTTGATATAGCTTAGGTCTTCCGGATTGAGCTCTGCCTCCTGCATAGCCAGTCTCATCCCGCGCAGTGCACCCAGGCCCTCGGGATGGGTGGCCGTGAGGTGATAGGCGTCAGCCGTCATAGCCGCACCGGCAACCTCAGCATAGATTTTTGCTCCTCGGGCTTTGGCATGTTCATACTCCTCTAAAATCAGCGCGCATGAACCTTCGCCCATAACAAACCCATCGCGGGAGGGATCAAATGGCCGGGAGGCGGTTTCAGGAGAGTCGTTTCGCGTGCTCATCGCTTTCATGGCCGTAAATCCGCCAATAGTTGCCTCAGTGACCGGGGCTTCAGACCCGCCGGCTATAAAGGCTTTTGCTTTGCCCATTCTAATGTAGTTAAAGGCATCCATAATGGCTGTATTGGAGCTGGCACAAGCCGAAATGGTTGTGTAATTGATTCCCATAAGTCCAAACTTCATGGAAATTAACCCGGAAGCCATGTTGGGTATGAGCCTTGGTACAAAAAATGGATTGAAGCGCGGCTCATAATTATTAAGTGTATATGCCTTTACTTCTTCTTCAAATGTACCCATACCTCCCTGGCCCGTTCCCCAAATCACTCCCAGGTCAAAAGGCGACGTTTTTTCGAGGTCGAGACCGGAATCGTTCATAGCCTCCGTAGCGGCATATAATCCATACTGTGTAAATAGATCTGAGCGCTTGATCTCATTCCTGTCTAAGTATTTCTGAGGGTTAAAGTCTTTTACCTCACAGGCAAAATGAGTTCGGAATTTCTCAGGATTAAATTTTGTGATGGGAGCAGATCCGCTCATACCATTTACAGCATTCTCCCAAGTGGTTTTTACATCGTTTCCAAGTGGTGTTAGGGCTCCTAGTCCGGTGATGACAACTCTGGTATTGTTCATAAATCTGATGGGTCTGATTCCGTAGATCGGTTGTTGTTAAATTTTATTTCAGGGTAAGATAAGTAAATCCTGATAAGAGAGATAATTCCTTTCTTCACTCTCAATTTTAGAAAAATCGGGTGTTTTTTCTTCTTCAGATTCAAGGTAATTCAAAGGGGCACAGTAAAAAGATGCTTAAGCAAAAGCGCTTTTCCAAATACGGTTAATAATATTAATCAAAAATGACAATTTGATTAAAAAAATATTGACAAATGGAGGGAATGCATAGACATTTAACATCAGTAATCTCTAACTAACCCTTAATACTATGAACAGGATTCTAAAATCCTCCATTCTCGTTTTAGTATTAGTTCTTGCGGCAGGATATGTTGCGTTTGACAGCAGCTCCATACCGCAAACTGATTTAATGACGATGGAGACAGTAGCACTCAATGAAGCAGCTGAAGTTGTGCAGCAGGAAGGATATCGCACAATGGAAGAGTTTCAGGAATCACCACTCTACACGAAGTTTATCATTGACAACCTTTGGATTCTTATAGCAGCATTCATGGTGCTACTAATGCATCTTGGTTTTGCTACGGTAGAAAGTGGCTTGACGCAGTCGAAAAATGCCGTAAATGTGATCTATAAGAATGTATTCATTCTCTGTACGGGCATTTTGATCTATGCTTTTATTGGGTTTCAGCTCATGTATCCCGGTGATTTTAACGGAATTTTTGGATTCGGAGGGTTCGGCATTGGTTTCGATGCCTCAGATCCTGTTGGAATGCTGACTCCGGCATATGGCGAAGATATGACCATCTGGACAGATTTTATTTTCCAGGCAATGTTTGCTGCAACAGCCGCAACGATCGTCTCAGGTTGCGTAACCGGGCGTATTAAATTGTCATCATTTATGATTTTTGGAGCCCTTCTTTTGGCGATTTCCTATCCGATAACCGGAAGCTGGGTATGGGGAGGCGGATGGTTAGATCAGCTCGGTTTTTATGATTTTGCAGGATCTACTCTTGTTCACGGTGTTGGTGGAATTGCGGGGCTGGCCTGCGTTATAATTTTGGGTGCCCGAACGGGTAAATATAAAGATGGTAAAATCATTGCCATACCCGCCCACAATATCCCGCTGGCCACGGTAGGAGTGTTTCTTCTTTGGATCGGATGGTTCGGCTTTAATGGTGGATCCGTTCTCAGTGCTGATCCGTCTGCAGTTTCCTACGTATTTGTAACAACCGCCCTTGCGGCGTGTGCCGGTGCTCTGTCTTCAATGATAACCACACAGATTGTGATGAAAAATCTGGATGCACCCATGGCACTTAACGGAATACTTGCCGGCCTCGTCGGTATAACAGCCGGCGCCGATGTGATCTCAATTTCAGGTGCGATCGTAGTGGGTGCCATAGCTGGAGCCATTGTTGTCTTCTCTATTGTGATGTTCGATAAGCTGAAACTGGATGATCCTGTTGGCGCCATCTCGGTTCACGGTGTTTGCGGTATTTGGGGAACACTTGCCGTGGGGCTCTTTACGGAGGCCAGTTTTCTTATACAGCTGCTGGGAACCGTCTCCATTTTAGGTGTCACATTTCTGTTCTCTCTGGCTGTATTTGGAGCCATCAAAGCCGTACTCGGTGTACGGGTAAGTGCCGAAGTGGAATCTGACGGGCTTGATATCTCAGAACATGGGAACAAAGCCTACCCTGATTTCTCACCGGTTAAAACAACAGAACTGGGCCGGGCTACTGCCTGATGAAAATAGAAAGGAGCACCTGAGATTTGGGGATCCGGTGCTCCTCTATTTAATCAAATCACTCTCGTAATCATCATAAACTAATTAAATATAACGTTATGAATATCAAACATAAAACATTAAAACTGCTAAAATCTGCGCTGGTTACTCTGTTTGCAGTTACGCTTATTAGCTCATTAAATCCGGATACAGCCAAGGCCCAGGAGGTTAGTACAGGTGTTGATATCTACAGCACATATGTATTTCGGGGCGTTGCGTTTGCAGGGCCATCTATACAGCCAACGGTTGAATTTACTGCGGGCGGTTTTGCCATAGGAGCCTGGGGCTCACAGGGGTATGATGGCTTTCAGGAGATGGATCTCTATGCAGGTTATGAATTCGACTTTGGCCTCAGTATTGGTGTAACTGATTACTACTATCCAGGAACGGACTATTTTGATAGCGACAGCCACGCATTTGAAATCAATACCGGACTGGATATCAGTAATTTTTCCCTTTCGGCAAATATGATTCTAAATGAAGCATCCGGGGCCGGCTCTGCCGGTAATGACCTCTATTTCGAAGCCGGTTTGAGCCTGGGAGCTGCAGACTTATTTGTTGGGGCCGGAGATGGCTGGCATTCAACCGATGGAAAGTTTGCACTGGTAAATGTGGGTATCGGCACCACTAAGAGTATCATAATTACCGATACGTTCTCCATTCCGCTGAGAGGAACGGTAATATTAAACCCGGATTCGGAACAGTTCTATATCGTTGCAGGGGTGTCCTTCTGATTATTTCGCGAAGGCAAACTGTAGGTTAAGCAGCTTACAAACTCTTAGAAACCGGACGGCATGGCAGAACCATCCGGTTGTTTTAACTACCAAATTCGAAGCGAATTTAATGGATCCTTCTCCCTAAGAAATTCTAAAGCTCGTTAATTTTTGTATCCAGCTCAGTTAACAACTCACCATAACGGGTCCAGTTGCCCTCCTCAAGAGCTTGACGCATATCGCGCCAGAGAGTTCGAATCTCCTCCATCTGACGGGTATCTGCTACCATTTCAACCGGCAGTTCGCCTGTCTGAAGCGGAGTATCGGCCAGTACAGGCTGGGCGCCCGGCAGAATGAAGTCAGCTTCCTGCCCAAAAATTTCAAAGATAGCCTCTTCAATTGTAGGCTGCATGGCAATATTGTCGCCAATGGCCACAATCACTCGCTGTAACTGCGGAATCTCTACATTGTCGGCAAGCAGGAATACAGGCTCTACGTATAGGAAGGAGCTCTCAATCGGGATCACCATCATGTTACCGCGAATCACCCTGGAGCCTCGCTGATCCCAAAGTGCGATCTGCCGTGATATTTCGGGATCCTGATCGATCCGTGCCTCGATCTGTGCAGGCCCGTAAAAGAGCCTGTCTTTTGGCAGTACATAGGTTATAAGTTCGCCATAACTGCCGGGATCCGATTTGGCGGTTATCCACGAAATCATATTGTTCCGGTTTTCGGGCGTCATTGGGCTTATCAGCATAAACTCAAGCTGTTCCTCCTCAGGAAGCCTTGCCAGCACGTAGTAAGGCTCCATGCGGATCTGCCGGCCTCCATATTGCTCATTTGGCCGGGTCCAGAGATCTTCCTGATTGTAGAATACCTGCGGACGGGTCATGTGATAGCGTGCATAGGTCTCAATCTGGATTTCAAAGAGATCCTGTGGATAGCGGAAATGTGCATCGAGTCCTTCGGGGAGTTCGTCCAGAGACTTAAAGGTGCCGGGGAAGATGGAGTCATAGACCTGTAAAACGGGGTCCTCTTCATCAACAATGTAGTAGTCTACAGAACCCTCATAGGCGTCTACCACAATCTTTACGGAGTTTCGGATATAGTTGATTCCGTTATTGTATCTCTGTGAGTAGGGAAAGTGGGATGATGTAGTGTAGGCATCCTGAATCCATACCAGGCGTCCATCATGAAGTACGAGATAGGGGTCGCGGTCAAGCCTCAGGAACGGGGTAATCCGGCTGATTCTCTCCTGAACGCTTCTCCAGATCTGTAGACGGCTCTCTTCGTGAAGAGCCTCAGTTAGCAAGATGTTGATCGCACCAAGTTCCCAGGCAAAGAGCAATTTTTTGAAAAAACTGTCGATCTGCATGCCGCCCTGTCCGCTATAGTTATGGTAGACGTTTTCATCGCCCAAGGGGTAGTGCAGCTCTTCCTGATGGGTGTTTACCAAATAGTAGCCGGTGCTGTTCTCACCATAATAGATGGCCGGATTCTGAACGGCAAGCTCCGGTACTTCAGAGATCGGCGGAATGTTACGAATCAACATCAGTGGCTCTCCCTGTCTGTTAGTCTCCGTAACAGGACTCATTACCAATCCGTAACCGTGTGTGTACTGCATGTGACGGTTTACCCAGGTATCAGACTGGCTTGGTAGCCTCCGGGCAATTTCACGTGCAGAGAGCATCATTTGGGTAATATTTCCATCAATCGTGTACCGGTCGTTGTCCACAGAGTAAAACTCATAGTAAGACCGAATCTCCTGAAGCTGCTTATAGGTGTTGAGCAGGAGCCGGCTATCCCAAAGGCGGATGTTATCGATAGCGTCCTGGTTATTTCGGATATCTGCAATTCCAAGCGTATCATCAGCCAGGTACTCTACTTCCCTCACATTGTGCAGGTTATAAGCTAGCCGGGTCATCTCAATATTCTTCTCCAGGTAGGGCGATTCCAGCTGAAGCTCGTTCGGTTCCACGCTGAATTTTTGAGTGATGCCCGGGAGAAGGCCACGGCCTACAATTAGAACAACCACCGTGAGAACCGCAAGAGCCGGAACCGATCGTCCAACCTTTACCCAAAGGCTTACGAGCAGAAGTGCCGAGAGCAGAAGCGAGAGGCCAAACAGAATCCAGAGGGCGGGCAACTGAATCACGGTGTCGGTATACCCGGCGCCAAAGACAATTCCGTCTGCTTTTAATACAAGTTTGTAACGTGCCAGATGAAAACCCCAGGCAATCAAGGCAAGCCAGATAGCCGCGTTGATTTTAAGGTGATTCAATACAGAGTCGTGCGCCTTAATTTGAGTGGGCGACTGTACCATCAGAAGGCCTGTAAATATATAGGCCAGTGTAAGTATGGCGAGTGTCAGGAAAGATATAGAGACCAGTGAGCCCTGAATGACTTCCCAAAAGGGAAGCTGGAACATGTAGAAGCCAATATCACGGCCGAATAACGGATCAATTTCACCGAACTCCACGCCGCTGATAAACTTAAGGGATTCATCCCACCGGATGTAGAAACTGAGCGCAAAGATCAGCGCCATGACCAGCCCGCCAAGTGTGAAAAACTGTTTGATTCTCTTTCTGGCAAATTCACTTCCCAGGTCAATATTTGAGCCCTGAAGCGGTGAACCGGCGAGGCTCACATTTTTGAGCTGCCCGGCCAGGTAGCGAAAGTTTGGGATGAAATAGAGGGCAGCAACCAAGAAGGCTGCAATAATTAACGTGACTTGAGTGCCGCGAAGCGTCCAAAAGATATGGGCATACCCAAGTTCGTTCAGCCAGAGCCACTCAAATATCCAGCTTGAGGAGATGGAGAGCAGAATAAGAGGCACTGCAATGAGGCCAATAATTTTCAGTAGACGTAAATTCATATATTTTTTTGAAATGATCCGTTTTTCCTGTTCAGACTTACAAAATACAAATTCGCAGAGTCAAAAGTGAGGGAATACAGGTAAACGGGTTTTGTCTCCGGGTATTACAGGAAAGTTTGTCCTTGCATGGGGATACCTTTGGAGCGAAATATATGTTGGGAGTTATCTTGACAAGAGTCCACCAGCTTGCAAAATAAGGGGTGAATTGGCTTCCCATCCCAATCCAAAGCGCTGAAGGCGCGTAATCACACAGCCCTGGGCACCGCCTGGGGTACGGTGGCCATCCATCCACAACCTCCGCATCGATTCACGCAAAATCACAAAACAGAATCGGAGGTTGGTTCGTGGGATTCCGGGAAGTGGCACCCGGAATTTAGTTAGATTTAAGCCATGATGGAATGAACAAGAGTTGTGGTTACCGTCGCGGTTTAAACCTGGCCGCATCCAAAATTGACCACAAATGGATAATCCAGCCGAGCAGAATAAACCAAAGCAGTGCCGCAAAAACAAACATAAATATGGCCATCAGCAATCTGCCCTGTAAGAGCTGTCCCAGCCCGGGTATGAATAAACTGGCCAGTGCTGCAATAACATTTCCACCTGATCCTTGTCCTGCCATAACTTTGTTATATTTTGATTAAGGTTTTAAAACCTGATACGATCCAAACATGAAATTTGTTTAGAATAAATATCCAAAACCAGAACATAAAGTAAAGAAGTGAAAAAAAAAGAGTGTCCCGGCTGTGCGATGAATGTGGATAAAAGCGAAGAGGAGTGCCCGATATGCGGGTATGAGTTTCCGAAACAGCCTCTTTCGTTAAAGATTGCGGTGTGGCTTTTTATTGCGTTGATGCTGTTGTGGGTGTTATTTTAGGGCAGAAGGTGACAGTATCAAAAGTCCCCTCTCGCCCCGCAGGGATGGCTATGCCAAAGAATCACCATTCATATCTGTAAAACTTCGTCTAAGTTTACTTTTTATACTATTCACCAAAAATTTTGAATTCATCGGGAATGGGAACGTCTATATCCAGTGATTCCAGAATCGTACGGTATTCAAACCGTGTGGGTGTTTCAGCCCTCAACGTAGCAAAACCGTCACCTTTCAGCTCATCGGGCATCCCAATCAGTTTTCTGGTTTCGGTATCATAAAGATCAATCTGATTGATATTCCACATAAAATCAGAAAATGAGAGATCCTCATCTCTTATCAGATTGTTACGATCAGGCGCGTCGGCAACAGTAATTGATTTAGGCTGCAGATTGAAAAACCGGCACATCTCGTCCACCACCATTTGACTGGCCCTGAGTTTTGCCTCTCGCGAGTAACCGGCAATATGCGGTGTGGCTATAAAAGCATTCTCTGCAACCCGGTTTGAAAACACCGGCTCGTTTTCCCACACGTCCATAATGAAATCTCCCACTAAATCATTATGATACAGATCCAGAAGGTCAGCTTCATGAACCACGCCCCCTCTCGCTGTATTAATGATCAAGTCAAATTTATGCTTTAGCCATCTTGCGTTGCACATATGAAAGGTGGGGTGAGTGCCTTTGGCCGTTAGCGGTGTGTGAAATGTGAGAATATCACATTGGAGCAGTTCGTCGAGGCTTGCTGTTTGGAAGGCCGGTTCGATTTCATTTTTGGGCGGATCATACGGGAGGTAAGAGATACTCAGTTTTTCGAGCAGTTCCATTACTGCTCCGCCGGTATGTCCACATCCAACAATGCCCACTTTTTTTTGAAGCAGATCGGCTTCCCGTTTATCCGCCCAGCGGTAAAGGCAGGTAATCACATACTCTGCGACAGCACGTGCATTGCATCCTGCGGCTCTGCCAAAGGCAATGTCAAGCCTTTTCAAATGATCTCTGTCCATATGGTCAAAACCGGCAGTAGCCGTACCAATAAACTTGAGGTTGCCGGCAACAGGCAGTGTGTCGGCATTGATTTTAGTTACGGTTCGAATTAAAAGCGCATCAAAATCAAGGGCGTTGCCGGGGAATCCATCTTTTGGGTCGAAAGTTGTCAAAATTGCTCCTTCCGGAATTAACTCTTTCAGCCTGTAGAGATATTGATCTGCAATGATATTCATCCTGCCATAATATGAAAAATGGGTGAGAAAAACGGCTTTCTCGGGTATGTCTGTAAGAGATTGGCACTCGATAAATTAAAGCATATTTTCGGGAGGCCTCTTATTTTATGGAGGCTATTGTCAGAGCAAATACAGAATTTGAGTATGCATTGCTTATGCTTATTTTATTTATTGTGTTCTCTTCCTATGGAGCCGGTAAATGGCCGGTTGTTCACCAAATAATTCGGTGTTTATAGTGAAAAGATAAAATAAACTGAATTCTTGCGTTGAGATATTGTCTATTAAAGGAATGCGGCAATAGATTTCAGATAATCAATCCAGACTATTTTTGCATGACAAACCATCAGACATTTAATACAGTATCCCTGATTCGGAAAAAAAGGGATGGAAATACTCTCACAAAAGAGGAGATTCAATATCTGATTAAGGCTTATACCGACGATAAGATACCTGATTACCAGATCAGTGCATTTCTGATGGCCTCATTTTTGAATGGGCTTAATACTGAAGAAGCGGCAGCGCTCACCGAGTCGATGCTTCACAGTGGAGTTGTTGTGGATTTAAGCGATATCCCCGGCAAAAAAGTAGACAAACATTCAACCGGCGGGGTGGGCGACAAACTCTCGCTCATATTAGCACCCATTGTTGCCGCTTGCGGCGTACCTGTTCCGATGATCTCCGGGCGGGGCCTTGGGCACACTGGGGGCACGCTCGATAAGCTGGAGTCGATTCCGGGCTTTACTGTTGATGTAACTCTCGACCGCTATAAAGAGATACTTCAAAAACAGAACCTGGTACTGGTGGGACAAACCGAAGAGATTGCTCCTGCAGATAAGCGTCTCTACTCTCTGAGAGACGTTACCGCAACGGTAGAGTCTATTCCATTAATCGCAGGCAGTATTATGAGCAAAAAACTGGCCGAGGGTATTGACGCATTGGTTCTGGATGTGAAATTTGGATCCGGTGCTTTTATGAAAAAACATGAAGATGCCCAGAAACTGGCCGAAACACTGGTGGGCATTGGTGAGCAATTTGGTAAAAAGACAATCGCCTACCTGACAAACATGGAGCAGCCCCTGGGATATGCCGTGGGCAACTGGCTGGAGGTGCGGGAGAGTATTGATTGTCTGAAAGGCAATGGCCCCGACGACGTGATGGAGATTACCCATCTTCTTGCCGGAACCATGATCTTTCTGGGGGGAAAGGCCGAATCGGTAGAAGAGGGGGTTCAAATGAGCCATAGAGCCATTAAAGATGGATCGGCTTTTCAAAAATGGATAGATATTGTTGAAGAACAAGGAGGTGATACAGACGTTATAAAAAATCCGGATAGCTATCCGGAAGCAGACTTTATTGAACCGGTAACAGCTTCAGCTTCGGGTTATATTTCTGAAATGGATGCCTTTGCCATGGGAATGGTTTCAGTTGAACTGGGTGCCGGGCGAAAGGCAAAAGAGGATGATGTAGACCCCCGGGCCGGTTTCATACTGCATAAGAAGATTGGTGATCCAATTGAAAAAGGTGAAACATTTGCCACGCTTTACACGAACAAGAAACAGATGATAGACGCAGCTAAAAACGGAATGGCTGATGCTGTAACAATTAAAAGCATCAAACCTAAACCACTTCGGCAAATAACACACCGGGTAGATAATAGCGGAATTCACGAATTTCATGTTCAAACGTTGCGAAACTCATAAAAAGAAGTACATTTAGTATATTAACAGTCACTAATAAGGGCAAAACCAAAACCCACACAACTATGTTTCAACGATTTATCAGAGCTATCAAATCAATGTTTGGCGGACTTGTAAGTTCCATGGAGGATCCCAAGCTGATTCTTGAACAGAACATCAGGGAGCTTAACGATCAGATTCCCCAAATGAACGAAAATATTGCTACGGTAAAAGCCAATGCGGTTATGCTTCGCAAAGAGGTAGATCGTTATGAGAAGACCATTGCTGAGGTAACCGCAAAGATCAGATCTGCGATTAATGCCGATCGGGATGACCTGGCCGAGGGGTATGCGCTTCAGCTGGAGAAGGCGAAGGAAAACCTGGGCCACTCAAAAGAGCAGCTGAAATTTGCCGATCAGGCTTATGAGAAAGCCCTGAAGGTGAAGAAGGCATTTATGCGTGAGAAAGATCGAAAGATCAAAGAAGCTCGCGAAGCATTGCGGGCCAGCGAGCGGGCTGAATGGCAGTCTAAAGTAGCTGATGCGCTGGAGACGTTCGAGACCGGCGGGCTGGATCAGACCCACAACGACATGCTCTCCCGCCTGAATGAAACAACGGCCCGCAATGAAGCCCGAATGGAAATTGCGCTCGAAAGCGTGGATACCGAAACCATGGAGATAGAAGCCAATGCCGAGAAACTTCGCGCTCAGGAGCTCGTGAACCAGTTTAAGCAGGAGATGGGTAAAGCCCCTGCTCAAAAGGAGAAAAAGATTGAGATCGATGAAACAGAACCGGCCCCGAAAGAGTCGGGTAAAACCGTTGGTAAAGACCGAACCAAATCATAGGTCTCTCAATTCAGTGCAGCTGACATCTGCATAGATACCGTGGAGATCGGTGAGGCATCATGCATGATTTTTTATAGCCCGGAATAGTATAATTGAGTAACAATGCCATCAAATAGCAAACAGGAACAAGAACGTGAACGCCTCAAAGAGGAGTATAAGGATCACTACCGGCAAATACGGGAGGCAAAAGAGAAATTGCGACGTTCGAAATATGTGAAGAACGTGAGTGATGCAATGCAGCAGATGAATGCAGATGATCTGCTCTCTTCTGTTGATGAATTCCTGGGAACTGTACGAAATAAAATGTCTCACTTTGAGGCCAGGCTCGATGTTGCCATGGATCAGTTTATGGATGATCAGCCCGATGATTCAGAGCTGGATGAAGCCCTGAAGAAGGAGAAAGCACGGGATACCCTGAAGGAGATAAAAAGGGAGATGGGAATGCTTTACAGCGAGATTGAACAGCAGGCCAATGATCTGAATGTTGAAAAAACCGTAGGAAAAAAAGATGCACCCGAATCGACTGAGTCTGAATAGAGGCCATAGAGTAAAATGACAAAAGAGTTAGAGGAATCAATTAATTTTACGAAAGAAGCATTTCTGCATCCTGCAAACTTGGTCTGTTTGTTGGCAGGTACCATAACGGCACTGATTTTTAACGATGTAGGCTTGATTTCAAATACGATCCTTACGTTTACTTTTGGGGCAGAACTGGTCTATTTGGGCGTGGTTCCCCGCCTGCCTTCGTACCAGAAAAGTGTACGGTTAAAAAAGAAAAAGGAGCAAACGGAAGATTCGGGGGATAAAATGATTTTCCACCAGCTCGACCCCCGGTCTCAAAAGCGATTTCTAGTTTTGAAGCACATCACCAAGGAAGTGAGTAAAAACTTTGATACGCTGCCCTATGCATCCAAAGGCATGCTTGAGCATATTCAAAAAAAGATGGAAGATCTGCTCACCACCTATCTGACACTGCTCGATATGAATCGCCGGTTTCAGATCTATATGAACTCGGAAGTGGAGGATGAGATCAGGCAAAAAGTTGAGCAGCAGGAGAACAAGGTGGAGGAGATCGATTCAGCTCAGCTCAAAAAGACCCGCGAACGCCGCCTGCAAATACTGAAAAAGAGGTTGAAAAAGTTTGATGCAGCGAAAGAGAAATATCTTATCTGTGAAACACATCTTGAAACGATTGAAGATGCAATTCGCTATATTTACGAGCAGTCGATGACCATGCCGAATGCTGAAGATGTTGGCGTACAGCTCGATCATCTTCTAAATGAGATGGAAGAGACCACCCAAATTATTGAAGAGCTGGATAAAGACCTGTTACCGGGTTTCGAAAATATCGACCACGAACTTGAACTCGCTGAATTGCGAAAAGAAGCGGAAGCTCTCCATAAAGAGACTGAACAAAAAGTAAAAAAGAAAATATGACATCTGCCCAATTTGATACACTTCTACTGGAAGTTGACAGCGATAGAATTGCAACGTTAACCATTAATCGCCCGGATAAATTAAATGCCCTGAATGCACAGGTTCTGGATGAGCTGAAAAAGGCTTTTGAAGAGATTAATGGCGATGACCGTATCGGTGCAGTAATCGTGACAGGTGCGGGAGATAAAGCTTTTGTTGCCGGTGCCGATATAAAAGAGTTAAATAGGCTGAATAGTACCGAGGGCCAAAAACTGGCGGCTAAAGGCCAGGCTATTTTTTCACAAATAGAGAACTGCACGAAACCGGTTATTGCAATCGTAAACGGGTATGCACTGGGCGGGGGTGCTGAATTAGCCATGGCGTGCCATCTTCGCATTGCAACAGAAAATGCAGTATTTGGCCTGCCGGAAGTAAGCCTGGGTTTAATTCCCGGGTATGGCGGCACACAACGGCTTCCTCAACTGGTTGGTAAATCCAAAGCGATGGAATTGATATTAACAGGCCGGCAAATTAAGGCGCACGAAGCTGAGGAAGAGGGCCTTGTAAACGATGTTGTGCCTTCGGAAGAATCACACGAAGCAGCAAAAAAAATTGCCGGTAAAATGTTGAAAAACGGACCTGTTGCGCTATCAAAAGCGATTGCTGCCGTAAATGCTGCGTATCGGAGCGAGGGATTTTCAAAAGAAGCTGAGCTGTTTGGAGAACTGTGCGATACAGAGGACTTTAAAGAGGGAACCACTGCATTTCTGGAGAAACGGAAAGCAGATTTTAAAGGCCGATAATCACCGATATATAAATAATGCCTGAATTTTTTATCATTGCTGTCACCATTCTGCTGAGTGGTTTTTTTTCCGGTTCTGAGATAGCTTTTGTTTCGGCCAACCGACTTAAGCTCGAAATTGAGTCGAGGAAAAATACACTTTCGGGCCGCTCTCTTGCCTTCTTTAGCGAGAACCCGGCCAACTTTCTTACAACCACGCTGGTAGGGAATAACATTGTAAATGTGCTCTATGCAACATTGATGGCAATTTTCCTTGTAGAACCGGTGAGAACCGGTTACGAATCTCTTTTTGGTGTTGCACCCTCTACAGCTATGATTCTGTTAATCCAGACGGTGATAGCCTCGGTTATCATCCTGCTTATAGGCGAAATTCTCGCAAAGGCTATTTTCAGGATTCAGGCAGACTTTATGGTGAAGATGGTTGCTGTTCCGCTTCGGGTGATCAACTACCTGTTAAGACCGCTTATTGTCGTGTCGAACTCCTCTTCCAGTATACTTGTAAGATGGCTTAAGGTTGGGAGCGAGCGCAGTGAAAAAGTGTTCAGACGCCAGGATGTAGAGATGATCTTTAAAGAGCTTCGCGACAGTGGCGGAAGTGATGATATTGACCAGGACGACTCCGAAATTCTTCACAACGTGCTTGAACTATCCAACAAGCGGGTGCGGGAAACTATGGTGCCCAGAACCGAAATGATAACCATAGAGCACAACGCTTCTTTGGAAGAGCTCAAAAACACATTTATCTCTTCCGGGTACTCAAAAATACCGGTTTATCAGGATACCATAGACGATATTATCGGAGTGGTATTTGCGTACGACCTGTTCAGCGCACCGGCCAAGATTGGTGATATTATCCGTCCTGTAAAATTGATTCCATCATCCAAAAAATCAAAAGATCTGTTGCAGGAATTTCGCCAAAGCAATGTTTCTGTTGCCATTGTAATAGATGAATATGGCGGCACTGCCGGAATGGTAACCATTGAAGACCTTATTGAAGAGGTTGTTGGAGATATTCAGGATGAGCACGATAAAAATGAAGATGTGATCAAAAAAATATCAGACAACGCCTATGTGATATCGGGAAATGTAGAGCTGGAAGAGCTTGAAGAGAAGTACCCCGAAATCAAACTTTTTGATGAAGATGAAGGAGCTTTTGAAACGCTGGCCGGGTATATCATCAATCACGTGGGAAGGATACCCAAAGTGAACGAAGAGATTTTGATTCAGGGTAACAAATTTATCATAAGCAAGGCTACTCCTAACCGACTCGAGACCGTGAAGCTGATTCTTGGCGAGGAAGAGTAGTTTAACGCTGTTTGTCAGATTATGTGATGAACAAAAAGGTATCTCTCTCACATGTTTTAAGTTGTAGTCAGAGTTTCTGAAGCCGGTTGAGATTGACACCTGTCACCTTATTATAGATCCAGAAAAAAAAGTTATGATTTCACACTATCCCGAATGGGCCCAGGAGTTCGCCAAACAGTACCTGAGTCGTACTTTAAACCAGTTTATTCTGCACGGTAACGTACACGACCTGGTTCCGGCAGGAGAGGGTAAAGAGAAAAAATTTGTGAGGCTGAAAACTTTTTTAGCGGATGATTTTTTTGGTGCGCGGGATATTGTAATTTTTTATGACCGCTCATCGGGTATCTATTTCAGGGATCAGGAGTCGCAGAAAGACTTCAGTCTGGCCCTCTCCGGGCGCGATAGCCTGGCCGGTACAGAGTACTCCAAAAAACTTCCGAAAGATCCTGTGGGGGCATTTTCAGTTCTGGAGCAATACTTCAGATCCAGGCTGGATCAGAAAAAGAGTGTGGCCCTGATCGTCGATTACGCCGAAACCATTATTCCGGCAAATGAGGCCGGCAGTACGGGGTCAGAAGACCGGAATTCTCTGGTTTACCTGCTCAAATGGGCGCACGATCCCCTTTTTCTGGCGTCCGATTTTACAACTGTTCTGCTCTCAGAAAATTTGGCAGACCTGAACCGAACCGTGATTCAAAACCCCTATTCATCGGAAATTCGAATTCCGCTTCCCGGCGAAGAAGAACGGCATCAGTACCTGATTCAACATGCTGACTCCGCTGAGTTTGAGAAGATATCATCCGTACCCAAACCGGTAGTTGCTCAAATGACGGCGGGACTTGGTTTTTTGAAATTGAAAAGTATTCTATCCAACGCGCGTGAGAATGAGGAGACGATCACCTTCGGGTCATTAACTGAAATTAAAAAAGAGCTGATTGAGGCCGAGGCCTACGGGTTGATCGAGTTCATCCCTTCTAAGAGCTCCCTGGATGCCGTGGCCGGCCATACAAACGTGAAGGAGCACCTTCGTTCGGCCGTTGACGCCCTGAAGAAGGGGAGGAGGGATGTGCTGCCGATGGGTTACCTGGTGTGCGGGCCGGTGGGTACCGGAAAGACATTTCTGGTCACCTCATTTGCCGGCGAGGTTGGAGTACCCATGGTGAAACTAAAAAACTTCAGAAGCCAGTGGCAGGGTGTAACGGAGGGAAATCTTGAAAAAATTCTGGGTTTACTAAAGGCCATGTCGCCTGTAGCGGTAATGATTGATGAGGCAGACGCCTACCTTGGCGACAGGTCTGCCAGCGGCGACAGCGGTGTGTCGAGCCGGGTATTTTCACAGATTGCCACGGCCATGAGCGATACCACCAACAGGGGTCGTATTATCTGGTTTTTAATGACGGCGCGCCCCGACCTGATGCCTATAGATCTTAAACGCCAGGGCCGGGCAGAAGAGCATATAGCCCTTTTTCCGCCTGAAACAGAGGAGGAGAGGGTGGAGCTGTTTGAGGTGATGAAAGCTAAAACCGGGATGGTAATGTCGGAAGAGTATATCCCTAAAGTGGTGCGTAAAGGAACAATGAACTATTCCGGTGCTGATATGGAAGCTGCGCTGACCCGTGCCAAATTCCGGGCGGCCTCGCAAGGGCTTGATGAAGTAACCCCGGAACTGCTCGATCACGTTTTTGAAGACTTCCTGCCGCCAACTTATCCTGAGGAGGTTGAGTTGCAAACTCTTGTATCTGTAATTGAGTGTACTTCTAAATCCCTTTTGCCTGAACGTTTTCGTACTTTAAACCGTGACAAGATCCTGAAACGGATTGAAGCACTTAAACAAACTATCCGGTAGCTGATAAAGATGTCGAAAGAAATTCTCGAGGAAATACGAAAAACCATCGATAATCTCGATGAAACCATTGTAAAGGCTCTGGGCGAACGCCAGAGGATAGTTCGAAAGGTGCTAAGCGATAAGCTTGAGAGGTCCGACGAAATACGCGATCCCAAACGGGAGGAGATACTGCTCGAGAAGATCCGCAAAATTGGAACAACTGAAGGTATTGACCCCTTTTTTCTCGAGCAGCTCTTTCGAGAGATTATACAGTACTCTGTGCGCTACCAAACCCAGGCCCTGGTTGATCATCAGAATGACAAGACCGAAGAGCAGACCATCAAGGTAGCTTACCAGGGTATGGATGGTGCATTTAGCCACCAGGCTGCGATGCGTCATTTTGAGCAGAGATATTCAAATGTAGAGTGTATCGGATATACCCGTTTCGACCAGGCAGCCGAGGCCGTGGAAAACGGAGATGTGGATGTTGCCATTTTACCTATCGAGAACACAACGGCAGGATCGATTAATGATACGTATGATCTGCTGGCTGAGAAAAATCTGTTTATTATTGGTGAAGAGGTGTTGCGAATTATTCACTGCCTGATGGCCACTGAAACGGTGCAGATATCGAATATTCGCAGAGTGATTTCACATCCGCAAGCGTTAGCACAGTGTACGCGGTTTCTGGCGGGATTAACCCGGTGCCATGTTGAATCCTATTTTGATACTGCGATGGCCGCACGTAAAGTTCGAGATGACGGGGATCTGTCTCAGGCCGCAATTGGCAGCGCCTATGCTGCTGAAATTTACGGATTGCAAATTTTGGAACGCGACCTGGCTAACCAGGCTGAAAATTTTACACGTTTTGTGGTAGTGAGCCGAGATCCCGTTGTTTGTGATCCGCAGCTGAACTGTAAAACCTCACTCATTTTTGCAACCATCGATGAAAAAGGGGCCCTGTTGAAGTGTCTGAATATTCTTGGCGATAGCGGCGTAAACATGACCAAGCTTGAGTCGAGGCCGCGTCTAGGTCATCCCTGGCAGTCACTCTTTTATCTTGACGTTGAGGGCAACAGAGAAGATCCCCGCCTGGCTGATGCCCTGAAAAAGCTGAACAAGAATGCCCAATACCTTAAAGTTTTGGGGAGCTACCCGGTGCGGGAAGGCAACTGGTAGGTGAAGCATTGGACCACATGTTAAGAAATTGAAGCAAAGGGTATCACTGTTGACAAAAACTCTTCAAAGTGGTACTGTGTTTAAAATTCCACTCCAGCATCTGTTATGAAATTTACACCCTTCAGAATAACTCTCTTCTATTTTGCATTTGCAGTGTTGTGGATAACAACAACAGATCAGGTTCTGGAATGGATGGTTGAAGATGTGGCGCTGCTGTCGCAGTTTCAAACTGTAAAAGGCCTTTTCTACATAACCCTTACGGCTATAGTTCTATTTTTGATGATGAAAAGCTATGAGAGCTATGTAGCAAAAAATGAGAAGAAGCTTGAAGCACAGGAAAAAAGCCTGAATCTTGCGCTCAAATCAGCAAAGATGGCAATTTGGGAATATGACACCGGACTAGACAGATATATCAAATCAGAAAACCATGATGCCATTTTTGGTTTTAAAAAGGGTTTTGATTTAAAACTGCATCATGTTTTTGACAGAGTTCACCCTGAAGATAAATCGAAGTTTGAGGAGAATGCGAATAAAACCCTTATTTCCGGAGAAGATTTTGATATTAAGTACAGAATTATAATCGATGACGGGACGATTAAGTGGCTGTGGACGAAAGGTGAACCAACTCTTAAAAAAGGTAAGACTGATAAGGTAAGCGGTGTAACGATCGATATTACCGAGAGTGTATTACTTGAGGAAAAGCTTGCTGCTGAAAAAGAGCTTCATAAAAAAATCCTGGAAGTAATTCCGGTGATGATTACCATTTATCGTCCCAATCTATCAGAATTTACGGTAAATGCAGAGTTTGAAAAAATTACGGGATGGTCGGCCGGCGACATCAATGAGGTTGACATAATGACGGAAGTTTATCCGGATGAAAAAATTCGCAGGGAGGCTGAAGAGTTTATGTCGAAACCCGGTAGTGGGTGGAAGGATCTTGAAATGGTAACCAAAAATGGTGAAGTGATTCAATCGAGCTGGATCAATATCCGGCTGTCTGATGAAACCCAAATTGGAATTGGCATCGACATCACCGATCGGAAAAGCCTTGAAGAGCGAATAGACAGTGAGAGGAGGAACTTGAAAACCATTTTTGACTCAATGCCTGTTTTTATCAACTTGCATGATGTGGGGGCCGATTTTGGACAGGTAAACAGATACTTTAAAGAGAAACTCGGCTACACAGATCAAGATATTGAGGGGGAAGATTTTTTAAAGCTCATTACAACGGAAGAGGGGTACAAACGTGCCATAAAAGTGATGGAAAAGTCAAATGGCAACTGGACCGACTTTGAGCTGACCACTAAAAGTGGCGAACACGTTCAATCAACCTGGACAAACATTAAAATAGGTGAGTCAAGTGCCCTGGGTATTGGATTGGATATCACCGAGCGGAAAAAAATGGAGGAAGAGCTTCGTGAAAACGAAGAGAGGCTTCATCTTACAACGGTAAGCGCAAATATTGGAATCTGGGAATGGCATCCCAAAACCGGGAAAACTGTATTTGATGAAACCTGGGCCAACCTGGTCGGCTACTCACTTGAAGAACTTGAGCCCGTAAGTATTGAAACCTGGAACGAACTGCTGCACCCCGACGATTCCGCTGTTTTTGAGAAGGCTGTTGAAGACTATTTTACCGGCAGCAAACCTTTTTATGAGTGCGAAATACGCATGAAACACAAGGAGGGCCACTGGGTTTGGATTCTCGACAGAGGACAGGCGGTTGACTGGGATGAGAACAGAGAACCCGTGCGTCTAGTAGGTACCCATATCGATATTTCAGATCGGGTGGTAAACGAAAAAAGTTTAGCTTATCAGGCTTCTCTGCTTTCAAATGTTTCCGATGCAATTATCTCTGTGGATAGAGATTTAAAAATTGTGAGTTGGAACAATGCAGCAGAAAAAACCTATGGGTGGAACAGAGAGGAGGTTTTAGGGCAGGCGATATCTGATGTGATTCAAACAATATACGAGTCGGGTGAGACCACCGAGAAGGTATTTGCTATGTTGAAAGATCAGGGAAACTGGCAGGGAGAGGTTATCCAGAAAGACAGAGAGGGTAAGGATATGTATATGTTCAGTTCCATTTCACAAATCAGTGATGCAGATGGTGAAATTACTGATATCATCTCAGTAAATCGAAACGTAACAGAGAGAAAACAGTACGAGAGAGAGAACCGGTTGCTGGCAAATGTGTTTTTAAATTCAAACACAGCTCTTTCAGTGAGCAACCATAAAACCAATCAACTGGAACGTGTAAATAAAGCATATGCTCAGCTATTGGGGTATTCGGAGGAGGAGTTGATTGGAATGGACGTATATGAGCTCTACCCTGAAGATTTCAGATCGCCTGTTCAAAATCAGCTGAACCTGCTGGATATCAGGGGATACACCTCGTTTGAAACTAAGTTAAAAAGAAAAGATGGATCCGTTTTAGATGTGATTATAAACTTGTCGATCGTAAAAGACAGCAAGTACGACGTTGCCTACAGGGTAAGCACGGTTCAGGATATTTCTGAATTGAAAGAGGTGCAGGAACAGCTGGGACGAGAGAGAAACAGGTTTGAAATAGCCGCTAAAACGGTTTCGGATGTGGTTTGGGAGTGGAATCCGGATGAAAATGAACTGTGGTGGGGCGATGGAATTGAATCGGTGATGGGATACACCAAAGAAGATTATGAAGGTAAAATTCATTTTTGGCAGAATCACATCTACGAGGTTGACAGGGATCGGGTAGTTGAAAGTATGCAGCAGGCTGAGGAGGGTGATGAATCGCAATGGGAGTGTGAGTATAGGTTTATTGCTGCTGATGAGACGTTGAGAACCGTAAAAGATACTGCATTTTTAATTCGTGATGAAAAGGGTAAGCTCCTGAGAGTTATCGGAGCAATGGTAGATATTACGCAGGTACTTGAATTTCAGAATTCACTTCAAAGAGAGCGAAACCGATTTGAGCTGATCGCTAAATCATCGAATGATGTACTTTATGATTTTGACGTGGCAACGGGTGCGGTGTGGTGGAGCGAGGGTTGGCAAACCCGGTTTGGATATGAAGATTCACAAGTGGAAAACCGAATAGAGTGGTGGGCTAACCGTATTAAGCCTGAAGACAAAAAAAAGGTTTTAGGTATTCTTTATGAGGCAATTGAGAGTAACCGGGAGTCGTGGAATTGCAGCTACCGGATCATGAACGGCGATGGAAATTACAGAATTGTTGAGGACACCGGCTTTTTCATAAAAAATGATGAAGGAGAAAATGAGAAACTTGTCGGGACAATAACGGATGTTACAGCAGATATTGAGGCTCGCGAAAACCTGAAGGCCTCTGAAGAGCAGTACAGATTGTTGTTTAAACAGAGTCCGTTGCCGATGTATATCTATGACCCAAAAAGCCTTGATTTTATAGCCGCTAATGATTCAGCCATCGAAAAGTATGGTTATGGATTAGCTGAGCTGAAAAAGATGAAAATTTATGACCTTCACCCTAAAGAGGATTTAGAGGTGGTTAAAAAAGAGATCTCAAGAAGTCTGAAAAAGAAGAGAACAGGCTTCGACGTATGGCAGCAGGTAACTAAAAAAGGAGAGAAATTAACTGCAGAGATATCGGGTTCAGAGATCTATTACGATGGAAATATCAGAAGGCTGGTAGTTGTTAACGATATTACAGTGCAAAAGCAGGCCGAAGAGCGCGCCATAAGTGCGATAATCGAAGGGGAAGAGAGGGAGCGTCAACGCATAGCAAAAGAGCTTCACGACGGGCTTGGACAATACCTCTCGGCCGCTAATATGAATCTTGAATCAGTTTATGAGGACGCCCAAAATTTATCTGAATCTTTAAACAAAACATTCAAAAATGGGCTCGAACTGTTGAACTATGCTATTTCAGAGACCCGCAACATCTCCCAGAATCTGCTTCCTAAGGCTATCCAGGACTATGGCCTGGAGCTGGGCATTGAGGCCCTTATAAACCATTTAAGAAACAACAGCGATATTCAGTTTTATCTCTACAGGAATCTGAATGGCGTGAAAATACCTGAAAATATTCAAATTAACCTCTACAGAATTGCACAGGAAGCTTTAAATAATGCCATCAGGCATGCCCAACCCGACAGTATTAATGTGCAGTTAGTTTACTCTGAGGGTGAAATCTTGTTTATTGTAGAGGATGATGGATCAGGTTTTGAACCGGATAAGATAACCGGAGACGGTCTTGGTTTAAAAAGCATGAAAACAAGAGTTGGCGCTATGGCCGCAAATATAGATATTGTCAGTAACTTGGGCAGAGGTACATTAGTATCAGTAGTAGTTCCACTTTCTTAAACGAAAAATACTATGGCAAATATAAAATTACTTTTAGCAGATGATCATAAAATAGTTAGAGATGGCATTAAGCTTATGCTTGAACCTCAGGCTGGAATAGATGTGGTTGCTGAGGCACAAAATGGTAATGAAGTACTGAAAAATCTCGAACATCAGGTTGTCGATTTAGTGGTAATGGATATTAATATGCCGGATATGGATGGGATAACTGCCACCAAAAAAATTAAAGAGAAACACCCAAACGTAAAAGTACTTGCACTTACAATGAGTAATGATGACCTGCATATCCGGCAAATGATCCAGGCCGGTGCCTCCGGTTATATCATGAAAAGTGCAGGACGCAATGAGTTGAAAGAAGCCATTGAAACCATCATGAGTGGGAAGCACTATTTCAGCGATGAAGCAACTCAAAGTATTATGATGGACCTGGTTAAAGGCAAGGGGAAATCATCTGCTCCCGATCCTATTCACATCACCGACCGTGAACTTGAAATACTGGAACTGATCATAAAAGAGTTCACAAATCAGGAGATAGCAGAGAAGCTCTATATCAGCTCCCGTACAGTAGATGCCCATCGCAGAAATCTGCTTCAAAAAACCGGCGCCCGGAACACGGCCGGACTTGTGAAATATGCTTTTCAGCACAATTTAATCTCCTCTTCAGACGAATAGTTTCTCAGTCTGCTAAAAAAAACTTCATTTTCCGCGTAGGTATATATACGTATCGCGATTTGTGATAATTAAGCGATAAAGCTTATATACTGGTTATAAACTTGTTCGTAGGTTGATAGATGATGTCGAACGAGCAAATTCATGTCACAATTATTGCTGAAAACAGGCCCAGGGCCACGAGTCTCTCCCTAATGGTAACGGAAGCTTTACCGGTTTCAATTTCGGTACAAATTCAGAACCTGGAGGAGAGAAAAACCGCGAATAATCAACAAAGATCACAGGTTTGTGTCGTAGATTTATTGAGTTTAGACCACCCGGCATCCTATGTTGTTCAAAAGGTTAAAGAGAGTGCGAATTGCCCGAAAATAATTTTATTGCATGTCTATAAATCATTGAAATTAATACAGCCTTTCTATGAAATGGGTATCAACGGATACCTCTATTGTGAGCCGCGAAAAAAGGATCTGATAGAAGCAATACAGGTTGTTAATGATGGCGGAACCTATTACCCCCAATTTCTTGATATAACAGGAAGTACCTAAGAGTAAAAAGAAAATTTACTCCGTAATTTAAGGTTGTTCAAAATAAGCTTTTTACGTCTGTTGTAATTGCTAGATTTTTATAAACTTATGTAACTAACTAACAGCTTGGTCGTCCTATATATGCCTGAATGCTCGGATGCTCATCTTAAAAAAGTTTTAGTGATAAGTTTATTTGTATGAAAATTAAGAAGGAAAGTTCCACTCTTGATGAAATGCCTATGTTCAATGCCCTTCCGGGAGCTGCGGCTGTGGTGAATCAGGATGGAGAGATCATCGCAACCAATTCGAAATGGAGCGCTGATGGAGATGCGTTTTATTGGTATGGTGAGAAGTTGAATGGTTCAAGCTATTTTTCGCACTGTGAAAAGGTTGTGAAAGAGGGAAATGATTATGCACTAAAAATAATTTTTGGCTTGAGAAGCGTGCTCGACAGAGAGAAGCCGAATTTTGAGATAACCATGCCTGTTCGGGATGAATCAGGGCGGTTATGGCTAAAGGTATCTATAACTCCCTACGACGATAAGATCAAGGGAGCATTGATGCTTTTTGAGAACGTAAGCAAGAATATGACCGCATTCCAGGCCCTAAGAGAGTCGGAAGAGATTTATGGCCAGCATTTTAAGCACTCTCTTGCAGGCATCATCCTGGCTGCTCCGAATGGGAGAATTATTGATGTTAACCCCGCAGCCTGTAATATTCTCGGGTATACACGAAAAGAGCTTTTAGAGGGTGGCAGATCGCTTATCGCAGATGAAAACAGCGATCAAAACAGGGAGATCTATCGCACCAGGGAGGAGAAATCAATCTACGAAGGGGATAAAGAGTATATCCATAAAAACCGAAGTAAAGTTTCTGTCGAAATTTCTTCAGTCCTGTACAGGAATGAAAATGGTGATTTACGAATCATAAATACCTTCCGTGATAAAACAAATGAGAAACAGACTCTTCAGAATCTAGAGGAGGAGCGAAGGTTTACAAAAACGGCAATCAATAGTATTCCCGGCATCTTTTTTGTTCTGAATGAGAAGTTGAAACTGATCCGGTGGAACTCAACTTTTGCCGAGACTCTGGGCAGTGAGAACGTGGATCTAAACGGCAAAAGTGTACTTCATTACTTTCCGGAAAAAGATCAAGCCAGGCTCACTGATGCTGTTAAAGATGCTTTTGAAAACGGAACAGCTCATATTATTACTGAACTGATCACAAAAAACAACTCAGCCCGGCACTATCACCTGATAGCCAACAGTTTCACAAGCAATGGAACTGATTTTTTGGTAGGAACCGGCACAGACATTACCGACCTGATCGAATCAGAAAAAGAGAAAGACAAAAACTACGAATTGATTTCGCAACTTTTCGAGAGCTCACCTCTTGGAATGGTAATGCTGAACAGAGAGAACAAGGTGATGAAAGTGAACGACAGTTTCACGGATCTCTTCGGTTACTCCAAGCTTGAAACCATCGGGGAAAATGTAAGTGAACTCATCACGCCTGAGGGTGATAGTGCGGAATATGATCAGATATGTGAAAGAGTGCTTTCTGGTGAAAGTATAAAGGAAGAGGCGATTAAGTGCAGTAAAGACGGAAACCCTTTAAATATTATACTCAATACTGTACCTATCTGGCAGGATAATGAAGTTGTGGGTGCCTATGTGATATATATTGATTTGACGGAACAGAAGCAGCTGGAGTCGCGTATACAGCAGTCACTCAATGAAAAAGAAGTTCTGTTACAGGAAGTTCATCACCGTGTAAAGAACAACCTTGCAGTGATAGCCGGCCTGCTGGACCTGCAGATCATGGAAGAAGATGATGCAGTAATTGAAGGAAAGTTAAATGAGGTGCGAAGCCGTATCTTTGCCATTGCAAAAATTCATGAAACCCTCTATGAAAAAGAGGATGTTGTAAAAATCAGGCTTGATCACTATCTCCACACGGTTATGGATGCCCTGCCTCAAAAAGGAGTGTCTCAGCTTGAAAATGTAGAGATCAATTTAGATACAAGCCCGGTTACGCTGAACCTGAATCAGGCTGTTCCTTGTGGCCTGGCCATTAATGAGTTGATGAACATAATCTTTTCGGGCGACCACAGCAATGCCAGGCTCAAAGTGGGGTTGAGGGAGCTGGATGATGAAGTTGAGTTTTCGATTGAAAGTGACTTATTGAACCTGGACAAGCTGGACCTGGAAAAAAATTCAAAATCCTTCCACATCATGCTGATTGAAATTTTTCTGTCACAAATACATGGAACTTTAGAAGTTAAGAATGGTATCTCGAAGAGAGTATTTATGCGGTTTAAAAAATTGAATATCCGGGGATCAAGCAGCTCTATATTAAATGAAAAAGAGTTAATCGGTAACTGATCTAACTATAAAAAAATATGCGTGTATTAATAATTGAAGACGACATGATCCTGGCACTTAGCCTCGAAATTATGTTAAAAAAGCTGGGTTTTACAGCTGTAAAAAAAGCCCATACAGGTGAAAAGGCCCTGGAGATTTTGGTGAATTATAAACCAGATTTAATGCTGGTAGATATCTTTTTGGGAGTAGGAATATCAGGTATTGATGCTGTAAAAAAAATCCAGGAAAAAGTAGATATCCCTGTCATCTACATTACCGGGAATTCGGATGATTATCATCGAAACCTTGCGGCAGATACCGAATATTTAAGTTACCTGGTAAAGCCAATCACGTTTACAGAACTGAGAAAAGCTCTGTTGAATGAGAAATTAATGGTAGATCATGACAACAAATGACGTTTTAAATGATAAAGGTGCCGATGAAGGCCAGTGTATTGTGGATCCAAAAGAAGAAGCACGTTTGCAGGCACTGCATGATTATGACATTTTAGATACAGACCCTGAGAAGGAGTTTGATGATTTGACCAGACTTGCCTCTGAGATATGCGATGCTCCAATCTCAAGGATAAACCTGATTGACCAGACCCGGCAATGGTCAAAGTCCATCTTTGGAATGCCAGCTAAAAGTATTGAAATACCTCGCAATTTGTCAGCTTGTCAGTATACTATTCAAAGTAAAGAGTTTATGGAGGTGCCGGATTTAAAAGAAGACTTTCACTTTAAGCGTATGCCATATGTAACTCGTGACCCATGGCTTCGCTACTATCTTGGAGCTCCCCTGCTTACACCGGAGGGTTATGCCATTGGCGCACTCTGTATTCTCGACTATAAGCCCAGAACACTGAGCAAACGGAAGAAGCGTCAGCTGCAAATCTTGGCAAGTGAAGTGATGGCGCGGTTTGAATTGCGCAAGCAAAACAGCGAACTGCAGAAAATGTCGCGCCACAAAACACAGCTCATGAAAATGCTGAGCCACGATATGCGCTCTCCATTAAATGGAATCATTGGTATGAGCAGTGTTCTGAATGAGGAGCTCGAAACTGAAGAGGAGCTGGAGATGATGAACATTATTCAGCAAAGTGCGATTCAGCTAAACCGGATGATTGATGAAGTACTTCAATACTCATTGATTGAATCGACCGGCTTTTCACTTACCCACAAGAGTGTGGATCTGGCAGAGATGATTGATGATGTAAGGAAGCTGTATAAGCCTTCAGCCCTAAATAAGAGCATAGAGCTGACCTTTACAGTTGAAGAACTAAACAGCGATATCTATCTCGACGGTGACAAGTTTGAACAGATCATCGGAAATCTGGTATCGAATGCCCTCAAGTTTACAGCGAATGGCGGACAAGTTGATGTTCGGCTCAAAGAGGAGAGAAGAGGGAACGAGGTCGATCTGATTTTGAGAGTAAAAGACAGCGGCAGAGGAATCCCGGATGAAAAATTAGAGAGCATGTTTGAAAATAATATGCAATCAGAAGGGGGTACACAGGGAGAGAAAGGGACAGGCCTTGGCCTCTCTATCATAAAACATTTTGTTGACCTTCATCGCGGAAAGATAGATGTTTCAAGCGAAGTGGGAGTAGGAACCGTGTTTACAGTTACCGTTCCGGCCTCAAAGGGATAGGACCGGTTTGTGCCGTCTATGTCTGCATCTATGGATTGAAAACGTTGACAGGTGAATTCAGAACAGAACAGTGTCATTACAGGTGAAAACCAAATTTTTGAACGCGCAGAGAAACTCCTGAAACAGATGGGATTGAGCGTACAGTCTCAGGACAGATCAAGGCCATGGGGCGGGTTTCTGGTCATTGAAGAGTCGCAATCTTCCCTTTTTATAGACTCCTTTTTCCCGCATTTAGAAGCAGAACACTTTTCCGGTTATGCGAAACTGAGCCCTAAGCTGCTGATGGTGGCTCCCGGCAAAAGGCTGTCCTGGCAATATCACCACCGTCGATCTGAAATCTGGAAGGTTTTGCAGGGTACCGTAGGTGTTGTTACAAGTAGTAATGATTCACCGGGCCCGCTGCGTACATTGCAAGAAGGAGATGTGATCAATCTCAGGGAAGGCGAACGGCACAGGCTGGTTGGGCTTGAAGGGTGGTCTATTCTGGCAGAAATATGGCAGCATATCGATCCGGAAAATCCATCAGATGAAGATGATATAGTTCGGGTTGAAGACGATTTCGGCAGATAGATTAATGCTAATTACACTTAGGGGGAAAGTAATACGTTAATAGCTATATAATATTTAGCATTTAATTAAACATTTAGGAGACAGGAAATCCGGAGGGTAGTCAATCAGATTGACTACCTTTATTTGTTTTATATTATTTTCTTGTCCCTGAACTCCGGTGGGTGCAAATAGGTTTAACTTACTCCACCGCTTTAAGTTTATCGAAACCGACTATGAGAAAAGTGGATACAGATATCCGCGAGAAAATTGAGAAGTACACGCTTAATAAACAGCAGCGGGCAGAGCTGACTGAGTTGCTGGAACTATGTCACAAACGCCTGGAAGTAACGGATGATGAGTTGGTTACCAGGGCTTTTAAACTCTGCTGTCAATCTCACAACGGGGTAGTGAGAGCCTCAGGTGAGCCATACTACCAGCATCCTCTTGAGGTTGCGAAAATAATGGCAGACGATTTTAATATTGATGATGAATCGGTTGTAGCGGCCCTGCTTCACGATACAGTAGAAGACACTACGGTTACGCTCGACCTGGTAGAAGAGTTGTTTAATCCGGTGGTTCGTCAGCTTATTGATGGTGTAACAAAAATTACCGGTGTATTTGAAACTCGCGACACCAAGCAGGCCGAGACCTTCATGAAGTTGATTCTGTCGATGGCGGAAGATGTTCGTGTAATGTTAATAAAGTTTGCCGACAGGCTTCATAACATGCGCACGATCAGCCATATGCCGCATCAGAAACAGCTCAAAAAGGCAACAGAAACAATGGAGCTGTATGCTCCGCTGGCTCACCGGTTTGGGCTCTTTAAAATCAAAAATGAGTTTGAGGATCTCTGTTTTAAGGTAATTGATCCCAATTCATTTAAGTTTATTGTCAGAAAATTAAGAGAAAAAAAAGAGGCTAGAGAATCCTTTATTAAACAGTTTATGGAGCCTGTTGAGAATGTTCTGAGGGAACAGAATTTTTCATTCGAGATCAAAGGCCGGCCTAAACACATCTACTCGATATTCAGGAAGATGCAGATGCAGCAGAAACCTTTTGAGGAGATTTATGATCTGTTTGCCATCCGCATTATTCTGGAAGATCCCCACACAAAAGAGGATTGTTGGCGCGTCTACTCGGTAATCACCGACTGGTACACCCCTATTCCAAAACGCTTCAGGGATTTTATTTCAGTTCCCAAGGCGAATGGCTATCAGTCTTTGCATACCACGGTAATTACCAAACAGGGAAAAAAGGTAGAGGTGCAGATTCGTACGCGAAAAATGGACGACATTGCAGAGCACGGCCTGGCTGCCCACTGGAAGTATAAAGAGGGCAACTCCGATGGCAGCACAGAGCTGGATAAATTTGTACACTGGGTGCGCGATGTTCTTGACAGCCCCCGCCCTGAAGCTGCAACCGAATTTGTGAAAGATTTTCAGCTGAATCTTTATCAGGATGAAATTTACATATTTACCCCCACCGGCGAGTTGAAAACGCTGCCAAAAGGCGCTTCATGTATCGATTTTGCTTTTGAGATACACAGTGAAATAGGCGAACGGGCAGTGGCAGCAAAAGTAAACGGTAAAATGGTGCCATTGCGTCAAAAATTAAAAATTGGCGATCAGGTTGAAATTATTACCGGAAATAAGATCAATCTGAATGCCGACTGGATGGGTGATGTGGTTACGCACAAGGCAAAATCCAGGCTTCGTCAGTTCATCAAACAGAAAGAACGTAAAGTAGCTGATGAAGGGCGTGAGATATGGCAGAAAAAAGCTTCGAAGGGAAAAGTTGAAGTTTCTGACCAGGAGCTCACCAAGATTGCAAAACGGTTCAAGTTTGAAAATGCTCAAGAACTGTTTCATGAGATTGGCGTCGGCGCATTCAATGTAAACGATCTTTTCAAGATTGTGAAAGAGCTGAAAAGCAAGGGCAGGCTCGAGTCGCCGGATCAGGAGATAGAGGAACCATCAGAAGAAGAGATACAGGAAAATTACAGAATATCAGCGCGATCGGTTGGCGAAGGTAAGGCCCTGCTTGTTGAGGGAGAACTGACCGGGGTTAAATACTCATACGCAAATTGTTGTAATCCTATCCCCGGGGATGATGTAATTGGTTTTATAAGCCGTAACGGCGATGTGAAGGTCCATCGGTCAAATTGTAAAAATGCCCATCATCTTATCAGAACAGACAGTGAAAGAGTTATTGATGTTAACTGGGCTAAAAATATCGACACACAATTTCTCGGCGCTGTTAGGGTTATAGGAGAAGACAGAGTGGGCTTGGTCAATGATTTAACAGAAGTTCTTGCCAAATCATTGAAAACGAATATGAAAAGTATTAACGTTAGTAGTGAAGGCGGGATGTTTGAAGGAATACTTACCATACATGTAAGTGATTTAAAACATCTTGAAAAGATTATTCAGAAACTCGAAAGAGTGGACAGTATCAAAAATGTGACTAGATACGAATAATTGGCTATATGCTCAGTTCAGCGTTTATTGCGTAGGTGTTTTTACGTAATAAAAAATGTCTGATTTACCTATATCTATATTCAAATCTTTTATTAATAATAACTTTGTTATAGATACATGCTCAGAGTGACAGTAAAATTGGAGTGAACTCTTAAATTTAATAATCAATAAAACGATGGTAACATATACGAAACGTGATATCGTGCGAACAGTAGCTGACAAAATGGATGTGCCTTTAAATAAGGCAGAACCTTGGGTAGATGTAGTAATTGACGCACTGCGTTCAAAAATGCTCGCAGCCGATCCTACCTGTAGAATTGAACTTCGCGATTTTGGTGTTTTTGAAGTTAAAGAGACGAAAGCGAAGCCTAAAGCAAGGAACCCAAAAACCAATGAAGTAATCTATGTGCCTGCTCACAGAAAAACTCACTTTAAACCGAGTAAGCGGTTGAAGAAGTTTCTTAAGCAGCCCCTTAGTGAGGTAAAAAAAGGCAAGTAATTGGCTAAATTGGGAAGAATTATCGGTGTAGATGTTGGCCGTAAAAAAGTAGGCCTTGCCAGAACAGATTTATTGCGGACTAGTGCCAACCCGATTGGTACATTTACACCGGTAGATTCTCATAAAGAGATTGAGAGACAAATTACAGAGGAAGGACCTGTAATTGCTGTAGTTGTGGGCTGGCCTCTCACGCCTCAGGATGAACACACACACGCTACCGAATTGGCCGGCGATTATATTCGGTTTATAGAAGGCAAATTCAAGGATATCCCCGTCTATAAGATGGACGAGAGGTTCACATCTCGTCATGCCATGCAGATTATGGTTGAATCCGGCGTTTCTAAAAGCAAACGCCACGAAAAAGGAAGGTTGGATCAGGCCGCAGCTGCTCTTATTTTGCAACAGTTCCTGGAAGCGCACCCCGAAATATGAAATTCTCAAACGTTGCGTTGCCGTAATTATCGCTAATTTTTGTATCATAGCACCCGGTTTTAAAATATTTCAGCACTCTTCTCTGTGAGGTCTCAAAAATAAAAGTTATGCCTGTTTTACCGATTATAACCTACAACGACCCTGTATTGAGGGCCGAAACCAAAGCTTTGGAAAAAAATTCCGGTGAGCTGCAATCATTGATCGACGACATGTTTGAAACCATGTATAACTCAAGTGGGGTTGGACTTGCAGCACCGCAGATCGGTAAGTCGCTGCAACTCTTTGTGATGGATGCTGATGCCGTGACAGAAGAACTTGAGGATGAAGAGGACCTGGGTCCGATGGTTTTTATCAACCCTGAAATCATCGAGGTAAAGGGTGAAAAAGTGAGAATGGAAGAGGGGTGCCTGAGTATTCCCGACTTACGGGATGAAATTGTGAGACCTGATGTAACGGTGGTAAAGTTTAGGGATCGCGAATTTAATGAACAGACCATTGAGGTGAGCGGCTGGGTGTCGAGGGTGATTCAGCATGAATATGATCACCTGGCCGGAAAACTTTTTATCGATTATTTAAGTGCTTTTCGAAGAAGATTGCATAAATCCCTTCTAAAAAAAATTGACAGCGGAAAGATCGAAGTCGATTATCCGCTGGCCCCAAAATCAGATTAACAGAGCCGGTTGAATGAAGAATCTCAGTATTATTTTTATGGGATCGCCCGAGTTCGCTGTTCCCTCTCTTGAGGCGCTTCACAACTCCTCTCACAACATCCTTGCCGTGGTGAGCAACCCTGATAAGCGGAGGCAAAGGCGCGGTAAACCCGTACCCACTGAGGTAAAAAAAAAGGCAGCAGAACTGGGATATAAAACCATCGATGCAGAAGATGTGAAGTCGGAAGAGTTTCTTTCAACCCTTAAAGAACTGAAGCCCGACCTGCTGGTTGTGGTTGCTTTCCGGATACTGCCACCGGCTGTTTTAGAAGTGCCGGAATATGGCTCAATTAACCTACATGCATCACTATTGCCAAAGTACAGGGGTGCCGCACCCATCCACTGGGCAGTAATTAATGGTGAAAAAGAGACCGGGTGCACGGTTTTTATTCTGAATGAAAATGTAGATACCGGGAAAATTATCGGGCAGGCGAAGACAGGAATTGGCCCAATGGAGACAACCGGGAGTATCTATAACCGATTGAAAGAGATGGGCTCAGAACTGTTGGTTGAAGCTGTTGACGACATTGCCGGAGGCACGGTTGAAGCCATACCTCAAATTGATGAGCAGGCCACGCCCGCACCCAAACTGTTTGCAGAAAATACCAAAATCGATTTCAATCAGACTGCTCAGAACGTACACAACCTGGTAAGAGGTTTAAATCCCTTTCCGGTAGCGTGGTGCCTCTATAAGGGAGAGAAGATGAAGGTCTATGAGTCACGGCCGGCAGACGGGCCTGCCGGGGAGCCCGGTGAACTATCGGGCAGAGACGGGAAGCTGTACGTTGCCTGTTCAGACCGGTTGCTTGAACTCAGAGAGGTACAGATGCCGGGAACAAGCCGCCTTTCCGGTCTCGATTTTTTGAATGGATATGATATTTCTGTTAAACTTCAATAATGATCGACCGGCAGCCGTATCTTTTGTATAATTAAATTGTGAAATTGATAAACAGATAGTTGATTTAAAGAGATTTATTTGAGATATACTGTTCAGAAATTTCAGCACACAACGTTTAACTTTTTATTTGTAAATCATTATAGCTATGGAGCTTTCGCCACTATTACAGGCCGCTAAGACAGGAGATTTAAACCAGGTAAAAGCATTGCATGCAGCGGGGGGCGACCTCAATGAAACGCACAGGAATGGCGCTTCTGCATTGATCTATGCTGCTGAGAATGGCCATATGGATGTGGTAAAATACCTGATTGAAGAGGGGGCAGACCCCGCTATCCAGACCAAGATGGGAGGCACAGCCCTGAATCGTGCGGCCGAAAACGGATATATCGGCATTATGAAATATCTGCTCGACAAAGGCACGCCTATAGGCGATCTTGCCCTAATAGTTGCCGCCAGGGAAGGAAACCCGGAAGCGGTTAAGCTTTTGATTGACGAAGGGGCTGATGTAAATGCACAGCAACGATGGGGCCAAACAGCCCTGATGCTTGCTGCGAGGGAAGGCCACTCAACGACCGTGAAACTACTGATAGAGATGGGCGCAAACGTACGGTTGAAGGATAAAAATGGTGATACTGCCCTGAATATTGCCATAGATAATGACAATATTGACGTGGCCATGCAGCTCAGAAGAGCCGGAGCGAAAGCCCAGGTTAAGAAAAAGCCACCTGTTGCTGCTCCCGCCGACGATGATGATGATGATCCGTCAGCTTCCGAAATGGACGATTTGATCAGCGATGATTCGGACGACATGCCCGATGATGTGGAGCTCGATGATTAAATGGAGTACCCCGGTAAAGGATGATTGCATGTCGTGCACGGGTTTGTGATGCGGAAACTCCAACGCACTAGGTTTTGAACGTAAAAACACTGTGCGCAGGCAGTGATCACCGAGGCCGGATTTGGATCGGCGGCCACATTTCATCGAGGGGTTCCGGGAAACACCAGTTGGTGCCTGGAAGTATTACCGGAAATTAAGAACCGGAAAAGCGCTTCCATTGCCGATGTTTATTTAAAACAAATTTTACCCTGCGAATTAATGGATAGAGTGCGCCAAATCTACTATTTTATAAAGATAGAAGACAAAGCTGCTAACCGCAGAAAAATTCAAATTGGAAATTGAAAAGGAGTAAAATATATGGCTAAAGTAAAAGTTGGTATTAATGGTTTTGGACGTATTGGGCGTCTTGTGATGCGATCAATTCTTGAAAATCAGAGCGATGCTATTGAAGTAGTCGGGATAAATGACCTGACGGACGCCAAGACACTGGCTCACCTTTTTAAATATGATTCCGCACAGGGGAAATTTAAAGGAGACGTACATGCTGAGGGTAATGATATTGTAATAAACGGTGTCAAAATTGGTGTTTCTGCCGAACGCGACCCCTCCAACCTGAAATGGGGCGAACGCGGTGCGGAAGTGATCGTAGAGTGTACCGGTATTTTTCGCGATGATAAAGGTTGCCAGAAGCATATCGATGCAGGTGCAAAAAAAGTGATCATTTCTGCACCGGGTAAAGGTGACGTACAAACTATTGTGCTTGGCGTAAATGATGATAAGATCGACAAGAGCAAGAAAATCTATTCCAACGCGAGCTGTACCACAAACTGCCTTGCACCGATGGTGAAAGTTCTTGATGAAGCATTTGGAGTTGAAAAAGGTTTTATGACCACAATTCATGCCTATACAGGTGATCAGGCACTGGTTGACGGACCACACTCCGACCTGCGCCGCGCTCGTGCTGCTGCAGTGAATATTGTGCCTACAACTACCGGCGCAGCCGCTGCTGTAGGACTGGTACTTCCGCATCTCGACGGCAAACTGGATGGAGGAGCAGTTCGTGTGCCCGTATTAACCGGATCGCTGACGGACTTTACTGCGGTTGTCGGAAAAGAGACTACTGCTGATGAAGTACTGGCAGCATTCAGGAAAGCGGCAAACGGATCTCTGAAAGGTATTTTAGAGTACAGCGAAGAAGAGCTGGTATCCACTGATATTATCGGAAACCCGCACTCCTGTATTTTCGACAGCGGTACGATTAAGGTAGACGGAAACCTGGTGAAGGTTATCGGCTGGTACGATAACGAAGCAGGCTACTCCGCGCGAACCGCAGAGCTGATTACTCGTATACTGTAAGAATCTTCCAGCCAACGTTGAAGCGTTGGGAGAACCGGCATTCTGTTCAGACAGATGTTACAACCCGCATCGGTATTCCGGTGCGGGTTTTTTTATTTAATGTGGTTTTTTTGAACGGGAAATGGGTGTTGCTCCGAGTTGAGGACAATTCAGAATTGGTTTTTAGCTCTACAGTTAATAAGGGTCATTCATTTTATTAAAAAATCATAATCTCTCAATTCTGTCAGTTTTTTGAGATTCTGTAGAAAAGTTGGTTCTTTAACATATAGAAAAAAACAGTTGTTGGACTTATGGGAAAGAGTTTTTCAAAAAGAACTGAACCGAAAAAGGAGAGTATTTTATATGATCTGCTCGCCGCAGGTTGCTTTTGGCATACCATGACTTTTCTATCCGTTAAAAATCAAAATTTTAGGCATACAACTGCCGCTGCGCCAATCTTCTGATCCGGCAGGCCGGATTTATAAAACAATTCTTAGTCGCAAATCTATTCATCACGTGCTTTTTAGTACATCTCCGGGGTTGTAATTATATAGACAGGATCATGATGTGATGTACTGATACTCAACTATTTTAAACTAACCATTTCATTAAAGAGAAAAATTAATCGCCATGAAGAACCGAGCAGTTGTACCAGGTAATTTTCCCAAATCAAAAGAGAAATCATTTTACAGAAAAAGCATCAGCAAGCTACTCGCTGTTTTTATTGTTGCCGGCCTGTTTTTTACCGCATGCGAGGATGATCCAGCCGGAGTTGACGATCCGGACCCTGACCCGGAAGTGGAGGCGAGCTTTACGATAGAACCTGAGTCTCCAAACGCAGGAGATGAAGTAACGCTTGATGCAACAGGCTCCACCGTTACCAACAATGGTGATATAGAGTACTCGTGGACGTTGACCACGCCGGAAGGGAGCGAGGCGGAGCTGGAATCGGAAACATCAGAAATCACAGGCTTTACTGCCGATGTTGCCGGAGAGTTCGACATCAGCCTGCTGGTGTCGGTAAATGGGGTAAGTGATGCAGCATCTGAGGCCATAGACGTGACTGCAGAAGAGGAGATCTCATCAGATATCTCAAGTGAGCGCACCCTCTCTTCTGGGGTAACTTACTTTGTTACGGATGAAATTGAGATTACTGCGGAACTTACCATTGAGCCCGGAACAGAGATCTATTTTGAGGCCGGAGCCGGTTTAGAAATCCCTGAAATGCAGGGGGCAATTATTGCGGATGGAACCGAAGAGGAACCCATTCTATTCAGCGCTACAAACGAACAGCCCGGCTGGTGGAATGGTATCTATCTTGAGCAGACGAGCAACATAAATAATGTACTGAATTATGTAATCGTTGAATATGGTGGTGGAGAAGAGTTCCGGAACAGTGGTTCGGGCAATGTGATTGTAGGACGCCAGCATAGAGATGATTCCTCAGTGGAGATCACCAACTCTATCATACGCTACAGTGATAGCAACGGTATTTGGGTACATTCGAACGGAGATCTGCCGAATTTCAATCATAATACTTTTGCCGGCAATGGCGATGCACAGGTTAACATAGCTTCAAACAGGGTTCACAGGCTGGAATCAAACAACATCTTTGATGACGGCAGCGAAGATGACCGCGTGTATGTAAGAAGCGGCTACGATATTGAAGACGAAGATGTAACCTGGAAGGCTCTAGATGTTCCCTACCTGGTTGGCCCTGATGCCATTGAAGTACTTGGAGTGAACATGACGATAGACCCCGGCAGTATCCTCGAGTTTGAATCAGGTGGAGAGCTTCGCTTGGCTGATAATGGAGGTTTGATAGCCGACGGTAATGATAATGAGCCGATTCTATTTACCGGAACGCACGAGCAGGCCGGCTGGTGGAACGGTATCTATTTTGAGGAACCCAATCCGGCAGGAAACAGACTAAATCATGTAACGGTTGAATATGGCGGAGGAACAGAATACCGCAACAGCGGATCGGGCAATATAGTTATTGGGCGTCAGTTCAGAGAAGATGCCTCAGTGGAGATCACCAATTCTACGATTCGCTATAGCGACAGCAACGGCATTTGGGTTCGATCCAACGGTGAGCTGCCCGGATTTGAAAATAACAGTATTGAAAATAATGATGACGCTCCGGTGAGCATCGCATCGAACAGAGTGCACAATCTGGATGCCGGTTCAACTTACTCCGGTGATAACGATACCTATGTTTACGTTCGGGGTGGCAGCGATATCGAAGATGAAGATGTTACCTGGGAAGCACTCAATGTACCCTACAGGGTTAATTCCAGCACAATTGAGGTGCTCGGTGTAGGTTTGACGATCGAACCGGGAACTACTCTTGAGTTTGAATCAGGCGGACAGCTTCGATTGGACGAGCATGGAGGCTTGATTGCTGACGGCACCGATAATGAACCTATCATCTTTACCGCAACGAACGAACAAGCCGGATGGTGGGATGGCATCTATCTTGAGGAATCAAGTTTTGCCGGAAATGTGCTGAACTATGTGACTGTTGAATATGCCGGAGGAACAGAGTATAATAACAGCGGCTCGGGCAACGTAGTTGTAGGGCGCCTGTTTAGAGACGATTCCAATATCGACATCACAAATAGCACTCTAAGAAATAGCGACAGCTATGGCCTTTGGGTTCATGACAATGGAAATGTGAACGAAGATGCCTGTGAAGTAAATACGTTTGAAAGCAACTCCGGCGAAGACTGCGTGGTAAACGATTAAACACCTGTAAAAATAATTTCAATAAAAACCCCGGTTTCAGAAGGAAGGCCGGGGTTTTTTATTGAACGTAATTGTAGCCAAAGGAGAAGGGAGAAGCCCCCGCATTACAGAGTGATGGGGATTTCATGTTGATGGCCATTGAATCTGTTAAAAAGTGTCTCGCGCTCTCGCGCAGAGATCTGCAGGAGAAAGAAGGGCTTTGAATCGAATAGAGTTTATAACCCCTAAAATCCGCCAAAGTATTTCTGTTCTTGTTATCTTGAACCATCCTGATGCGGTATTGGGGCTTTTTACAAATTTCTTAACTCTGAAAATATAAAAACTATGTGCGTACGAACATTTTTTTCCACATTGATCATAGTTGTACTCGGTTTTGCCACGCTTCATGCCCAGTCTATACAGATCGACCGGGTTGAACCCGATAATTGGTGGACCGGCTTTAGTGAACCGGATGTACAGCTTCTTGTGCACGGGGAGAATATTCAGTCTGCAAAACCTTCGGTCGACTATCCGGGGGTAACCATTGAGCGGGTTACGTGGGTCGAAAATCCAAACTATCAGTTTATTACCCTTCGGATTCATGAGGAGGCACAGCCGGGTACGGTTCAGATCGAATTTAACCGGGGGGATTACTCATACACTCACGATTATGAAATACTTGAGCGAAGCAGTGATCCCAATCGCAACCGGGGTTTCAGCTCATCCGACGTGATCTACCTTCTGATGCCCGACCGTTTTGCCAACGGCGACCCATCCATCGACGAAATTGACGGCATGCTGGAAGGGGTTGACCGATCTGATCCCAATGCCCGGCATGGCGGAGACCTGCAGGGCGTAATCAACAACCTTGATTACATCCAGGACCTGGGAATGACGGCCGTCTGGTTCACCCCGATTTTCGAGAACGATATGCCACCCGCCTACGGCGCCTATCACGGATATGCCGCAACGGATATGTACCGGGTTGATCGCCGGTTTGGATCAAATGAAACCTATCTGGAACTGATCGATAAGGCCCATGGAATGGGGATGAAGGTAATTATGGATATGATCCACAACCATGTGGGCACGCATCACTGGTTTATCAAAGACCTGCCTACATCCGACTGGGTGCACGACCTGGAAGAGGTCGGGACCACTAATTTCAGGACCTCAACGGTGATGGATCCGTATGCATCGGAGTATGATTTCAACTCGACAGTAAAGGGCTGGTTTGTAGTGGATATGCCCGATTTGGATCAGCGCAATGAGCTGGTGGCCAACTACCTGATCCAAAACACACTCTGGTGGGTTGAGTATTCGGGAATTGACGGAATCCGAATGGACACGCATCCATACCCCTACAAGGAGTACATGGCCGACTGGTCGAAACGCGTACTCAAAGAGTTTCCCAATTTCAATATTGTGGGTGAGGCGTGGATGCCCAATACCCCTACAACCGCCTATTGGCAGACCGGTTTCCCAAGCCCTGACGGGTATGAGAGCTATCTTCCAAGCGTAACCGATTTCCCGCTATATGGATCGCTTACCGCCGGGCTGAACGAGGCGCCCGGGTGGGATACCGGTATCTCCCGGCTCTACTTTACCCTGAGTCAGGATTTCCTCTTTACCGATGCCAATCTGAACGTGATTTTTCCAGGTAACCACGATTTGGATCGGATCTTTACCGTGATGGGTGAAGATTACAACAAGTACAAAATGGCGCTCACGTTTGTCCTGACAACGAGGGGGATTCCCCAGCTCTACTATGGAGACGAGATCCTGATGACCGGGGGCGGCCCCGACGGCCTGAAGCGAAAAGATTTTCCCGGCGGCTGGGCTGATGATCCCATTAATGCGTTTACCCATGAAGGTCGCATACAGTATGGTGATGAGACCGGTTTTCCTGTAGTGGAAGCGCACGATTTTCTGACCCGCGTAGCCACCTGGCGCCAGGATAAAGATGTTATCCACAACGGCAAGCTCACGCACTTCATCCCTGAAAACAATATCTATGTCTATTTTAGGCACAACGAAGAGGAGACGGTAATGGTGGTGCTGAATGCCCAGAATGAACCGCAATCTCTCGATTTGAGCCGCTTTTCGGAGCTTATGGAGGGTTATCAATCAGGCTATGAGCTGATTTCAGATCACGCCTTCCAGATTGAAGAGACGCTTGAAGTTGCACCGCTGCAGTCGATGATTATTGAACTTGGTGCGGA
>Ga0207421_10000288_pt1 | contig 63091 bp, 52 predicted proteins | sample SodLakKL_010_SED_4_FD_187542 | JGI IMG/M metagenome (GOLD analysis project Ga0207421, IMG submission 187542) | Alkaline sediment microbial communities from Lake Tanatar, Kulunda Steppe, Russia - 8KL_010_SED (SPAdes) (version 2) | ecosystem: Environmental > Aquatic > Non-marine Saline and...
AACGCGGATCGCCCCGGGTTTCGCCCCAAGGATCGCCGCGGTTGTCACTCCAGGGATCGCCGCGGCTGTCACTCCAAGGGTCGCCCCAAGGATCGCCCCGGCTGTGGCTCTGGCTGTCACCCCGCGTAGCACCCCAGACCGCGCCTTCGCGGGCCGGTGTACCGCTGGATCGCGGTATCCCGTATTCGCGTGATGCCGGCGGTCGATCGCTGGCCGTCGGGGGTGCGAAACCCCGCGGCGTGACACTGGGTGCAGGGTGTCCGCGCGTGGCCGACGGTGTCGCCGGTCCGGGCGGGCTCCAGGGCGCCCCGTGCGGCCAGGGGTTGGCCGGTGCCGAACGGGTCCCGTCGATCTCGAAGAGGTGGTCGGCCGGCGGAAATTCCGGGCGTCCGCGAAAGGTCGACCCCGGGGAGCCCCGATCCTGAACGTGCAGCAGTCCATGCCGGCCCGCCGCGGCCCGGTCCTCGGTGGTGCTGTCGCCGGCAACGGTGCGAGGGTCCCAAACCGGCCACGCCGCTTGGCTGACCCCGAGCGCAAGGCATGCCAGCACCAGGGGGCCGATCATCCTGTGGGTCATCACCACCATCATCACTCATCCATCCCGGAGTTGCCGGGTATCATACTCAGGCGGCCTCGCCAAGGAAACGCCGTGATGCTCTGCGCGGTCATCCGCTGCAGGCCTGAATCCAAATCCGTGCCTCCCGGTGGAGCCGGAAGGAGGAGGGAATCGGTGGCTATCAGTGGCTCGATGGACCCCCGGGTAGACTTGCCGATCACCGGGGTTCGTGTTTGAGTAGCCTTCGGCCCTTCGGCCGTTCGACCCCACAGGACCAATCCCGAGGTGAGACTGCCGTGGCTACGCCCGACACGCAACAAGACCGCGCCCCGCGAATCCAGATCAACCCGCCGGTCTTCTTCGCTTCAGCGGGTCTGACCCTTGTATTGGTGCTCTTTGCCGCCCTGTTCACCGGGCCGGCGGGGCTGCTGTTCAGTGCGGTGCAGGCGTGGATCATCGAGTCGGTGGGCTGGTTCTACGTGTTGGCCGTCGCCGGTTTCGTCGTCTTCGTGATCGGGCTGGCGGTCTCCGGCTTCGGCCGCATCAAGCTGGGACCGGATCACAGCGAACCCGATTACACCTACGGCTCCTGGTTTGCGATGCTGTTTTCGGCCGGAATGGGTATCGGTCTGATGTTCTTCGGGGTCGCCGAGCCGGTGATGCACTTCGTCACGCCCCCGGTGGGCGATCCGGAGACGGTCGAGGCCGCGCGTCAGGCGATGCGCATCACCTTCTTCCACTGGGGCATCCACGCCTGGGCGATCTATGCGGTGGTGGCGATGTCGTTGGCCTACTTCGCCTTTCGTCATGGCCTGCCGCTGACCATCCGTTCCTCGCTATACCCGCTGATCGGCGAGCGGATCTACGGGCCGATCGGGCACATCGTCGATACCTTTGCGGTGCTCGGCACGATCTTCGGGGTCGCGACTTCGCTGGGTTTCGGGGTCATCCAGATCAACTCCGGCCTCGAATACCTGTTCGGGGTGCCCAGCACGGTGACCATCCAGGTCGTGTTGATCGCAGTGATCACGGCGATCGCGACCATCTCGGTGGGTCTGGGACTGGATGCGGGTATCCGCCGCCTGTCGGTCCTCAACATGATCCTGGCGGGTAGCCTGTTGGCCTTTGTACTGGTTGCCGGGCCGACGGTGTTCCTGTTCCAAACCCTGGTGCAGAACACCGGCAACTACGTCTCCAATCTGTTCTACATGACCTTCAACCTCTACGCCTATGAGCCGACCGACTGGATTGGGGGCTGGACCCTGTTCTACTGGGGGTGGTGGATCGCCTGGGCCCCCTTCGTCGGCATGTTTATCGCCCGGGTCTCGCGGGGGCGCACCATCCGCGAATTCGTGGTCGGCGTGCTGCTGGTCCCGCTCGGTTTCACCTTGATGTGGATGACCTTCTTCGGCAATACGGCTATCCACATGATCATGATCGAAGGGATCGCCGGGCTGGCGGATGCGGTCGCGGCCGACACCTCGGTGGCGCTGTTCCAGTTCTTCGAGCACCTGCCGCTATCCGGCCTGATGGCCACGATCGCAACCGTTCTGGTGATCACCTTCTTCGTGACGTCCTCCGACTCCGGATCGCTGGTGGTGGACATCCTGACCTCGGGGGGGCAGGACGCCAGCCCGGCCTGGCAACGGATCTTCTGGGCCATCGTCGAAGGCATCGTGGCCGCTGCCTTGTTGATCGCGGGTGGTCTTGCGGCCTTGCAGACGGCGACGATCGCCAGTGCATTGCCCTTCACCATCATCATGATCGTGATGTGTTGGGGCCTGCTCACGGCGCTGCGCGTCGAGGGTGTGAAACGCAGCAGCCTGCGCGATGCACGGATGACCCCCAGTGGCCCGGCGGCCGCCTGGAAGAACCGGATCCGCGCGATGGTGCATCAGCCCAAGCGCGGCGAGGTGGTGCGCTTCATCCAGGAGACGGTCAAGCCCGCTTTGTCGGAGGTCGCCGACGAACTGCGCAAGCAGAAGATCCCGGCGGAGATCAGTGAGGGTGAGGACGGTCGGGTCTGGCTGGAGGTGCGCCATGGCGAGGAGATCGATTTCTTCTACTCGGTGCGCCCACGCGCCTACGAGCCACCGACCTTCGTGATGCGCGATACCCGCGAGAATCGCCTCGAGCAGCTGAAATACTACCGCGCCGAGGTGCACCTGAAGGAAGGCGGCCAGGACTACGACGTGATGGGCTGGCGCAAGGAGGATGTGATCAACGATGTCCTCGAACAGTACGAGCGGCACATGCACTTCCTGGCCGCGATGCGCTAGCGGAACGCGGAGTGATCGGCGCTGTGCGACGGGCCGCCACGCGGTCCGTCGTTACCACGCCCCGGCGTCGATCAGCAGCGCGTGAATGCGCTCGGCCAGATAGCGATAGCCCTCGGCATTCGGATGGATCGGGTCGGCCTTCAGGGCCTCTCGCGACAGGATGTGCGCCAGGGCCTGGTTCTCCACCGGTATGCCGTGTTCCCGGCCGATGTCGGCGTACAAGGGCTCGCTGCGCAGGCGCACCAGCGTGGGGGCGGGGACGGCCACCAGCAGCACCTGGATGCCGCGCTCGTGGGCCGTTGTGACCATCGCGGACAACTGGGCTCGGATCTGCTCGCGGTCGCCCCGGCGCAGCAGGTCGTTGCCGCCATGAATCAGCAGCAACAAATCGGGTTGATGCGCATCGAGCATCCCGGGTAGCCGGGCCAGGCCATCCCGTGCGATCTCCCCGGGGACCCCGGCATTGATCACCCGGCGTCCGGACAAGGTCTCCAGGCGGGCCGGGTAGTCCTGATCGCTGGCGGCCCCGGTGCCGGCGGTCAGGCTGTCGCCAAAGGCCAGCAGGACGGCGTCGGAGGCGAGCGGCGACAGGGTTTCCGGGCGCGGCGAGCAGGCCGCGAAGACGACCAGGACCATGATCGTGGCCATCGGCCCGACGATCGATGCGGGAGCGCGTATCCACCCGACCCTCGCGCGTGATCGCACTGCCGTTCCGGCGCACCCGCGGGTGACCGAACCCGGAACCTGCGGGCCCGGAACCTGCGGGTACGGAACCGCGGGGATGCTGCGCGATCGTGGTCGCATGGCGTTTTCCTGTCGGCGTGGATGCCGGTTAGCCTACAGGGGTGGCGCGCGCCCGTCGCGCCGGTGCGCCGGTGCTGGACCCTGGTCGGGCTTGTGGACCGCGTCGTGCGGCTACCGGGCGGCGTGATTGACCCCCGCCTCCAGGCGTGGCAGCGTGCCGGCGTGGGAATGCGTTGTTTCGGCGCGCATTGCCCGCGGGTTCGGTGCCCTTTTCCGGTACCGACCGTGGCCCTGCCATTGACTTCCGTCTCATCGACAAAAGGACTTCCGTATGCCGCTTCGCCGTCTCGCCATTGCCGCTCTGCTTGCCCTCCCGCTGGCCGCCCTGGCCACCGAGCCCAATATCCAACCGGGCGAATGGGAACTGACCTCGACCACCCGGTTCATTGGAACCCCGATGCCCGAACAGAAACAGTCCACCACAGAATGCCTGACCCGCGAGGATCTCGCTGACGGTCTGGTCTTCGACGTCGACGTGGAGGATTGCCAGATCACCGACAAGGACATGCGCCGCGACGGCATGAGTTACTCGATGACCTGCGCCCAGGAAGACGGCTTCGACATGGTGATGAATGCCGAGATGCAGTTCCTCGGAAATCGCACGCAGGGTACGGTCGCCGCCGAGATGAATACCCCGATGGGTGCAATGAAGATGGAGGTGCTGCTCGAGGGCACGCGCATCGGCGACTGCTGAGGCGCGTCAGCGCCATTCCGGCGCTCGGCCGGCGCTCGGGAGCATCGCGGTGGCGCGCCGCCGGCCGGCGGCGATCCGACGCGTCAGCCGGCTCTGCGCGTTCTACCCGTAGCGGTAGCCGAAGGTCTGCTTGAACTGCTCGGCGAATCCGTCCGCGGTGAAGCGGTGGTTCTGGGTGCCGTGGTGGGCGATTTTCAGCGATCCGAGCAGGGAGGCGATGCGGCCGGTGGTCTCCCAATCGAAGCCGCGTTCCAGCCCGAAGAGCAGCCCGGCGCGATAGGCATCGCCGCAACCGGTCGGGTCGGTGATGGCGGTCGGCGCGACCGAGGGGATTTCGATGCCTTTACCACCGGTATAGATCATGGAACCTTCGCCGCCGCGGGTGACGATCATCGCGTCGACCCGCTCGGCCAGCTGTTCGACACTGAGCCCGGTGCGCTCGGCGGTCAGCTGCGCCTCGTAATCGTTGAACGCGGCATAGGTTGCCTGGTCCAGAAAACGCGTCAGGTCCTCGCCCGAGAACATCGGCAGGCCCTGCCCGACATCGAAGATGAACGGAATGCCGGCGTCCGCAAATTGTTCCGCATGCTGGATCATGCCGTCGCGCCCGTCCGGCGAGACGATGCCGACGCCGATTCCGGAGGCATCCTGCACGCGGTTCTGGTGCGAGAAATTCATCGCCCCCGGGTGGAACGCGGTGATCTGGTTGTCGTCCTGGTCGGTGGTGATGAAGGCCTGCCCGGTGAAGCTGTCGGCCAGCGGCTTCACGTGGTCGCGGGCGATGCCCTGCAGGTCCAGCCACTCGGCGTAGGGGCCGAAGTCGGCGCCCACGGTGGCCATCAGCGTCGGTTCGCCGCCGAGCAGTTTCAGGTTATAGGCGATGTTGCCCGCGCAGCCGCCGAACTCCCGGCGCATCTCCGGTACCAAGAAGGACACATTGAGGATATGGACCTTGTCCGGCAGGATGTGATTCTTGAAGCGATCGGGAAAGACCATGATGGTGTCGAAGGCGATGGAACCGCAGATCAGGGCGGACATGGATGCTCCTTGGTTGGGGCTGAAGAGACTCGCCCGAGGGCGAGGGCGGCGTGAAGGCACCGCAAGAACCGGATGGCCCCGCCGGTCCGAGGCGGGGTTACCGTGGCCCGAGAAGGGCCGGCACCGTGCGAATTCGTGTGTGCAGGGCGGCTGTGCCGCCGCGCCGACCCGGTGCAGGAAAGCGCATAGCCTAGAGCGTTGTGAACGCAACGACAAACCGGCGCCCGCAGGAGCGTCGGTATGATCGAGGTCACACCGACGCTTCAGCTGTCCGAGGACGACCTGGAATTTCGCTTCAAGCGCGCCAGCGGACCCGGCGGGCAGCACGTGAACAAGACCGATACCGCGGTGGAGTTGCGCTTCACGATCGACGGTGCATCGGACCTGCCGTCGGCGGTGCGCGAGCGCCTGCGTCGCTTGGCGCGCAAGCGGATCTCCCGCGAGGGGACGCTGATCATTCACGCCCAGCGCTTTCGTTCCCAGGAACGCAACCGCGAGGATGCGATCGCGCGGCTGGTGGAGTTGCTGCAGGACGCCAGTCACGCGCCCACGCCGCGCATCGCCACCCGACCCACCCGCGGCTCCCGCGAGCGCCGCCTGACGAGCAAGAAGCGCATGGGCGAACGCAAGCGCGGTCGCGGCAAGGTTCCGTTCTCGGACGGCTGAGCGACGATGAAATACCGACCGGGGCGCGATCGTCGACCGCTTCGCCTGCCGGTGCACGTTTATTGATGGAGAGAAGAAGAGATGAAGGGCATGCGTTCCCCGTTGCTGGTGTTGCTGCTGATCGTGGCCGTGGCCGCCCTGAGCCTGCAATTCCTCGGCCCGGACTCCGATCGCCAGGCCCCGATCCCGGGTCTGGGCGAGGACACCCGCGAGCTCGATGAACGCAGCCGCGATGCGCCCCGTACCGAGGCCCCCGCGGCCGAGGCCCACGGGCTCGAGGAGAACCTGGTCGTGCCCGGGGTGGTCGTGCGCGATCTCGATGGCCAGATCGCCTGGCGTGGCGATGTCGATCTGGCGCCGGAGCTCGCGCGGATCGCCGCCGGGGAGCGGGATCCGCACCGTAACGATGGCAGCGTCTTTCAGAACCGCGAGGGCCTGTTGCCGGATCGGCCCCGGGGGCATTACCGGGAATACGTGGTCCGCACGCCCGGAATCACCCACGCCGGCCCGCAGCGCCTGGTGATCGGGCTCGATGGCGCGGTGTATTACACCTACGACCACTACCGAAGCTTTCAGCGGGTTCGCTGATGGTCGCCGATTCGATCGCAGCACCGCTGCAGGAATGGCTGGATACGGGCCTGCCCCTGCTGCGTTTGCCGGCGGCGACGCCCGTTGCCGGAGTGCTGGACTCGCTATGCGCCCGCGGCCTGGAGCCCTGCACCGTCGATCTTCGGCCGATCCCCGACAAGGCGGCCCTGCTCGCGGCCCTGCATCAGGCCCTGGAACTCGGCCCGTGGTTCGGCTTCAACTGGGATGCACTCGAGGAGGCCTTGCACGGTCCTGAGGATCGCGCGGCACCCGAACGTGTGCTGGTGTGTGTCGGCTTTCAGGCCTTCCATGACCGAGCCGCTACCGCGGCCGAGGTGTTCCTGGACATCGTCGCCACCGTCGCCGCGAACCCCGACAGCACCCTGCGCGGCTGCATCCTGCTCGGCTGATTCCGCCCCGGAATCGCAATACAATCCGGTGGCAAGGCCCGAGCGCCGTGGGTGCGCTGCGCTTCACCCATCCTACGCAACCCCACGGCACCGACACCCGCGGAGCCTCGTAGGGTGGGCCAAGCGCAGCGGGCCCACCAGGGCCGGCCAAGCCGCCGGGTCGTTGCCCCCAAACGGCGGGGGCCAGGACCCACCAATCCTGCGTTTCGGTGCCGCTTTTCGTAGAATCAGCGTCATGGTCGTCTCTGCGCAAGGTTCGTCCGCTGGACCCGATGACCGGGTGGGGGAGCCGCGACCCCGCACCTTCGCAGCCCGTATCTTCCAAGCGCGAGGCCTCACCAAGACCTATCGGATGGGCGAGGTCGAGATCCACGCGCTGCAGGGCGTGGATCTGGATCTCTATGCCGGGGAGTTGGTGGTGATGCTGGGCGCCTCGGGCTCCGGCAAGTCCACCCTGCTGAACATCCTGGGCGGGCTCGATACCGCGAGCAGCGGCAGCGTGCAGTACCGCGATCAGGACCTGACCCACGCGTCGGACCCGGCGCTGACCCAATTCCGGCGTGACCACGTGGGCTTCGTCTTCCAGTTCTACAATTTGATCGCGAGCCTGACGGCGGTCGAGAACGTCGCGATCGTCACCGATATCAGCCGCAATCCGATGCCGCCGGAACAGGCCCTCGCGCTGGTCGGCCTGCAGCCCCGCCTCGAGCACTTTCCCTCGCAGCTCTCCGGCGGCGAGCAGCAGCGGGTGGCGATTGCCCGTGCGATCGCCAAGCAGCCGGCGGTGCTGCTGTGCGACGAGCCCACCGGCGCGCTGGATTCGAAGACCGGCATCCAGGTGCTGGAGGCGCTGGAGCACGTCAACCGGACCCTGGAAACCACGGTGGTGATCATCACCCACAATGCGGTGATCGGCGAGATGGCCGACCGGGTGATCCGCCTGCGCGACGGGCGGGTGGAGACGATCCACACGAATGCGCAGCGCCGGGCCCCCGGCGAACTGCGCTGGTAGCGGCGGCCGCGCGTGCGCGCCCTGAACCGCAAGCTGCTGCGCGACCTCGCGACGCTGCGCGGTCAGGCCGCGGCGATCACACTGGTGATCGCCAGCGGCGTGATGACCCTGATCATCGCGGTGACCACCCTCGATGCCTTGAGTCTGACCCAGCAGCGCTTCTATGCCGACTACCAGTTCGCCGATGTCTTCGCCGAACTGCAGCGGGCCCCTGACCACCTGGCCGGGCGCCTGGTCCAGATCCCCGGCGTGAACCAGGTGGAAACCCGGGTGCAGGCCGCGGTGCGCCTGGAGGTGCCGGATTTCGCGGACCCGGTGCGCGCCCAGCTGCTGTCGATCCCGGACGGACGCCAGCCGGCGCTGAATCAGCTGCACCTGCGCGAGGGCCGCCTGCCGGACCCGGCGCGCGACGACGAGGTGGTGGTCAGCGATGCCTTCGCCGAGGCCCACGGCCTGCGGGCCGGCGCCGAGCTGCGGGCGATCATCCGCGGGCGGCTGACCCCGCTTCGCGTCAGCGGCGTCGTGCTGTCCCCGGAATTCGTCTACCAGATCGCCCCCACCGACCTGCTGCCGGACTACGAGCGCTACGCGATCCTGTGGATGAACCGGCGCGCCCTGGCCAGCTCCTACGGGATGGAGGGGGCCTTCAACAACGTGGTCCTCAGCCTGCAGGCGGGCGCGACCGAGGCCCCGGTGATCGACCACCTGGACCGGATCCTCGACCGTTACGGCGGTACCGGGGCCTACGGGCGGGACGATCAGCCCTCGCACCGCTTCCTGCACGAGGAGCTGAACCAGCTGCGGGCCCAGGCGGTGATCCTGCCGACCGTCTTCCTGGCGGTGTCGGCCTTCCTGCTGAACGTGGTGATGAGCCGGATCATCCGCAGCCAGCGCGAGCAGATCGCGGTGCTGAAGGCCTTCGGCTACCGCAACGGCGACATGGCTTGGCATTACGGTGCCCTGACCGGGTTGATCGTCGCGCTGGGCTGCATGCTGGGCATCGGGCTGGGGGCCTGGGCGGCCAGTGGGCTCGCCGGGATCTACATGGAGTACTTCCGCTTTCCCCAGATCAGCTTTCGCCTGCAACCCGGGGTGGTGCTGCTGGCGGTGGCGGTCGCCGCCGGGGCGGCATTGCTGGGTACGCTGAATGCGGTCTGGCGGGCCGTGCGCCTGCCGCCGGCGCAGGGCATGCGGCCGGAGGCTCCGGCCCGGTTTCGCAAGGGCTGGCTGGAGCGGTCGATCCTGCGCGACGGCCTGAGCCAGCCGGCCCGGATCGTGTTGCGCAACCTGACCCGGCATCCGGTGAAGTCGGCGCTGTCGGTGCTCGGCATCGCGATGTCGGTGGGTCTGCTGGTGATGGGAACCTATCAGCTCCAGGCGGTCGATCACCTGATCGATACTCAATACCGGCTGGTGCAGCGTATGGACCTGCACCTGACGTTCAGCGATCCGACGCCGGCGCGGGTGCAGGCCGAACTGCGCCACCAGCCCGGGGTGCTCGCGGTGGAGACCTACCGCACGGTGCCGGTGCGCCTGGTTTCCGGACACCGGGACTACCGCACCGCCATTCTCGGCATGGACGAACAGCCGGTTCTGCGCCAGTTGCTCGATGGCCGGCAGCAACCGCAGCGTCTCCCGTCGGAGGGCCTGTTGCTCACCGACTACCTGGCCCGGGATCTGGGCCTGCGGGTGGGCGATCCGGTGCGGGTGGAGATCCAGGAGGGCCACCGCCGGACGGTGGAGGTGCCCTTGGTCGGTGTGGTCGACGAACCGCTGGGGGTCAGTGCCTACATGCACCGACCGGCGCTGAACCGCCTGATGCGCGAAGGCCCGGCGGTGAGCGGGGCCTGGCTGGTAATCGATGCCGGACAGCAGCAGGCGCTGTTCGACCGCCTCTGGACGCTGGCGGGGGTGGCGAGTATCGGGCTGATCGGCGAGGCCGAGGCCAACATCCGCGAATACATGGGCGATACCGTGCTGATGTTTGCGCTGATTTTCGTGCTGCTGGCGGGTTCGATCGCCTTCGCGGTGGTCTACAACAACGCTCGCATCGCCTTTGCCGAACGCGCGCGGGAGCTCGCGACCCTGCAGGTCCTCGGTTATTCGCGCGCGCAGGTCAGCGGGATCCTGATCGGCGAGATCCTGCTGCTGACGCTGGTCGCGTTGCCCGTGGGCTGGCTGTTCGGAACCGCCTTCGCCTTTGCACTGAACCAGGCCTTCAGCATGGACCTGTTCCGGCTGCCGTTTGTGATCACCCCCCGGGCCTACGGCACGGCCACCGCCGTGGTGCTGGCCGCTTCGGTGGTGGCCGGCCTTGGGGTGGTCCGGCGGCTGCATCGACTGGACAAGATCTCGGTGCTGAAGGCGGTGGAATGACGACGTTCTGCCGACGAGGCCCACGAACCGGAAGGATCGCTGCATGACCACGCGCAAGAAGCTGTTCTGGATCCTGTTGGGCCTCGCGGCCCTCGGCCTGCTGGTCTGGGTCTTGTGGCCCGCGCCGGTCCCGGTCAGTGCCGCCGAGGTGCGGGCCGGACCCTTTGTCGAATGGGTGGACGACGAGGGCCGGACCGGATTGCGCGACACCTTTACCGTGTCGGCGCCGATCGGCGGATTCCTGCAGCGGGTCGAACTGGAGCCCGGGGACTTCGTGGAGCGGGGGCAGGTTGTGTTCCGGCTGGACCCGCATCCGGCGCCGGCGCTCGATGCGCGCAGCCGCGAACAGGCGCAGGCGAATCTGGCGGCCGCGCGGGCCCGTCTGGACAGCACGCAGGCGCAGCGCGGGATCGGACAGGCCGATTTGCGCTTTGCCGAGTCCGAGTGTCAGCGGATCGAGCAGCTCCGGGCGCGGGAACAGGTCTCGGCCGCCGAGGTGGAGCGCATCCGCAGCCAGCGCGATCGTCTTCGGGCCGCGGTGCGCAGCGCCGACCATGCGGTGGAGGTGGCCCGCTTCGAGGTGGCGAGCGCCCAGGCGGTGCTGGATATCACCGCCGGCCAGCGCGCGCCGGACACGGTGGCGACCCTGGAGGTGCCTGCACCGCTGACCGGGCTGGTGCTGCGTCGGCACCGTGCGGTCGAGGGGGTGATCCAGGCCGGCGAAGCGGTGCTCGACCTCGGCCGTCTGCAGGACCTCGAGGTGCAGGTGGACCTGCTGTCGATGGACGCAGTGCGGGTGCGCCCGGGCATGCGCGTGCAGCTGAGCGATTGGGGGGGCGAAGCGACCCTCGAGGGCCGTGTGCGTCGGGTCGAGCCGGCCGGTTTTACCCGGGTGTCGGCGCTGGGCGTGGACGAACAACGGGTCCCGGTGCGGGTCGATTTCGTCGATGCGGCGCTGGCTTCGAAGTGGCTCGGTGTCGGGTACCGGGTCGAGGCCCGGTTTGTGCTGTGGGAGGGCGAGGACGTGGTCCAGATCGCCACCAGTGCGCTGTTTCGCCGCGCCGGTCGCTGGGCCGTCTTTGTGGTCGTCGACGGCCGCGCGCGGGAGCGCGAGGTGCAGGTCGGCCGCCGCAGCGGCATGCGCAGCCAGATCCTGGACGGGCTGCAGCCGGGGGACCTCGTGATCACCCACCCCGGCGACCGCGTCCGTGGTGGCGTCCGCGTCCGCGCCGACCACCAGGATTGATCCGACGCCCCGCGCGCAAGATAGGCCCCTGTAGGGTGGGCCAAGCGCAGCGGGCCCACCCTGGCCGTTGCGCTTCCGTCCGGGCCGTGCCCTAAGCCGTGCGGGGTACGCCCGGTCCGGACCCGCTCAAGTCATCCATGAGCGCTCGAAGATGGCCATCCATGGCCATCTACGGTCCGGACCGGGCGCACCCCACACGGCTTCGCAGCGTTGGGTGCCACCCCAAAGGCGTGCCGCCGGGGAGGTCCGTGACGCTCTGGCGGGTGTCGGCCGCAGGGACGCGGCCGTCAAGCCTACGTGGCGTATTCACGGCGTCCCGCCAGAGCGTTGCGGACCTTCCCGGCGTTCGGAGCCACCGGCGTAGCAGCCGACCCGGTTGCGGTGAGGAGGCGGCCGCTGGTCTGGTGGGCCCGCTGCGCTTGGCCCACCCTACACGGTGTGCCAGGACCGCTGCGGGCCCACCAACAACTCGGCCGCCAGGCTCAGCGCATGTTGCCGAGCCAGTAGAAGCGATACGGCGGGATCACCAGGCGGTCGTTGAACAGCCGGGGGATCTCGCCGGTGTGCAGGTCCTGGAGGGTGCCGCGCAGGTACAGGTTGCGGTGGCGCAGGTTATTCAGTTCCAGGTACTGTGGATTGGCGTCGAAGTTCGCGACCACCAGCACCGCGCCGGCCTGCTGCTGATCCGGGTGGCTGCGCAAAAAGGCGAACAGGTGCGGATTCTCCAGCGCCACCAGTTCGCGGTTGTTGTAGTCGGAGAACGCGGGAATGCCCTTGCGCGCGGCGATCATCCGCTTCAGGCCGTCGAAGATGCGCTGTTCCACGCTGCCGTGCTGGTGGCGTTGCTCGGCCTTCTCCCAGTCGATGCGCGGGCGGTTCATCCAGCGGTTGTCGCTCGCCTTGTTCGGGTCCTCGAGATAGCCGTAGTTGCTCAGGGTGCCGATCTCGTCGCCGTAATAGAGCAGGGGGATGCCGCCGAAGGCCATGATCATGCCGTGCAGCAACAGGATGCGCTGGATCGCCCGGTCGATCGCCTTTGGGTCGCCGTCCTCGAGCGCGTTTTCCAGGCCGGCCAGCGAGGCGAGCGAGCCCGAGATCCGGGCGTCGCCGGTCTTCTCGTTGCGCCCGAACGGCTGGCCCCGGGCATCCGAGCCCGGATACGCCCCGGTGAAGTAGTCGACCAGGAACTGCCGGTGCGCCTTCGGCTGGTACCCGGCGGTCGCGATGTCGCGGTCGTCAAAGCCCAGGCCGATGTCGTCGTGACAGCGTACGTAGTTCAGCCAGGTTGCGCGGTCGAGCTTGTTCGGGAGGTTCTGGATCCCGAGGTTCAGCAGCCGCGCGTTGCGCGTCGCCATGCCGTCCCAGAGCAGCGCCATGAAGGTCGCGTTGTAGGCAATCTCGCATTCCTTTGCGATCACCGCGTCCTCGCCGAAGTACTTGATGATCTCGAGCGGCGCGACGATCGCCTCGGCGATGAACAGCACCCCCGGCGCGGTGACCTGGCAGCAGTCCTTCATCAGCTGCAGGATCAGGTGCGCCTCGCGCTCGTTCTGGCAGGTGGTGCCGATCTTCTTCCATAAAAACGCGACGGCATCGAGGCGCACGATGTCCGCGCCCTGGTTGGCCCAGAACAGGATCACGTCGAGCATCTCGATGAAGACGTCGGGATTGGAGTAGTTCAGGTCCCACTGGTAGGAGTTGAAGACCGTCATCACCCACTGGTTCATCTCCGGATCCCAGGTGAAGTTGCCGGGCGAGGTCTCCGGGAAGATCTCGGGCATCGTCTCCTCGAACATGTCGGGGATGTCGCGGTCGGGGAAGATGTAGTAGTAGTCCTGGTATTTCTTGTCGCCGGCGCGCGCCTTGCGTGCCCAGGCGTGTTCGTCGGAGGTGTGGTTCACCACCACGTCCAGCGTCAGCAGCATGCCGCGCTTGCGCAGGGTATCCGACAGGTGTTGCAGTTGCTCCAGCGTGCCCACCCGCGGGTCGATGCGGCGAAAGTCGCTGATCGCATAGCCGCCGTCGCTGGCGTTCTCCGGACACACCAGCATCGGCATGATGTGCAGCATGTTGACGCCCAGTTCCTGCAGGTAGGACACCCGGCTGCAGACGCCGTCCAGGTTCTTCGCAAAGCCGTCGGCGTACAACGCCATCGCGACCCATTCCGAGCTCAGAAACCAGTTGTGATCGTGCTCGCGCGCCTTGTCCTGCGCCTCCAGGGCATTGGAGCGCTCGATGTAGCGGGCGGCCATCACCTCGACCAGCTTGATGCTCTTGTCGCGGAAGTCCTCGCGCGCGCCGTACAGCGCATGGAACAGCGAATGGATCGCGTAGAAGTTCGCACCCAGGCGGGTGTAGAAGTGCCGCAGGTCCTGACGCCGGATCTCCGGCTTCAGTTCATCGAGGATCTCGTTCAGCAGCGAATGGGAGACTTGTTCGTACATGCGGCCCTTGGGGTCGAGGGGAGGGCGTCGGTGCCGGGCACCGAACGGGGGAAAGACGGCCCATGATCGGCAACCCGAAGTTCAAGCGCAAACGCCGGGGCGGCTGGCTCAGGCACCAATCCAGTCGATGGGTCCGGTCATGGCCCAGATAATGACTCAGGTAATGGCTGCGGGTTCAGGCGTTCGGATCGGCAGGTGGAACGGGCGACCGGGGCTGGCGGGGCGCCCGAACCAGTACGGTTCCGGACAGCCAGTCGTGCAGCATCAGGCGCTGCGGGTGCCGTTGGCTGAGGCCGAGCCCCACCAGCAGTGCAGCGGTGATCACAAGACCGGCGATCGGCCCGTGTTCGCGCCACAGGTAGATCGCCAACAGCACAAGCACCCACTGCGCCAGGGCCACCAGGTAGCGCAACGTGGCCTGCCAGGGGTGGACCGGGCGGTCCCCCTCGCTGCGCAGCCGCAGGGACCAGGCCTGCATGCCGAGGGTTTGCCCGTTGCGGGTCCAGAACCAGGTGAAGAAAAGCCAGGCCGCCAGCAGATTGACCACCAGCTGCACCGAGGTCAGCGGCTGCCCGGTCCACTGGCCGAGCAGCACGAAGACCAGACCGAGCACCATCCACAACGCCAGGACGAGCAGGCCGTCGTAGAGCATCGCGGCCATGCGCCGCAGCAGGCTGACGGGCATCAATTCGTGCTCCCTGACATCGTTAGAACACCGACTGGAAGGGGATGACCTCCACCGTCTCGCCGGCCGTGGCACCGCGGCTGTCCCGGGGGAGCACGATGTAGGCATTGGCCAGGCTCATCGAGCGCAGCTGATGCGAGCCCTGGCCGCCGGTGGAACGTACCGTCCATTCGCCATTTTCCTGCGCGAGGATGCCGCGTTGGAACTCGGTGCGTCCGGGGTTCTTGCGCAGGTCCTCGACCAGACGTGCGTGCAGGGTCCACGGGGGCTCGGGGGTGGTTCCGCACAAGCGCAGGAGGGCCGGCCGCACGAACAGCGAAAAGGTGGCCATCACCGAAACCGGATTGCCCGGCAGGCCGAGAAACCGGGCTCGGCCGAAGTGGCCGAAGGCGAGCGGCCGCCCAGGCTTCATTGCGACCTTCCAGAAGCCGACGTTACCTTCGCGCTGCAGCAGGCGGCTGACGAAATCGGCATCGCCCACCGAGACCCCGCCGGTGGTCAGGATCAGATCGGCATGGGCGCCGGCCTGATTCAGTGCGGTGCGCACGGCGTCTTCGGTGTCGGCGATCACGCCGTAATCCAGAAAGTCCACCGGGTAGCGGCTGAGCAGGGCGCGCAGCGTGTAGCGGTTGCTGTCGTGGATCTGGCCCGGCTGCAATGGCTGTCCGACCGGGACCAATTCGTCGCCGGTGGTGAAGAATACCACCCGCGGCCGGCGCACCACGGTCACTTCGCCGATCCCCTGAGAGGCCAGCAGCCCGAGATCGGCCGGTGTGAGTTGCCGGCCGGTTTCGAGGATCACCTCCCCGCCACGGGTGTCCTCACCTGCCTGGCGAATGTGCGCGTTGGCTGCGGCCTCGCGCTGCAGCGTGACGTGTTCGTGTTCTGCCTCGACCTGCTCCTGCATGATTACTGTGTCAGCGGATTCGGGCACCACCGCGCCGGTGAGAATGCGCACGCACTGTCCCGGTTGAAGTTGGCCCGCCCAGGGATGACCGGCGGCGGATACGCCGACGATCCGCAGCCGGGTGCCGGTCTGGCCCTCGGCGGCACGCAATGCGTAGCCGTCCATCGCCGCGTTGCGCGCCGGGGGTACGTCGATGCGAGCAGTCACCGGGGTGGCCAAGACCCGGTCCAGGGCCTCGGCGAGTGCGAGCGACTGTGTGCCCGCGACCGGTCCGCAGGCCGCGAGGATACGTTCCAGCGCCTGTTCCACGGTCAGCGCCTGGGGGTCGGATTCATCCATGCAGGTGGCCTTCGGGTTCATCGCGCGGGCTCGTTGGACAGTCCCGCGAGCTCGAGATAGGCACCGATGAACCCGGCGATCGCGGGGATGTCATCCAGGGGCAGGGTGGGAGTCCCGGCGGGAACCACCTCGGGCTGGTCGGTTGCCACTGCGATGATGTTCGGATCCCCGGTGCACAGCAGGGGCTTGCCGAGCCGCGGTCGGTGGATCTCGATCTTCGGGATCGGCTCGCGCTTGAAGCCCTCGACCAGGATCAGGTCCGCCCGGTGTGGGTCGATCCGGCCGATCAGTTCGGCCAGTACCGGTTCGCTGTCCTGGCCGGCCGGGTTTTCCACCATCAGCGCCATCCGTCGGCTGGAGGCGATCAGCATCTGCCCCGCTCCGGCCTGGCGCAACACATGGCTGTCCTTGCCGGGCTGGTCGACGTCGAAGTGGTGGTGGGCATGCTTGATCACTGCGACCTCGAGGCCGCTGTCCCGCAGTACCGGCAGCAGTCGGGCCAGCAGGGTGGTCTTGCCGGCGCCGCTCCAGGCGGCGAAGCCAATCAGGGGGATCGGGCTGTCGAGTCGGGGCATCAGCGGCTTCGTCTTCCGGGGGCCGGCCTGGGTGAGGCCTGCCGGTTCCCGGAGGATACCGGAGCCGCGTCCCGATGGCATCCGCGTGCGGCGCGATCCGTGTGCCGGCCGATTCACGGCGCAGGGCGTGCCAATGGGATTCCGAGGCGGGACAGGGTGTAGGATGAGCGGGTGCCCACGCCGGTCGGTGCGGCACCGCGTGGAAACCGTGACCAACCCTAGGGATGTCGACATGCGCCTGAAAACCATGCAATCGATCCTTCGCCGCGGGTTCTGGGCCGCCCTGGTACTGCTCGGGGCGGTTTCCCTGCTGGCGGTCTCCGCAGAGACGGAGCGCAAACAGGTCCTGTTGCTGACGGTGGCCGACGCCATCGGACCGGCCACCGCGGACTACATCATCCGCGGCATCGCGCGCGCCGAACGCGACGGGGCCGAATTGGTGGTCCTGAAGCTGAATACCCCCGGTGGCCTGGATTCCAGCATGCGCGACATCATCGAGGCCCAGTTGGGCTCGGCGGTGCCGGTGGCGACCTACGTGCACCCGGCGGGCGCCCGGGCCGCCAGTGCCGGAACCTACATGCTCTACGGTTCGCATGTGGCCGCGATGACCCCGGCAACCCACCTCGGAGCCGCCACGCCGGTCCAGCTCGGCGGCGGTGACGGCCTCTTTGCCATGGACCTCGGTGACGCGGGGGCCCCGACACGCGAAGACGCTCCATCCGAGGCCGATGGCGAAGCGATCAACGACGCGTTGACCGAAGAGAACGGGGCTGAACAGAATGGGGCTCAGGAGAACGGGGCTCAGGAGAACGGGGCTCAGGAGAACGGGGCTCAGGAGAACGGGGCTCAGGAGAACGGGGTCGAGGAGGACGAACCCCGGCGCGGCGAGACGGCGATGGAGCGCAAGGTCCTGGAGGATGCGGTGTCCTATATCCGCGGGTTGGCCGAACGCTTCGATCGCAACGCCGACTGGGCCGAGCGTGCGGTGCGCGAGGGCGTGACCCTGACCGCCCCCGAAGCGCTGCAGCAGAATGTGATCGATTTCGTCGCGGATGATCTGGATGATCTGCTGGCGCAGTTGCATGGCCATGCGGTCCCGATGCCCTGGGGCGAACAGGTGCTCGATACCGAGAACATCGACGTGGTTGCGGTCGATCCGGACTGGCGAACCCGCTTGCTGTCGGTGATCGCGAGCCCGAACATCGCCTATATCCTGATGCTGATCGGCATCTATGGCCTGATCTTCGAACTCTCGAACCCGGGTGCGATCATTCCCGGCGTGATCGGTGCGATCTCCCTGCTGCTGGCGTTCTATGCACTGCAGGTGATGCCGGTGAACTACGCCGGGCTGGCCTTGATTCTACTGGGGCTGGCGTTCATGGTCGGGGAGGCGTTTCTCCCGAGCTTCGGAATTCTGGGCATCGGCGGCGTCGTCGCCTTTGTCGCCGGTTCAATCATGTTATGGGATGATCCAACCTTGGAAATATCACTGCCGTTGATCATCGGGACCGCCTTGGTGGTCTCGGTCTTTACCATCTGGGTGCTGGGGCGTCTGTTCCAATTGCGCCGGGTGGAGCCGACCATCGGGCGTCGGGAGATGATCGGCGCGATCGGCGAGGCGCGCCAGGATTTCGATCATCAAGGGCGCGTCTATGTGCGCAGCGAGTTGTGGACCGCCGAGACCACCGCGCCGGTGGAGATGGGGCAGAAGGTGCGTGTGGTTTCGGTCGAGGGCTTGCGGCTGCGGGTGGAGCCGGTGGAGGACGCGGAAGACGAGGGCGCGGCCGAATCCCGTTCCTGAGCCCCGCTGACTGGACACGGGTCCCATCGACCTGCGCGCCGTGGTCAAAGGGCTTGGCCACGATGTCGACGGTTCGGCCAGATCTTGCATTCCACGCCCGTGTCGCGGGTTCCATCGGTGGGTGGCTTTGTTCGGGTCGCCCTTAGTACCATCCGGGTACAACACGGACTGACCGGCCTATAACCCTCAAGTGCAAGGAGAACACGTCATGCTAGCGACCTATCTGTTACCGATCGTGGTGATCGTCGCGTTGATCGCGATGTCCATCAAGGTGTTGCGCGAATACGAGCGCGGCGTGGTCTTCTTCCTGGGCCGGTTCCAATCGGTGAAGGGGCCGGGCCTGATCATCATCATTCCCGGGATTCAGCAGATGGTGCGGGTCGACCTGCGCATCATCACCCTCGATGTGCCGAGCCAGGACGTGATCTCGCAGGACAACGTGACGGTACGGGTGAACGCCGTGCTGTACTTCCGGGTGGTGGACTCGGCCAAGTCGGTGATTCAGGTGGAGGATTATTTCTCGGCGACCAGCCAGCTGGCGCAGACGACGCTGCGCTCGGTGCTCGGCAAGCATGATCTCGACGAAATGCTGTCCGAACGCGACAAGCTGAACGCGGATATCCAGGAGATCCTCGATTCCCAGACCGATGCCTGGGGCATCAAGGTCACCAATGTCGAGATCAAGCATGTGGACTTGAACGAAAGCATGATCCGCGCAATCGCACGACAGGCGGAGGCCGAGCGTGAGCGGCGCGCCAAGGTCATCCATGCCGAGGGTGAACTGCAGGCGTCGGAGAAACTCGCCCAGGCCGCCGATATCATCAGCCGGAACCCGGCGGCCCTGCAGTTGCGCTATCTGCAGACCATGGCCGACATGTCCAACAGCAGTCAGGCCAATACCATCTTCTTCCCGCTGCCGCTGGAACTCACCAAGGTCTTCGACGCCCTGGCCGGCAAGTTCGGCGCGCATGACACGGCCGCGGGTGGCCCGGGCTCCGGGGGCCCGACCGCAGGCGGCCCGGCCAGCTGACTTTCTTCGGGAGCCGCGGGTCCGGACGTGATTGATCCCGATTCCATTGCCCCTGTCTCGGCGGCTCCCGATGGATTCGACCCCGACACCTTCGGCCTCGACCGCCTTGGCGCCGATCAGTCCGGCGCCGGCGCGTGCGACGCCGATACGTACGATGCCGGCGGCGCCCGTGCGGCACCGGGGCCGTCAGCCCCGGACCCTCTTCTGGAGCGCTTTCTCGAGGAGCTGTGGGCGGTCGACGGACTGGCCTCCTTGACGCTGGAGGCCTATCGACGGGATTTGCTCGCGCTGCAACACTGGCTGGCGACGCGTGGTGTGCCATTGGCCGATGCCGGCCGCGCCGATCTGCTGGGTTTTCTCGGAGCACGGATGCAGGCCGGTGCGCGGCCGCGTTCGGCGGCGCGTTGGCTGTCCAGCCTGCGCCGGTTCTATCGATTCCTGGTCGGGACCGGCTTGCGAACGGACGACCCCTCGGTGCGGATCGAGGCCCCGCGTCCGGGCAGCCCGTTGCCGGACAGTCTGTCCGAGGCCCAGGTCGAGGCGTTGCTGGCGGCACCGGATCCGATGACGGCGCTGGGACTGCGCGATCGCGCGATGCTCGAGGTGCTGTATGCAACCGGGTTGCGGGTCTCGGAGCTCGTGGCGCTCGAGCATTCCCAGATCAATACCCGTCAGGGCGTGTTGCGGGTTACCGGGAAGGGTTCCCGGGAACGCCTGGTGCCGCTCGGCGAGGAAGCCGGCGATAGGGTGCAGATTTATTTGGAGCAGTCGCGGCCGGAATTGATGCAGGGACATCCCCCGACCGAGGCGGTCTTCGTGACCCGGCGCGGTGCCGGCATGACCCGCCAGGCCTTCTGGTATCGGATCAAGGCCTATGCCGCCGCCGCGGGAATCCGGGTGCCGCTGTCGCCGCACACCTTGCGCCATGCCTTTGCCACCCATTTGCTGGACCATGGCGCCGACCTGCGCGTGGTCCAGATGCTCCTCGGTCATAGCAGTCTGTCGACGACGCAGATCTACACCCACGTCGCCCGAGCCCGCCTGCAGGCCCTGCACGCCGAGCACCATCCGCGCGGCTAGCGCTGCCCCTGGTGCCCGAGCCGTACGGAGTGCGTCCGGACCGCACGCACCCCACACGGCTCTCCAGCGTTTGGGAGCCCCAAAGTCAAGATCAATGGCGGGCCCACCAAGCCGCGGCTCCAGCTTCCGTTGGGGCCGTGCAACTTTTGGCCGCGCGGGTCAGTCGAAGCGTCGGTGACTGGGCACCCCGATGAATTCGGTTTCGGGGTGGTGTCAGTCCTGCCGCCGGTTGCAAATCGGGATGGTGCAGGATCTCCGGCAGCTTCGGTGGTGGCGTTATCCGTGTTGCCCTTAGTACACTCCGGCCGACCCTTCAAACCCGACGAGATGGACATATGCTGAAGATGCGAAAGATTTTGGTGCCTTTGCTGGCCCTGTGGGCGGTGTCGCCGGCCCTGGCCAGCGAGGCTGTCGAGAAGCGCATGGCCGAGGTCGTGCCGGGCCTCACGCCGGACGCCATTGAGCCTGCGGCCGTCGACGGTCTGTTCGAAGTGCGTTACGGCACCGACCTCTTTTATGTCTCCGAGGATGGACGCTACCTGATCCAGGGCAGTCTGATCGACCTGGAGTCCCGGGAGAACCTGACCGAGCGTGCGCTGCGCGGCGTGCGTGCGGCCATGTTTGCCGAGATCGCCAATGACACCCTGACGGTGTATCGCCCCGAGGGTCCGGTACGGCATACCATCAATGTCTTCACCGATCCGAACTGCCCGTTTTGCCGGCAGTTTCACGATGAGGTTCCCATCTACCTGGAGGCCGGCGTCGAGGTCCGCTATTTCATGTATCCGGTGTTGGGCCGGGACTCGCCGGATGTGATGCGCAACGTCTGGTGCAGCGATAGCCGGACCGACGCCATGGACCGGGCGAAGAGCGGCCAGAGCGTGCCCACCGCGCAGTGCGCCACCCCGGCCGACCAGCACCTGAGTCTGGGGCGTGAACTGGGCATCAACGGCACCCCGGCCACCGTCACCGGCGACGGCCAGCTGATCTCCGGCTATCGCCCAGCCGTCGAAATGATCCAGGCACTGCGCGGGCAATGATTCGCGCTGTAGGAGGCCAGCCCCTGGCCGATCGGCCCTGGGCTGGCCGCCAGCCCAGGGCCACCGCCCAATCGCCGTTTCAATAAAGCAACGACACCATCTTCCGACGGTATTCGGCGACCAGTTCATGCCGGGGGCCCAGCACCTCAAAGGCGGCCAGCAGACCGCGGTGCCCGGCGTTGTCCTTGTAACTGCGGTGCTGCTTCATCAATTGCAGGTACAGATCCAGCGCTTCCCGGTGGCGTCCGGCCACCATGTTGGCCGCGGCCAGCCGCTCCAGCGCCTCCGGATTCTGCGGGTCGTCCTGCACCGCCCGTTCCAGCGCGGCGAGATCGGTATCGTCCACGACCTTGGCGAAGACCAGTCGGGCGCGCAAGGCCTTCACCGCGTCCTGCTCATGCACGTGCATCGGCAGCACATTGAGCTGGGCCTCCGCACCCTCGGCATCGCCGGCCTCCAGCAGGGCCTGGGCGAGGTCGATCTTCAGTACGTGATGGTCGGGATCGCTCAGCACGGCCTCGCGCAGGTCGCCGATGGCGTCCTCGATTTCCCCGACCTCGAGCTTCTGCAGCGCGCGTTCGCGGATCCGGTCGGAGGGGCGTTCGACGTACTTGTCGATGATCTGGCGGATCACCGATTCGGGTTGGACCCCCATGAACTGGTCGACCGGCTGGCCGTTGCGAAAACACAGCACGGTCGGCAGGCTACGCACACCGAATTGGCTGGCCAGTGCCTGTTGTTGATCGCTGTTGACCTTGGCGACCCGCAGCTTGCCGGCGTATTCGTCCACCAGTTTGGCCAGGACCGGCATCAGGGTCTGGCAGGGGCCACACCAGTCCGCCCAGAAATCGACCAGTACCGGGCGGCGGAAGGATTCCTGGACCACCGCCGCTTCGAAATTGGCGTCGGTCACATCGAGCAGGTCGTGGCTGGCTTCTACCATGAAAGACTCCGGGGTCTGAGTGTGTGCACATTGTCGGGTTTGGCGCGGCCCATTCAAGCGGACGCTTTCCAACGGGCCGTTCGGGCTGGGCGGCGCGAGGTCGTGCGCTACACTACGGCCTGCCGTTCTACAGGGGAAGGTCGCCGGTGAGTTATTCCGCATCCGATATCGAAGTGCTCGAGGGTCTGGACCCGGTTCGCAAACGCCCGGGCATGTACACCGATACCTCGCGTCCGAACCACCTGGCGCAGGAGGTCGTCGACAATTCGGTGGACGAGGCAATCAGCGGTTTCGCCCAGCACATCGACGTGATCCTGTTTCCGGACGGCTCGTTGTCGGTCAGCGATGACGGACGTGGCATGCCGGTCGACGAGCACCCGGTAGAGAAATGCCCGGGTATCGAGGTCATTCTCGGCCGCCTGCACGCGGGCGGCAAGTTTTCGGACAAGAACTACCAATTTTCCGGCGGCCTCCACGGTGTCGGTGTGTCGGTGGTGAACGCGTTGTCGCATCAGCTCGAGGTCTGGATTCGTCGCGACGGCCAGGAGTACCACATGGCCTTTGCCGGCGGCCACAAGGTCAGCGAGCTCGAGGTGGTGGGGACGGTCCCCCGGCGCAGTACCGGCACCCGCTTGCAGTTCTGGCCGGATCCGCAGTATTTCGACAGCCCGCGTTTCTCGGTGCCGCGTCTGAAGCATGTGCTGCGCGCCAAGGCGGTGCTGTGTCCGGGGCTGGAGGTCAGTTTCGCCGACGAGGTCACCGGCGAGCGCTGTCGCTGGTGCTATGCCGACGGCCTGAAGGATTACCTGATCGAGGCGCTGGAAGGGGTCGAATGCCTGCCCGACGAGCCCTTCATGGGCGATGTGTCGGGCCCGAAGGAGGCGGTCGCCTGGGCGGTGCTGTGGTTGCCCGAGGGCGGGGAGTCGGTGGCCGAGAGCTACGTGAACCTGATTCCCACCCCGCAGGGCGGCACCCACGTGAACGGCCTGCGCACCGGCCTGACCGAGGCGGTGCGCGAGTTCTGCGAGTTCCGCAACCTGATGCCGCGCGGCGTGAAGCTGGCGCCGGACGACGTTTGGGAACGCGTTGCCTACGTGGTGTCCTTCAAGCTGCAGGACCCGCAATTCGCCGGCCAGATCAAGGAGCGGCTGTCGTCGCGGGAGGCCGCACCCTTTGTCGCCGGCGTGGTCAAGGACAGCTTCAGCCTGTGGCTGAACCAGCACCCGGCGATCGGCGAGCGCATCGCCGAACTGGCGATCCAGAGCGCCCAGCGCCGCCAGCGCGCGGGTCGCAAGGTGGTGCGCAAGCGGCTCACCCAGGGTCCGACGTTGCCGGGCAAGCTGGCCGACTGCGCCAGCCAGGATCTCTCCCGCACCGAACTCTTCCTGGTCGAAGGCGATTCCGCCGGGGGGTCGGCGAAACAGGCGCGGGACCGCGAGTTCCAGGCGATCATGCCGCTGCGGGGCAAGATCCTGAACGCCTGGGAGGTGGAGTCCGATCAGGTGTTGGGATCCCAGGAGATCCACGACATCAGCGTCGCGGTGGGGGTCGATCCCGGGGGCACCGATCTGAACGGCCTGCGCTACGGCAAGATCTGCATCCTCGCCGATGCCGATTCCGACGGCGCCCACATCGCCACCTTGCTGTGCGCGTTGTTCCTGCGCCACTTTCGGCCGCTGGTCGAAGGCGGGCATGTGTTCGTCGCGATGCCGCCGCTGTTTCGCATCGACATCGGCAAGGAGGTGCTGTACGCGCTGGATGACGCCGAACGCCTGGGCATCCTCGATCGCATCGCCGCCGAAAAGCGCCGCGGCAAGGTGATGGTGACCCGGTTCAAGGGCCTGGGTGAGATGAATCCGCTGCAACTGCGCGAGACGACGATGAACCCGGATACCCGTCGCCTGGTTCGCCTGACGCTGGAGGCCGGCGACGACACCGCCGGTCTGCTCGACATGCTGCTGGCCAAGAAGCGCGCCGGCGACCGCAAACAGTGGCTCGAGATCAAGGGCCACCTGGCCGAGGTCTGATCCCCGCCTATCCCCCGCCCGCACGCAGTCGGGCCAGCGCCCAGGCCACGTGTTCCCGGACCAGTGTCGACCGATGCTGGGCACGCTGCTCCAGCGCCGCGATCGCCTCGGGGGTTGCGGGTCCGTTACCGAGAGCCACCGCGATGTTGCGCAACCAGCGGTCGTGGCCGATGCGGCGGATCGCCATGCCCGCGGTCCGGTCCAGAAAGCTCGCCTCGTCCCAGCCGAACAGCGCGACCAGGCCGGCCGCATCCAGCCCATGCCGGGCCGCGAAATCGGGTTCCACGCTCACCTCGGCGAAGCGGTTCCAGGGGCACACCAGCTGGCAGTCGTCGCAGCCGTAGATGCGGTTGCCGAGCAACGGGCGCAGGGCCTCGGGAATCGACCCCGCGTGCTCGATCGTCAGGTAGGAAATGCAGCGGCGCGCATCCAGGTCGTACGGGCCGCGAAAGGCCTGGGTCGGGCAAATGTCCAGGCAGGCGGTGCAGCGGCCGCAATGGGCCTCGACCGGGGTGTCCAGCGGCAGCGGCAGGTCGGTGAACAGCTCGCCCAGAAAGAACCAGGATCCGGTCTCGCGGGAGAGCAGGTTGGTGTGCTTGCCGATCCAGCCCAGCCCCGCCTGTTCGGCCAGGGCCTTTTCCAGCACCGGCGCGCTGTCGCTGAAGGCGCGGTAGCCGAACGGACCGATCGCGGCCTCGATGCGGTCGGCGAGTTGCTGGATGCGTCGGCGCAACAGCTTGTGGTAGTCCCGGCCCAGCGCATATCGGGACACATAGGCCCGGGTCGGATCGGCGAGGATCGCCGCGGGCCGCGCGGTGGCCGGCGGCAGGTAGTCCATGCGCAGGCTGATGATGCGTTGAACCCCCGGGACCAGCGCCTCGGGGGCGCGGCGCAGCGCGGCACGGTGCGCCATCCAGTCCATGTCGCCGTGGGAATCCAGGGCCAGCCAGGTATCCAGGCGTTCGGCATGCGCGCCGACGTCGGCAGGTCCGATGCCGACGGCCTGAAAGCCGAGTTCGCGCCCCCAGTCGCGGATGCGGGTGGCGAGTTCGCGGCATTGGCGTTGCGAGAGCGATTGCGGCACGATTCGGAGAAAGGATCCTGGTTGAATGGATGACCCGTTCAGGCGGCAATCCGAACACCCCTGAACCCGTTGACCTGCACACCCGTTGCGGCGCACACCGATCTGCCTACACCGATCTGCCTACACCGATCTGCCTACAGCGATCGGCCCATACCGAATCTGCCCACACCAACCTGCACACGCAAGGGGTGCTGTCCACCATGCATGATGACGCGATGACCGTGCCGATGGCCAACCGCCTTTATGGCGAGGGTGGAATGCGCGAACTGGATCGGCGCGCGCTGGACCAGCCCGGCATGGGGGGGGGCGTGTTGATGGAACGCGCGGGGGCGGCGCTGCTCGCGGCGCTGAGCGAGGGCTTCGCACCGACCCGTCTGGGGATCCTCTGTGGTCCGGGAAACAACGGTGGCGACGGCTTCGTGCTGGCCCGGCTCGCCGCGGGTGCCGGTTGGTCCGTGACCGTCCATGCCGACCACCCGGACGCACGGGGGGACTCCGACGGCGCCCGGGCTCACCGCGCCTGGACCGACGGCGGCGGCACGATCGAGCCCTTCGCGGCCTTCACGCCGGACCGGGCCGAGGTCTGGGCCGATTGCCTGTTCGGCATCGGCTTGCAACGTCCGTTGACCGATCCCTACGCCGCGCTGATCGAGACGCTGAACGCCTCCGGACTGCCGGTGCTCGCGGCGGACGTGCCCTCGGGCATTGCGATCGATACCGGGGCGGTGCAGGGCATCGCCGTGCGCGCGTGGCGCACCGTGACCATGCTGGCCGACAAGCTGGGTTTGTGGACCGGGGCCGGCGTCGATCATGCCGGCGCGGTCCGAGTGGCGCGCCTGGGCCTGCCGGGGTCGCTGTACGCCGATGTGCGCTGGCTGGCCACGCGCATCACGCCGGAGCAAGTGCCGCAACGGCTGCCGGTCCGGCGTGCGGGCGCGCACAAGGGCGATTTCGGTCACCTGCTGGTGATCGGCGGGGCCCCGGGTTATTCCGGCGCCGCACGGCTGACTGCGGCCGCGGCGCTGCGCGCCGGTGCCGGGCGGGTGACGTTGGTCACCCATCCCGACCATGCCGCCTTCGCCAATCTCGATCGCCCGGAACTCATGGTGCAGCCAGCTGCGAATGCGCGTGATCTGCGCGCGTTGCTGCAGCGGGCCGATGCCGTTGCGATCGGTCCGGGTCTCGGGCAGCAGGCGTGGGGACGCGCCTTGTGGACGGTGGTCGCCGACTGGCCGGGTCCGCTGGTGGTCGATGCCGATGGGCTGAACCTGCTGGCCGAGGCACCGCGCCGACGCGCCGATTGGGTGTTGACCCCGCACCCGGGCGAGGCCGGACGCCTGCTCGGCAGCTCGGCCAAGGCCGTGAATCAGGACCGGCTGGCTGCGACACAGGCGCTGGCGGCCCGCTTTGGAGGGGTGATCCTGTTGAAAGGCGCGGGCACCTTGGTGGCTCCTGCAGCGGCGGGCATCCCCGTCTGCATGACCGGCGGGCATCCGGGGATGGCCACGGCCGGAACCGGGGACGTGCTGACTGGCGTCATCGGGGCCTTGTGCGCGCAGGGCTTGACCCTGGATTCGGCCGCGGTAACCGGTGCGGCCTGGCATGTCGCTGCGGCCCTGGAGGCGGCGCGCCGCATCGGTGGCCAGCGCGGCATGTTGGCCGGCGATCTGATCGAAGCGCTGCCGGCCGCCGGCGCCGGGGGTTCGCCGGACGGGGATCGGGTGGATCCAGCCGGGCCGGCTCCGAGTGGGTTGGCCCCAGGTGGATTGGATGCAGAGGGGTTGAAAGCCGGTGGGCGGGATCGCTTCAGGGCGCGCACATGACGGACGCCGGTTTTTATCTGGTCGACGCCGAGGCCACCGAACGCGCCGGTGCCGCGTTGGCTGGTACCGCAGCCTTGGCCGGTCTGCAGCAGATCCATCTGTACGGGGATCTCGGTGCCGGCAAGACCACGCTGGTGCGCGGCTTCTTGCGCGCCCTCGGGCATCGCGGTTCGGTGCGTAGCCCCACCTACACCCTGCTCGAATCCTATGAGTTCCCGGACCGCACGGTGTTGCACTTCGATCTGTACCGGGTTGCGGACCCCGAGGAGCTCGAATACCTGGGCGTGCGCGAGCAGAGCGACGCGCGGACCTTGTGGCTGGTGGAATGGCCGGAACAGGGCCAAGGCTGGTTGTCGCCGCCTGATCTGGTCGTGACGCTGCTGCACGAGGGGGAGGGGCGGCGCCTGAGGCTGTCGGGGCCGGCGTCGGAGGGCATGGTCAAGCAAATGAAGGACTTGTGAGGTTGCCGTCAGAGATTCAGGTATCTCACTCAAAAGAAACGTTTTCCTACTTGCATTTTCATAGACAAGGTCCACAATATATGTGGGGACCCTGATCATAAAGGGATTGTCTGTGGATAACGCACATCGACCGGATCGACGCCGCCGCCTTTTCCTATGCGGGCTGGCGGGCATGGGCCTCGGCATGGCGCACGGGCCGTTGTGGGCGGCCTCGGCGGTGCAGCGGTTGCGGATGTCCGTGGACGGCCAGACCACTCGGCTGGTGTTCGACATGGACGGGCCGGCGGATTACACCGTCTTCACCTTGGAAGCGCCGGATCGGGTGGTCGTCGACCTGGCCGGCGCCCGCGCCCAGGGTGCGCTGGATGTGGTCTCCAATCCGCTGTCTTTGGTCCAGGGCGTTCGCCACGCCCCGCGCAATGGGCGCGATCTGCGCGTGGTCCTGGACCTGCGCGCCGCCGGCGATCCGAACAGCTTCGTGCTGTTGCCGGCCCAGGGCTCGCCGCACCGGTTGGTCCTGGATCTGACCGAACGTGCCGGCGCGGCTCCGGCGCTTGCGATGCCGGCCACCCCGGCGATCGGCACGCCGACGGTGCGCAACCGCACGCCCCTGCGCGAGGTCGTTGTCGCGATCGACCCGGGTCATGGCGGGCACGACCCGGGGGCGATCGGTCCAGGGGGAACCCGGGAAAAAGAGGTGGTGCTGCAGATCGCCAAGCGGCTGGCCCAGCGCCTGGAGCGCGAACCGGGCATGCGTCCGGTGCTGATCCGCACGGGCGATTATTTTCTGCCCTTGCGTGAACGCATCAACCGGGCCCGTGCCGCGGATGCCGATGTCTTCCTGTCGATTCATGCCGATGCGATTCAGGATCGTCGGGTCCAGGGTTCCTCCGTGTATATCCTCTCCGATCGCGGGGCCTCCAGCGAGGCGGCACGCTTTCTCGCACAGCGGGAGAACAGCGCCGATCTGCGCCTGGGTGGGGTGCCCATCGAAAGCCAGGACGACTCCCTGACCAGCGTGCTGCTGGACCTCGCCCAGAGCGGCAGTCTCGAGGCCAGCCACGCCCTCGCCACCCGGCTGATCTCCGAGATGCACCGGGTCGGCAAGGTGCGCAAGGCGCAGGTCGAGCGCGCGAACTTCGCGGTGCTACGCTCGCCGGATGTGCCGTCGGTGCTGGTCGAGGCCGCCTTCATCTCGAACCCCTCCGAGGAACGCATCCTGCGCACCGAGGCCTTCCAGAACTCGCTGGCCGACGCGCTGTTGACCGGGTTGCGTGCCTACTTCGCCACGCACGCCCCCCCCGGCACGTTGATCGCCGATGGCCGCCAGGACCGCCATATCATCCGATCCGGCGAGACCCTGTCGGTGATTGCCGATCGCTACCGGCTGTCGGTGGCCGATCTGCGCGCGGTGAACGATCTGCAGACCGACCGCATCTACGCCGGTCAGATCCTGCAGATCCCCCCACGCGGCAGCTGACCCGCAGGGTAGGCCCCGTAAGGGTGGGCCAAGCGCAGCGGGCCCACCGGGGGGGCCTTGAGATCGGGTCACGGTACAGGGTTCTTTTGCGGCTCGGGGTTCTGGGCTAGTCTGGGCCTTTGCTGCCCGGGTTCCACGTGCCGATACAAAAGCTCCCACCCCAACTGATCAGCCAGATCGCCGCCGGCGAGGTGGTCGAACGCCCCGCCTCCGTGGTCAAGGAGTTGATCGAGAACAGCATCGATGCCGGGGCCCGACGGATCCAGGTGGCGCTCGAGCAGGGGGGCGTGCGGCTGATCCGCATCGTCGATGACGGCAGCGGCATCGCGCAGGCGGAACTCGCCCTCGCGCTGTCCCGGCACGCGACGAGCAAGGTCGCCACGTTGCCGGATCTGGAATCCCTGCGCACACTCGGCTTTCGCGGCGAGGCATTGCCGTCGATCGCGTCGGTGTCGCGCCTGTCGCTGATCTCGGCGGTCGCCGGCGCGCGCAACGGGTGGTGCCTCGGCGGTGACGGCTCGGATGCCTTCGTCGAGCCGGTACCGGCCGCGCACCCCACCGGCACCACCATCGAGGTGCGTGACCTGTTCTTCAACGTTCCGGCGCGCCGCAAGTTCGTGCGCACCGAGCGCACCGAGTACCTGCATTGCGAGGACGTGATCCGGACCCATGCGGCGGTGCGCCCGGAGATCGGCTTCGAGTTGCGCCACAATGGCCGGGTGACACTGGATCTGCCTGCGGTGGGCGTGACCGGGGCGGTACGGCGGGTGGCGGCCCTGCTGGGCGAAGACTTTCTGGACCATGCGCTGGAGCTCGAGGAAGAAGGCTCGGGGCTGCGCCTGTGCGGCTGGCTGGGCGCGCCGACCCGTTCGCGTTCCCAGGCCGATCAGCAGTATTTCTTCGTCAACGGCCGTCCGATTCGGGATCGGGTGCTGACCGCCGCCGTTCGCCGAGGCTATCGCGACGTGCTGTACCACGGCCGGCACCCGATTTTCGTGCTGTTTCTGGATCTGGATCCGGGCAGCGTCGACGTCAATGCTCATCCCTCCAAGCAGGAGGTGCGGTTTCGCGACGGGCGCATCGTGCACGACTTCATTTTCCACGCGCTGCATCGGGCCGTGGCCGAGGTGCGGCCGGGTGATGCCGGGCCGGCCGATCGGGGCGTGGCGGCCGGGGCGAGCGAAACCAGATCGAGTGGGCCGGGACCGAATGGGCCCACATCGGGTCGCCCAGAATCAACGGACCCGGAATCAACGGACCCGGAATCGTCCGTAACTCCAAATCGCGGGTTCGCCCCCCGTTTGCAGGGGGGCTACCCGGGCCTTGGTGAAGGCCGCGGTGTCGGCCCGTCGGGGCGGCCCCCCGCAGGGTCTTATCGGGACACCCATTGGGAGCTGCCGCTGCCGGCGGTCACCGAGCCCGCCCAGGGCTACACCCGCCCGAGCGCAGACTCCGGTGTCGGTGCGCATCCTGATTCGACGGCGCCCCTCGCGGCTGCATCCGCACGGGGCGAATCGCGCTGGCGTGAACCGGCGCTCGATGGCATCGCCGCCGATGGTGTTGCTTCCGATGGCGCGGACCCTGATGGCGTCATCGCCGACGGCGGTGTCCCGGGCGGCGGCGTCCCGAGCGGGTTTGCCTCAGGGGGCTTGCAGTCGTCGGGGACGCCCGGTGGAGTCCCGCCGCTCGGTTTTGCGCTTGGCCAGATCGCCGAGACCTTCATCCTGGCCGAGAACGCCCAGGGCCTGGTCGTTGTGGATATGCACGCCGCGCACGAGCGCATCACCTATGAGCGGCTGAAAGGCGAATGGCGCGAGGCGCGGGTGACTTGCCAGCCGCTGCTGGTCCCCGAGTCGGTCGCAGTCACCCGGACCGAGGCCGATCTGGCGGAGACCTCGGAGGCGTTGCTGCGCGGTCTTGGCTTCGAACTGGACCGCGCGGGTCCGGAGACGGTGACCCTGCGCGCCGCGCCGGCCCTGTTGGGCAATCGGAATCTGGCCCGGCTGGTGCGCGACCTGCTGGCCGACCTGCACCAGTTGGGCCATGCCGAAGGGGCCGAGGCGGCGGTGGATGCGGTGCTCAGTACCATGGCCTGCCACGGGTCGGTGCGGGCCGGACGCCGCCTCACCGTGCCGGAGATGAACCGCCTGCTGCGGGACATGGAAACCACCGAGCGCAGTGGGCAATGCAACCACGGTCGACCGACCTATGTCGAGATGGACCGCCAGGCCCTGGATCTGCTGTTTCTGCGCGGTCGCTGAGGCATGCGTGATTCGGTGATCCTGTTGATGGGGCCGACCGCCGCCGGCAAGACCGCGCTGGCCCTGGACTGGGCCGAGCGGATCGATGGCGAGATCATCAGCGTCGATTCGGCCCTGGTCTACCGCGGCATGGACATCGGGACCGCGAAGCCAACTCTTGAGGAGCGCAGCCGGGTCCCGCACCACCTGATCGACATCCGGGAGCCGGAGGCGGCGTGGTCAGCGGCCGATTTCGTGACGCACGCGCAGGGTCTGATCGCGGACATCCGGGCGCGCGGACATACGCCCCTGCTGGTGGGCGGCACGATGCTCTATTTCCGGGCCCTGCTGCAGGGCCTGGATGCGATGCCCGCGATCGACCCGGAAGTCCGCCGGGCGCTGCGGGCCCGCCTGCCGATGGACGGCGCGGCCGCCTTGCACCGGGAACTGCAGGCGATCGATCCGGCCGCTGCGAAGCGGATCCATCCGAACGACCCGCAACGCATCCTGCGCGCTCTGGAGGTCTTTCACAGCACCGGGGCGACGTTGTCGTCGTTCCAAACGCGGGCATCGGGCGCCTCGAGTCCCTGTGGGGCGGGCCGAGTCGGTCCGGGCGGGGGCGGGCGGAGCGGGATTGGGTCGGATGGGGTTGAATCGGATCGGGTCGGACCGATCCAAACGGTGCCTGTATCGTGGCGCTGTGTGGCCTTGTGGCCGGAGGATCGCGCCGGCCTGCGCGAACGCATCGCCCAGCGCTTCGATGCGATGCTCGCCGCGGGCTTTCTGGATGAATTGCGGCGTCTGCACGCGCGTCCCGGACTGACCGCCGAACACCCCTCGCAGCGGGCCGTCGGCTATCGTCAGGGGTGGCAATGGTTGTCGGGCGAAATCGATACCGCAGGTCTGCGGGAACGCGCGATCACCGCCACCCGGCAGTTGGCCAAGCGCCAGCTGACCTGGCTGCGCGGTCTGCCGGATCTCGAGTACCGATCCGTCGAAGGCCTGCGGGTGCAGGATCTGCTGCAATGATCGCTGACGGAGGTCCTCGGCGTCGTCGGAAGCGGAGCCGGAAAAAATCCCCGGCGCCGGGAACGATCGGCCGCATTTTGGAACAGAGAGGAAGGATGCGATGATGCTGTCGTTTTCCCCCCGCGCGGTGATCCCGTCCGCGCCCCAAATACATGAAACAAAGGATGTCAACTCATGTCGAAAGGGCAGATGCTACAAGAACCCTTCCTCAACGCGCTGCGCAGGGATCGGATTCCGGTTTCGGTGTACCTGGTCAACGGGATCAAGTTGCAGGGGCAGATCGAATCCTTCGACCAGTTCGTCGTGTTGCTGAAGAGCGCCGTGTCGCAAATGGTCTACAAGCATGCGATCTCCACCATCGTTCCGGCACGGCAGGTGCGCTTGCAGGCGGAAAGCGAAGAACCCAAGGAGGACGAACACGATTCCTGATTCCCAATTAGAGATGCAATCCCTTGTTTGAGCGTCCGGATAGCGGTAACCGCGCCCTGCTGGTGGCCCTGGCCGTCGGTGACGTCACTGATCTCGCGTCCCAGACCCGGGAGTTCCAGGAGCTCGCCGAGTCGGCCGGCGCGACCGTCGTCGGTACCATTGCCGGAACCCGGCGTCAGCCCGATTCGCGGTACTTCGTCGGTTCGGGCAAGGCCGACGAAGTGGCGGCCGCGGTGCAGACCACCGAGGCCGACGTGGTGATCTTCAATCACCCCCTGTCGCCCAGTCAGGAACGCAACCTGGAACGGCACCTGCAGTGCCGGGTCCTGGACCGTTCCGGGCTGATTCTGGACATTTTCGCCCAGCGAGCCCGTTCCCACGAGGGCAAGCTCCAGGTCGAGCTGGCGCAGCTTCGCCACATGGCTACCCGCCTGGTGCGCGGCTGGAGTCACCTCGAGCGACAGAAGGGCGGTATCGGCCTGCGCGGTCCGGGGGAAACCCAGCTTGAGACCGACCGCCGCTTGCTGGCTGGGCGCATCAAGCACATCGAACGGCGCCTGGACAAGGTCCAGCGGGCGCGGGAACAGGGCCGCCAGGCCCGCCGGCGCCGCGAAACCCCGACCGTGGCCCTGGTGGGGTATACCAACGCGGGAAAATCCACGCTGTTCAACCAGCTGACGCACGCGCAGGTCTATGTCGCCGACCAACTCTTCGCAACCCTGGATCCCACCCTGCGACGCCTTGATCTCGCTCCGCATCAATCGGTGATCCTGGCCGATACCGTGGGCTTCGTGCGGGATCTGCCCCACGAACTCATCGCCGCCTTCAAGGCCACCCTGACCGAAACCCGCGAGGCGTCCTTGCTGCTGCATGTGATCGATGCCGCGGATCCGGAACGTGACGCCCAGATCGAACAGGTCGAGGCGGTGCTGGAAGAGATCGGGGCCGGCGAGGTGCCGATTTGGCGCGTCTACAACAAGATCGACCAGTTGCCGGAAGGGTCGACCGACCATCCGCACCGCTTCGAGGGGGGCGATGCCCTATGGCTTTCGGCCGTGACCGGAGCCGGTGTCGAGGCCCTGCAGATGCAGTTGGCGCGGCATTTCACCGAGACGATGTTCCATGGCTGGGTGCGCCTTCCGGCGGCGGCCGGAAGGCTGCGCAGCCGGTTGTTTGCGGAAAAGGCCGTCGAGGCGGAGCAGACCGATCCCGAGGGCGGCATCCTGCTGCGTCTGAACCTGCCCGAACGCTCGCTGCCCGGTCTGCTGCGCGAGGCCGGCTTGGCCGAGGACCCGGACGCCCTGCGCGTCGGACCGCAAGCAGCGTATTGCGATGTGCCAGCCCAGATCACGGAAACCGAGGATCCCTGAAACCCTCCGGGTACCGGGCGCACCCCGCACGGCTCGGGCACGGATCCAGCGGGAGCGACACGGGCCATGGTGGTGCGCTTGGCCCACCCTTGCGTGGCTCACCCTGCGAATGGGTGTTCCATGGGGTGTCGCGAGCCTCGCGTGGGGTTGATTCGTGACGCGGTACGGTCAACGCGCTAAACTGAGCGGTCATGCCTAGGATTACCGGGCGAAAGTGGCGGAACTGGTAGACGCGCTGGATTTAGGTTCCAGTGGGGTAACCCGTGAGAGTTCGAGTCTCTCCTTTCGCACCATTTCACTTTTTTGATTTCACGAGGCCATTTGATGCAAGTTTCTGTTGAAGCCACCGGCGGCCTGGACCGCAGGATGACGGTGCAACTGCCGCCGGAGCGGATCGATTCCGAGGTGGAGAAGCGCTTGAGGGCATTGATCAAGAAGGTGCGGATCGATGGCTTTCGTCCGGGCAAGGTGCCCCTGAAGGTCGTGCAGCAGCGCTACGGCGCCGGCGTCTATCAGGAGGTGTTGAGTGAGGTGCTGCAGCAGAGCTACCGCGAGGCGATCGACCAGGAGGGCCTGCTGCCGGCGGGCGGCCCGCAGATCGAACCCAAGCTGATGGAGCCGGGCAAGCCGGTGGAATACGTTGCGTCCTTTCAGGTCTTCCCGGACGTGGAGGTGGCCGAGTTGTCCGACATCGAGATCGAGCGTCCGGTCGCGACGGTCGGCGCCGCGGACATCGATCAGGTCATCGAGTCCCTGCGGACCCAGCAGCGCAGCTGGGGCGAGGTGCAACGTCCGGCGGCCGAGGGCGACCAGGTCACGCTCGACTTTCTGGGCTCGATCGATGGCGAGCCCTTCGAGGGCGGCAAGGCCGAAGGCGTGGCGGTAGAGATCGGCGCTGGGCGCCTGCTGCCGGACTTCGAATCCCAATTGGTGGGCCTCGAGCCTGGTGCCGAGACCACCATCGATGTGACCTTTCCCGACGATTACCCGGCCGAGCCCCTGAAGGGGCGGACGGTGCAATTTGCACTGAAGGTGCACAAGGTCGAGGAGCCGCGGCTGCCGGAGGTGGACGCCGAGTTCGCCCGGACCTTCGGCATCGCCGACGGCGACGTGGACAAGCTGCGTGAGGAGGTTCAGGCCAATATGGGCCGGGAGCTGGCGCAGAACATCAAGGGCCGGATCAAGAAGCAGGTGATGGACGCACTGGTCGAGAAGCACCCCTTCGATCTGCCGCAGAGTCTGGTGAAGGGCGAGATCGACCGCCTGCGCACGGAGATGGAGACGCGTCTGGGCGGTGCCGAAAAGACGCAGCCGCTGCCCGATAACCTGTTCGAGGAGGAGGCGCGGCGTCGGGTCCGGCTCGGCCTGGTGGTACGGGCGATCATCGATCGCGAGAAGATCGAGGTCGATACCGAGCGCTTGAATGCCGAACTCGACACGCTGGCCCAGACCTACGACGAACCCGAGGAGGTGAAGCGGTATTACCGTTCGCAGCCGCAGGCGTTGGCCAATCTTGAATCCATGGTGCTCGAGGATCAGGTCGTCGATTGGGTGCTCGTGCAGGCCCGCCTCACCGATCAGGAGAGCAGCTTCCAGGCCCTGATGAACCCGAAAAAGGAGATCGCTCAATGATCCATTCACCGATGGGAGCGTCGTCGCCCACGGGATCGTCCCTTACGGGTCAGGGGGCGCAGCACACGCAGGCCCTGAACCTCGTTCCAATGGTCGTCGAGCAGACCGCCCGCGGCGAGCGCGCCTACGACATCTATTCCCGGCTGCTGAAGGACCGCGTGATCTTCTGCGTCGGGCCGGTCGAGGACTACATGGCCAACGTGATCGTGGCCCAGTTGCTGTTCCTCGAGTCGGAAAACCCGGAGAAGGAGATCAGCCTCTACATCAACTCGCCCGGGGGTGCGGTGACCGCCGGCATGGCGATCTACGACACCATGCAGTTCATCAAGCCGCAGGTCAGCACCCTGTGCGTGGGCCAGGCGGCAAGCATGGGTGCGGTGCTGCTGGCCGGCGGGGCGCCGGGCAAGCGCTACTGCCTGCAGCATTCGCGGGTGATGATCCATCAACCGCTGGGTGGCTATCACGGTCAGGCCAGCGACATCGACATCCACGCCCGCGAGATCCTGAAGATTCGTGAGGAGTTGAACCAGCTCCTGGCCCGGCATTCCGGTCAGTCGGTGGAGACGATCCGGGCCGACACCGAACGCGACCGCTTCATGACCTCGCCCGAGGCGAAGGAGTACGGTCTGATCGACCATGTGCTGGACAAGCGCGAGATCAAGGCGGCGACCTGAGCCGGGTAACCGGATGGACGGCCGGTGCGCTTGCAACCCGCGGGTAAACGCGGCATCGTGGAATTGCAAGTTGATTTGCAAACCGAGGCATACGGATGAGTGACGAAAAATCCCCTCGCAATGACGGCAAGCTGCTGTATTGCTCCTTTTGCGGCAAGAGCCAGCATGAGGTCCGCAAGCTCATTGCCGGGCCTTCCGTGTTCATCTGCGATGAATGCGTCGAATTGTGCAACGACATCATCCGCGAAGAGATGCAGGAGGCCGGCCAGGCAGAGCGGGACTCCTTGCCCAAGCCGCGTGAAATCCGCTCGATCCTGGACGAATACGTGATCGGGCAGGATTCGGCCAAGAAGATCCTGTCGGTGGCGGTGTACAACCACTACAAGCGTCTGGAGGCGAAATCCGGCAAGGACGACGTCGAGCTGTCGAAGTCCAACATCCTGCTGATCGGACCGACCGGTTCGGGCAAGACCCTGCTCGCCGAGACCCTGGCGCGGGTCCTGAACGTGCCCTTCACCATCGCCGATGCGACCACGCTGACCGAGGCCGGCTATGTTGGCGAGGACGTCGAAAACATCATTCAGAAGCTCCTGCAGAAGAGTGATTACGACGTCGAGAAGGCGGAGACCGGGATCGTCTACATCGACGAGATCGACAAGATCTCGCGCAAGTCCGACAACCCCTCGATCACCCGGGACGTGTCGGGCGAGGGCGTGCAGCAGGCCTTGCTGAAGCTGATCGAGGGCACCACGGCCTCGGTGCCTCCGCAGGGCGGACGCAAGCACCCGCAGCAGGAATTTCTGCAGGTGGACACCCGCAACATCCTGTTCATCTGCGGCGGCGCGTTCTCCGGCCTGGAGAAGGTGATTCAGCAGCGCTCCGAGAAGAGCGGGATTGGCTTCTCGGCCAAGGTGCACGCGAAGGACGAAAACACGGCTGGCACCGCCTGGCTGAAGCGTCTGGAGGCCGAGGACCTGGTGCGCTACGGCCTGATCCCCGAGTTTGTCGGGCGGCTGCCGGTGCAGGCCACGCTGGGCGAACTCGACGAGGAGGCCCTGGTGACCATCCTCACGCAGCCGCGCAATGCGCTGGTCAAGCAGTACGGCCGTCTGTTCGAAATGGAGGGCGTGGAGCTCGAATTTCGCGAGGATGCCCTCAGCGCGATTGCCCGCAAGGCGATGAAGCGCAAGAGCGGGGCCCGCGGTCTGCGCTCGATCCTGGAGAACATCCTGCTCGACACCATGTACGAGCTGCCGTCGATGGACAACGTCAGCAAGGTGGTGATCGACGAGGCGGTGATTCGGGGCGATGCCGAACCCTACCTGATCTACGAGAACGCCAACTTCTCCAAGCAGGCGGCCTCCGAATCCTGAGCCGCCGGCCGGGGTACCCACCCCGGCCTGGAAGCACCCTATGGCGGGGAACCCCACCCCGACCCGGATGTGGACCCCGGGCTCGCAGGGCGCGTGCCCACGGCAAGCGCGTTGACGAGCAGGGAGCCCGAGGCTGGGGGCATTGAAAACAGCGTAATCGTCCCCACCTTCGTTTATTCATCTACCGCTGATCCTCGAGGGGTTCCTATGAATCAGAAGACGCTATCTTCCCAGAACGACGTGGAAGCACCGGTGAAGCGGGTGGCCGTTCTGCCCTTGCGCGACGTGGTCGTCTACCCGCACATGGTGATTCCGTTGTTCGTGGGGCGCGAGAAGTCGATTCGTGCCCTCGATTCGGCGATGGCCGAGAACAAGCAAGTGCTGCTGGTGGCCCAGAAGAGTGCCGAGATCGACGAACCCGGCGCCGAGGACCTTCACGGCATCGGTACTCTGGGGAATATCCTCCAGTTGCTGCGTCTGCCCGATGGCACCATCAAGGTGCTGGTCGAGGGCGCGCAGCGCGCGCAGGTGATCGATCTGGGCGAGGAGGACGACTTCTTCGTCGCCCAGATTCGCATGGTCGACGAGGAGATGGGCGCCGAGGAGCGCGAGATGGAGGTGCTGGCCCGATCGGCGCTGAATCTCTTCGAGCAATACATCAAGCTGAACAAGAAGGTGCCGCCGGAAATCCTGACCTCGCTCGCCGGTATCGACGATGCCTCGCGTCTGGCGGACACCATTGCCGCGCACATGTCGCTGAAGCTCGACGAGAAGCAGAAGATCCTGGAGATCACCAGCGTCAAGGCGCGCCTCGAGCATCTGATCGCCCAGATCGAGGGCGAGATGGACGTGCTGCAGGTCGAGAAACGCATTCGCGGGCGCGTGAAGCAGCAGATGGAGAAGTCGCAGCGCGAGTACTACCTGAACGAACAGATGAAGGCCATCCAGAAGGAGCTCGGCGACCTCGAAGATGCGCCCAACGAGGCCGAGGAACTCGCGCGCAAGATCGAGAAGGCGAGCATGCCGCGCGACGCAAAGAAAAAGGCCCTGGCCGAGCTGAACAAGTTGAAGATGATGTCGCCGATGTCGGCCGAGGCGACCGTGGTGCGCAGCTACATCGAATGGCTGGTCAACGTGCCCTGGAAGAAGCGCACCAAGGTGAGTCAGGATCTGACCGCGGCCGAGAAGGTGCTGAACGAGGACCATTACGGGCTCGAAGAGGTGAAGGAGCGCATCCTCGAATACCTCGCGGTGCAGTCCCGGGTGCGCAAGATGAAGGGTCCGATCCTGTGTCTGGTGGGGCCGCCCGGCGTCGGCAAGACTTCGCTGGGGCAGTCGATTGCCCGCGCGACCAATCGGAAATTCACCCGCATGGCGCTCGGCGGCGTGCGCGACGAGGCCGAGATCCGCGGCCATCGCCGCACCTATATCGGTTCGTTGCCGGGCAAGATCGTTCAGAACCTGTCGAAGCTCGGGGTGCGTAACCCCTTGTTCCTTATGGATGAAATCGACAAGATGGCGATGGACTTCCGCGGCGATCCCGCCTCGGCGCTGCTCGAGGTGCTGGACCCCGAACAGAACCACACTTTCTCGGATCACTACCTCGAGGTCGATTTCGATCTGTCCGAGGTGCTGTTCGTGGCTACCGCCAACAGCATGAATATCCCGGGGCCGCTGCTCGATCGCATGGAGGTGATCCGGCTGTCGGGCTACACCGAAGACGAGAAGATCAACATCGCACGCAATTACCTGGTGACCAAGCAGATCGAGGCCAACGGGCTGAGTGCCGAAGAGATCCAGATCAGCGAGTCCGTGCTTCGCGACATCGTTCGCTATTACACCCGGGAGGCGGGCGTGCGTTCGCTGGAGCGGGAACTGGCGAAGATCTGCCGCAAGGTGGTGAAGCAGCGCCTGCTGGGCAAGGACAAGACCAAGACGACCCAGGTCAGTTCGAAGAGCCTGGAGCGCTACCTCGGGGTCCGGCGCTTCCGCTTCGGCCTTGCGGAGGAGAACGATCAGGTCGGACAGGTGACGGGCCTGGCCTGGACCGAGGTCGGCGGTGAGCTGCTGACCATCGAGGCCACGGTGGTGCCCGGCAAGGGCAAGATCCAGCAGACCGGAAAGCTCGGCGACGTGATGCAGGAGTCGGTGCATGCGGCCCTGACGGTGGTGCGTAGCCGTGCCGCCGCCCTGGGGCTCGCGGACAACTTCCAGGAGAAGAGCGACCTGCATATCCACGTACCCGAGGGCGCCACGCCCAAGGACGGCCCCAGTGCCGGGATCGGCATGTGCACGGCGATCGTATCGGCGCTGACCGGAATTCCGGTGCGCGCGGAAGTCGCGATGACCGGTGAAATCACCCTGCGCGGACAGGTGTTGCCCATCGGCGGCCTGAAGGAAAAGCTGCTGGCGGCACATCGCGGCGGCATCCGCACCGTGCTGATCCCCGAGGAAAACGAAAAGGATCTCGTCGATATTCCGAAAAACATCAAGGCCAAGCTCGATATTCGGCCGGTACGCTGGATCGACGAGGTGCTGGCGCTGGCATTGACCCAGGTGCCCGAGCCGTCGAGTACCGAACCGACGCCAAAGGCCGCCGAAACCGCGAAGCCCGCTCCCGAGTCCCGGCGCAGAAATGTCCGTCATCATTAAGTAAAGCCGCAAATACCGTGTCTTTTTTGGCCGCAGGCGTCTATTCTCCGCCTGCGGCCATGTTATTTTGTGGTCCGTGGCGCGCTACCCGCTTGCGATCATCACAGCGGACATATAAAAATAGGCAGGTCCACCACGCTATTGAGGACGGTGCCGAGCTCCATGCCGGCTCTCCTGGCCACCGGATGTCGTCCTTCAAACACGAACAACAAGGAATCCGTGCATGAACAAATCCGAACTGATTGATGCGATTGTCGACACCGCCGATGTGCCGAAGGCGCAGGCAAGCCGAGTGATCGACGCCATGGCCACGATCGTGGGCGACACCCTGGCCGAGGGCGAGCAGGTCTCCCTGGTGGGCTTTGGTACCTTCCTGGTCCGCGAGCGGCCGGCGCGTAGCGGCCGTAATCCACGGACGGGCGAAGTCATTCAGATTGCCGCGTCGAAGACGCCGTCATTCAAGGCTGGCAAAGCGCTGAAGGATCGCGTAAACTAGCCCGCTTTCCAGGGTGCTTAGCTCAGATGGTAGAGCGTCGCCCTTACAAGGCGAATGTCGGCGGTTCGATCCCGTCAGCACCCACCAGTAGGAATCATGAGTCTTTTGGAGCGGTAGTTCAGTTGGTTAGAATACCGGCCTGTCACGCCGGGGGTCGCGGGTTCGAGTCCCGTCCGCTCCGCCAATTGTCAGAAGGGCGCCCTAGGGCGCCCTTCTTTTTTGCACGTTCGGAGCCATCCCGTGCGCCCCAGTCCGGGCGGTGCAGCGTCCGTCGCAATGGCACCCGCGGGGAGATCTTCATTTCAGGTTCAGAAAGGGGTGTTTATCATACAAACCCGTATGGGACCGACTGGGTACCCATTTCGAACCCGGGCAACACCGGGCGCTCCACGGGCCCGGCGGAATCGGGTTCAATGCGATCCGGATCCGCTCGATGGAATCCGATCGACAGCGTATGTTCAACGACGAGGTGACGACATGAAATTCCTTCCGATGGTTGCAGTGGTGGTTCTGGCGCTGAGTGTGAGTGCCTGCGCAACCACGCAGCCGACCCAGCAGCAGACCGGCTCGGTGGTCGGCGGGGTCCTCGGCGGACTCCTCGGTACCCAGGTGGGGAGCGGGCGCGGAACGACCGCCGCCGTGATCGCCGGAACCCTGGCTGGCGCCGCGATCGGCGGTGCCGTCGGCCGCAATATGGATGCCAACGATCACCGCCACGTGCAGCGCACCCTGGAAACCGCGCCCGACAGTCGTGCGGTGGCGTGGAGCAATCCGAATACGGGCACCCAGTACCAGGCGACGCCGACCCGGACCTTCCAGAGTGCTGGGCAGGATTGCCGGGAATACAAGATCTTTGGGGATATCGGCGGCCAGGCCGAGACCATTACCGGCGTCGCCTGCCGCGATGCCCAGGGCCGCTGGGTCAACCAGTAGCCTCGAGCCGAGTGGCCCCGGGTTTCGGTAGCCGGGGGCCACAGGGTCCGGCCGGCCCCAGCCCGGATGCCCCCGCCGCCCGGATGGCGCCCGGGTGAAGTGTCGCCGGGCACGCCGCGGGTGGGTCAGGGCAGCAATTCGCTGGCGGCGATGCCGTCGAAGATCAGTTGCACCGCCAGGGCGCAGAGCAGTACGCCGAGAATGCGGGTCAGCACCTGCGCGCCCGTCACCCCCAGCAGGCGTTGAATTCGGGTTGCGACCAGCAGGCACACCAGGGTCATCAGCAACACCAGCAACAGCATCGACAGCACCGTGATCTGGTGCAGACTGTCCCCGCGTGCGCCTGCCATCAACAAAATGGCCGCGCTCATCGCACCGGGACCGGCGATCATCGGGGTCGCCAGCGGAAAGACCGAGAGATCCTCGCGGCTGGAGGCCTCGCGGGTCTCGCTCTCGGTGGCGGAGACACCGCCCGACTGCCGTGCGAAGACCATGTCGATGCCGATCAGCAACAGCAGGATCCCGCCCGCGGTGCGCAGGGCCGGCAGGGAGATGCCGAGCCAGGACAGCAGCATTTCGCCCAGCAGCGCGAAGACCAGCAGAATTACCGCGGAGATCAGGGTCGCCCGCACGGCCATGGTGCGTCGGGCCGCTGCCGGGTGATTCGCGCTCAAGGCGGCATAGATCACCGCGACATCGACCGGACCGACGGTCACGAAGAAGGTCGTGAAGGCCACGAGCGCGACATCCACCATGTGTGCGGGCCTCCGTTGCGGACCTCAAGCGGCACCCGGGCCCCCTAGGGACGGATGGCGTTCAGCTTTGCTCCCCGATCGGGCCCGGTGGAGGACGCATCGCGCGACTCAATCGCCGAGCAGGTGCAGCGCGAGTTGGCGGCCGTGGGCCGCACGCCGGTGTTCGAAGAGGTAAATGCCTTGCCACGTGCCCAGCGTGGGGACACCGGAGGCCACGGGAATGCTCAGGTGGGTCTGAGTGAGGGCGCTGCGGATATGCGCCGGCATGTCGTCGGCACCCTCCGATCGATGACGATAGCGCGCGATCGCCTCCGGTACGAGGTGGGCGAAGAAATCGTTCAGATCGGCGAGCACATCCGGGTCCGCATTTTCCTGGATCAGCAGGCTGGCTGAGGTGTGCTGGACGAACAGGGTCAGCAGTCCGGTGGTGATGCCGGTTGTCCGCACCCAGCCGATGACCTCGCGGGTGCATTCATGGAGCCCCTGGCCCGGGGCGTGGATCGTCAGGGTCTGGCTGGCCTGGCGCATGGACTCCTCCGGCTCGATGGGCTGCGTCGGCTCCCGGGTGCAGGTTGGCGGGTGCCTGTTGAGTATGGCAGGGATGGCGGCGGGTGGCATCGGCCAGGCGATCGAGTCCGGGCCTCGAAGCGCGTCCTGGGCGCGGGGCGGGGTGAAGTTGTCCGTGCCGGAAGCCGTTGAATATCCCTGTCGGCAGGCTCTTGTTATCATGCCGTCTTATTCTTTTTACCTCATTTGGCGGGAACAGGATGCTGCAATCGATTCGCGACAAGGCGACCGGCTGGATTGCCTACGTCATCATTGGCTTGATCGCCATCCCCTTTGCCCTCTGGGGCATCGGTGAATACTTCGGCGCGCCGGGCCCGCTGGTGGCGGCCGAGGTGAACGGGCAGGAGATTCCGGTGCGCCTGGTGCATCAGGAAACCCGGGAACAGCGGCAGCAGTTGGCGCGCATGTTCGGTGGGCAGATCCCCGACGAACTCTTCGACGAGCGTGCGATTCGAGACGCCGCGCTGGAGTCGCTGATTCAGCGGGAACTCCTGCGCAAGGCGGCCGAGGACGCCGGATTCCGCGCCTCCGACGAGGCTGTCGTGCGCGAGATTCGTGCCATCCCCGCCTTCCACGACAACGGACGTTTCACCCCGGAGCGCTATCGCACCCTGCTGGAGGCCCAGCGCATGTCGCCTGGCGACTTCGAGCGGGATGTGGCGCAATCCATCAAATTGGCACAGATTCAGCAGGCGATCGAGGCGAGCGGTCATTTGCCCATGGCGGCTGCCGCGGAGTATTCGCGCCTGCGGCATCAGGTGCGGGTGGCCAGTTGGGGGATCTTCCGGGCCGCGGACTTCGACCGTCCCGAGGTCGTCGAGGACGCTGCGGTCGTCGCCTACTACAACGAAAACCCGGAGCGCTTCACCACGCCCGAGCGCCTGCAGATCGAGTACCTGCGGCTCGACCCGCGGGTGCTGGAGGCCGACATCGACCTCACCGAGGAGGAGATTCGCGAACACTACCAGGCCACCTCCCAGCGCTATGCCGAGCCGGAACTGCGACGCGTGCGCCAGATCCTGGTTACCGCGATGCAGGATGATCCCGAGGCACGTGCCCGGGAACTGCGTGCGCGTCTGGAACAGCAAGAGGACTTTTTGGCGCTGGCCACGGCCTATTCCGAGGATCCGCTGTCGGCGCCGCGCGGCGGCAATATGGGGCAGATCGCCCGCGGCGACCTGGATCGAGTCCTCGAAACGGTGATCTTCTCGCTTCCGGAAGGCTTGATCAGCCAGCCGGTACAGACCCGCCTGGGCTGGCACATCGTTGAGGTCACGGACATCCAGCGTTCGCGGCCGCAGCCCTTCGAGGCGGTCCGTGAGCAGGTCGAAAATGACCTGCGCGACCGCCGCGCCGAGCGTCGGCAGATCCAGATCCTGGACGACCTGCTCGCACAGACCTTCGAGAATCCCGGCAGCCTGGAGCCCGCGGCGCGGGTGACGGGGCTGGAGATCCAGACCACCGATTGGTTCACCCGCGACGACGGGGACGGGGTGGCGCAGGTTCGCGCGGTGCGTGAGGCGGCCTTCAGCCGGGACGTGCGGCTCGACGAGCGCAACAGCGAGCCGGTGGATCTGCCCGACGGCACCACGGTGGTGCTGCGCCTGCACGCGCACCAGGAACCGGCCCTGCGGCCGCTGGACCAGGTAGAGGCCGACATTCGGGACATCCTGCGCGAGGACGCCGCCGCACAGGCCGCCCGCGAGCAGGGCGAGGCCGTGCTCGACGCTTTGGCGGAACACCGCCAGACGGTGGCGGAGCTCGCAGCGGCCGCACCCGAGGCCTGGGTCCAGTCGGTGCCCGTGAACCGCAGCACCGGTCCGCAGAACGATGTCGAGATGCCATCGGCCTTGATGGAGCATCTGTTCCGCATGCCGGTCCCGGCCGAATCGCGCATCGGGCACAGCGGGGTTCGCCTGGCCGGCGGTGACTATGCGGTGATTCTGCTGGAATCGGTGGAAACCGTAAGCCTGGCCGAGATGCCCGTGGATCTGCGTCGTGTGGCGCAAGATCTGCAAATCGCCTACAGCGGTGCCGAGATGCGGGCCTACCTGGCCTGGCTGGAGAGCGAGGCGAAGGTCGAGCGCTTCCCGGAGAACCTGGAGTAAGGAACCCGGAATAACCCCCCCGGCCGGTATTGTCGCGGGGAGCTCGTGGCAGTAACCGCCGGCGGTGTCGGCCGAGGGCGGGCCGGGGCAGGCGCGGTGCCCTCGCGCCCGGTCTTCGGTTCGGCCGGTAGATTGGAGCCGGCTTCCGGGTGCGGCGGCCTGCCCCGATTCCGGTGCCGGCAGGCCTCAGGGCGGCTCGGGTTCAGGGTAGGCCGGCCTCGTGGGGGCCCAGGCCCAGGATGCTGAAGCCGGAATCGACGTAGGTGATTTCTCCGGTGATCCCGGACGCCAGGTCCGAGCACAGGAACGCACCGGCATTGCCCACCTGTTCGGTGGTCACGTTGCGGCGCAGCGGGGCGTTCTTTTCCACATGATCCAGGATGCGGCGGAAATCGCCGATGCCGGCAGCCGCCAGGGTGCGGATCGGCCCTGCCGAAACGGCGTTGACCCGCGTCGATTCCGGGCCGAGCGTGTAGGCCAGATAGCGCACGTTGGCTTCGAGGCTGGCCTTGGCCAGACCCATCACGTTATAGCTGGGCATCGCGCGCACCGCACCCAGATAGCTCAGGGTCAGGATAGCGGCATTGCGGTCCTTCATCATCCCGCGTCCGGCCTTGGCCAGCGCCGTCAGGCTGTAGGAGCTGACGTCGTGCGCCATGCGAAAGCCGTCGCGGGTGATCTTGTCCAGGAAATCCCCTTCGAGCTGCTCCTTCGGTGCGAAGGCGACCGAGTGCACCAGGATGTCCAGGCCGTCCCAGTAATCGTCGAGTTGCTCGAACACCTGTTCGATCTCCTGATCGCTCTCGACATTGCAGGGCACCAGGATGTCGGAGTCGAACGCGGCGACCAGCTTTTCCACGCGCTCGCGCAGGCGCTCGTTCTGGTAGGTAAAGGCGAGTTCTGCGCCCTCGCGATGCATGGCCTCGGCGACGCCATAGGCGATGGAACGGTTGCTCGCGACACCGACGATCAGTGCGCGCTTGCCTGTCAGAAACCCCATCTATCTCTCCTGATATCGATATCGGTGGTGGATCGCGGCGGGCCGCAGATCCCGGATTCATTGGCCCCGTCATCCCGTCCCGTACGACCGGCCCAGCGGTCCAGATCGACAAAAACAACGGGCCGGAATCGGAACGTACGCGGCTTGGTGCGATCATACCCATGTGGCCGGTGTGCGACCACCGGAAGCCCCTGGAAGGCATGCCGGTTTTCCTGCGCCGCAGCGGCCGACGGACTTGCGGGTCGCGGATAGGCACGCGGGCTGAGTTTTGGGCATCATGCGCCGGACGGGGTACGTTTCGAGGGTCCTGCCGGGCAGTGACTGCGAGCGGCCCGGGTGGGTGATTCGTGTGCGCGGCTTTGCGGCGCGTCGAAGTCGGATCGTCCGCGGGTTCGCGCAGGGCCCGGCCCGTTGCGGCTCTTGTGCACATTTTTGGGTTTTGGAGGATTGCGTTCGTGAAGCGTCACCTGGGATGGATCGTGAGTCTGCTCGTGCTGGGCGTGCTGCTGTTATTGGTCATGGTACAGATCGACCGTCAGTGGGAACGCCTGACCGCCATGGAAGACCTGATGCGGGAGCAATCCCAGGACCTGCGTACCTTGCGCACCAGCGTGCAACGCCTGCAGGGGGATCTGAGCACCGGGGCCTTCGCGGGCGCGGCGGGCCCGGGGGAGCGCGCCGCCGTCACCCTGCCCACCGCCTTTGCACGGGCGCAGCGGGCCACCGAGCAGCCGGACTATGCCCCTGGGGACTGGCTGGTCCGGGCCTTTGCCACCGGCTTGGCGACCCTGACCCCCTTCGTCTCCAGCGATGCCTACGCGTCCGAGGTGCAGGGTTATGTACTCGAATCGCTGCTGCAGCGCAATCCGGAGACCCTCGAATGGGAGGGCCTGCTGGCCGAGGACTGGGCCTTCTCCGAGGACGGGCTGACCCTGACCTTCCGCCTGCGTCCGGGTCTGCGTTTCTCGGACGGCGAGGCGCTGACCGCCCATGACGTCGCCTTCACCTTCCGCTTTTTGATGGACGAGCGCATCGCGGCGCCGCGCAGCCGGGCCTTTCTGGAAAAGCTGGAGAAGGTCGAGGCGCCGGACGATCGCACGGCGGTGTTCACCTTTGCCGAGCCGTATTTCAACGCCTTGCAACTGGCCGGCGGCCTGCAGGTGGTGCCCGAGCACTTCTATGCGCGCTACCTCGACGAACCGGAGACCTTCAACCAGTCGCGCGGGATCCTGCTCGGTTCCGGGCCCTACCGCCTGGCGAACCCGCTGAGTTGGACCCCCGACTCCGGGCGCGTGGAACTGGAGCGCAATCCGCGCTACTGGGGGCCGGTGGACCCGCCCTTCGAGCGCCTGGTGTGGCGGGTGATCCAGAACGACAGTGCGCGCCTGACGACGTTTCGCAACGGCGAGATCGATGTCTACGGCGCGCGGCCACGCGAATATGCCCGCCTGCGCGACGATGCGGCGCTGCGCGAGCGCGCCGATACCTTTGAGTACATGAGCCCGACCGCTGGCTACGCCTACGTCGCCTGGAACCAGGAGCGCGACGGGAAGCCGACCCGCTTTGCCGACCCCCGGGTGCGTCTGGCGATGAGCCATCTGACCGATGTGCAGCGGGTGATCGAGGAGGTGATGCTCGGCTATGCCGACCCGGCGATCAGCCCCTTCAGCCCCAACAGCCAGCAGCACAACTCCGAGCTCGAGCCCATCGAGTACAACGTCGAACGGGCCCAGGCGCTGCTGGCCGAGGCCGGGTATCGCGAACGCAATCGCGACGGCGTGCTGGTGAACGCCCAGGGCAAGCCCTTCAGCTTCGATCTGGTGTTCTTCCAGGACAACGAGGACACCCGACGCATGGTGCTGTTCCTGCGGGATATCTACGCGCGTGCCGGCATCCAGTTGCTGCCGCGGCCCACCGAGTGGTCGGTGATGCTGGAGTTGCTGAACCGCAAGGATTTCGATGCCATCACGCTGGCCTGGACCAGCGGTGTGGAGACCGACATCTTCCAGATGTTCCATTCCAGCCAGACCGTCGCCGGCGGCGACAACTTCATCCACTACCGCAACCCGGAACTCGATGCGGCGATCGAGGCCGCCCGGGGCGAGGTCGATGAAGAGGCCCGCATGGCGCTCTGGCGCAAGGCCGAGCGGATCCTGTACGAGGATCAGCCCTACACCTTCCTGATGCGGCGCCAGACGCTGGCCTTCATCGACCGGCGGGTGCACGGCCTGGAGCAGACCCAGCTCGGATTGAACCTCGGCGCAATCCCGATCGAGATCTACGTGCCGGCGGCCCAGCAACTTTATGGCCGCTAGCACCGGACGCAGGACCCGGCCGGGCCGGGTGCACCTGAACGGGATCGTCGCTGCGGGACGGTTGCGCCGCCGCCGTGCCGACGGTTGCCCCGCGCGGGTCCGCAACAGCGGGTCCCGCCGGCCTGCACCGCCCTCGCGCCGCCCATGCTGACCTACATCGCCCGCCGCCTGCTGCTGATGCTGCCGACGCTGCTCGGCATCACGGTGGTGGTCTTCGTCGTGATGGCGGCGGCGCCCGGCGGCATCAGCGCGCTGAGTCTGGTCGAGGGGCAGAATCTGGAGCCGCAGGCCCAGAAGGCGATGGAGGATTACTACAACCGCCTGTACGGACTGGATCAGCCGGCGCCGGTGCAGTTCGGGCGCTGGCTGAACAACATTTCGCCGGTGGGCTTCGCCCAGAATGCTGACGGCGGGCTGACCGGATGGCCGCATTTCAAGGTCCCGGACCTGGGCATCAGCTTTCGCTACGGACGGCCGGTGCTCGATCTGATCGGGGAACGCCTGCCGATCACCCTGCTGCTGAACGTGCTGTCGATCCCGCTGATCTACGTGATCGCAATCGCGGTCGGGGTGCGGGCGGCCACCCAGCGCGGGCAGGCCTTCGACACCCAGGCCGGGGTGGTGCTGCTCGGCCTGTGGTCGGTCCCGACGATGCTCGCGGGCGTGTTGATGATCGGCTTTCTCGCCTCCGACCAGTTCTGGCAATGGTTCCCGACCGGCGGCCTGAGCCGCCGTGCGGCACTCGACATGCCGTTCCTGCCCCAGGCCGAGATCGCCTGGGTGTTGCCGGTGCTGCTGGTCTTCGCCTTCGTGTTCGCCGCCGGCTTCATGGCCTTTGCGGCGAAGGCCTCGGCCGCGCTGCGCCTGGGCGCCGGGGTGCTGCTGGGCGCGGTGGGCGGCTATGCGGTGATCCAGGACCTCGACGCGCTGACCTCGATGCTGGCCCTGGGCGTCGGCGGTGCCGTCGGTGCGCTGCTCGGCGGCGTGCTCGGTCGCTCCGAATGGCTGTCGCTGCGGCTGCTGATGTTCGGCGGCGCCGGGATCCTCGCGGGTCTGGCAGCGGCCGGCTGGGTATTGCCGGGCGGAATCACCCCCGGGTTTTTGCTCGATCGGCTCTGGCATCTGATCCTGCCGGTCATCTGCCTGTCCTACGGGGGGCTGGCCTTTTTGGCCAAGCTCTCGCGCTCGGCGGTGCTCGAGAACCTCACCTCGGACTACGCCCGGACCGCGCGCGCCAAGGGCGTCAGCGAGGGCGACGTGCTCTGGCAGCACGTGTTCCGCAACAGCCTGCTGCCGCTGATCACCGTATCGGCCACATTGTTGCCCTCCTTGCTCGCCGGTTCGGTGATCGTCGAGGCGATCTTCAGCATCGACGGCATGGGCCGGCTCGCGGTCGAGGCGGTGCAGACCCGGGACCGCGAACTGGTGCTGTCGATCACCCTGATCAGCGGCCTGTTGACGCTGGTCGGGTATCTGCTGGCGGACCTCGCCTATGCCATCGTCGATCCGCGGGTGAGCTATGACTGAGCGCGTGAGCAGTCCGTCCTTCAGCCGGCGCATTCTGTCCGAGGTGCTGTTGCGCTGGGGCGCGCGCCTGGGGATCGCCTGGATCGGGGTGCTGACCCTGATCGCGGTCTTCGCGCCGCTGCTCGCGAACACGCATCCGCTGCTGGTGCAGGACGCCGAGGGCTGGTCCAGCCCGATGCTCCGCTTCCTCGGGCCCGCCGATGCGACGCTGTTCGGCGCCTTTGGCCTCGGGGTGCTGTTGCTCCTGTTGCCGGGCCGGCCGTTCTGGCGCTTCCTGGGCTGGCTCGCGGGGCTGGCGATCCTCGCCGCGGTGTCCTTCGCGCTGGTGTCGCCGCCGTCGCTGGTCGTCTACGAGCAGTATCGCGAGGCCGAGGCCCAGGGCGCCTATCAGCAGGTGATCCGCGCGCCGATTCCGTATTCGGCGAAGGACTACCTGCGCGATTACGCCGACACCGGGCTCGAGGCGCCGCACGGCAGCGGCGACGAGCGCCGGCACTGGTTCGGCACCGACGAGAACGGCGCCGACGTGTTGTCGCGGATGATCCACGCGACCCGGATCGCGTTGTCGATCGGCTTCATCGCCACCGGGATCGCGTTGATGATCGGTGTGATCCTCGGCGGGCTGATGGGCTATTTCTCCGGCATCGTCGACATGCTCGGCATGCGCCTGGTCGAGATCTTCGAGGCGATCCCCACGCTGTTCCTGCTGCTGACCTTCGTCGCCTTCTTCGGGCGTTCGCTCTATCTGATGATGCTGATCATCGGGCTGACCAGCTGGTCCGGCTACGCGCGCTACGTGCGGGCCGAGTTCCTGCGCCTGCGCCAGCAGGACTTCGTGCAGGGCGCGATCGCCAGCGGCCTGTCGCTGCCGTCGATCCTGTTCCGCCACATGCTGCCCAACGGCATGGCGCCGATCCTGGTCGCGGCCAGCTTCGGCGTCGCTTCGGCGATCCTCGCGGAGGCCACGCTGTCGTTCCTGGGTCTGGGGCTGGTCGACGATCCCTCGTGGGGGCAGATGCTGAATCAGGCGGTGCAGAGCTCGACCTTCAACTGGTGGCTCGCCGCCTTCCCGGGCGGTGCGATCTTTCTGACGGTTTTCGCCTACAACCTGATCGGGGAAGCGTTGCGCGATGCGGTCGACCCGCACGCCCAATCGGGCAAACCGGCCGTCGCGGCCAAGGCGGCCGGCTGATGCTCAACGTCAAGGACCTGACCATTCGCCTGAAGCACCAGGCCGAGCCTTTGGTGCAGGGGGCGAGCTTTTCCATCGCGCGCGGCGAGATGTTCTGTCTGGTCGGCGAATCCGGTTCTGGCAAATCGCTGACCGCCTTGGCGGTAATGGGTATCCTCGATCGCGGTTTCGAGGCCCCGACCGGCGAGGTCTGGCTGCAGAGCCGCAGCACACCGCAGAACCTGCTGGCCCTGGACGAGCCGGCGCTGGAACGGATCCGGGGCGATCGGATCGGCATGATCTTCCAGGAGCCGATGACCTCGCTGAACCCGGTGTTCACCGTCGGCGCGCAGATCATGGAGGTGCTGCGTCTGCACCGCCCGGAGCTCGATGCGAAGGCGGTGCGCGCGCGCACCCTCGAGGTCCTGGCCGACGTGCAGCTGCCGAACCCGGAACAGCGCTTTCACGATTTCCCGCACAAGCTCTCGGGCGGACAACGCCAGCGGGTGATGATCGCGATGGCGTTGGTCGCCGAACCCGAGCTGCTGATCGCCGATGAGCCGACCACGGCGCTGGACGTGACCATCCAGGCCGAGATCCTGCGCCTGATCGACCGGCTGCGGGAGAAGAACGGCATGGCGGTGCTGCTGATCACCCATGACTTCGGCGTCGTCGCCCAGGTCGGCGACCGGGTCGCGGTGATGCACCGGGGCCGGCTGGTCGAGCAGGGGACGGCGGGCACCGTCGTGCACGCCCCGCACCATGCCTACACCCGCCAGCTGATCCGGGCGTTGCCGGAGAATCTGCCGCCGCTGCCGCCGGTGCCGATCCAGGCCGGGGTCAAGCTGCTCGAGGTCGATCGCCTGCAGGTGCACTTTCCGGTGTTGAAGGGGCTGCTGCGTCGACCGGTCGACTTCATCCGGGCGGTCGACGATGTCAGCTTCGACCTGGCGGCCGGCGAAGTGCTGGCCGTGGTCGGCGAGTCCGGCTGCGGCAAGACCACGCTGGGGCGGGCGCTTTTGCGCCTGATCGAGCCCACCGGCGGTTCGGTGCGCTACCACGGCCAGGCGATGGAAACCCTCGGGCGCCAGGAACTGCGCCGTTTGCGCCGGCGGCTGCAGGTGGTGTTCCAGGATCCGGCCTCGTCGCTGAACCCGCGCCTGACGGTGCAGACCACGCTGATCGAACCAATGGCCGCGCACGGCATCGGCATTGATGACGAGGAACGCACGGAGCTCGCGCGGACGGTGCTGGAACAGGTGGCGATGCCCGCCGATGCGCTGTGGCGCTACCCGCACGAGTTCTCCGGCGGCCAGCGCCAGCGCATCGGCATCGCGCGCGCGCTGGTGCTCGATCCGGACGTGATCATCTGCGACGAGGTCACCAGTGCGCTCGACGTGTCGGTGCAGGCGGAGATCCTGCAGATCCTCGGGCGCCTGCGCGCGGAACGGCAACTGGCGCTGATCTTCATCACCCACAACATGGGCGTGGTCGAGTACCTGTCGGACCGCATGCTGGTGATGAAGGCCGGCCGGATGGAGGAACTGGGACGTACCGCCGACGTGATCGCCCGGCCGCAGGCCGAATACACCCGGCACCTGCTGGCCGCGGTGCCGCGGGTCAGCGATCATGTCGGCCGCCACCGCGTGGCTGGCTGATCAGCCGCCTCCACCGCTGCTGCTACCACCTCCGCGGTCACTGCCTCCGCGGGCAGGCCGATTCGCTGCTTCAGCCGCCGGCGGGGCGGCCGACGTACAGCGTCAGGGTGTCGCCGGCGCGAATGCCATCGCCGTTCAAGGCGTTCCAGCGCCGGACATCATGGATCGCCACCTCGAAGCGTCGCGAGATGGTGCTGAGCGAATCGCCCGGACGAATCTCGTATTCCAGACGCTGGGTTGCGTCGGCCACGGAGGTGGGGGCCACGGTTGTGCGAGCAGGCCCGCTCCGGGCCAGTTGCAGCACCTGACCCGGTTGCAGCACCGCGTCAGGGGCTAGGGCGTTGTCCTGCCGCAGGCGCGTCAGGCTGACGTCGTGGCGTTGGCTGATGGTCCAGAGACTGTCCCCCGCCTGCACCGTGTACGGGCGTGCCGGGGAGCCGGCTTGGGTCGCCGGTTGCGGGTCCGGGCCGGCCTCGGCGGCGCGCGCCGAGGCCGGGATGCGCAGGTTCTGCCCGACCCGAATCAGGTCCCCGTTCAGCCGGTTGATCTCCTGCAACTCGGAGACCCGCAGGCCATGGCGCTGGGCGATCTGCCCGAGGTTGTCCCCGGGCTGCACGGCATAGTCGATATAGCGCATCAGCGGATGCTCGGCATCCTGTTCGCGCAGCACCGATTGCAGGCGCTGGGCGGCCGGCACCGGCAGCATCAGGTGTTGGGCACCGTGAGGATGCGTGACCCGCTGGCGATAGCCGGGATTCAGCTGCAGGATCCGCTGGGCATCGATTCGGGCCAGTTCGGCGATGTAGTCCAGATCCGCCTGCCGTCCCAGTTCGACGGGTTCCAGGTAGACGGCGTTGGCGATGTTCGGCAGGGTGATCCCATAACGCGCGGGTTCCGCGAACAGCGCCCGCAGTGCCAGCAGCCGCGGCACATAGGCCATCGCCTCGCCGGAGAGCTCCAGATGCCAATAATCGGTGGGTCGGCCGGCGGCGGCATTTGCCCCGATGGCGCGCGCCACATTACCCTGGCCGTGATTGTAGGCCGCCAGGGCGAGATACCAGTCGCCGAATCGGGCGTACAGGCCCTCCAGATAATCCAGTGCGGCCATGGTCGACTGATAGACGTCGCGGCGGCCGTCGTACCAATCGTCCTGGGTCAGACCGAAGTGATCCCCGGTCCGGGGAATGAACTGCCAGATGCCCGCCGCGAGGCCGCTCGAGGTGGCCTCGGCGGCATAGCCGCTCTCCACGATCGGCAGTAGCAGCAGTTCGCCGGGCAGCCCGCGGCGCTCGATCTCGGTCAGGATGAAGTGGGCGAAGGGCTTGGCCCGTGCGGAAGATACGGTGATGATGTTCGGATGCCTTCGGTAATGCTCGAGATACACCAGCACACGCGGATGGGTCAGTTCCTCGGTCAGCGCGAACCCGAGGCGGGCCCGGGTCCAGACATCGGGGGCCTGCTCGCGGCTGAGGGCGGGAGCGCGCAGCGCGCGGCTGGCGTCGCGCGACAGGCGTTGCCGGGGATCGCTGGATCCAGCAGTGCCCGGCGGCACGCCGACGGTGCCGGCTTCGGCTTTGGCCGCAGTGCGCTGGGGATCGTGCAGACTGCATCCCGCGGCGAACAGCGCGGTGGCGAGCACGGCGGCGTAAACAGGAAGATATCGAGTAATCATGACGCTGAAGCATAATTCAGAGAATCCATTTCACCAAGCTTCGTGTGTGGAATGCCTGCAGCAGTGGTATGCCGGACCGCAGGGGCAGCGGGTGATGGCGATGCTGGGGGAGGAATTCACCACCCGCGGCCAGCGGCTGCGTTTTGGCGATGCCGTGCTCGAGCTCACACCGATCTCCCTGTTGCAGCCGGACTGGACCGGATCGGCCTGGAGCCTGGGCATCGGCCCGCCGACGGCTCGGTTGCGCGCGCGGCCCGATCAGCTGCCGCTGCCCGCGCGCAGTTTTTCGACGGTGCTGGTGGCGCATGCCGGGCTGCTCGAGGCCGACGGCCCGAGGGTGGTGATCGAGGCGGCGCGTGTGCTGGCCCCGGAGGGGCACCTGTTCTTGCTGGAGATCACCGCCTGTCTGCCGCGGGAGGCCAATTTACTGAAGCGGGCCCTGTCGGTCGGTCTGCAGCGGCGCCTGTATCGGCAGTGGCTGGATCAGGCCGGCTTGCGGGTGCGTCGTCAGCGCACGTTGAGTCTGTTGCCGTCCCGGTTGCCGGTTTCCTGGCACCGGGCTCTGGGATCGGCGGATGCCTGGGCGGCGCCTTGGGTGCCGTTTCCGGGTAGCTGTGTGCTGACGGTGGCGCAGCGTCGGGATGCCGCGCCGCTGGCACCCCGGGCGCGCTGGCGTTGGCAACGGGTTCCGGTGCGCGCAGCCGGAGGCTCGCAATGGGCGTGAACGGGGAAATTGTCTATGTGTTCACGGACGGCGCGTGCCGGGGAAATCCGGGTCCCGGCGGGTGGGGGGCGATCCTGCGCTACCAGGGGCGGGAACGCGAGCTCTACGGTGCCGAGGCGGATACGACCAACAATCGCATGGAGATGATGGCCGCCATTCAGGCGCTGGAGACGCTGACACGCCCCTGTCGGGTGGAATTGCTCACCGATTCGCAATACGTGAAGCAGGGCATCACCACCTGGCTTGCGGGCTGGAAGCGCCGGAACTGGCGCACGGCCAATGGCCAGCCGGTGAAGAACCAGGATCTGTGGGAGCGCCTGGACGCGCTGGTACGCAAGCACGAGGTCGAATGGTTCTGGGTTCGCGGCCATACCGGGCATGCCGAGAACGAACGCGCCGACGGTTTGGCGAACCGGGGCATCGATGAGATGCTCAAAAAACCCGCGCGCCGCGGTTGAAAACCCGAATTCGCGTTAGCCCCCTCCGACCTCGACCCGAAGGACCCAAAAATGCGCCAAGTTATCTTAGACACCGAGACCACGGGGCTGGACCCGAGCAAGGGGCATCGGATCATCGAGATCGGCTGCCTCGAGGTTGTGAACCGCCGGGTGACCGGCGTCAGCCTGCATGAATACCTGCAGCCGGACCGCCCGATCGATCCGGGTGCGATCGCCGTGCACGGCATCACCGATGAGTTTCTGCTCGACAAGCCGCGTTTCGCCGAAGTGGCCGAGCGGTTTCTGGACTTCATCGACGGCGCCGAACTGGTGATCCACAACGCGCCCTTCGACCTCGGCTTCCTCAATCATGAACTGGGCCTGATGCAGGCGCGGGTGCCGCGCATCGAGGCGATCTGCACCGTCCTCGATACCCTGACGATGGCCCGGCAGATGCACCCCGGCAGCCGCAATTCGCTGGACGCGCTGTGCAAGCGCTATCAGATCGACGCCTCGGATCGGGTGCTGCACGGCGCGGCACTGGACGCCGGTCTGCTCGCCGACGTCTACCTGCGCATGACCGGAGGGCAGGTGACCCTGGGTCTGGACGCGGATGCCCTGGAGCCGGGCGACACGGCGGCCCCGGTGCGCGCCGTTCGTTCCGGGGTCGGTCTGCGGGTGATCGAACCGAACAGCGAGGAGCAGGCCGCCCACGCGCAACTGCTCGCGCTGCTGGACAGTTCCTGCGGATCGCCCTGCCAATGGCGGCAGCTGCCCGACTGACCCACCACCTCTGTACCACCCCGGGTGGGCCAAGGGCAGCGGGTCCACCATGGCCCTTGGCGGTCCGTCCGGATTGGTGCCCGAGCCGCGCGGGGTGCGCCCGGTCCGGACACGCTCAAGTCGTCCATGAGCGCTCGAAGATGGCCATCCATGGCCATCTACGGTCCGGACCGGGCGCACCCCGCACGGCTTTGCAGCGCCTTCGAAAGGTCGAGGTCAAGGACGGTGGGTCCGTTGGGTCCGTTGCGCTTGGCCCACCCTGCGCCGCCCGTACCGGCTGATCGGTGCAACACGTTGTTTGCACGTGTTCCGCCAAACCAGCGAGGCCCGCAGGTGCGCCCCGCCCGCACCGCACACGAGCCCACGGCGCATCGGAAATCACCCGCGCCAGCGTTGCTTTTCCGCTTCCGAGAGGGTACGGGCCTCCTCCTCGAGCATCACCGGGATGTCGTCCTGGATCGGGTAGGCCAGCCCGGCCGAAACCGAGATCAGTTCATTGCCCTGGCGGTCGTATTGCAGCGGCCCCTTGGTGACCGGGCACACGAGAATGTCGAGCAGGCGCTTGTCCATGGTGATCTACCCCAGGTGGTGAAGACGAATACAGGTTTCCAGACGCTGCAGCAGCGCCGGTTCGAAGGCCGCGTCCGGTCGAGCCGAGACCGGCCAGTACCAGTGCCGTTCATCGGCTATTGTCCCGCATTTTACCGCATCCTTCTCGGTCATCAGGACCGGATAGGGGTCGTCGAAACGAATATCGCGGGCGCGGAAGCGGTGATGATCCGGGAAGGCATGCCGGATCACCTCCACCCCCGCCGTCTCCAGGGCACTGAAGAAGCGTTCCGGATCGGCGATTCCGGCGACGGCGTGCGCGGGCCGGCCCCGGAATGCCGGCAACGGACGGCGGGCCTCCGGCCGCGTCAACCCCTGCACCGCCTCCGCGGCCTGCAGGGTCATGCCATATTCGCCCGGCTTCGGCACACCCCCGGCACAGACCACGAAATCGGCCCGTTCGACCGCGGACCACGGCTCGCGCAGGGGTCCGGCCGGCAGGCACAACCCGTTGCCGAAGCGCCGGTGGCCATCGATCATCAGAATGCTGATATCGCGCGGCAGGCGATGATGCTGCAGTCCGTCGTCGGAAATCACCACGTCGACCCCGCGTTCGGCCAGCGCCTGGGCGGCGCGCACCCGGTTCCGGTCGACCCACACCGGCACACCGGTCTGCCGCGCAAGCAGGATCGGCTCGTCGCCGACCCGATCCGGATCGTCGCCGGGCTCGACCAGGCAGCTGCCGTGGGCCTGACGACGCCCATACCCGCGGCTGACGATTCCCGGACGATACCCGGCCGCCTGCAGCCGCAGGGCCAGCCACGCGGTCATCGGGGTCTTGCCGCTGCCGCCCACGGTCAGATTACCGACCACGATCACCGCCTTCAGCGGCAGCACCAGACGCCGCTGCGCGGGCTCCAATCGGCTGCGATTCCAGCTCGCGAGTCCGGCATAGAGCAGCGACAGCGGAAACATCGCGGCCGCGAAGGGGCCGCGCCGGCGCCACTGCCGCCAGAGCCATGCCTCTACCACGTCCAGACCCGGTCCATCAGCGCCTCGAGGTTGGCATCCACCTGCCGGCGTTCCGCCCAGAAGCGCCGGCGCGCGGCATCGCCAGCCGTCCGCCGGTGCTGCTCGTCGCCGCGCAGGGCCTGCCAGTGGGCCAGCACCGCCGCCGGGGTCCTCAGTATTGGCGCCGGCACCCCGGCCACGGCGGCCGGCTGACCCAGTGTCAATGCAGAACCGGCCGCCAGCGCCGGCCAGACGACGGCCCGCTCCGGCTGCGCCAGATGAACACCCGCGGCCGCACTCGCCGCCGCCGCGAACCAACGGGAGTCATCGAGGTGCAGAATCGAACCGGCCGGCAACCGATCGCGGGCCCAGGTGCTGATGCGTCCGTCGGTTCCGCGGGGATCATCCCCGTGTTCGAGACTCACCGTCAGGATATCCCGACTCGCCAGCGTCGACTGCCGCCAGGCCGCCAGCCAGGACGGCCACTGGGCGAGAGTACCGTGCCACCACCACAGGTGGCGCGTGGCATCAAGGCCCATCAGACTGCGCAACACCACATCGGCCTGCGCCTCGGCGAAGCGCGCCTGGGGATCGGCCGGCGGCAGCACCACATCGACGCGCACCGGCCCGTTGCCGTGGGCTTGCGGCGTGCGCGGCCAGACCACGGCTATGGCATCGGGGCCTATGGTATCGGGGCCTGGCACATCGGCGTCCAGGGCACTGGAGCCCGTCCCGTCGGCGTCGGTTGGAACCGTCGGGGCCGCGCCGAACGGCACGACTGCCGCCACCGGGACCTGCGCCTGCCGGAGCAGGTTCGGCGGCAACCTCGATTCCACCAGGATGATTCCGCAGGGCGCGAAGCGTTCCAACACCCGGCGCACCACCCGCGGTCGGTCGCAGGGGCCATAACCGATACCAACCGCGGGCCCCGAGCGTAGCAGGCCGGGCCGCAGCAGACTGCGTAGCAACTCCGGATCGTCCGCTTCGAAGGTCAATACGATGCGGACATCGTGACGCCGGTCGCGCACCGCACCGAGGATCTCGACCCCCAGACGCAGCGCCTCGGTCCCCGCTCCGACCTTGATCCAGACCAGGCGGCCGCGCCCCTCGGGCGGCGTGAGCAGACCCAGTCGTGCGCGAGCGCGCCGTCCCTGTCCGGTGCGGTAATCGCGCAGCACCGCGCGCCATACGGATCCAAAGGCTGCCCCATACCCCCCCTCGGGCTGGGTTCCACGCGGCGTCCCGTACCGGGGCGGCTGATCGACCGTACGCTCCGGCCTGCCCATGCTCTAGCCGGCCTCGACTTCGCGAAATTGCAGTCGGTAGAGGTGCGTGTAGACTCCGTTTTTGGCCAGCAGGTCGGCGTGCCGTCCGCTCTCGACGATCCGCCCGGCATCGAGCACCACGATGCGATCGGCGTGCTCGATGGTGGACAGCCGATGGGCGATGATCACGGTGGTCCGCGTCTGCATCAGATTCTGCAGCGCCGCCTGCACCTTGCGTTCGGATTCGTTGTCGAGCGCGGAGGTCGCCTCGTCCAGGATCAATAAGGGGGCATCGCGCAGCAAGGCCCGGGCGATGGCCAGGCGCTGGCGCTGACCGCCCGAAAGCAATACGCCGTTCTCGCCCACCTGGGTGTCGAAACCGGCCGGCAGCCGCTCGATGTACTCCAGCGCGTGGGCCTGCTCCGCCGCCTGCAGGATCTCCTCGTGGGTCGCCCCCGGGCGCCCATAGGCGATGTTGGCCGCGATGCTGTCGGCAAACAGCGTGACATCCTGACCGACGTAGGCGATCTGCCGGCGCAGATCGCGCAGGCGCAGGTCCTCGAGGTCGTGCCCATCGAGCAGGATACGGCCCTCGGTGGGGTGAAAGAACCGCGGCAGCAGGTTGACCAATGTGGTCTTGCCGCTACCGGAACGACCGACCAGGGCGACACTCTCGCCCGGTGCGATGTTCAGATCGATGTCCTGCAGCACCGTGGGGCTTGCCGGATCATCAGGGTCATACCGAAAGCTCACGTGTTCCAGGCGCAGGGCCCCACGGGCCCGTTGCATCGGTGTGCGCCCCTGATCGCGCTCGGGGGCCTCGTCCAGCACCGCGAAGATGCTCTGACCGGCGGCGATGCCGCGCTGGAGCGTCGCATTGATGGTGCTGAGGCGTCGAATCGGCGTGAGCAACAGCAGCATCGCGGTCAGGAAGGAGACGAAGGTCCCGGCGGTGACCTGCTCGCCCAGGACATCCGTGGTGGCCATCCAGATGATCAGCGCCAGCACCAGCGCCACGATGAATTGGATGATCGGGATGTAGGCCGCCTTGATGCCTTCCATGCGCATGTGCAGGAAGCGATTGCCCTCGTTGATGCCCTCGAAGCGGTCGCGTTCGTAGCCCGCGCCGCCGAAGATGCGCACCACGCGGTGCCCCTCGATCACCTCCTGAACGACATGCGTGACATCGCTCATGTTGCCCTGGATGCGATGCGACAGGCGTCGGAACTGCCGACTGACCGCACTGACCACCAGCACCACGGCGGGCACGACCAGGATCACGGTGAGGGTGAGCATCACACTCAGGTAGGCCATCCAGGCCAGGAGCACGAGGACCGTCAGGCTGTCCTTCACCAACACGGTGAACCCATCGGTGGCCGCACCCGCCACTTGTTCGACATTATAGGTGACGCGCGAGATCAACTCGCCGCTGGATTGGCGCTGGAACCGCTGCACCGGCATCACCAGCAGACGATCGAACAGCTCCCGACGCAGGCGCTTCACCACCTGGCGCCCGACCCAGCGCATCGAATAGGTGGCGCCGAACTCGGCCAGACCGCGCACGGCGAACAGACCGATCAGTGCCAGCGGAATCCACCGGCCGAAGACGGTATCGGCGGCCCCGAAGGACTCGTCCATCAACGGCTTCATCAGTGCTGCGAAGCCAGCCTCGGTACCCGCCATGATCACCATGGTGAGACTGGCCACCAGCAACAGCGGCCAATACAAGAAGGCGTAGGACAGCAGCCGGCGGTAGACCTGCCAACCCGTATCGTAGGTCTGCGCGGCCGAATCAGCGTTCATCCGCGGCCGATCCGATGGTGGCGATCGAGACCGCGGTGATGCCCAGGCGCCCGACGGCATCGAGCGCGGTGATCACCGACTGGTGCGTGGCCTGGGCGTCGGCCCGGATCAGTACCGGATCGCCGTCCCGGGTGTGCAACACCTGTTCCAGTGCACGCTTCAGGGTCTCGGGCCGGCGATTCACCAGTTCCTGGCCATCGACGTAATACGTCCCGTTGCGATCCACCAGGATGTCGATCCAGGTCTGTTCGGTGAGCGGGGCCTCGCGGTCGGCCGAGGGCAATTGCAATTCGATCCCCGCATCGCGTTGGAAGGTCGTCGACACCATGAAGAAGATCAGCAACAAGAAGACCACATCGATCAGCGGCGTCAGGTTGATGCCCGCCTCGTCCGACTTCGGGCGCTGGAACTTCACACGCTGACCCCGACTCCATCCGCACCGGTTCCACCCGCCCGGACACCACTAATGCCGACTGCGGAAACACTGCGTTCGCCGTGGATCACCTCCACCAGCTTCACCGCTTCCATCTCCATCTCCAGCACCAGTTCATCGACTCGGCCGCGGAAATAGCGATGGAAGATCAAGGTGGGAATCGCGACACCGATGCCGGCCGCGGTGGTCACCAGCGCCTGCGAGATCCCACCGGCGAGATCGCGCGGACTGCCCACGCCGATCTCGGTGATCACGGTGAAGACCTCGATCATCCCGACGACGGTCCCGAGCAGGCCAAGCAGCGGCGTGATCATCGCGATCGTGCCCAGGGTATTCAGAAAGCGTTCGAGCTGATGGGCCACTCGGCGCCCGGTTTCCTCGATGGTTTCCTTCATCACTTCGCGTGAGCGATCCTTCGCGGCCAGCCCGGCCGCGAGCACCTCACCGAGTGGCGATCGCGCCCGCAGCCGATGCAAGGGCACCTCGCCGGTTGCACCCGCCTGCTCCCACGCGGTCAGCAACAGCCCCCGGGGCACCACCCGCGCGCGACGCAAGGCCCACAGACGCTCGAGCACAATCGCCAGGGCAATGACCGAACACAGCAGGATCGGCACCATCAGCCAACCCCCAGCCTTCACGATCTCGAACATCAAAACCTCCATCCGCCGCGGGCAGCCAAAAGCGCCACCCACCGGTCAACTCGCGATGATACCCCCCGCGCGCGCGCCACGAAACCGCGCGCCGGTGGTCGCCCCACCGCCGGGGAGGTCCGTGACGCTCCGGCGGGACGCCGTGAATACGTCCCTGTAGGCTTGACGACAGCATCCCTGCTGCCGACACCCGCCGGAGCGTCACGAACCTCCCCGGCTGCGCCCTGCTTGAATCCGGACTCAAACACGCCTGCCCGTCGCGGATCGCTTCGCCCGGTCCGCGTAGAGTGGACCAAGCGCAGCGGGCACCACCGCTCTTGACCTCGACCTTTCTCGACCTTTGAGAAGCGCTGAAGAGCCGTGTGGGGTGTGCCCGGTCCGGACCGTAGATGGCCATGGATGGCCATCTTCGAGCGCTCATGGACGACTTGAGCGTGTCCGGACCGG
>Ga0207421_10000289_pt1 | contig 63073 bp, 50 predicted proteins | sample SodLakKL_010_SED_4_FD_187542 | JGI IMG/M metagenome (GOLD analysis project Ga0207421, IMG submission 187542) | Alkaline sediment microbial communities from Lake Tanatar, Kulunda Steppe, Russia - 8KL_010_SED (SPAdes) (version 2) | ecosystem: Environmental > Aquatic > Non-marine Saline and...
ACACGCGGCCTGGTAGTTCAGTTGGTTAGAATGCCAGCCTGTCACGCTGGAGGTCGAGGGTTCGAATCCCTTCCAGGTCGCCAATAAAATTTCATTTACACGAGCTGGCGTAGCTCAATTGGAAGAGCAACTGACTTGTAATCAGTAGGTTGCGGGTTCGAGTCCCATCGCCAGCTCCACACACATGCGGGTGTGGCGGAACTGGCAGACGCACTAGACTTAGGATCTAGCGCTCCGGCGTGGGGGTTCGAATCCCTTCACCCGCACCATAATTTTGACTAAGTAAAATGTACGAGGGCTCATAGCTCAGCTGGTTAGAGCGCACGCCTGATAAGCGTGAGGTCGGTGGTTCGAGTCCACTTGAGCCCACCATTTTCATTTAAAACTGTATAGTTAAGCCCAAATAGCTCAGTCGGTAGAGCAGAGGACTGAAAATCCTCGTGTCCGTGGTTCAATTCCGCGTTTGGGCACCAATTAACAAGGGAAATCCCCTTGTTTTTTTTTGCTTAATTATTGGGTGCTATACTCTAGTCCATACCCGGACAATCTCCACTTCAAGTACCACAGAAAGTAAAGGCTGGAAATTTTCATTTTTAGCAATCTAAAATCGTGAAGATAAAACCCTAAGAGCTTGGTCACGGAGTATAGAATAGGTTAAAACCATGCAATTTTTTGCGAAACCCCACAACAGGCTATTGAGATTCTTTGGGTTTTGTGAAATAATATAATAAAGCGGTATAAAGATACTAAAGCTATAGATAAGAGGTGTTCAATTTGAGAGAAGTTTTTGAAATTGTACAAAATATCGGCATTAAAGATTTAATTGATATAGGAATTGTGGCGTATGTTTTTTATAAAATTTATATGCTCCTAAAAGAAACCCGGGCAAAACAGTTGGTAAAAGGTATTATGGTCTTGTTAGTAGTAACTCAGTTAAGCGACTGGTTCCAACTGCATGTGATGAATTGGATTTTAATTAATACTATGACGGTAGGACTCATTGCCTTACTGATTGTTTTTCAGCCGGAACTGCGTAGAGCATTAGAGTATATCGGCCGAACAAAACTCCTGTCAAAATCCATGCAAGATCTGGAATATGAAAAGTTGGAAAATATTGTAGATGAAATGATGGAGTCCATAAGCTCTCTGTCCCGACAAAAAATCGGAGCATTAATCGTGATTGAAAAGGATACGGGACTCAGTGAAATTGCGGAATCCGGAACAATTCTGGATGCAGATATCTCCCGTGGTTTACTTATTAATATATTTATGCCGAATACCCCGTTGCATGATGGGGCTATAATTATACGAAATAATAAAATACTGGCGGCGGCCTGTTTTTTACCCTTATCGGACAATCCAAGCCTAAGCAAGGACCTTGGGACCAGACATCGAGCAGGAGTAGGTATTTCGGAAAAATCCGATGCCTTTGTTATTATGGTCTCGGAGGAGACGGGGGCCATATCCGTGGCTCAACATGGAAAACTCAGCAGATTTTTAGATACCAAAACCTTAAAGACTCGTATCGTAAACACTATGAAGCCCGAAGGATCAAAAAAATCCTGGCAATTCTTTAAGCTGAAATGGAGGCAAAATCATGAAAATGATGAACCGGATACAAAATAATATTAAAGGATGGTTTGGGCAAAACCTGGGAGCGAAAATCATGGCGTTTCTCTTTGCTCTTTTTATGTGGATTTATGTGATGAGTGTTATTAACCCAACGATTAATGACAGTGTGAATAATATTCCCGTTGAATTGTTAAACCAGGAAGAACTGGAAAGAGCGGGGATCGTAATTAAAGGGGAAGAAGATTATACGGTAAATGTAAGAGTAACCGGCAGAAGTGATCAGGTATATCGTCTATCCCGGCAGGATTTCGTAGCCACGGCGGATCTTTCGGGCCATCGGAATATCGGCGCGAATAATGTTCAGGTTACCGTAGAGGTTGACGCCGACGTGGAAGTGGAGTTTACCCCCCGGTATATCCGGGTAGAATTAGAGGAAGTAGTAAGACAACAAAGAAACGTGGATATCAATATCTTAGGAGAACCGGCAACGGGTTACGTGTTGGGAGAACCAAGGATTACTCCTTCAGCAATTTGGATTGAAGGTCCTGAAAGCAGTGTAAATGCTGTGGAATCCGTAGTTGCAGAAATTCAGCTGGAAGACAACAGCAGTGATGTGGTTGCAAATCTTATCTTAACGCCTATCGATGCCAACGGGGAAGAAGTTTCCAATGTCCGATTGGAGTCTGATGTTGTGGAAGTAGTTCTACCGGTGGAGCAGACGAAAACCGTCATTATCGAATCGAATCTGGATATTGAGGCGGCGGAAGGCTACGTCATCAGAAGTACACGGGTTACCCCGAGAAGTATTATGGTCCAGGGACCGGAAAGTGAGTTAGAGAATTTAACACGGGTTGAAACGGAGCTGATTGAACGATCAGAACTAAGGGAAAGCGAAAGTATTGAAGTTGAATTATTGCTTCCGGAGGGCATACGCCTATACAATGAAAGAACGGTTACTGTGGAAATTGAGATTTCCCAAGTGATAGAAGAAGAACATGAATTATCCTTGGACGAAATTCAGATTGAAAATTTAGGTGAGGGACTCGTTATTGATGAAGGTCAGTTGCCGGAATTATTCACGATCATCCTGCGAGGCCCTGAAGATATAATCGAGAACCTGAATACGCAAAACCTTGGGATAACACTGAACTTACAAGACCTGGAGGCGGGGTCCCACAACATTCAGCCCAGGGTGCAAGGATTAAACGGATCGGAAAATCAAACCGTGGAAATCAGTGTGGAACCTGCGGAAGTCTCCATAGAAATACAAGAGGAAAATAGGGCGCCGGAAGATGATGAGGAAAATCAAGAAAATGGAAATGAAAACGGACTTGAAGAAGATGAAGAAAACAACGATTAAAACTTGAGCCTCGAGGTGAGGAATTGAAAAAAGAAATTGAAGTGATATTAAAAAGCACCAATGATGCCATCATCGCCGTGGACCGTGATGAGAAAATCACCCTGTTTAACCAGGCAGCGGAGAAGATTACGGGCTACACTGCAGCAGAAGTATTAAATAAAAAAGTGGGGCAGTTCATCAAAGAAACCCGGCTGCCTGAGATACTAAAAAGCGGAGAGTCGGAACTGAATCGGAGGCAAGCCCTGGGAAATACCATCATCATTACCAGTCGGCTTCCGGTAAAGGATGAGGAGGGTACGGTGATCGGTGCCATAGCCATATTCCGGGACATTACGGAAATGGCTGATTTGAATTATGAAATTTATCAACTGAAGGAAATGCAAAGTATGTTGGAAGCCATTTTCAATGCAACGCAGGATGCCATCTCCGTATGTGATGAAAAAGGAATTGTGGTAATGGTTAACCCGGCATATACGGACCTTACAGGATTAAAGGAAGAAGAAATCATTGGAAGACATACCCTGAATGATATTGTAGAAGGAAAAAGTGTTCATTTGGAAGTTTTAAACACAAAGTTGCCCGCTAAAAGAACACGGCTACGGGTAGGGAAATTTAAGCGGGAGGTAATATCCAGCGCAGCTCCCATCATCGTGGATGGAACTCTAAAAGGAAGCGTCGGGGTGCTTCATGATGTTACGGACATTAAAAGTCTTACCAAGGAATTAACGGAAGCAAAAAAAATCATTCGAAAATTAGAAGCAAAATATACCTTTGACGATATTATTGCCAATGATGAGAAAATGATTCAAGTATTGGAAAAAGCCAAGAAAGCCGGAGTTACCCCGGTAACGGTATTACTCCGAGGGGAGAGCGGAACGGGAAAAGAACTTTTTGCCCATTCCATTCATAATCTTTCCGAACGAAAATACAACCAGTTTGTAAGGGTAAACTGTGCAGCCATTAGTGAGACTTTATTGGAAAGTGAGCTTTTCGGTTATGAAGAAGGGGCTTTTACCGGTGCCAGAAAAGGGGGCAAAACCGGACTCTTTGAAGAAGCCCACGGAGGAACCATCTTTCTGGATGAGATCGGAGAAATTCCCATCAGTACCCAGGTAAAGCTTCTTCGGGTGTTGCAGGAAAAAGAAATTATGCGGGTGGGAGGAACAAAATCCATCCCGATAGACGTACGGGTAATTGCCGCCACCAATGCCCATCTGGAAACATTGATGAAAAAGGGGAAGTTTCGAGAGGATCTGTACTATCGCTTAAATGTATTTCCCATTGAAATCCCTCCCTTAAGAGAGCGAAAAGCGGATCTTTATCCCTTGATAATGTATTTGGTAAAAAAGTTTAATCTGGAGTATGGAAGAAATGTGGATGAGATTTCCGAAGAAGCTTTGAATCATCTCAAAAAATATGATTGGCCGGGTAATGTGCGGGAACTGCAAAATTTCATCGGTCGAACCTTGGTGAATATCAAATATCAGGAGCACTTGATTCTGAAGAAGCATCTGCCGAAGTTTTTTGATAATGATGAAGGGGAAGCACCGGAGAAGGATAAGGTAGCGGAAGATGAATTACAAAGTCAGGAAGAAGACCTGAAGCCCTTGAAAGAAATTTTAGCAGGGAAAGAAAAACAGGTAATTCAAAAGGTGTTGCAAAAAATGAAGGGAAATCGTAGCGCCACGGCAAAAGCTTTAGGACTGTCTCTTCGAAACCTTTATTATAAAATGGAAAAGTATGATTTATAAAAATGAAAAAAATTGCATTAAACGTGCAATTTTTTTCGTTACTTAAGTGCAATTATTTGCACAGTGGAAGAAAACAGGCAGATACGAATAAATGACCCTGGGTTATAAAGCTTCAAGAAGCTTGAATAAGCAGAGTTTAAAATAAAATCTTATCCTAAAGAAACTTGGCACAGTAGTTGCTTCTTATATGGGTATGGAATGATTAAATTCTACGAAAGAGGTGAAATTTGTGAAAAAGTATGTATTAGCGATTAATCCCGGATCCACTTCTACAAAGGTAGCACTGTTTGAAGAAGAAGAAGCCGTGATGAAAAACACGATTGATCACTCGACGAAAGAACTGGAAAAATACCAAAACATTGCGGAACAATATGAACTACGTAAGAACAATATCCTTCAGTGGATGGAGGACAACGGTGTAAAAAAGGAAGAATTAAAGGCCGTGGTTGGTCGGGGCGGACTCCTTAGACCGATGCCCGGCGGCACATACAAAGTAACGGAGCCTATGGTAAAGGATTTGAAAATCGGATATCAGGGGGAGCACGCATCCAACCTTGGAGGGCTTATTGCCAAAGCCATTGGAGATGAAGAAGGAATTTCTTCTTTTATTGTGGATCCCGTGGCGGTGGATGAGTTCACCGAGGAAGCCAGAATTTCCGGAATTCCTCAGATCCAAAGAAGATCCCTGGGACATGCCTTAAATATTAAGGCCGTAGGCCACCGAGTGGCAAAGGAACTGGGTAAAACCTTTCAGGAAGTCAACCTGGTGGTGGCCCATTTGGGGGGCGGCATCTCTGTAGCACCGGTAAAAAAGGGAAGAATTTTAGATTACAACAACGCCAATGAAATGGGGCCTTTTTCCCCGGAGCGTACCGGAGGATTACCGGTGGGAGACTTGGCAAAACTATGTTTTTCCGGAGAATACGATCATAAAACCTTAAAAACCAAACTCCGAGGCAAAGGCGGAATGAGTGCCTATCTGGGCACCAACGATGCCAGGGAAGTGGAAGCCCGTATGAATGAAGGCGACCCCAAGGCAAAACTTATTTACGATGCCATGGGATATCAGATTGCCAAGGAAATTGGAAGTATGGCTACGGTCTTGGAAGGAAAAATCGACGCCGTGGTGGTTACGGGAGGGATTGCCCATTCCGATTATTTAATGAATCTGATTAAAGAGCATGTAGGATTTTTAGGAACCTTCTTTGTTCACCCCGGGGAAGATGAAATGAAAGCCTTGAATGAAGGGGCGGCAAGAGTGTTAAATAGAGAAGAGGAATCAAAAATTTACGAAGAAGAGGTGAATGTAAATGATTAGAAATTTTGATGAGTTAATGGAGTATGCGAAAAAAAGAGGGCCGAAAAAAGTAGCTCTGGCCTGTGCAGAGGATGTAGACGCTCTAAAAGCCATTGACGAAGCAAAAAAAGCCGGTATTGTGGAAGCGATTTTGGTGGGAGACGAAGCTAAAATCAAGGCCAACGCCGAAAAAGAGAACATCGACATAAGGAAATATGAAATCCTTCATGAAGAGGATATGGTGGAAGCATCCAGAAAAGCCGTAGAGCTGGTGTCCACGGGGAAAGCCCATATGGTAATGAAAGGTTTAGTGGATACTTCCATTATTCTAAAAGCCGTGCTGGACAAAGAGATCGGTCTTCGAACAGGGAATCCCCTGTCCCATGTGGCCCTTTTTCAGGTTCCCGGTTTTGACAAAATGCATTTAGTAACCGACGCCGCCATGACCATTGCTCCGGATTTAGAAGGAAAGAAAGCGTTAATTAATAATGTGGTACCCGTGGCAAGGGCCCTAGACATTCAAATGCCTAAGGTCGCCGTAATCTGTGCCAAGGAAAAGCCGAATCCGAAGATGCCCGATACCATGGATGCCCGAGCCCTGCAGGAAATGAACGAACGCGGGGAAATTAAAGACTGTATCGTGGGTGGTCCCTTAGCCCTGGATAATGCAGTGTCTAAAAAAGCTGCGGAAATCAAAGGTATTGACCATCCTGCTGCAGGAGATGCAGACATTTTACTTACCGGAGATATTGAAGCCGGTAATGTGTTGTACAAGTCCATGATTTATTTTGGAAAAGCAAAGAATGCGGGCGTCATCGTGGGAGCAAAAGCCCCCATCATCTTAACTTCCAGAGCCGACAGTGATGAAGCAAAGCTGTATTCCATTGCCCTTGGGGTATTATGTGCAGCGGAATTCTTTGATAAGTAAAAGACAATAATTTTCAAAGAATCGTTGAAAAAAGTCAAAAAAGAAGTGTTAAAATATAAAAAGAGGTGAAACAATGAACGAAGTAAAAAGAATTTTAACCATTAATCCCGGTTCCACATCAACGAAAATTGCGATTTTTGATGATGAAAAGCCGGTATTTGAAGAAGTACTGAGACACCCATCCGAGGAAATCGGAAAATACGAGACCATTTTTGATCAATACGAATTTCGAAAAAATATTATTTTAGAGACCCTGAACGAAAAAGGAATCAATTTAACAAAACTTGCAGCGGTTGTGGGCCGTGGAGGACTGTTAAAGCCCATCGCCGGAGGCACATACCGGGTGGATGAAAATATGTTAAAGGATTTAAAAGTCGGGGTGCTGGGCGAGCACGCGTCGAATCTTGGCGGCGTTTTAGCTTACGAAATTGCAGAACAGCTAAATATTGAATCCTTTATTGTAGATCCCGTGGTTGTGGATGAAATGCATGATATCGCCAGAATTTCCGGTATGCCGGAGATCGAAAGAAAAAGTATTTTCCATGCCTTAAATCAAAAAGCCGTGGCTCGACGAGCGGCAAAGGATTTAGGCAAAGGATACAACGAAATGAACCTGATTGTTGCCCATTTAGGTGGCGGGGTTTCTGTAGGAGCCCATGAAAAAGGTCAGGTAGTGGACGTGAACAACGCCCTTGACGGAGAAGGCCCCTTTTCTCCGGAACGTTCCGGAGGACTACCGGTAGGAGACTTGGCAAAGCTATGTTTCTCAGGGAAATATTCTCATAAGGAAATCAAGAAACTAATCACGGGAAAAGGCGGATTGGTTGCTTATCTTAATACCAGTGATGGTCGGGAAGTAGAGCAGATGATCAAAGATGGAGACAAGAAAGCGGAAATCATCTATAAAGCCATGGCTTATCAGGTAGCAAAAGAAATCGGCAGCTGCGCTGCGGTATTAAAAGGTGAAGTGGACGGCATCTTGCTTACCGGCGGGGTAGCTTATGACAAGACCTTTGTAAAATGGATTGAAGACCGTGTTTCCTTTATCTCTAAAGTATTGGTTTACCCCGGGGAAGATGAAATGATTGCCTTAGCCCAGGGTGGACTTCGGGTACTCAATGGAGAAGAAGACGCAAAAAGATATAGTTAGGTGGTACTTGTGAAAAATAATAGAATTCGAATCATCATTGGACATTACGGCAGCGGGAAAACCGAGTTTTCCGTAAATTATGCCATAAAATTAAAAGAAGTATACGATAAAGTAACCTTGGCGGACTTGGATGTGGTAAACCCTTACTTCAGATCCCGTCAACAGGAAGAGATGCTTACCAGCAAAGGGATCACCGTAATCGGCAGTAGCATTAAAGGCTCCGGGTCCGATCTTCCCGCAGTGTCGGGCGGGGTGTTAGGTCCTCTGCAAAGTAAGGATACCCAAGTGGTTCTGGACGTAGGGGGAGACTCTGCCGGAGCGAGAACCCTGGGGCGTTATGAAGAGTACTTTACGGAAGGAAACTACGATATGTTTTGTGTAGTGAACGCAAACCGGGAGCAAACTTCCACGGTGGAAGGGATTCTTCGACACGTTTATGCCATCGAGAAAACGGCGAAGGCAAAGGTGACGGGAATTATCAACAATACCCATTTACTCAGGGAAACTACCGTAGAAGAAGTATTAAAGGGACAGGAACTTTGTAAAGAAGCGGCTGAAAAGCTGAAGGTCCCCATTAAGTATGTTGCGGCTATTGAAGAGGTGGCAAAGAAGCTGCCTTCTGACATAGAAGGGGAAATTTTCCCCATAAAGATGTATATGCGAGAAAAATGGATGTAAATTAAGGGAGGGTAAAACAATGGCAAAAGGTAAAGTGTATTTTGATGATGATATCTGTAAAGGTTGTGAACTTTGTACTACCGTATGTCCGGTGGACATTGTGATCATGGACAAAGAAAGAATCAACGCAAAGGGCTATCACCCGGCAACGGTAAGTGATATGGATAAATGTATCGGTTGTGCCAACTGTGCAACGATTTGTCCCGATTCCGTAATTACAGTAGAGCGAGAAAAAAAATAAAAAATTTATGAAGGAGGGAATAATAAATGTCTAAAACGTTAATGAAAGGGAACGAAGCATTAGGAGCAGCTGCGATTCAAGCAGGATGTAAATACTTCTTCGGATATCCTATTACGCCTCAAAATGAATTACCGGAATACATGTCAAGAGAACTGCCGAATATTGAAGGTGGGGCTTTTGTTCAAGCGGAATCAGAAGTAGCAGCGATTAATATGATTTACGGTGCCGCCGGTGCCGGAGCAAGATGTATGACCAGTTCTTCTTCACCGGGTATGGCTTTAAAGCAAGAGGGAATTTCCTATATTGCAGGCGCAGAACTTCCTGCAGTTATTGTAAACATATCAAGAGGAGGTCCCGGACTGGGAGGAATCCAACCCTCACAAGCCGACTATTTCCAATCCACAAGAGGGGGAGGAAACGGAGACTACCGACATTTAGTTTATGCTCCCGCCACCATTCAGGAAGCGGTGGATTTGGTTATGGAAGCCTTTGATGTGGCAGATTACTATCGTAACCCCGTAATTGTAATCGGAGACGGAATGATTGGACAAATGATGGAACCCGTAGAATTCAAAGAACAAAAGAAACGGGAACTGCCTGCAAAGGATTGGGCAACCACAGGGACCAATGGAGAGCGAAAGCCGAATATTATCAACTCCTTAGCCTTAGATCCGGCAGAATTGGAAAAGCATAACCAAAAACTTTCCAGAAAGTATAAAGAAATGGAAGAAAAAGAGGTACGACATGAAGATTATAGATTAGAAGACGCGGAACTGGTATTTGTGGCTTACGGAACAACTTCAAGAATTACAAGAAATGTGGTGGATGCCCTAAGAGACGAAGGCATTAAAGTAGGAATGATTCGACCGATTACCCTATGGCCTTTCCCTATGGCTGCCATTCAAAATGTACCGGATTCAACGAAAGCCTTATTGTCTGTGGAAATGAGTGAAGGACAAATGATCGATGATGTGAAAATCGCCATTGAAGGAAGAATTCCTGCATACCATTACGGACGATCCGGCGGAATGATTCCTGTTCCTGAGGATATTATGGAAAAAGCCAAGGAAATCTTAGGAGGTGTTAAATAATGATGCAGGTAGTATATGAGAAAACTAAAGGATTAACCGATAAGCAAACCCATTATTGCCCGGGATGTACCCACGGCGTGATTCACAAACTTGTAGGAGAAGTTTTGGTAGAACTTGGGGTTCTTGGAAAGAGTGTGGGAGTGGCTCCCGTAGGATGTTCTGTGCTTGCTTATGACTACTTTAACTGCGATATGCATGAAGCCGCTCACGGTAGAGCACCGGCTGTGGCAACGGGAATTAAAAGAGTGTTACCGGACCATACGGTATTCACTTACCAAGGAGACGGAGACTTAGCCTCCATCGGTACCGCAGAGATTATTCATGCAGCTCATCGAGGGGAAAAGTTCACAACCATCTTTGTAAACAATGCAATTTACGGAATGACAGGAGGACAAATGGCACCTACAACCTTAATCGGGCAAAAGGCCACCACGTCCCCCTATGGTAGAGATAAAGCTACAACGGGAATGCCGCTGAAAGTGTCAGAGATGATGGCAACCATCGACGGTGCAGCCTTTGTTGAACGGGTATCGGTACACGATGTTCCAAATATCCGAAAAGCGAAAAAAGCCATCAAGAAAGCCTTCCAGGTACAAATTGACGGTACAGGATTCGGGATTGTAGAAATTCTTTCCACCTGTCCGACCAACTGGGGAATTACACCGGTGGATTCACTGACCTGGTTAAAAGAAAACATGATTCCATACTATCCGCTTGGAAACTTTAGAACACCAGAGGAGGGTAAATAATATGGCTGAAGAAAAAATTATTATGGCAGGATTCGGTGGACAGGGAGTAATGTCCATGGGACAACTGCTAACCTATGCAGGAATGATTGAAGATAAGAACGTATCCTGGTTGCCTTCCTACGGACCGGAAATGCGGGGGGGGACGGCAAACTGTGCGGTAATCGTTTCCGATAAGCAGGTAGGTTCTCCGATTATTACCAATGATGCAACGGCAGCAATTGTTATGAACCTTCCCTCACTGGATAAGTTCGAAACGGACGTTCGAGAGGGTGGTATGCTTTTAGTTAACTCTTCTTTAATTGAGAAAAAAGCAACGCGGGACGACTTGAAAGTGTATTATATCAAAGCCAATGAAATTGCCAATGACCTTGGAAACGCAAAGGTTGCCAACATGGTAATGCTTGGAGCATACTTGGAAATCACAAAGATCGTTAAGGTGGAGTCCATTATCGAAGCCTTGAAAAAAGTTTTCGGGCCGGCGAAGGAGCACTTGGTACCACTAAATAAAGATGCTTTGGAAAAAGGTGCGGAAGCGGTAAGATAGTCTTTAAAGTAAGGCCGTCTTTAAAATAAGGAGAGTTTGTGCTGGGTACACAAATTCTTCGGGAAATGTAGAATAGCACAAAAACAAGGATCCATAAGGATCCTTGTTTTTTATGGACAGAATAGTCCGATGCTATTCAAGTGAATAACTGCTATGCTTTAGAATACTGAGGACATTTTGTACCGTCAATCAGATAGAAACAGCGAGGTGTACATCGAAGACATGGGTTTACCGGCTGTCCTTGTTCTGCTTTAAGAATCCACTGGGAATCCACTAACAATCCTCGACCCACCGCAACAAAATCTGCTAGGCCTTCTTCAACCAGAGGCTCCGCTTCCTCGGGGGTTCGGATGCCGTTAACCACCACCACGGGAATATTTACGGATTTCTTCGTCTCAACACCGGTATAAACGATCCAGCTATAGGGAAAGGACTCCGGAGGTTTAGGAAGATCGTCATCCTTGGCGATCCCTGCGGAAATATGCAGAAGATCCACACCCATTTTCTCCAGTTCCCGGGATATTTCTATTCCTTCACTTAAGGTCGGGGTGTTGCCCCCGTGACGATAACCGATGATAAAGTCCTCGGGAAGGTTATCCTTTAACAGTGTTAAAAGCTCTCGAACAAAACGCATACGGTTTTCAAAGCTTCCCCCGTACAGATCCTCTCGCAGATTGGTAAGGGGAGATAGGAACTGATTGATTAAGTAGCCATGGGCTCCGTGTATTTCAATACCGTCGAATCCCGCTTCCTCGGCTCGAAGGGCGGCTATTAGAAATTCTTTTTGTATCCCTTTGATCTCACCGAGGGTAAGGGCCTTTGTGCTTCGGCCATCTTTAAGTTCGTAGGTTGATGGGGCCAGAGGTTCAGAGGCAACGGTTTTCGGAGCCTTATCCCCGGCATGATGGATTTGCAACAAGGATTTGCTTCCCTGGGTTCCAATAGCCCGGGAAATCTTAGAAAGCCCCTCAACCTGTTCATGCTTCCAAATTCCCAGTTGACTGTCTGCTAATCGACCGAACTTTGAAATTGCTGTGGCCTCCACAACCACAAGACCTACTTGACCGAGACCTCTTTTTTCGTAATGCTTAACATGCTCATCGGTAACAAATCCTTTTTCATCGGACCAGTTAAAACAAACCATAGGGGGCATTACCAGACGATTGGATATACTATGACCTTTTAACGAATAGCTTGAATAAAGTGACGGCAAATAGAAAACCTCCTTTGAAATAAAATACTTCGCGTTACTAAGAGTATACCATAACAAAATACAATTAACAGAGAATCAGCAAAGAATCACCGGGAAATCCGGAATGTTTTAAAGGGACATTACCGAAAAGTGATTTGATTGTTTTCCAGGGAATCAATGATTACCAAAGACTCTAACAAAATCCCTTTGGCCCGAAGGGCATCTCCACCGGTTTGGAAACCTTTTTCAATAACCACCCCGGCGCCGACCAGCTGGGCCTTTGCCCCTTCAATGATTTCCATTAAACCCTTCATGGCCTCTCCGTTGGCGAGAAAATCATCCAAAATTAAAATGTTTTCCCCCGGGGTAATATACTGCTTTGAAACCCGTATTTTATAGGTTTTTTCCTTGGTATAAGAATAAACCTCTCCTTCATAGGTATCGGGATCTAAATTTTTAGATTCCAGTTTTTTTGCAAAAACCACGGGGACATTAAAATACTGAGCGGCAATGGCGGCGATGGCAATACCGGAAACTTCCGCCGTTAGAATTTTATCCACGGGAAGATGGGAAAATCTTCGATGGAATTCCTTACCCAGTTGATTTAATAGTACAATATCCAGTTGATGATTTAAGAACCGGTCCACCTTTAAGATGTTGCCCTCCCGGACATGCCCCTCGGACAGAATTTTTTCTTTTAACAGATCCATAGAACCCCTCCTGAGTTTAAAATTTGTTTTTTATTATACTATAGAAGCGGATAAAAAGCGACCGGCCTGTCGAATAATGTCGTATAGAATAATTGATAAAAAAAAACAGTTAAGGAAGTACAGAAGCGATGTAAACAGTGATTGAGTTAATTTTTTAATTGTGATAAAATAATGAGCACAGTGTTTATGAATGTTTTTAAAAAAATAAAAAGAAAATTAAACAGGAAGAATAACCAATGGAATAATCAAGAAGAGTAAACATAAAAAATGCAGAAAAAAAGTATAGATGGGGGTATTAAGATATGGGAAAATTATTTGGGACCGATGGGGTTCGAGGAATTGCCAACAGGGATTTAACACCGGAACTGGCCAATCAATTGGCCAAAGCATCCGCAGACATTTTTATTAAAGAAAAAAAGGGTACGGTGGTCATCGGTAAAGATACGCGAATATCAGGAGATTTATTAGAGGCCGCCATGATTTCCGGCTTTTTAGCCATGGGAGTAGAGGTCATTACCCTTGGGGTCATCCCCACACCGGCAGTGGCCTATACCACACGAAAACTGAAGGCAAATATGGGGGTGGTCATCTCCGCGTCCCACAACCCTTACGAATATAACGGAATTAAATTCTTTAATCATGAAGGTTTTAAACTACGGGATGAAATCGAAGAGGAAATTGAAGACTATATTTTCAATAATAAAAGCACCGACAAAAGACCGGTAGGGGACGGAATCGGAAGATTGATCGAGATGGAATACCCGGAGAAATTTTACGGAGACTTTGTAGCCTCAACTATTAAAGAAGATATCAAAGGCATGCGAATTGCCATGGACGTAGCCCACGGTGCGGCCTATAAAGTGGCCCCGGAAACCTTTCGAAACCTGGGGGCGGAAGTATTCGTCATTAATGATCAGCCCAACGGAAAAAATATCAATGATCACTGCGGCTCTACCCATCCGGAAGTATTAAAGGATGTGGTGGTGGAAAATCAATGTGATTTGGGCATTTCCTTTGACGGAGATGCGGACCGGTTAATCGCCCTGGACGAAAAAGGAGAAGTGGTGGACGGGGATCAAATCATGGCCATCTGCGCAAGCTTCCTAAAAGGAAAAGGCGAACTGAAAAAAGACACCGTCGTGGCTACGGTAATGAGTAATATCGGTCTGGGACTGGCCTTAAAGGAAAAAAGCATTCAATTGGAAAAGACCAAGGTGGGGGACCGATACGTACTGGAAATGATGAAGGAAGAAGGGTATTCCCTTGGTGGCGAACAGTCGGGACATTTAATCTTTTTAGACCATAACACCACAGGAGACGGCCTGCTCAGCGCTCTAAAGCTTGCGGAAATTATTAAACATCAAAAAGAGCCTTTGTCGAAACTGGCATCCATGATGGAACGATTTCCTCAAACCCTGGTGAATGCCAAGGTACCCAATGAACATAAAGACTCTCTAATGAAGAATGAAGTGATTCTGGAGGAAATTCAAAAAGCGGAGCAGGTATTACAGGAGGAAGGCCGGGTGTTGGTAAGACCCTCGGGAACAGAGCCCTTGGTCCGGGTAATGATTGAAGGGAAAAACTTAGCCCAGATCCAAGGATTTGCCCAAAAAATCGCCGGGCTGATTGAAGCACAGTTCTAATTATTGGCATCCTCCGGGGTTTTCAGTGCAGGGAGCCCCGGTTAGTATACTTTTTCAGGAGGTGAGGCCATGGTAAGGGCATACAACTAAATCAGGACTCAAAGCACCATTGTCCAAAGCGCCAGGACTTGAAAATCCAGCAGCGGTTTTTAAGTTGACGAGGAACAGGGTTTATCGAATCATCGGCGGATGCCCTGCGGTTGTTCACGACCGAAACCGGTTTTTAAAACTCTGAAGCAATTCAGGGGACAGAGAAACCGTGGTGATGAAAATGAAAAAAAGGAGAAAGTATATGTGTGGGATTGTAGGATATATCGGGAAGCAGCAGGCCTCATCAATACTAATTGAAGGACTGCAAAAATTAGAATATAGAGGATATGACTCAGCGGGACTGGCCATTTATAGTAATGGAGAAATCGGGGTTCAAAAGTATAAAGGTCGTCTAAAGGTTCTAGAGGATCATTTAGAAAAAACCCCTATGGGAGGTTCCTTAGGGATCGGACATACCCGATGGGCCACCCATGGAGAGCCTAACGACTTAAATGCCCATCCCCATACCACCATGAACGGCCACATCGCCGTGGTGCATAACGGGATTATTGAGAATTATGGAAAGCTTACGGAATGGTTGATGGAAGAGGGAAAAGTTTTTAAAACCGAAACCGATACGGAAGTGATTGCCCATTTAGTGGATTACTTTTATGAAGGGGACCTGATCCAGGCAGTACGACGAGCCACGGGCAAAATGGAGGGGGCTTATGCCATCGGCGTAATCAGCAAAAATGAACCGGAAAAACTGGTGGCGGTTCGAAAGGACAGTCCCTTAGTGGTGGGAATCGGAAATGAGGAAAACTTTATTGCATCGGATATTCCCGCTCTCTTAAAACATACCCGGGAAGTCTATTTCTTAGATGACGGGGAAATGGCCGTACTAACGGAAAAAAGCATCGAAATCTTAAATGAACTGGGCCAAGAGGTAGTAAAAGAACCCTATAAGGTAACCTGGGATGTGGCCTCTGCAGAAAAGGACGGCTATGAACATTTTATGATGAAGGAAATTCATGAACAGCCCAAGGCCATTAAAGATACCCTGTCACCAAGACTGAATGAAAAAGGATTTATTGAAATCGATGAGTTTAATTTAACCAAAGAGGATATTGAAGGCTTTGACAAAGTCATGGTGGTAGCCTGCGGGACCGCTTACCATGCAGGGCTGATCGGAAAGTATGCCTTGGAAAAGTTTGCAAAAATCCCCGTGGAAGTGGACGTGGCCTCGGAATTTCGTTACCGGGATCCCTTCGTTACGGATAAAACCCTGTTTATCGCCGTGAGTCAATCAGGGGAGACGGCGGATACCTTAGCGGCCCTTCGGGAAGCAAAATTAAGAGGGGCAAGAACCATGGCCATTACCAATGTGGTGGGCAGCCGAATTTCCAGAGAAGCCGATGATGTGTATTATACCTGGGCAGGACCGGAGATTGCGGTGGCATCCACAAAGGCCTATATTACTCAACTCGTAGCCTTTTATACCATTGCCTTGGACTTGGGACTTAAAAAAGGCACATTGAAAGAGGATGCCTATCATCGGGTAATAAAAGAATTAAAAGGATTTCCTGAAAAAGCGGAAGCCTTACTGCAGTATAAAAAAGACATTCAATATTTAGCCGCTGAGCAGTTCAACAGCACCAGTGCTTTTTACATCGGTCGGGGAATCGACGATGCCGTGGCAAAAGAGGGATCCTTAAAATTAAAGGAAATTTCCTATATTCATTCGGAATCCATTGCTGCAGGAGAGCTGAAGCATGGTACTATCGCCTTAATTGAAGAAGGCACCTTAGTGGTGGCCTTAGCTACCCAGGACCGCCTATACGATAAGATGTTATCCGGTATTCGAGAGGTTAAAGCAAGAGGCGCCTATGTCATTGCCGTGGCAAAGGAAGGGAATCAGGAAATTTATAAGGCTGCGGATGCGGTTATCACCATTCCCGATACCTTTGACGAGCTGACACCGATTCTTTCCGTAATTCCCCTGCAGCTGCTGTCCTACTATATTGCCGTAGCCAGAGGTTGTGACGTGGACAAACCGAAGAACTTAGCAAAAAGTGTGACCGTAGAGTAGAACCATGGGAAAAGAGTGAAGCTCATAATAAAAAGTGATGCTTATATGAAGAGAAACCGAAAACCGAGGAATCGGAAGACCTCGGTTTCTTTTTTTTAGGAAAAACTCCGGCGACAATGCATTGACCTTTACAACGAAAAGGGGTATACTAGAGGAAGTGTGCAAAACGATAATAGGTAATGGAGGAATTCGATTGATAAATGTAACGAATGTAAGTTTAAGATTTTCCGATAAGAAATTATTTGAAGAAGTAAGTATGAAATTCACCCCGGGAAACTGTTATGGGGTAATCGGGGCCAACGGTGCGGGGAAATCCACTTTTTTAAAGATTCTATCGGGAGAGGTGGAACCCAACAGTGGAGAGGTTTCCATGACTCCCGGGGAACGGATGGCGGTTCTGAAACAGGACCACTATCAATATGATGAAGACGTGGTACTGGATATTGTGATGATGGGCCATGAAAGACTTTATCAGATCATGAAGGAAAAGGATGAGATTTACGGCAAAGGAGATTTTACCGAGGAAGACGGCGTGCGGGCCGCAGAGCTGGAAGCGGAGTTTGCGGAGCTTGACGGCTGGGACGCTGAAGTAAGCGGAGAAAAGCTGCTGATGGGTCTTGGGATTACCAAAGACCAACACACGGAGCAACTGAAAAATCTGGACGGTTCCGATAAGGTAAAGGTTTTGCTTGCCCAGGCACTGTTTGGGAATCCGGACATTTTACTGCTGGATGAGCCTACCAACCACTTGGATTTTAAAGCGATTAACTGGCTGGAAAACTTCCTGATGGACTATGAAAAAACCGTTATTGTGGTTTCCCACGATCGACATTTCCTGAACACCGTATGTACCCATATGGTGGATATTGATTTTAATAAAGCGAAAATGTTTGTAGGAAACTATGACTTTTGGTATGAATCCAGTCAATTAGCTCTTCGGATGATGAAGGATCAGAATAAGAAAAAGGAAGAAAAGGTAAAAGAGCTGCAAAGCTTTATTGCCCGGTTCAGCTCCAATGCTTCCAAGGCGAAGCAGGCAACTTCCCGAAAAAAAATGCTGGAAAAATTAACCATTGACGATATTCAACCCTCCACGAGACGCTATCCCTTCGTAGGATTCTCGCCGGAACGGGAGGCGGGGAAAGAAATTCTCAGTGTAGAGGGGATTTCAAAAACCGTTAATGGAGAAAAAGTTTTGAATAATATTTCCTTTACCCTTCGAAAAGGAGACAAAGTAATTTTACTGGGCGAAAGTGCAGCGGCAAAAACCACCTTAATGGAAATTCTAATGGGAAAAATGGAAGCGGATTCCGGGTCCTATCAATGGGGAACCACTACATCCCAGTCCTATTTACCCAGTGACAACAGTGAGTTTTTTGAAGGCTTGGGATTATCTTTGGTAGACTGGCTGCGACAGTACTCCGAGGAAAAGGATGAGACCTATATTCGAGGATTCCTGGGAAAAATGCTTTTTTCCGGAGAGGAAGCCATGAAAAAAACCGATGTATTATCGGGAGGAGAGCGGGTTCGTTGCATGCTCTCACGAATGATGCTTTCCGGAGCGAACATTCTGCTATTGGATGAGCCTACCAATCATTTGGATTTGGAATCCATCCAGGCGGTAAACAACGGTTTGGCAGCCTTTAAGGGAACCCTGTTATTTACTTCCCACGATTATAAATTTATTGAAACCGTAGCCAACCGGATCATTGAAATTACCCCTAACGGTATTGTGGACCGAATGATGAGTTTCGAAGAATACATTAATGATGATAAGCTTCAAAAAGAAGTCAGCGAGCTTTATAAAGCCAGCTAAAGCCATAAGCGGGCTAAGAACGATAAAAAGGAAAGATCCCCAGTAGAGGATCTTTCCTTTTTATTATGGGTTAAACTATTGTGATCCTGGATTAAACCGCTTGTCTGTCTTCTTTACCTTCAAAGGAGTTCAATTCGGAAATAATATGGTATAAAGATTTCAATGCTTCCGAGGGCAGGGCATCCACACCGTTTTTCTCGGTTTGGCGGGACTCCACGAATTGGATTCGTTTAAAAAAGTTCGTCATAAAAGATTTTCGATAGTCATCATCTTTCAGATCCGCTTCAAAACCTTCGATTTCCATGATTTCAAACTCTTCAAAAGGACCCCATTGCGTAAACTCCGCACGGTTTTCCACAATGGATTCGATAATCCCCAATGTAATTTGGGGGGTTACTTTCTTATCCATAAACTCTCCCGTATTAATGATGTAGCAGTCCACCCCGTCGGCAATTAAGGTTTTGAACAGGGAGTAGTCGATACTTAAAGGATAGGTTCTAAAAGGATTTGCATAGGGCTCTGCAACCAATTGATTAGGATCCACACCCTTCGCCAGTCGCTCCGCGGAGGTTCTAAAAGTGGCAAGGGTGGCTCCCATGACGGAACCGAGATCAGCACCTTTCACTTTTAATACCGGGGGCAAAGTAGGATCTTTCATGATCCAAAACAAGGCATCTACCGGTTCTTCCAGACGATCCACCCGATTCTTTGTCCATAATTTGGATTTAATCGCCCGACCGTTGCCGTTACGAATATCCTCCGTCACAGGGTAAATCTTTCCGTCATCGTACATGATGGCTCCGTTATTCTGGGTGGTTAGAATGTATTTATTATCTTCACAGCCCATGGGATAATCCGCCGTCTTGTCAAAGTACGTAGGCTCCAAGGCGACGGAGGTTTTGTTTTTAATATCCACGATAAAAGCATCATCATGGAGTACGGTAACATCGTATTTATTATCATGCTTTGCATGGGTAATGGTGGATTTTCCTGATCCGGAAAGACCGAAAGCGGCGATGGTAAATTTTTTATCTTCCAGGTTATAGCGTTTCATACCTCCATGACAGGCGGCGTAACCATTTCTTGCCGCGGTTCCCCAAGCCAGGGTTAAGGTGCCTTTTTTATATTCTCCGAAGTACTTCATTCCCAGAAGTACTGCACAGTTATGCTCGGGATCGAAAAAAGTCAGCCCGTAGGGATGATCCGGATGGGTCCAGTCGGGGTCCGCAAATACAATGATATCCCCTTCCGGGATTTCTTTGGAGGCTTTATACATTTCCGCATACTTTTCGTTGATATATTGAAAATTTAATAACCAGCTATAAAGGATATTTTCATGGTTTTCAGGCAGGATTAAATGAGCTTTAATCATAAACTCCGGGTCCAGTCCCACAAGGGCTTCGCCGTGATACATCTTTTGATATCGGGTTTTGTAAATCGCCTCACGAATAAGTCCCGAATACTCGGTCACGTCCACGTTCGACTCTCCCACGATTTTACGTGCCGCGGCGCATCGGCCAAAGGCGGTACCGTCGTTAAATAAAAGGGCATTGGTTCCTTCCTGCAGTCCTAATTTTTCCGGTTCATACACGGGAATTCCGGTCAGTTCGATGGTTCCGGGACTGTTTTTAGCCAGATGGTGGGCCTGGGATACGGTTTTTACCAGCTCTACATTGTTTCCGTATAGAGCGGTTTGAATGGTGACACGAATCTGGGACTTTACCTGATCGAAACTTTGTCTTCCATCATACTTACACATTGTGCTCATTGAATAACATCCTCCTTGTTTTCCTAGATGGGATTATTAAAATCTATTATAAAGCAATAACAGCTTATATTATAGAATAAGTATAACGCATATGCAAGGCTTTTTAGGAAAAAGTGTAACACATATAAAAAATATTATACGTTATGACGTAAATTAAGGATTTTTGTTGAAATAAACGGTGTTCTGAGATAAACTGATAAATGCATTGAAGTTTCCAAATTCTTCGAAATTAAAGTTGTGTAATGGGAGCAATAGTAAAAACAATGGATTATGCTAAAAAAGAATGAAAGGATGGGTGTCATGCATGAAATGATCGAAAAAATCACAGCATTACAGCCGGTTGTCTGGAACAATCCTAAGAAAAAAACCGCTCACTCAGTATTGGCAGATTTCAGCGTGAAGATGGAAGACATAGTAGATGCGGAGAGGCGCCTTCAGCGGTTTGCCCCCCTGATATACAAATATTTCCCTGAAACCGGGGACGGAATTATTGAATCCCCCTTTCAAGAACTTCCGGAGATGAAAGCTAATCTGGAGAAAAACCATTCCAAAACCATTAAAGGGAAACTTTATGGGAAATGTGATAATCAATTAAAGATTGCAGGTTCTATTAAGGCTCGGGGCGGAATATACGAAGTATTAAAGTTTGCAGAATCCATTGCCCTGGAAAATCACTGGGTCACCCTGGAGGATAACTACGAAGTACTGGGAGAGGAAAAATATCGAGAGCACTTTTCTCAGTACAAAATTGCAGTAGGTTCCACGGGAAATCTGGGGCTAAGTATTGGGATTATTTCTGCGACTCTTGGATTTGAAGTTACAGTGCATATGTCTAGGGACGCTAAACAATGGAAAAAGGATCTTTTAAGGGAAAAAGGTGCCAAGGTAATAGAATACACCGAAGACTACGGAAAAGCCGTGGAGGAGGGTCGTAAAGCCTGTTTAGGCGATGAGAAAGCCCACTTTATCGATGATGAGAATTCCAGGGACTTGTTCTTAGGGTACAGTGTAGCCGCCCTTAGACTCAAAAAGGATTTGGAAGGAAAAAATATTACGGTGGATGAAAAAAATCCCCTACGAGTATACCTTCCCTGCGGAGTGGGGGGTGCTCCCGGCGGGATTGCCTTTGGTCTGAAAACCATTTTTAAAGACGCGGTTCAGTGTTACTACGTAGAACCCACCCATGCGCCCTGCATGCTTTTAGGCCTTATTACGGGTAAAAAAGAAAAGCTTCATATAGGGGATTACGGAATCGATAACATTACCGAAGCCGATGGTCTCGCTGTAGGAAGACCCTCAAAAATGGTATCGGATCTTTCGGAGAACTTACTGGATGGAGGTTACACCTTAGAGGATGAAACCCTCTTGGGTTTGATGAAAATGTTATACAGTACCGAGAAAATAAAAATTGAACCCTCCGCCGCCGCCGGTCTGTTAGGTCCCGTCAAGTGGGAGGATACCAAGGAAACCACTCATATTGCATGGCTCACCGGAGGGGATCTGATTCCCGAAGAAGCCTTCCGAAAATTACTCGACAAATAAATAAAGTCGTAAAAAAAGTTGTAAATTTATGTACGGATTGTCACGAATAATCAATATCTGTTATAATCCCGGGGTTTCGGGTATAAACCACAAAGATTATAAAAACAAGGAGGAAAGATATGCAGACACTATTATATAGTTTTATAGCCGGGGTCTCTACGGTACTGGGAGTATTTGTTCTGGTATTCTTCGGGAACCCTTCAGAAAAAGTTCTGGCAACCCTACTGGGTTTTGCCGGTGGAATTATGCTTGGGATATCTGTATTTGAACTGATGCCTGAAGCTTTGGAAATGGGGACCATGACCATCACCATTATCGGTTTTGTCCTGGGAGTACTGATGATGTTCGGTTTGGATAAAATCGTACCCCACTCCCACTTATCTAATCCCGATGATTTGGAAGTGGAAAACCCCGAACGCTTAAAACGGGTGGAAAATCCCCTGCTTCGAACGGGATACCTGGTCTTATTCGGGATTGCCCTTCATAATCTTCCCGAAGGCCTGGCCATTGGCGCCGGGCTGGAGTCCAGCCCGGAACTGGGTCTTGCCATTGCCGTAGCCATTGCGCTGCATAATATTCCCGAAGGCCTGGCCATCGCAGGACCGCTAAAATCCGGAGGGGTTACCACGGGGAAGCTCTTATTGTTTACTTTTTTAGCGGGACTTATGACACCCTTAGGGGCAGCCATCGGACTTTTGATATTTAATATCTCCCCGATCTTCGTAGGAGGCTCTTTAGCCTTTGCGGCGGGAGCCATGGTGTATATCGTCAATGACGAGTTGATTCCCCAAGGGCACAAAATGCACAGTCATTTATCCAATGCGGGAATTATCGCCGGGCTGCTGATTGCCTTTGGGTTATTATAAAAACCATAGCTTGAAAGCAAGACCGGTAGACATCTAAATAAACCATAAAAAAACCGGCCGGGCATTTGCCCTAGTCGGTTTTTAGTTGCGCCCGATCATTAAAAAAGCTTTTGTAGCCAAGCTGCACAAATAGAATGACGGTGAGGGAAACGCTGCCTACGATCCCCAGCATGATGGCAATTTGATAGGCAATGGCGGTGACCGGAGATACCCCGGATAAAATTTGCCCCGTCATCATACCGGGAAGGAAAACAATGCCCATCCCCACCATGGCATTGATGGTAGGGAGTATGGCGGAGTCAAAGGCGCTGTCCACCACTTCCTTAGCCGCCTCCTTAGGGGTGGCACCAAGCATTAAGGCGGCTTCCACCAGGGTTTTTTGGTCCTTCATACCGTCAAGCAGGCGGTTTACTCCAAGGGATATGCCCGTCATGGAATTGCCAATCAACATTCCGGCGATGGGAATAAAATACTGGGGGTCATACCAGGGAGAAATTTGAATCACCACGAATAAAAAGAATAAAAGGCTGGTAAGGGTACCGAGCACCATGGAAAGGGCCACGATGTTTTTCAGTTCTTTGCTTAGGGGAGACTTTGACCGTTGAATAATATTGTAGATGGCGAAGCTCTCCATAACCAAAAGCACCAGCAGGGTTAAAAAGGGGTTCATACTCTCAAAGAGATAGACCAGTACGTAACCTACCAAAATCAGCTGCAGGGTCATACGAATGCTGGAGATCAGCACCTCTTTTTCCCGGGCGATACCCCTCACCCGAAGGATGATCATCAGGACGGCGATAAAGATGTAGGCGGACAGAACTTGCAGAATGCTTAAATCAATGATTCCATTCATGGACTTCTCCTCCTCTTACCTGTAAGATCCGATCGGCGAAATTTTTTGCCAAGGCTTTGGAATGGGTTACCATGATCAAGGTCTTACTGTGCTCCTTGGCATAGTCCACAAAGGTTTGAATGATCAGGGACTCGGTTTCGTCGTCCAAGGCCGAAGAGGGTTCATCCAAAAGCAAAACCTCCGGTTCCATCAGTAAAATCCGCCCCAGGGCTAAACGCTGCTTTTCTCCCCCGGATAGATTTTGGGCATTTTCATCTAAATCCTTTTGAAGCTTGACTCTCTTTAGGGTTTCTGCCAATTCTTTTTCAGAAGGGGAGGATTTGTCGGAAAATCGAAGGCCGATCTCCAGATTATCCCGCAAGGTGCCTTGAAAAATCACCGGAGTCTGGGGAAGCATAACCACTTTTCGGCGGAGCTCTATGGGGTCGATGTCCATCAGATCCTGGTTTTGAAAGGTAATACTTCCCTGATCGGGAGAGATTAAATGGTTGAGCATTCGAAGCAACGTGGTTTTACCGCTTCCGCTTTCCCCCACAATACAGGTGATCTCTTTTTCATGGATGGTAAGCTTAGAGACCGAGATGATATTCTTATAGGTTATCTGTTCAATTGAAAACATAATTTGAGCCTCCTCTGAAAAATCGTCTTGCCAGTTATTAAAAAATCAGTTACAATAGATATTAATAGAAACGGGACATTAACTCAGTTGGGAGAGTGTTAGCTCGACAAGCTAAAAGTCACAGGTTCAAGTCCTGTATGTCCCACCAATTATGATTACATACCTTCTAACAAAGTACAAATGTTGGAAGGTTTTTTCATGCCCGGATATTTCGGAAACCTTCATCGGTGACCTTCGGTAGAATTCAAAGACAGTTGATTTAACCCATTGCAATAATCATTTTTTGTATCTTTCAAAAATAAATATCACAGGCTTCCGAGGAAGTACTGCACCACTAAACTTACCACCACCACAAGGGTGGAGATGCTTATCCCGTGAAGCAAAGGCTTGATACCGGATTTGGAAAGTTCTTTGAAATTTGTTTTCAGGCCGATGGCTCCCAGGGCCATGACCATGAAAAAACGTCCCAGGGTACTTAAGGAAGTGCTTACCGAAGCGGGAATCCATCCCGTGGAGTTCAATCCCACCATGGCTAAAAACCCTAAGATAAACCAGGGGAAGATTTCCAGGATATGAACGGAAGACTTCAGAGTGCTGTGTTTTCTCGCAATTATAGAAAAAACAAGGACCACGGGAATGATGGCAAGGGTTCGGGTCAGTTTTACGATAACGGCGAAGTCTCCGGCGATCTCAGAGTACGAATATCCCGCGGCCACCACGGAAGAGGTATCATTGATGGCGGTTCCCGTCCATAGACCGAATCCTAAGTCACTTAAACTCATGGCTTCCCCCATTAAGGGAAAGAGTACCACCATAAATACATCAAAAATGAAAGTGGCGGATATGGCGTAGGCAATGAACTGATCCTTTGCTCCGATGACCGGAGCCACGGCGGCAATGGCAGAGCCTCCGCAAATTCCCGTTCCTGAGGAGATCAATCCTGAAAGTTTCCAGTCAAGACCCAGGATTTTTCCCAGGAGGTATCCCCCGAAAAAAGCGGCAAACAGGGTAAAGACCATAACAATCAGAGAAAAACGGCCCACTTCCAGAACCTGATGAAAGCTTAAGGAAATTCCCATAAGGATGATGGCAAAGCGAAGAACTTTTTTTCCGGTAAAGGTAATTCCGGGATACAGCCCTTCCTTGTTGGAAAACCAGGGGTTTAGAATCATACCGATAAACAGTGCGATAACCCCGGCACCAATGACGTGCACCGGAAGCAGCTCCGATATAAATCGGGAAATATATGCGATTCCCAGGGTTAACAGCAGTCCGGGAATTATTTTTTTCAGGATATACATTTTCTCACCTCGACCAATTCGTAATAATAAGACCTGGGGAAAAATAAACCCAGGCTAATCCTTAATAGTTTATCATAATTTAACGGAAAGCAAAAGAAAGGGGAAGAACATCTTCTTAAATATATGAAACTTACTCTTAGTACTTAGTCATAATTTATGGTATAATAACATATACTTTGAGAAAAGTACTAATTTATCAAAAGAAAGGTAGGGAAAACATGGAATTGCCAAACTTAAAAATCGGAGAACTGGTAGCAAAATATCCAATTATACAAGGAGCCATGGGGGTTGGTGTGTCTCTTTCCAAGCTTGCCGGGACGGTGGCGAATGAAGGGGGAATCGGTGTGATTTCCGGAGTTCAGATCGGTTTTGATGAACCGGGATTTGAAGAAAACAATGACGCCGCCAATGTAGAGGGACTTAGAAAACATATTCAAAAGGCCCGGGAAATCAGCCCCGAGGGAATTTTAGGGGTAAACCTGTTAGTAGCCATTCAAAATTATAAAGATATGGTAAAGGCTGCTGTTGAAGAAAAAGTGGACATTATCATATCGGGAGCGGGACTTCCGTCGGAACTGCCAAAACTTGTGGCGGGAAGTGACACGAAGATTGCACCCATCGTTTCCTCGGGAAAAGCCGCAAGACTTATTGCTAAGATGTGGGACCGGAAACATCAGGTGATTCCCGACGCCGTGGTAGTGGAAGGACCGGAAGCCGGGGGACATTTAGGTTTTTCCAAGGAGGATCTGGCAAAGCCCACGTTACCGAATATTTATGACTTAGTGGAAGAGGTTATTGAAGCCCTAAAACCTTTTGAAGAAAAATATAAAAAAAGCATTCCCGTAATTGCCGCCGGAGGTATTTTTGACGGTAAGGATATTGCAAAGGCGTTGAAAAAAGGAGCGGCGGGAGTACAAATCGGAACTCGTTTTGTGGCCACGGAAGAGTGCGACGCCCATCCAAACTTTAAAGACGCCTACATTCATTCCAAGGATGGAGAAATCGAGCTGGTAACCAGTCCCGTGGGAATGCCGGGAAGAGCCGTTGTAAATCAATTGACGGAGAAAATCAAAACCGAGAATATCCCCGTGGAGAAATGCTATAACTGTTTGATTCCCTGCAATCCGAAGACCACCCCGTATTGTATTTCCACCGCATTGATAAAAGCCGTTAAGGGAGATGTGGAGCAAGGGCTGGTATTTGCCGGAAGCAATGCCTACCGAATAACAAAGATGACCACGGTTAGGGAGCTAATGCAGGAGTTAGTTGAGGAAACCAAAGAAGCCATGGGCTTGAACCCGGAGTCCCGGGAGATTCCTTCCCTATAGCGCAGCACAATACAGTAGAATTGTATGAAGAAAAGCATAGACAAAGAGTGGTGAAAACCGACTTTTTGTCTATGCTTTTTTGCTGTATCAAGATGCTTTTATAATGAAAAAAGGGGCATCCGTTGCTGTTTAAATCATGGAAAATAACGGAGGTTTTGTGGTATGATATTGATAAGAATCGAAGGAGGGATTTTATGGAACGTAAATTTCAAGAAGATTTAGAATTTGCAAAGGCCATGGACCGTCGGGACCCCTTAAAGGACTTTCGTGCAAGGTTTCATGTAAAGGAAGATGAAATTTATATGGACGGCAACTCCCTAGGTCTCAGCTCCCGGGATGCTCAGCAGTCCATAGAACGGGTAGCAAGGGATTGGAAGAATGAAGGGATTAAAATGTGGGGGATGGAACAGGGAAGGTATTTTAATTATCCCAAACTGGTGGGGGAAAAAATGCGGGGGATGATCGGGGCAGAGCCGAATGAAATCATTCTTAACGGCAGCATTACCACGAACTTACACCAAGCTCTGGCCACTTTTTACAAGCCGGATAAGAACCGGTATAAAATTTTAGTGGATGAGTTGAATTTTCCCACGGACATCTATGCGGTAAAAAGTCTGATCGAATTGAAAGGGTACGCCCTGGATGACGCCTTAGTAACCGTAAAAAGCAGAGACGGACGAGAGATTCTGGAAGAGGATATCCTAGAGGCCATGAAGGAGGATGTCGCCTTAATTCTGCTGCCTTCGGTGCTGTATCGAAGTGCACAGCTGATCAATATGGAGCAAATCACGGAAGAAGCCCATAATAGAGGGATTATCATCGGCTGGGATCTAGCCCACTCCATCGGCGCCATTCCCCATAATTTCAAAAAAATTGATCCGGACTTTGCCGTATGGTGCACCTACAAATACTTAAACGGGGGACCGGGATCCGTAGCGGGACTTTATATCAATCGAAAGCACTTTGAAAAGGAGGCGGGACTGAAAGGGTGGTTCGGTAACCGGGATGACCGGCAGTTTCTCCTGGAACACCGATTTGAACAGGCCGGGGACGCCGGGGGTTGGCTCCAGGGAAGCCCCCATATGCTCTCCATTGCCCCCCTGGAAGGTTCCCTAACCATTTTTGAAGAAGCGGGGATACAAAAAATTCGGGAAAAATCCCTGATTATAACAGAGTTTTTAATGTTTTTAGCGGAAAAACGACTGTTAAACTTAGGATACGTTATCGGAAATCCCCGGGAAAATCATCGGCGGGGGGGCCATGTATCCTTGGAACACGATGAGGCTTATCGAATCAGTCTTGCCCTGCGGGATCACGGGGTAGTACCGGATTACCGGGAGCCCAATGTAATTCGCCTAGCCCCCGTGGCCCTTTATAATACCTATGAAGAAGTGTATCGATTGGTGGAGACCTTAGAAAAAATCGCAAAAGAGAAGATCTTTGATAAATATTCCTTGGAAAGAGGAACCGTTCTGTAGGCTGTATGAGGAAAGAGGAACCTATAATAACATAAAGGAAGGAGCACCTTATGAAAGTAACCTTACTAGTGGATAATCAAACCTTTGTGGATCAATATTATTACGGTGAACCGGGGATATCCTATTACATTGAGACAGAGGGTAAAAAGGTCCTGTTTGATGTGGGCTACTCCGGAATTTTCCTTGAGAATGCAATGGAAATGGGAATTGATTTAACGGAGGTGGATTATGTGGCATTATCCCATGGCCATGATGACCATACGGGAGGGCTTTTGGAGCTTATAAAACGACAAACGGAAAAACAGAGAAAGGGACATCGAATAAAGCCTCCGATCCTAGTGGCGCATCCCTGGACTTTTTATTATAAAGAGTCGGAAAAGGGGGAGGAAAACGGTTCCATGGTTCAAAAGGATATTTTGGAAAAGCATTTTTCCCTGCATTTATCCCAAGCACCCTACTGGATTACCGACCGGTTAGTGTTTCTTGGAGAAATTGACAGAAGCAACGATTTCGAAAACCTCGAACCCTCTGGACGGATGTTCTATAAGGGCAGTATGGAGCAGGACTATATGAAGGATGACTCCGCCTTAGTGTATAAAGCCAAAGAGGGACTGGTAATTCTAACGGGCTGTGCCCATGCGGGGATCTGCAATACGGTGGAATATGCGAAAAAAGTGACAAAGGAAGAAAAAATCCACCGGGTAATCGGAGGCTTCCATTTGCAAAATGCCGATCGGAAGCTTTTGGACAAAACCTTGAACTACTTAAAAAAACAGGGAATCGGAGAAGTATATGCGGGACATTGTACGGATTTAGAAAGCAAAATTGCCCTGGCCCAAGGGCTGAACATTAAAGAACTGGGTGTAGGACTACAAAAAGACTTCTGTTGAAGTCTTTTTTTTATACTATTTTTTCGATAATAGTTCGTGATTAGGATAAGAAAATGGGTATAGACTGTAAAAGAATGGATTTAGGAGGAATGCTTGTGAATAACAAAGAATATGTATGGTATTTAAGCTATGGGTCAAATTTGAATAAAAATCGATTCAACTGTTATCTGTCCGGGGGGCAGCCCGTGGGTTCTATGGAATCGGAAAAGGGTTGCAGGGATAGGGCGGCGCCGCTAAAGGCACGGGGAAAAACCATTCCCCATGAGATGATTTTCGCCGGCAGTTCCACCCGGTGGAACGACAAAGGGGTAGCGGCCATCGATCCGAAGGAGGATCCCACGGCCCTTACCTACGCCAGAATGTACCTTATTACGAAAGACCAGTTTTTTGACCTGGTAAAGCAGGAAAACTATATTCCCTTAGATCAAATGCTTCACTGGACCTTACCGAAAGCGGGAGAGAGTAAAGTGATGTTCCCAAATAATTGGTATGGAAAACTGCTTCATATGGGAGAGGAAGAAGGCTATCCGATCTACACATTCACGTTTCCCGGGGATTTTCAGCAGCTGAAAATCAATCCTCCTGACCGAAGCTATATAAAAATCATTCAAAGAGGACTGGAAGAAACCCATATATTTTCCCTGTGGGAAGTGGAAAAATACTTAATACAACTTCGGGGCATTAAAGGATTTTATTCAAGGGAAGAATTGCAGGAAATCCTAAAAAATCCATAAAGGCTGATTCAATTAAAAATAAAAATATGCTTAGACTACTGAAATAAAGTAGCCATAACATATTAGACGAGGAGGTATGGAATGATACATTGGTTTTTTCGGTTTCTAATTACCTTTGCGGTTTTTATGGTCATTGACTTAATTTGGCTGGGAGTAATCGCAAAAAATCTCTACAGGAAGTATCTGGGGCACTTAATGAAAAAGAAGGTAAACTGGAACGCTGCCATTATTTTTTATTGTATCTTTATTGGGGGACTGATCTTCTTTGTCATCGACCCGGCGCTGGAAAAGGAAAATGTAAGATACGCAGTACTTGCGGGAGGAGCTTTTGGACTGATCACCTATGCAACCTATGATTTAACGAATCTGGCAACCTTACAGGATTGGCCGATTGCGATTGCCGTGATTGACTTGATTTGGGGAACGGTACTGTCCGGGGCTACCGCAGGGGTTTCCTTTGGCATTATTAATTATTTATTATAAGAAAAAGGTGTTCAGCAGTGCTGTAATTTAACGCAAAAAAATCTAAAAAGAAGGTGATGAAAATGAAACAAAACTATCTAAACGGTAAGGATTTTTATAATATTTTTCGCCATGGGGCTATGGAAGTAATCAATAATAAGGACCATTTGAATAAAATTAATGTATTTCCGGTTGCCGACGGGGACACCGGCAGCAATTTGGCAATGACTCTGAACTCTGTAATCGACTATACTCAAGTGGTGGATTCCTTCTATGAAACCAGTAAATCCATGGCAGAGGCTTCCATCTACGGTGCAAGGGGAAATTCCGGAGTGATTTTTGCCCAGTATATTTCCGGTATTGCCACTGCCAGTGAAGGAAAGGACCGAATTTCTTTAAAAGACTTTATTGAGGTCATACGAAAGGCCTCGGAAGGGATTTACGATTCCCTTGTCAATCCCGTGGAAGGAACCATGCTTACGGTTATGAAGCAGTGGTCCCTGTATTTATCCGAGCATAAGGATAAGTATCAGAATGTAGAGGAGATGTTTTTAAGCTCCATCGACGAAGCCAAAAGTCTTCTGGCCAAGACCCCGGATCAATTGGAAGTCTTAAGAAGACATAATGTGGTGGATTCCGGAGCCAAAGGGTTTGTTTATTATTTGGAAGGGATTATCAAGTTTATCCGCGGAGAGACCATTGAAATTTCCCGGGATTTTCAAGGGGCGGGGGTCTTCAATCAAAGCTACGACCGAAAACATGAAAACACGGAGTTCCGCTACTGCACGGAAACCTTGATTAAGGGAAATGTGGATAAGGACCGATTAAAAGAAGCCCTGGGGGCCTATGGAGATTCCATTATTGTGGCGGGAAGTACGACCTTAAAGCATGTGCACCTTCATACCAATAAGGTAGAGGAGGTATTTAAAGAATTGTCAAAGTACGGTGTGATTGATCGACCGAAGATCGAGGATATGAGGATTCAGGAAAAACTCAAGGATAAAATCTCGAAAATTGCTATTTTGACGGATTCCATCGGAGACTTTCCCAAGTCTTATTTGGATGAGTACGACGTGCATTTGCTTCCCGTAAATATTTTTGTGGGAGAAAATCAGTATTTAGACAAGGTTACAGTAGGTGTGGAGGATTTTTATGAAACGATTAAGCACTCTAAGATTTATCCCAACAGCGGACAGCCCAATGATATGCAGGTAAAACAAAAATTAGACTATCTTAAGGAACACTACGAGAGTATTATTTGCATCATGGTATCCGGAAAGCTTAGCGGAACCTATGAAAGCGTGGAAAAATACGGAAAAAAACTAAAAGAAGAGGGCTATCCTATTGAAGTAATCGACTCGAAGCTGAACTCCGGAGGCCAAGGCCTGCTGGTGACCCGTGTGGCGGAGATGGCGGCATCGGGAGCATCAAAGGAAGAGATACTGGAAGCCATTGAAAACATTATTCCCCGAACGGAGATTTACGTAGCCTTAAATACCTTTGCTAATTCCTTGAAAAGTGGCAGGGTCCCTAAGGTAGTTGGAAAAATCGGTGTATTTTTCAAACTCCGCCCAATCATTTCTCTGGACAAAGAGGGTAAGGGTACGGCTTTTTCCATCGCCGTGTCGAAAAAAATGCTGATGAGTAAAATCAAGAAGATGCTGGAGAAGAAAAATAAGGAAACCCCCATTACGGAATACGTGGTGGTTTATTCTAAGGATCGAAAAGGTGCCGAGGATTTTGCCAAGGATATCCAGAGGATTATCGGAAAAGCACCGAAATACATTACGGAAATCTCTTCGGTCACCGCCCTTCATGTGGGCGAAGGAGCCATAGCCGTAGGCTTTATTCGAGAGGGGGCGTAATTTTGCATTCTATAATTATCGAATCCATTATTGTATTATTTGTGTATTTCTTTCTGTTTTTTGTAGTGGGGACCTTGATTAAAAATAACTCCATTGTGGATATCGGCTGGGGAATCGGCTTTGTAATTTTAGCCTGGTTTACCACCCTGCGCTCGGGGAACGTCGGCGGCGCCAATCTGTTAATTACGATCCTGATCAGTATTTGGGGCGTTCGCCTGTTTTATCATATTATGAAAAGAAACCTTGGAAAAGGAGAGGACTTTCGCTATGCCAAATGGCGGGAAGAATGGGGGAAATGGGTAATCCCCCGGGCTTTTTTCCAGGTGTATATGCTCCAGGGAGTATTTATGTTTATCGTGGCCCTTCCGGTGGTTTTGATCAACACCCGGGATGCTCCGGGAGGGATTTCCCTGTTTGCCCTTATCGGTCTGGGGATTTGGATCATCGGCTTTTTCTTTGAGAGTGTAGGGGATTATCAGCTGAAAAAATTCAAGGAAAACCCAAAGAACAAAGGAAAAATCATGAGCTCGGGACTATGGAAATATACCCGGCATCCCAATTACTTCGGCGAGGCCACCATGTGGTGGGGACTGGGGGTAATTTCCGTATCGGCAGGTGGTTCCATCGCCGTCTTTGTCAGTCCGATTGTAATTACCTATCTGCTTTTATTTGTCTCCGGGGTACCGATGCTGGAAAAAAGTTTTGATAAAAGACCGGGGTATCAAGAATATAAGGAGGTAACTCCAAAGTTTTTCCCCTGGTTTCCAAAGAAAAAGTAGATTTAGGAGAAGGGATGCTAAATATGTCTCAAGCACAAAAAAAGCAAGGAGCGGTTAGAAACTGGGTGATTTTTTACACGGTTTCCCTTTTGGTATTTCTAAACTTTTGGGCCAGTGTCACCACCACGCCCCTGTATATTTTAGAATTAGGGGGACGGGAATTTCATTCGGGGCTTCAAGGAACGCTGTTCTTTTTAGGAGCGGTAATTTTTCGGATATATCTCGGGCCCTTATCGGACCGCAGCGGCAGAAAAATCCCTTTATTAATCGGAGCCTTTGTTTTCGGGAGCACGCCGATTCTTTTATACGCTGCCCAATCGGTGTGGACCGTGATATTTATCAGAATCTATCAATCCATCGGCTTAGCGGCGTATTTTGCCAGCGGGCCCGCCTTTGTAGGAGATGTAGCCCCCTTTCACAAGATGGGAACCTATATGGGGCTATACCGGTTAATGAGTGCATCGGGCCTTTTACTCGGTCCTTTAATTGCCATCAGTCTGATCAATCGCTATGATTATAACACCTGGTTTTTGTGGAGTTTCGGCATCGGGATCCTCGGATTTTTGTTAATGCTTTTGATCCACGGTCCGAAGCCGAAGGCATCGGAAAAACTGAAGTTTTTTTATCAGGCGAAAGAGGTGTTGAAGGATCATGAGTTACGGGAAATCTATTTAGGGATCGCGATTTTTTCCTTTGCTTCCGGGATTATTTTCACATTTGCCCCCGTATATCTGGAGCAAATTGCAACCCTGGAAAATTCCGGGATCTTTTTTACCATATACTCCTTTGCAGGAATTATCGCCAGTATTGCCGTGGGAAGACTTCTGGATCATAAGTCTCCACTGCTGATTATTCTTTTATTAGGTTTAAGTTATGGAATCGGACTGATCCTCTTAACCACCGTGGGCTTTTTATCCGAGATAATGATCCTTGCTGCGATTCTACTCGGCATAGGGTATGCAGGGGCTGTCCTGGGACTTACCACAAGACTGATCAAGACAGTTTCCGAAGAGTCTCGAGCCATTGCAATTTCCATTCAGGAAAACACCATCGATGTTTTTATTGCCTCCGGTGCTTTCGTTTTTTCCGGTATGATTCCCTTACTGGGTTATGAGCTAAGCTTTATATTGATCGGCATACTCATTATCGGGGCAATGATTTTACGGTACCGAAAGGGAACTACCGATGGGAATCGGTTTTAAGCTTTCAGGAAAGAAGAATTATCAAAAGAATAACCAACAAAAAAAGACCCTCGAAAAACCTCTTATCATAAAAGGATTTTGGGAGGATCTTTTTTATTGCAGCTTTTTTTATAACTGTTCCGGAGCATCTACGGGGCATACATTGGCACAGGCACCACAGTCGATACAAGCTTCTTCATCAATTACATAAATTTCGTCCCCTTCAGTGATGCAGTCCACCGGACATTCCGGTACACAAGCCCCACAGTTAATACAGGTATCATTAATTCTATAAGCCATAAAATTCGCCTCCTATGTTTTAATTTTATTTCTATTTTATTATATCAATAGAGAAAGGGACTTCTCAATAAGATGAAACCGAAACCCGCTGGAAAACGTCATTATATAATGAGAATCATTATATATTTCGGACAATATTTGAAATTGACAAAAAATATATGGTGGTATAAAATAATTTTCATATGAAGTATTTCTACATACATAAAGGAGGGGCTAGGTTGGAAATGATCCGAGTAGAAAACCTGAAAAAGACCTTTGCATTAAAAAGCAAAGTTTTAGGAATAAAAACGGGAGAAGTACATGCGGTCAACGGTATAAATTTTGGGATTCAACGAGGGAAAACCCTGGGACTGGTAGGAGAATCCGGCAGCGGGAAATCCACCACGGGCAGGCTGATTCTGCGTTTGTTGGAACCCACCGAAGGAAAGGTTTCTTTGGAAGGCCGTGATATCAGTAAAATAAGCAATCGGGAATTTCGTAAAATGCGAAAAAACATTCAAATGGTTTTTCAAAATCCTTACTCTGTACTGGATTATAAAATGACCATAGAGGATATTTTAATACAACCCCTGCATATTCACAAAATCGTGACCCCCTTGGAGTATAAAAAAGAGGTGGAGCGGCTGTTGGGAATCGTCGGCCTGTCAAAAAAAGATCGGAAAAAGTTTCCTCATGAATTTTCCGGGGGACAAAGACAGCGAATCGGCATTGCCCGGGCCCTGGCCACACAACCGAAGTTCATTGTCTGTGATGAACCGGTATCCGCCTTGGATGTGTCCGTACAGTCTCAAATTATTAATTTGTTAAAAGACCTTCAAAAGGAATATCACTTGACCTATCTGTTTATTGCCCACGGACTAAACGTCATTAAGCATGTCAGCGATGAGGTTGCGGTCATGTATCTCGGAAAGATTGTGGAAATCGGCGAGGTGGAAGAAGTCTTTGAGCGGCCGAAGCACCCCTATACCATGGCCTTGATGTCCGCATCTCCGATACCGAATCCGGAAGCAAAACGCAATCGCATTCATCTTAACGATGAAATTCCCAGCGCCCTGAATATTCCCAAGGGATGTTCCTTTCATCCCCGATGCCCAAAGGCCATGGAGGTCTGTAAAGAGATAGAACCTAAATTAAAAGTGGACAAAACCCATGAAGTTGCCTGCCATCTGTTCCACGGAACGGAGGACAACCATGATTAATCTACTCAAAAAAATAAACTTTCCGCTACTGCTAGGGGGAATATTAGTACTGATCATGCTATTTGCATATTTTTTCCCCCAGGTATTAACTGATAAAAATCCGAATGTAGAAGAGGCTGCAAAGTATATTGAAGTTCGACGGGACGGCGAATGGGTAGAGGAGTTTGCAACAAGGCCCTTTCCCCCGAATAGGGAAAATATTATGGGGAGTGATGAAGCGGGCAGGGATATTTACACTCGTATCATATATGGCACCAGAAACACCCTCCATGTCGCTTTATTAGTGGTCTTTCTCCGGATTTTGGTAGCCATGCCCTTGGGCATTATTGCCGGTATGGGGGTGAAATCCGTATCCCTATTCATCAATATGTTTAACACTTTTTTTACTACCATTCCAAAGCTGTTGATAGCTTTTGTGATTTTGAATATCAACTATTTTCGAAACCTGGAGATAGATCGGGCTATTTTGGCCTTTGCCATTGTTTTAACCGTTATAGGCTGGTCCAAGCTTGCATCGATGATAGAAGATCAAACCGCATTAATTATGGAAGAGGATTTCATCGAAGGGGAAGTCGCCGTAGGAAAAAATCCGTTGCAAATCGGCGTGCAAAACCTTCTGCCCCATTTAATTCCCCATGTGATAAGTTTCCTCTTTATAGAAATCGGCATGGTGCTCTTTTTGTTAGCTCAATTAAGCGTGCTGACGGTGTTTATCGGTCCTCGAAGAATGCCTTTAGCCGAGGCTTTTCAAGGAAATTTTGAAATGGCCTTTGAACCGGAATGGGGAAGTATGCTGGCCAGGGCGCCGGAGGTTATCCGTCTCTATCATGATCGAATGTGGTTAACCCTGTTTCCCGCCCTGGCATTCTTTTTCGGCGTAACGGCGTTTAATCTGACCGGAGAAGGGCTTCGCATCGAGTTTCAAAAACGAAATTCTCAGATCGTAAGCTTCATTCGAAAAGGATTTTTTCTCGCTTCACCGAAGATTTACTGGATGCAGTTAAGAAGTTTTAAAATATACTGGAAACCGGTTTTAGGAAAAACCCTAGCGGTGCTTTTGATCCTGGGGTACTTCTCCTATCCTGCCGAGGCCAGTCAGCACTTTTTTGATATTGAACGGGCAAAAACCCACGTAGAAGAGCTGAGTGATGAAAAATATGAAGGGCGTCTGGTGGGGTTTGAAGGCGGCAACAAAAGCGGCGAATATATCATCGACACCCTGAAGTCCTATGGACTTAAACCCTGGGAAGAAAGCTATACCCAGGAGTTTAATACCTTGGATGAGTCCGGAGGATTTTTTGAAAGGCTTATCGTTGAGGAGGCTTACATTGAAGTCTATCAAGGGGAAGACGCTGAGGTTTATCATATCAATGAAGATTTTATCATCCCCGCCCTGCACAAGGCTGAGATGCACCTTGAAGAAGATACAAATGAAGCAGGCTGGATCGAGTATCACGGAAAAACCATTACCTACCATGAGGATCATACCTCCGTGAAAATCACCGATGAACAGCAGCATATTCCGTTAATCGATATCGAAGACCATGGGGATATTCATAGTCAGTTGTATGTGAGGGGACAAGGTGTTTGGGCACATTCAGCTACCCATAATTTCCCTACGGTAAGTAATCCTCGAGGAATCTCTTATCACTTGGGAATACTAAACACGGACCTTTATGACCGGGAACTGATTGATACCTACAGCCATAATAGAACACTGATTATCCCCTTTGAGGATCTTCGACAATCCTTGGATGGAGCCGATGTGGAGATGGCTTTGTTTGTGAAGCCGCCCAAACTCCCAAGCTATCCCGGAAGAAATATCACGGCCATAATACCGGGAGAAAACTGGGAGCAGGAAGGTCCAAGGGAACTGATTGTTATCGGAGCTCCTTATGACGGAGCCTACACCGGGGGAAGAGAAGCTTTCGCTCCGGCAATTACCGCAACACCTGCGGCCACAAGCCTGGAAATTGCAAGAGTGCTTTCTGCGATGGAAGAACCATTAGAAAAAACCGTGATGTTCATCTTTTGGGATGGAGAATATAGCTTTTATCCCTTTAGAATTCGAGGGAGCTTTCAATACACAGCCTCCCAGCGAACCTTTCAGCAGGCGGATTTCCCCTATACTTATATCGATGTGGGTTACACCGGTAATGAAAGTGTGGACCAATTGGAGATCAATATTATGCATGGGCAAAAAAGAAGTGATACCAGTTATTTAATTAGAACCAGTCTTAGCCAAAGGCTGCAAGAGCTGGAAATTAATTACCGAATGTTTGACGCATCTCAACGATGGGCCAGAGGCTCAGTCTCCCGTGCCCTATATGGAATGAATATGAACTCCCAGTTCAGCATGGGATTTGGAAGCAATTACTATCCTTATATCAACCGTCTGGAAGACAAGGTGGAAAGCATTAATTATGAAAAAATGGAAGGTACAGGGCAAATTATTGTGGACAGTATAACCATGAATTCCCATTTGAAAGAGCCACAAAACTAGAAGGAGGTCCCAATGAATTTTGAAATGACCATTAACCTAATGAAAAAAGCAATCTATCATATTCTGATTCTTGTCATTGTTTTAGCTGTAGTGATTGTGGCAACCGGATTTCCTATGGATTTTGATGTGGAATATCATCATGGTGAATTTCATTGGAATATGCCCTTAGAAGAGATCCAAAGAAGTATTACTCAAAACTTTGCAAGCTTTTTCAGCGGAGAGGTATTTAATATGGAGATTTTAAGCACCACCCCCTTAACCATGCTGAGGGGAGCCTTTTCCTTAAGTTTTGCGGTGCTGTTTTTCGGAACGCTGTTAGCCCTGTTAATCGGCATCCCGAAAGGGATCATCGACAGTCGGAAAAAAAGGACTGCCGGAACATTTAAGCTGCTCCAGACCTATATTCCATTGTCGATTCCTGATGTGTTAACCATTAGCCTGATACAACTGGGTGCGATTTACTTGTACTATAATGAAATAGCTTTTTTAGGTATCGGCCCGATTCATTTTTTAGGAGATGAACACTGGTATCAAAGCATTTTTCCGATCATTTCCATCAGCGTGTTGCCTGCAGCCTATATTTCCAGAGTTACGGCCAATACCATTGAGGGCTTGCAGGAGAAGGCTTATATTATTACCGCAAGGGGAAAAGGATGCTCTTATTTTCAGATTCTACGAAAACATATGATGAAAAACATTACGTTTGAAATCCTGTCGATTTTCCCCACAATCATGGGAATGATGTTTGCCAGCTTAATAATCGTAGAACGATTATTTTATTATCAGGGAATGGGCTATCACTTGATTTATATTTATACCACCAGTCGTCTAAGCATCGAACAGGCTCAAGTGGTGTTTACACTATTCACCTTAACCCTGGCGCTGTTTTACTATTTGATTTTTCTACTGTTAAAAGCCTTGAAGGCGAAAATAATGCCGAAGCTGAAAGAAAACTAGGAGGTTTTTTATGAAATTACTTCAGGTTAAAAACTTAAAAACCTATTTTTACATCGATAAGGAGGAAGTGCCTGCGGTGGACGGCGTGGACTTTGATATTAACCAAGGGGAGGTACTGGCCTTGATCGGTGAATCCGGCAGCGGGAAAAGTGTTACCTCCATGTCGATTATGGGTCTCATAGATGAACCGGGAAAAATCATATCCGGAGAAATTCTATTTAATCGTCAGGATATTTTTGAAGATGATTTATTGCAAAAAAGCGATAAACAAATGCGGTTCTTACGGGGCAAAGAGATCAGTATGATCTATCAGGATCCCTTAAGTTCTCTGCACCCCATGATCAAAGTGGGAGAGCAGGTGGCAGAGGCCTTAATGATTCACGAAAATACCACGAAAGCCGAGGCCAAAGGAAAAGCCATTGAAATGATGAAACGGGTGGGCATCTCCGATGGAGAGAAGCGATACGATGAATTTCCCGGGCAATTCAGCGGAGGTATGCGCCAGCGGATCATGATTGCCATGGCCATTATCTGCAATCCCCGGCTTTTGATAGCCGACGAACCCACCACAGCCCTGGATGTAACCATACAGGCGGAAATTTTAGATTTACTGAGAAGGCTCCAAAGTGAAAACCGGATGTCGATGATGCTCATCACCCACGATTTAGGAGTGGTGGCGGAAATGGCGGACCGGGTATGTGTCATGTACTGCGGTAAAATCATGGAGGAGACTACCAATCAGCGGCTGTTTAAAAATCCGAAAAACCCCTATACCAAGGGACTGATGAAGTGCATTCCTAGGATTGACGATAAACTGGAATACTTAGACACCATTGAAGGTTACGTACCCCATCCCACGGATTTTCCCAAGGGATGCCGGTTTTCCACCCGATGTCCCGAGGTAATGGCGCATTGCAAAGAGGAGCTGCCGGAACTTAGGGAAGTAGAACCCGGTCATAAGGTAAGGTGTTGGCTATATGGGTAAAAACTTTGTTGGAATAATTATGATAGTATCCTTATTGTTACTTGCAGCCTGTAATGGAGATACGGAAGAGGAACAGAGTTTAGAGGATCAAGAAACCATAGAACAAGAGCAGTCCCTAGAGGAGGAACCCCAAGAAGATCCGGATCCGACAGAGGATGATGAGACGATAGAAGAGGGAGAAGAGGGAGAAACTCTAGAGAAAGGACAGGACGAGGAGACCGTTGTCCTTTCTTTAGAGGAAATACAAGAGCGATATCAAGATCAAGAACCGGAAGAGTGGGGAGAATGGGTGACGGGGGTTAAAACGAGAATTGATACCGAAGACCGGGTAATCGCCCTTACCTTTGATGCCTGCGGCGGCGCCTATGATCGAGCCTTAATCGAGTATTTAAAAGAGAAGGAAATCCCCGCAACCCTCTTTATCAGCGGGGAATGGATTGATAATCATCCCGATACCTTAGTAGCCCTTTGGGAAAATCCAATTTTTGATATTGCCAACCACGGAAAAGACCATAAACCCTTATCCGTACAGGGGAATTCCGCTTACGGAATCCCGGGAACCGCCTCCATTGAAGAGGTGTATGAAGAGGTTTATGGAAATCATTTAAAGATCAAAGAGTTAACGGGTCATGCATCGAAGTTTTTCCGATCAGGCACGGCCTATTATGATGAAGTGGCGGTAAAAATAGTCGAAGACTTAGGGGAAATCGCGGTAAACTATAACGTATTAGGCGATGCCGGGGGCACTTTCACGGCGAACCAGATCTACGAAAGCATGGTACAGGCCGAACCGGGAGCAATCATGCTCTTTCATATGAATCATCCCGACAGTGATATCGCAGAAGGAGTCAAACTGGGAGTAGAGGCTTTGCTGGAGGAAGGCTTTGAGTTTGTACTGTTAAAGGTGTATATGGATAAACTGCAATAACAAAGGGTGCCTCGGCACCTTTTTGTAATAGAATATTCCGACTAAGAAGTGATAATTCTAACCAGCAAAGAGACTTCCCGGAAAGACATCATAAAAGATGACAAATAAGTAAAATTAAAAATTCAGTGATGGCGTGAATACAAAAATGAGCCTCGGGAATTGCTCCCAAGGCTCAAATTCTAACGCTTTTCAATTGGTGGAACTGAGGGGATTCGAACCCCTGACCCCTTGACTGCCAGTCAAGTATTCTCCCACTGAACTACAGTCCCTGATTACTTACAACAAAGTATATTATAATGCAAAGCGACGCAAAAGTAAAGACTGTGGGCAAAAGAAATTTTCGGGGTAATATGATATAATAAGCATATTAATTCAGGATGGTTAGGAGGATAAGCATGGATCAACAGCAAAAGATAATGATCGGGATTGATTTAGGAGGTACAAGCATTAAATTCGGTTTGATTTCGTCAAAGGGGGCAATCCTTCGAAAAAACAAACGTAAAACACCGATTTCTAAAGATTTTCATGAGACTGTGGAGGTTATTACCGAGGAAGTGCATAGGATTTTAGAGCAAGAAGGCTTAAGAATAAGTCATTTAGTTGGAATCGGAATCGGAATTCCAGGGGTTGCCAATGAAAAGGGCGAGGTGGTTTTTGCCAACAACCTTTTTTGGAAGAACAAACCCTTACAAAGAATTTTGGAAGAACAATTGGGCACCCGGGTGAAGGTGGGAAATGATGCCTCCTTAGCGGGATTTGGGGAGTTTCATTTCGGAGCCATGAAAAATACCCGAAATGCTTTACTGCTGACCCTTGGAACGGGACTGGGTGCCGGGGTGATCATCAACGGGAATGTCTTTCATGGCAGTCATTATTTAGGCACGGAAATCGGTCATATGGTCATCGGAGAAAACTTTTATAATTGCAACTGCGGCAATAACGGTTGCCTTGAAACCTTTGCTTCCGCAACGGCCTTGGTGAAATACGCCACGCATCTTATGGATGCGGGAGAAACCTCAAGTTTGAAGACTGTTCATGGAAAAAAGGAAAAGTCCCTCACTACCCAGCAAATTTTTGCTGCCGCCAGAAATAATGATAAAATAGCAATAAAAGCCCTTGACCGTTTTACCCATTATCTCGCCATCGGGATTGCCAACCTGATCAATATATTTGATCCTGAGGTTATAGCCCTTGGAGGCGGCCTTAGTGAAAGCGGAGATTTGTTTTTGGAAGACCTGAGGGTTGTTGTGAAAACCCATACCTATGTGAAAGAGCAAAACCCCACTAAAATTGTTATTGCGGATTTAAAAAATGATGCGGGAATTTTAGGCAGCGGCATGTTCGTACTAAAGGATTAATTTTCTTAATACTCCTTACAAAAGTGGGAAAAGTGTGATATTATATTAAAAAAAATGAAGGCAATCGTTTGCATAAACCAGGTTAAAGTACCATAATAAGGGAAAATGTCAATGAAACTTCCGCAAAGGAGGCAATGCTGTGAAGTCTTATAAACTGAATAACGAAGTCGAAGCATTTGAATTTGGAAGCCCCTTGGATACCGGGGCCCTGTTGGAAAAGGGCGTCCCGGAGAAGATCCACTGTAATGAAGAAATTTCTTTGGGAAAGACTACGAAGTTGCAATTTCCATTACTCCCAAGGGACCGAATCTATGGACTGGGAGAGCATCTTGGAAGCATCAACCGCAGAGGCAGAAGGTTTCGATCCTATTGTCGGGATGAGGCCAATCATACCGAGGATAAAAACGAACTATACGGGGCCCATAATTTTTTTGTTCATGTAAAGGAACAGGGGCTGACGGGATACTTTATAGATTTTCCCGGGGAAGTGGTTTATGACGTGGGATTTCAGGATGATCAGAAATTTACTGTTGAGATCCACGGTAAGGATTTTCGTCTTATTAAAATTCCGGGAAACCGTATGGAAGAGGTTGTATCCCGGTTCCTTCAAGTGGCGGGAAAAGCCTATATTCCTCCGAAGTGGGCCTTCGGTTATTTTCAAAGCCGGTGGGGATATAAGGACTTAGAAGAAATTAAAGGGGTATATGAGAGATTTCAACAAGAACAAATCCCCTTAGAGGGAATTTATCTGGATTTGGATTATATGGAGGATTTTAAAAACTTCACGGTTTCCAAAGAGCGGTTCCCGGAATTTGGAAAATTCGTAAGGAAACTGAAAAATAACGGTGTCTACCTAGTACCGATCATTGATGCCGGGATAAAAATTGAACCGGATTATGATATCTATGAAGAGGGTATTAAAGGAAAACACTTTTGTCTCAATGAAGAGGGAGCCCCTTATGTGGCAGCGGTATGGCCGGGGAAGGTTCATTTTCCCGACTTCCTGCAAAGGGAAACCAGACAGTGGTTCGGAGAGAAGTATAAATTTCTTACAGACCTTGGCATTGAAGGGGTTTGGAATGATATGAACGAGCCGGCGATCTTTTATGACGAAAAGAATCTTGAAGAGGCTATAGACTTAGCCTCGGCTTGCCGGGGGAAAAATCTGAATGTTCATAAATTTTTTGAACTGAAGGATACCTTTGCCAACCTCTTAAACGATGAAGATTATCATCAACGATTTTACCATAGGGTCCAAGGAAAAAAGCAGCGCCACAAAGATGTACATAATCTATATGGAGATTATATGACCCGTGCCGCTAATTACGGATTATCGAAACATTTGGACAAACGGTTTTTACTGATCTCCAGGGCTTCAAGCATCGGGATGCATCGATACGGGGGGATCTGGACGGGAGATAATGCCTCCTGGTGGACCCATTTGGAAGAAAATATTCGGATGATGCCCTCCATTAATATGTGCGGATTTTACTACATCGGAGCCGATACCGGGGGCTTCGGCGGTCAGTGTTCCGGGGAACTTCTTACCCGGTGGCTGCAGTTCAGTGCGTTTACCCCCCTGCTTCGAAATCATTCCGCACTGGATACAAGGCCTCAGGAGCCCTACGCTTTTTCCGAAGCGGTATTGGAAAACTCCCGAAGCATTATTAAAGGGCGCTATCGATTGATTCCTTATTTATATTCCACGTATATGAAGGCCGTGGAGAATTATCAATTATTCTTTAAACCCTTGGCCTTTGAATACGGCGGCGGATACGAAGAGATTGAAGACCAGCTGCTGATCGGAGAGGAAATTATGCTGGCTCCGATCCATAAAAAACATCAATCCCAAAGATTGGTGGATCTTCCGGAAAGAATGGCGCTGATTACGGTATCCGAGAAGGCTACGAAAATAACCCTGGCTCCTGCAGGCCCTCAGCGATTATCCTATGATTTGGACCATTTACGGTTTTTTCTACGGGAAAACAAAATGATTCCTCTGGGAAAATCCGCAGCGAATGTGTCGAAGTTATCGGTACAAGAACTGGAGGTACTGGCCTATGTAACCGATAAGGCGGAACATACCTTTTATGATGATGACGGCATCAGTCTGGAAAACAGGGAGAAGAATTTGATGAAAATCATCGTTGAATTCCAACAAGATAGTTACCATATAGAGGTTGAAAAGCCTCATAAAGAACTGGAAGTCATCAGATTTACCATTATAGATAACAGCGGCAGGATTCATAGAAAAAGTCATGAAATTAAACGGAAAAAAAGCAGAAATGAACCCATGGAATGACAAGGAGGACCCTTATATGTTTAAACGTTCAAATGGAATTTTGCTGCACATATCTTCCTTACCGGGAGAGTATGGCATTGGAGATTTCGGGAAAGAAGCCTATAAATTCGTAGAATTTCTAGATAAATCCGGAGTAAAGTATTGGCAAATTCTCCCCCTGGGAATCACCGGTTACGGAGACTCTCCCTACCAAAGCTTTTCTGCCTTTGCGGGCAATCCCTATTTTATTGATTTCGAAGAACTGATCAATGAAGGGTTTTTAACCGGGGAGGAAGTCGCAGGGATTAATCTTAATAAAAACTCTGAAAAGGTGGATTACCTTCATTTGTATGAAGGGAAAATGGAATTGCTGAGAAAAGCCTATGAAAGAGGAAAAGGGGTTCTGAGAAGCCGTCTGGAAGAATACTATCAGGAAAACTTCAGCTGGTTACAGGAGTTTTCATTGTATATGGCGATTAAAAAATCCCACGGAGAAAAATCCTGGCTGGAGTGGGAGAAGGACTACCGAAATTGGCGTTCCCAAACTGTGAGAAGATTTGTGGCAAATCATCAGGAAGAAATTTTCTTTTGGATTTTCACCCAGTATTATTTTGACCGACATTGGCATCGATTGAAAAAGTATGCTAATGATAAAGGCATAGAAATCATAGGAGACTTACCGATTTATGTTTCCGAAGACAGTGCCGACGTATGGAAAAATCCGGGACTTTTTCAACTGGATGAAAATCTAAAACCCATCACCGTTGCCGGATGTCCTCCCGATGCTTTTTCCAGTACCGGTCAGTTGTGGGGAAACCCCATTTACGACTGGGAAGCGATGAAAGATAGCGGATATAAGTGGTGGATCAAGAGGATTGCCCATAGCTTTACACTGTATGATGTACTTAGAATTGATCATTTCAGAGGATTTGAAGCTTACTGGGAAGTGCCCTTCGGGGAAGATACCGCAATCTTCGGGGAATGGACCAAGGGTCCGGGAATGGAGCTTTTCCGGGCGATCAAAGAGGAACTGGGCGAACTGAAAATTATTGCCGAGGATTTAGGCTACCTCACACCTGAAGTAGAAAAGTTAATCAAGGACTCCGGTTTTCCGGGAATGAAAGTATTGCAGTTTGCCTTTGATCCCCGGGAAGAAAGCGATTACTTGCCTCATAACTACACCCAAAACTCCGTGGTATATACGGGGACCCATGATAATCATACCGCCGTGGGGTGGATGGAAAACATTCCTGAAGAACAGCTGGACTTTGCAAAAAAATATTTAAAGCTCGACGACAGGGAAGGATACCCCTGGGGACTGATCCGGGGAGCCTGGAGTTCCGTATCCAATATTGCGGTGGCGCCGATGCAGGACTTTCTGGGCCTGGGGGATGAAGCCCGAATGAATATCCCCTCTACCCTTGGAGGAAACTGGGATTGGCGGATGGAGCACCATCAATTATCCGAAGACTTGGCAAGAAGAATATACGACTTAAATAAGACCTATGGGAGGTTATAATATGGACAGACAAACGCTGGTAGAAAAAATGGAATCCCGTTTATTAACGGAGGCTAAGAAAAGAATGGACAAGGCATCGGAAAAGGAAAAATACCACGCCTTGGCAAAGGTGTTGATGGAGGAAATCACACCCTATTGGATTAACAGCGAGGAACGGTTTACTCATTCGAAAAAAGCTTACTATCTTTCCTCCGAGTATCTGATGGGGAGGGCTCTTACCAACAACCTGATCAATATGCAATTGAAGGATGAAATAGAGGAGATCTTAAAGCAGGAAGACATCGATATTAATGTTTTAGAGGAACAGGAAGAAGATGCAGCTCTTGGAAATGGAGGTCTTGGTAGACTGGCCGCCTGCTTTTTGGACTCCGCCGCAACAAAGGACTACCCCTTAATGGGCTATGGGATACGGTATCAATACGGAATTTTCAAACAGGAGTTTAATAACGGATTTCAAGTGGAAAGGGGAGATGACTGGACTCGGGACGGAGATCCCTGGTCGATCAAAAGACGGGAAAAGGCGGTTATCGTAAAATTCCATGATGAGGAAGTAGTGGCAGTTCCCTTTGACATGCCCATTGTGGGTTACGGGAAAAAAACCATCAACACCCTAAGACTATGGGAAGCCCACGGGAAAAAAGCTTTTGATTTGGAAACCTTCAATCGCCAGGATTATCAGGGAGCCCTGGAAGAGGAGATCAAAGCCAGTGCAATTTCCAAAGTGCTATACCCCGATGATTCCACGGAAGAGGGAAAAATTTTGCGTTTAAAGCAACAGTATTTCTTTGTTTCCGCTTCGCTACAGGACATGATTCATAAGTACAAGGAAACCCATGAGGATTTCCGAGAGTTTCATCTTTTCCATGCCATTCAACTCAATGATACCCACCCTGCCGTGGCCGTACCGGAACTGATGAGAATACTTACCGCAGAGGAAGACCTCAGCTGGGAGGATGCTTGGGAGGTTACCACCAAAACCCTGGCCTATACCAACCATACTTTAATGGCAGAGGCCTTGGAGCAGTGGCCCGTAGACTTTTATAAAAAGTTGTTGCCGGAGATTTATGAGATTATTCATCGAATAAATAATCAGTTGTTGGTAGAACTCAGGGATCGTGGGATTTCCAATGAAAGTGATTTTGAAATTATTCATAACAACAGCATTAAAATGGCGTGGCTATCAATTTACGGAACCCATTCCACCAACGGCGTGGCAGAACTTCATACCAACTTGCTGAAAAACGTGGAGCTGAAACACTGGTACGATTTATACCCTGAACGATTCAACAACAAGACCAACGGCATTACCCAACGGAGATGGTTGTTAAAGAGTAATCCAGAGCTTTCGGAACTGATTACGGAACTTTTAGGGTCCAAGGACTGGGTCGTGGATCTTGAAAAACTCAGGGGACTGAGCAAGTACGGGGAGGATGAAAAGGTATTAGAAAGATTTGAAAGCATAAAACGGCAGAAAAAGCGGGAGTTGGCAGATTTTATTCAAATCCATGAGGACATTTCCATTGACCCTGAGTCGATTTATGATATTCAGATCAAACGTCTTCATGAATATAAGCGGCAGCTGCTTCTGGCTTTTTATATTCTGGATCGCTACTATCGTATTAAAGAAAATCCTTCAGAGGACTTGCATCCAAGAACCTTTATCTTCGGCGCAAAGGCTGCACCGGGATACTTTAGAGCCAAGGGAATCATTAAATTTATCAACGAAATAAAGAACCTGGTAAATGAAGATCTCGATATGAGAGGAAAAATGAAAGTGGTATTTGTGGAAAATTATCGGGTTTCCTATGCGGAAAAGCTGTTTCCTGCAGCTGACCTGTCAGAGCAGATTTCCACCGCAGGGAAAGAAGCTTCAGGCACGGGGAATATGAAATTCATGCTAAACGGGGCACCTACCATCGGGACCTATGACGGAGCGAATGTTGAAATCGTTGAAGAGGCCGGGGCGGAGAACAACTTTATCTTTGGTCTTCGGGTAGAGGATATTGAAAAGATCAAGGACAGCTACGATCCCTCCATGCCTTATGAAAATACTCCGGGTCTAAAGAAAGTGGTGGATACCCTAATTGACGGAACCTTTGACGATGAAAACACCGGAATGTTCCAAGACCTTTATGATGCATTGCTTAACGGCGCCCACTGGCATTATCCGGACCACTACTTTATTTTAGAAGACTTTGCGGCTTATCGCAGAACCCAGCAGGAAGTGGAGACCGCGTATAAAGATCGGAAAAATTGGTTGAAAAAATCCTGGGCAAATGTTTCGGGAGCGGGAAAATTCAGTTCCGACCGGACAATCGAGCAGTATGCCAAGGAAATTTGGGGACTTGAAAAAGGTTGATGCATCAAAGTGAGTAATTGAGCAGGAAAATGTAAAGGACAGGGCCGGGACCCTTTCTCGGTCCTGTTTTTTAAAAACATTGGAATACTTATAAAAATTTTCAAATAATTGTTGTAACTTATCGACGGAGAAGGTATAATAAATTTATACACATAAACATTTTTTTTTACTCAATCATGCAATCGATTGCACCCGCAATCAGGGCGGCAATCCGGAAAACAAATTAAGGGAGGATGTACAATGAAAAAAGGATTAGGCTTATTGTTAATCTTAGTTTTAGGTTTTGCTTTAATGGCTTGCGGAGGAGACGACAACGGAGATAACGGCGAGACGGATCTTGATGAAGCGGAAGGTCTTACCGCGGAGATTTCCGTACAGGTTGAAGAAGACTGGCTGCCGCTTTATGAAGCGGCAAGAGACAGAGTTTTAGAAGACAATCCCGATGCTACCATTAATTTTATTGAAACACCGTCATTTGACCATCTAGATGTACTGGATTCAACGGATCCCACCAATGAAGACGTAGCGGATCTTTACGCGATCCCTGCAGACCGAATCTTCGGCCTGTATCAAAATGACGCCTTAGCAGCACTAAATGCTTTAGAATTAGCAGATCGGGTTGGAGGATTTGATGATTACGAAGCAGGACTTGGCGGAAACTTTATTATTAACGACGAATATATGGCCTTTCCCATGAACATCGAAACACTGATCAACTTTGCAAACACAGCCAATGCCGCAGACTTAGGGATTGACCTTGGTTCTGACATTGAATTTACGGATTTAGATCCTGAAGATATGTTAATCCCAGTATTTGATGCCTGGTTTGGAGTAGCTTTTACCAACAGTGCAGAAGTTGAATTTTTAGGACATGATGAAGATGGAGAATTATACTCCGACTTAACCCAGGATTTTGACGAATTGGATCCGGAAAAACAAGCGGTATTCGAAGCTTTGTTTAACTACTGGCAAGCTCATCATGAAGCGGGCACCGACCTTTGGGACGAAGAAGCGGCATGGGGTTATATGGACGCTGAGTTCACCACAGGCGGGAACACTGCCCTTCGAATTGAAGGACCCTGGTCTACCGGAAACCTTTCAAACCAAGCGGGCGACGGAGAGGACCTGGATATTTTACCACTAAGTCAGGTAACTATTAACGGAAATCCCATGGCTCACTGGCAAGGAGGTTGGGGACTGGTTCTTAATGCAAGAATTGAAATGGATGAAGACCAAATGCTACTTGGTCACTTGATGATTGAAGAAATCATGAACACCGACTATGCAGTAGAGTTCTTTGAAGCCAGCGGAAAAATCATGGAAAATGTAGACGCTTCGGTGTATACCGATTCCGACCAACTTTCCGATACGGATAAAGAAGTTATTGCAGCGGTTATCGAATCCTATAACGAAGCTCCTGCAAGACCACTGTTTACCGAATGGGGTCAAGTTTGGGATACCTGGAAAAACGGAATGCTTTCCTGGTCATCAGTAAACCCTGCTAACGCAGAAGAAGCTTACCAGGAAATCAAAGCTTCCTTTGAAGCCATGATGCTAAACTTCTAAAAGCAGTATTGCAACAAAATTGAATATCCATTAAACTAATGAAGGTGCAGGGAAAAGGGCTAAGCCTTTCTCCCTGCACCTTTTGAAAAGGTGAAAATGATGTCTCGAAATTACCGAATAACTCAAAAAAAACTCTATATCCTGTTAATCACAATCAGTATTTTGATTCTGGTCCTTTCCTTGGAAGCTTTAATGGAAGTCAAGGATCAGGGTAGATTCTTACAATGGTTTGAAGGAATTCAGGCCGAGGAAAGCTTTAGTATTTCTGAAGCAGAAGCTTTTGATACCTACGTTTCAGGTCATATCCTTTTGTATATGCTGAACTTAGTCATTCCTCTAGGGTTTGCCCTTCATACTTTTTTCGCTTATCAAAAGGCAAAGATCAACAGCCTGTTTATTTATCTCTGGTTTATCATGCTGTTGGGAGGTATGGCATTTACCCTCATCAGCTGGAACCTTGATTCATTGTTTTACTACATCAGATTGATGGCTTACCTGGTATTAATCGGCACCACATTGTCTCTAAGTAAGGAAATCACAGTCAGTAAAAATTGGTAAAGGTGGGAGTACCTTGAGAAAGTATAATCGATACTTAGTTGATGAAATAGGAAACACCTATGAACGTAAAAATCAATATCTATTAGAGATTGCGTTACTGCAGGAAGAAATGGAAAAGGTCGGCGGGCAAGAGAGAAAAGCACTGAAAGAAAAAGTGCAGGAACTGCTGAAAAACAAAGGCAAGCACCCTTATCATCAAGCCTACAAAGCCTATGAAGAGGAGAAATCTCTTTTTTGGAAAGGGTTGAAAAAAGAAAGCAAAGCCTATGAAAGTACTTTGGAGAAAGACTTATCAAGAAACGTGAGAATTTTCAAAGTGCAGGATTTTAAAGCCAAGAAAAAAGAAATATTTTTTAAGAACTATATAGAATTAGGCTACGAAGCCACCTATTATTATGAAGAAGCAAAGCTGGAACAGAAGTATTATCCGGAGATTATCTCCACATATACGGAATATCAAAAGCATTTAAAAGAAGCGAAAGAACAACGTCAAAAGCTTAGCGCAGAAGAGGAAGCGCAGGCAAAAGAGCGTTTTAAAGAATACAAACAGGAAAAGAAAGAAGAATTGAAAAACAGCATTGAATCCTTGAAAAAAAAGCGAAAAGAAAAACTGATTTCCGATAAAGCATTAAAAAATGGGAAAAAAGAGTTGAAACATCGATATAAAAAAGCCTTGACCCTAAAAGCGTTGGAGGCTCCTAAAAAAGCAAATCAAGAGCTGATCCAAAACTTGAAGCATGAACTGAAGGAAAAGCCTAAGCAGCTGAAAAAAACCCTGAATGCGGATATCGCCGATAAAAGACGAAAAATCCCCATCGAAGTGGAAAAAACAAAACCGGTCATTGCATACAGCACTATTTTTCTACCGGGTCTGGGACAATTGTTAAACAAACAGTTTGTCAAAGCAGGACTGTTTTTATTAGCTTCTTTTTTCATTTATTTTGCGGCCATACCCTATGCCCTTGGTTACGGAAATTATCAGGGGGACGGAATTTCAGGTCTTATTACCTTGGCAGAGGGGGCCCCTAGAGTTTATACTTCCATGATGTTTTTGATTGAAGGAATCTTAGCGATTTTTCTGGTATTGATCGCCATCGGATTTTTAGGGATTTCTTTGAAGGATATTAAGGGTGTGGAAGAAAAATCCATCCGGGGGATACGACCGAAAAATTGGTTTGAAACCCTGGAAAATATAAAACAGGAAGGCTTTCCCTATGTGGTATCCTTTCCCGCATTGTTTGTGATTATTTTTATTGTGGTAGTACCGGTTATTACCACCTTGATGCTGTCTTTTACCAATATGGATCCCCAGCATCAGTCGAAATTTTCCTGGATCGGTATTGATAACTATCGAACCCTGATCTTAGGTGAAGGACTGGCGGGTTCCGTGTTCTGGCAGATTCTTGGTTGGACGTTGATCTGGACCTTTGTGGCAACCACTTTTGCCATTCTGATCGGTTTTCTCCTGGCCCTGATCACCAATCATGAACGGATCCTGGGGAAAAAAATCTTTCGAACAATTTATCTCCTGCCCTGGGCGGTACCGGCCTTTATCACAATTTTATTCTTTAGCATCATGTTTTCTCCCAACGGAGCCTTAACCGACATTATCAGCAACGTTTTCGGAGAGCGAATTATCGTTAAACACAGTACAAATTTAACAAGACTGACCTTAATCGGCCTGCAAGGCTGGCTGGGAAGTGCCTATATTTTCCTGCTGACCACGGGAGTTCTGCAGGCCATCCCCTCGGATTTATACGAGGCCGCGGAAATCGACGGAGCAACGATCTGGCAAAAGACCCGACGAATCACGATGCCGATTGTACTCTTTCAAACCGCACCCTTGTTAATTACTCAGTATACCTTTAATTTCAATAACTTCTCCATTATTTATCTGTTCCATGGAGGAGGTCCTTTTAACCCCACTAGATACGGAAATCTTGCGGGAGGCACGGATATTTTAGTCTCCTATATTTACAAACTTACCATGGTCAATCAATACCAGGCCATCAGTGCGGCGATTATTTTGTTCGTATCCCTGGGAGTCATGTTCTTTGCTTATCTGGGCTTTAGAAACTCGAAGGCCTTTAAGGAGGAGAGATTATAATGGATAGACCCAACAACGGCCACAGAAAAACCTTTTTGGAAAAAATGGGAGAAAAATTTCCCTTCTTCCAAAGAAAAAACAAAAGCAAACTGTATCTCTCGGACCGGCAACCCTTAACCCTGCAAGGAAAAATCGGGTTGGTGATCGCGCATCTGGTTTTAATCATTTGGTCCGTGATCATTATCTGGCCCTTATATCAAATGGTGGTTTCCGCTTTTAACGGACTGCAGGATGGATATTTAGTGCTTAATCGGAATTTTGAGTTTTCCTTAAAGCATTTCGAATACCTTTTTAACGAGACTTTGTACCTGGCCTGGGTGAGAAATACCATTTTTATTTCTGTTTCCACAGCGCTGCTAACCCTGTTGTTCGTATCTTTTACGGGGTATGCCTATTCCAGGTATCGCTTTAAAGGACGAAAAGCTTCCTTAATGGCGATTTTATTAATACAGACCATTCCGGTTTTTGCAGGAATTACGGCCTTCTTTACGATGCATTCGATCCTATCTTCCGTACTTCCCTATTTTACCCGGCAAATGATGCTGATTCTGATTTACTCCGGTGGAGCAATTGCGGCGAACACTTTTATTTTAAAAGGGTATATCGACTCCATTTCCACGGAGCTGGATGATGCTGCAAAAATTGACGGTTGCAGCAATATGCAGATTTACCGTTTGATCATTATGCCCGTGGCCAAACCCATGCTGATGATCATCGGCCTATGGTCTTTTATCGGACCCTTTATGGACTTTTTAATGCCCCGGGTGCTGCTTACCAGTCCGCGGTCTTATACCTTAGCCGCGGGACTCTTTACCCTGGTTAACGATTTTCGAACCATGAATCAGCCGGCCTTTGCCGCTGGCGGATTATTAACGGCGATTCCTATTGTGCTGCTGTTTGTAAGTCTGCAAGGACAGCTGGTATCCGGTCTTTCCAAAGGATCGGTAAAAGGTTAGAAGTACGGGAGTCACATAATTTAGCGAGGAGGAAATATAATGAAGGTCGTTTTGAAAAATATCGGTAAAAAATACGAGGGTAGAGAAGAATTCACCTTGAAAGATATTAATTTAGAGGTTGAAGATCAGGAATTCTGTGTGATTTTAGGGCCCTCCGGCTGCGGAAAGACCACCATGCTTCGAATGATCGCGGGACTGAACTCCATCACGGAAGGGGATTTGCTGTTTAATGATAAGCGGATGAATAAAGTCGCCCCGAAGGACCGGGATATTGCCATGGTATTTCAGTCCTACGCTCTTTATCCTCATATGACAGTTTATGAGAATATGGCCTTTTCCCTGACTATGCGAAAAGAACGAAAAAGCCTTATTGATGAACGGGTACAGGAAGCGGCAAAGGTTCTTCAAATGGAAGAAAATCTTTACGTCAAGCCTTCGGACATCTCCGGTGGTCAGCGTCAGCGGGTAGCCCTTGGAAGAGCCATGGTTCGAAATCCCAAAGTGTTTTTAATGGATGAGCCCCTATCGAATCTGGATGCAAAACTTAGGGAGCATATGCGGGTAGAGTTGATCCGGCTTCACAAACAGTTAGGGACCACAACCATTTATGTAACCCATGATCAAACCGAAGCCATGACCATGGCCAGTAAGATTGTACTCATGGACGACGGAATTATACAGCAGGTGGGAAAACCGGATGATCTTTATATGCGGCCGAAAAATCTATTTGTGGCGGCTTTTATCGGTTCCCCTTCCATGAATATCATCAAAGGAAAAATTGAGCAGGGCCGGTTTGTTTCCGATAATCGCCTGATGCAGATCACCCCGACGGAAACTCATAAGGAAGGACTTAAAGCCTATGAGGGAAAAGCGGTTTCTGCCGGGATACGACCCGAGCGGTTTGAATCCGGCGGAGAGTACGGAGATACCTTCAACGTGAATGTGGAAGTAGTAGAAATGCTGGGGAAGGAAAAGATTCTTTACGGAAAACTCGATGACGGTCATGAGCTGATTATCTCCACCCCGGGACATTATAAATACGAAGGGGGAGAACGCTATTCCTTCGGATATGAACTGGAGGCCATCCATTATTTTGATCAGGAGACGGGAGAGCGCATTAATTAATTTCCTCGGAATAATAGAGAATCCCTGGATGAATTTTGCTATGCAAGCTAAATGAATAACGAGGGGTGAAGATGTTGAATAAGAAAAAATCCATAACCATTAAAGATGTGGCAAAAAAAGCGGGGGTTTCCTCATCAACGGTTTCCAGGGTGATCTCAAAAAATCCGAAAATAAGCCCTGAAACCACGAAAAAAGTTCTGAAATGTATGGATGAGTTAGGTTATCATCCCAATGCCATAGCCAGATCCCTAGTAAGTCGTAAAGCCGGTACCCTGGGAGTGATTATGCCCTCCACTTCAAAGGATGCCTTGCTCAATCCCTTCTTTCCCGAAGCCCTTAGGGGTATTACCCATTGGGCCTCAAAGGCAGGCTACGATATTTTACTTTCCACTAATGACAGTAAAAATGAGGAACTGGCCGTAATAAAGAAGTATATCAATAGTTCGAAGGTGGACGGGATTGTGCTGATGTCCAGTGAAATTCGGGATATTTGCGTGGAGTACTTATCCTCCGTAGACTTTCCCTTTTCCATTATCGGATCCCCAGCTGAAAATGGAGATCGAATTAATCACGTAGACAACGATAACTACATGGCCACCTATGAGTTGACCCGGTATTTGACGATGAAAGGGAGAAAAAACATTGCCATGATTGCGGGAGATTTGTCACTGATGGTAACGAAAAAACGGATTGAAGGATATAAAAAGGCCTTGGAGGAAAGCAACTTAATCTTTGAGCAGAATCAAGTGTATACCGGAAGTTTTGATGAAAAAACCGGATACGAATACGCTTCCATTATTGCAGATTTAAATCCGATTCCCGATGCGGTAATAGTCACCGACGACTTAGTGGCCTTTGCGGCGGTACGGCTGTTTAAACAGTTAAAGCTGGAAATTCCAAAGGATATTGCGGTGGCAAGCTTTAATAACAGCGTCTTATCCAGATATTCCAATCCCCCCATTACTTCCGTGGATGTAAATGCTTCGGAGTTGGGAGAAGAAGCGATAAAATTATTGGTCCGTGCCATTGAAAAAGGGGAACGGGGCAATAAAATAATTACTCCCCATATCATTTATAAAAGAAAATCCACGGAAATGGATGAACAGTAAAACCTGCGCAGGCAGGTTTTTTTTATTGGTGAAATAAAGTGTCATGGATAATTTCACCGGGCTTGGGTATAATTAAAACAGTAACTATGTTGACAGGAGGGGATTACTTGAAAAACAATCATTCAGTCATTGATCCAAAGGATGTTTTTTATTTTCACGAGGGCACCCATCAACGGGCCTTTCAGTTTATGGGAGCCCATCTTACAGAGGAAGAGGGAAAGCGGGGCGTGCGTTTTACCCTATGGTCGCCCCACGGAAAAGAAATACGGGTGATCGGAAACTTTAATCATTGGCATGGACACCACTCTAAAATGGAACCGGTGAAGGCTTCAAATCTCTGGTCGCTTTTTATTGAGGGGGTACAGGAAGGGGATTTGTATAAATACGAAATTGTTACTCCGGAGGGGAAAACCATTCGAAAAGCCGACCCCTTTGGTTTTTATACGGAACATCGTCCCGGGACCGCCTCCATTGTCCAGGGACTCAGTCACCACCGGTGGCAGGACGAACAATGGGAAAGGGAAAAGCCTCGAAAAACCTTATACAATAAGCCCCTTTCCATTTATGAGGTTCATTTAGGTTCCTGGAAGAAAAATTATGAGGGGAAAGTTCTGACCTACCGGGAACTGGCAGAGGAACTCGTAAACTATGTAGATGCCATGGGCTATACGCATATTGAGCTCTTGCCCATTATGGAGCACCCTTTGGATGAATCCTGGGGATATCAGACCACGGGGTTTTATTCTGTTACCAGCAGATACGGGACCCCTACGGATCTAATGTATTTGATTGATGCCTGTCACCAAAAAGGGATCGGGGTAATCCTGGACTGGGTTCCGGGACATTTTTGCAAGGATGAACAGGGACTGGCCTATTTTGACGGGAAAGCCCTTTTTGAGTACGATGACTTTTCCCGGGCCAATAATAAAGGCTGGGGCACCTTGAATTTTAATTTGGGAAGACTGGAAGTGCAAAGCTACTTAATCTCCAATGCCATGTTTTGGCTGGAGGTCTTTCATGTGGACGGTATTCGGGTGGATGCGGTATCCAATATGATCTACCGGGACTTTGGCAAAGATCCGGGAGAGTGGTCCGTAAATCATCTTGGGGGACGGGAAAACCTGGAGGGCATTAGCTTTTTACAAAAGCTAAATGAAACCGTGTTTCAAAATTTCCCCGGTGCCCTAATGATGGCGGAGGAATCCACGGCTTTTCCCAAAGTAACCCATCCCACTAATCGTGGCGGCCTGGGGTTCAATTTCAAATGGAACATGGGCTGGATGAATGATACGTTAAAATACATGAAAAAAGACCCCGTCTATCGAAAAGCCCATCACCATAAAATGACCTTTACCATGACCTATACTTATACGGAAAATTTTATTTTACCCTTATCCCATGATGAAGTGGTGCATTTAAAGAAGCCCCTGCTTGAGAAAATGCCCGGAGATCATTGGCAAAAGTTCGCAAATCTAAGGGCCTATTTCGGTTTTATGTTTGGGCACCCGGGCAAGAAGCTGAACTTTATGGGCTCGGATATCGCAGAACTTCGGGAGTGGGATCCGAAGCGGTCCCTGGACTGGGGATTATTGCAAAGAAGAGAACACCAAACCTATCATCGGTATAAAAAGAGCCTGCTGCACTTTTATAAAGGGGAGCCCGCTTTATGGGAGCAGGATCATCATCCGGTGGGATTTCAGTGGATTGATGCCGATGATGTGGATCACAGCATCTATAGCTTTATTCGAAGAAGCAAAGAAGAAGAACTCATTGTAATATGCAATTTCACCCCGGTGGTGCGAAGGGGATACACCGTAAAACTTCCGAAACAGGGAGTTTATGAAGAAGTTTTCAACAGCGACAGGGAAGAATTTGGGGGGTCCGGAGTAAAAAACGAAGGGATCTATCCTACCGAAACATTAACCGGAGAGGCCTTCTGGGAAGGAAAAATTCAGATTACCCTGCCTCCTTTAGGCACCATATTTTTAAAAAGGGTGAACCATTCCCATTAACAAAGAAGATAAGGCAAAAAAATATTATGGAGGTGTTTGTATGGAAAGAGAAGTAGTCGCAATGCTATTGGCCGGCGGAAGGGGAACACGACTGGGTCTGTTAACCGATGATATTGCCAAACCGGCGCTACCCTTCGGCGGAAAGTATCGAATTATTGATTTCACCCTAAGCAACTGTGCAAATTCAGGGATTCATACCGTGGGGGTATTAACTCAGTATCGGCCCATGACCTTAACCAGCTACATTGGTATCGGCAGCGCCTGGGACTTGGATAAAACCATGGACGAAGCCGGCGGCGGGGTGACCATTCTTCCCCCCTACATCAACAAGGATGGGGGACAGTGGTATTCCGGAACCGCCAACTCGATTTATCAAAACATCGAATACATCGATCAGCATAATCCGGAACACGTATTAATCCTTTCGGGGGATCATATCTACCGGATGAATTATCAAGGTCTGATTGAGCATCACAAAGAAAATCAGGCGGATGTTACCATATCGGTCCTTCGGGTGCCCTGGGCCGAGGCCAGTCGCTTTGGAATCATGGATACTGATGAAAAAGGGCGAATAGTGGAATTTCAGGAAAAACCGGAAAAACCGAAAAGCAATCAGGCTTCCATGGGCATTTATGTATTTGATTGGCAGGTGCTTCGTCAGCAATTAATTGAAGATGAGGCCAAGGAGGATTCCTCCCATGATTTCGGGAAAGACATTATCCCCCAGCTCCTTGAGAAAAAGAAGAAACTGTACGCTTATAATTTCAGCGGATATTGGAAAGATGTGGGGACGGTTAAGAGTTACTGGGAAGCGAACATGGATCTGTTAGTCAAAGATTTTATTTTTGATCTCTTTGACCGAAAGTGGATTTTTCGTTCGGAGAACTATAAAGTTGCCCCGAAGTACGTGGGAGAAAGTGCGGAGATTAGCAGCGGATTAATCAGTGACGGATGTAAAATCTTAGGAGAAGTAAATACCACCGTGATTTTCCCGAAAGTTTTTGTTGGAAAAGACACGAAGCTCATAGATTCGGTGATTATGCCCAAGGTCTGGATCGGAGAAGGGGTAGTGATCGAAAAAACGATAGTTGGGGAAGGCTGTATTGTAGAGGATGGCGTGAAAATTTTGAGGGATCCGGAGGGGGAAATTAATGTAATCCCCCATCAATCGAAAATCATAAAGAGTACAAAGGATCCTAAGGGGTATGAAATTCGAAGGAGGGATGAGGCATGAAAAACATTATGGGCATTATCGACGACCGAAAAAGACCGAAGGGCCTGGAGGGGCTGATCAATAAAAGATCTCCGGGAGCCATTCCCTTCGGCAGTAAATACCGGATGGTCGATTTAATTCTATCCAGCATGAGTGTGTCGGGGATCAAAAACGTAGGGATTTTCACGGGAAAATACAGCGGTTCGTTGCTGAATCATGTAAAGTCCGGAAAGGAATGGGGCCTGCTCAGACTCAAAGACGGACTTTTTATGCTTCCGTCGGAATACCGGGATCATATTGATTATTTGGACCGGAGCAAAGAGGAATATGTGCTTTACAGCAGCAACAACATTGTCTATTTCACCAGCTATGAACCCATGGAGCAGTTTTTTAAAGAAAAAAAGGCGGATATTGTGATTGCCTATGCCATGGATAAAAAACCGGCGATGACCAGGGGGCTCTACATCGATATAAAAGGAGACCTTGTAACCGGCGTATCGGAAAAACAAACTACACCGGATTCCAGAAGAACCATGGAAGTGTTGCTGATGAAAAAAGAAATTTTCAAAAATCTTTTGGAAGGGGTTGGGGAACTCGGGAAAAATCCCATCGAAGTGTTAGTCAAAGAGCATAAGAAATATAAAATCCATGGGTACTCCTACAAAGGTTATGTGGCTTATGTAGATGATTTATACACTTTCTACAAAGAAAACCTGGCCTTACTGGAAGAAAAACTATGGATGGATTTGTTCCATGGGAACGGTTCCATCAGCACCATACCCAATGATGAAGCCCCGACAAAGTACTTAGAAGCCTCCAATGTGAAAAAAACCTTAATAACGGAAGGTTGTATTATTAAAGGGGAGATTGAAAACAGTATGATTTTTCGAGGGGTTAAGGTAAAGTCCGGAGCGAAAATAAAAAACAGCATTATCATGCAAAAAGCAATCATTGGAAGAAATGCGGTTATTGAAAACGCTATTTTGGACAAGGATGTGGAAATTCGGGCAGGGGTTAGAATCATGGGAACCCCGGAAAAGCCCCTGTTTATATCAAAAAAAAGCATCGTAGAAAAGGAGAGTTAATATGAAAGTTGCTTTTGTAGCACCGGAGGCTTCCCCCTTTGCCAAAACCGGGGGACTGGGGGACGTGATCGGAGCTCTGCCCAAGGCCCTGTTAAAAGAAGGGGTGGAAGTGTCGGTATTTTTGCCGAAGTACGGAGATATTCCCAAGCATTTTCTGGACCGAATGACCGTGCTTGAGAAAACGGAAGTAAACCTTTCCTGGCGGAGCAAGTATGCGGGAATTGAAAGTTTATGCCATGAGGGCATCCGGTACTATTTTATCGACAATGAATTCTATTTTAAACGCTGGGGTCTGTACGGTTATGGAGATGACGGAGAACGGTTTATATATTTTTCCAAAGCCGTACTGGAAGCGATTAAAGTCCTGGACATCTCCTTTGAAATCATTCATGCCCATGATTGGCAGGCTGCAGCGATTCCTTTGTTTTTAGACGCCCTTTATAAAAAAGAGCCTTGTTTTCAAAATACAAAAACCGTATTTACCATTCATAACCTCAAGTATCAAGGGGTCTTCGGACACGAAATACTGGGAGATCTTCTCGGTGTAAGTGGGGAATACTTTTATGGAGGGGCTTTGGAATTTCACGGAAGGGTGAACTTAATGAAAGGGGCCCTTCATTTTTCCCATGCTCTGACCACCGTAAGTCCTAATTATGCCGAGGAAATCAAAACCGGATTTTTCGGTGAAGGGCTGGAAGGGGTATTAGAAGAGCAAAGTGAGAAACTTCGGGGCATTGTCAACGGCATTGATGTGGCTCAGTATAATCCTAAAAAGGATAAGGAGATTTTAAAGAATTATGATGTTAATCATCCGGAAGGTAAAGCGGAAAACAAGGCGTATTTGCAGAAAAAAATGCAACTGTCACCGGATCCTTCCATCCCGGTAATTGGACTGATCAGTCGATTTGTGGAACAAAAAGGACTTGATTTGATCCGGCGCATTATGCATGAAGTGTTGCAGGAGGACGTACAATTTATTGTTCTGGGCTCAGGAGAGAAAAAATACGAAGATTTCTTTAACCGATTGGGCCATGATTTCCCTGAAAAGGTGGGGGTATACATTGGCTTTGAAGAAACCCTGGCGCGGGAAATATATGCAGGGGCCGACTTCTTTTTAATGCCTTCTCTATTTGAGCCCTGCGGGCTGGGACAATTAATCGCCATGCACTACGGTACCCTTCCCATTGTTCGGGAAACCGGTGGGCTTCGGGACACGGTAATACCCTATAATGAATACACCGGGGAAGGTTACGGATTCAGCTTTACCCATTATAATGCCCATGACTTATTGTACACCATAAGAAGAGCTGCGGCGTTTTATAAGAAGCCTGAAGTGATAAAATCTCTTCGGGAAAATGCAATGAAGGTGGATGTTAGTTGGCGGAAATCCGCCAGGGAGTATCGTTCCCTGTATGAGGAGTTAATTAAAAGGCGGTGAGGTAATGGAAATGGTGGATGTGTCCGTGGAGGAAATTAAATCTTCCATAGAATTAAAGCTACAAACCTTATTTGGCAGAACCTTTCAAAATGCTTCGGAATCTCAGATTTATAAAGCTCTTGCCACTACCGTAGGAGAATACATTACAAAGGACTGGGCGTACTCGAAGGAACAAGTCCGAAAGCAAGGGGTAAAGCAGGTTTACTATCTGTCCATGGAATTTTTAATGGGACGGTTTTTAGAGAATAATTTAATGAATCTGGAAATTCGGGACAAGGTAAAAAAGGCCTTTGAAGAACTGGATGCGGACTTTGATGAGATCCAAAAAGTAGAACCCGATGCAGGCCTGGGTAACGGCGGTCTTGGACGGCTGGCGGCCTGTTTTCTGGACTCCATGGCAACCATGGGTCTTCCCGGTCACGGAAACGGCATCCGTTATGAGTATGGCCTGTTTCAACAAAAGATTAAAGATGGTCATCAAATGGAGATGGTTGATCCCTGGCTGGAATACGGAAATGTTTGGGAAGTCTCTAAATCCGAGGAACCTCAACTGGTTCATTTTGGCGGAGAGTTGGAATACTATCATGAAGAGGAACGTTTGAAGGTTCGATATCTCAACTGTCAATGCGTCAAGGCCATTCCTTATGATATTCCCATAATCGGATATCAGTCGAAGCTGGTGAACACTCTGAGACTTTGGGGCGCAAGATCTCTAAAACCATTGGACATGGGCCTGTTTAGAAAAGGTCAGTACGTGGACGCCCTCGCGGAAAAAGAGTTGGCGGAGGTTATTTCCAAAATGCTGTATCCCGAGGATATCCACGAAGAGGGAAAACACTTGAGACTAAAACAGCAATATTTCTTCGTATCCGCCAGTATTCAAAGTATAGTTAAAAAGTATAAGGACACGGGACAAGGACTGATGGAGTTTCCCAAAAAAATTGCCATACACATCAACGATACCCATCCCGCCTTAGCCATCCCCGAGCTCATGCGAATTTTGATGGA
>Ga0207421_10000291_pt1 | contig 62841 bp, 61 predicted proteins | sample SodLakKL_010_SED_4_FD_187542 | JGI IMG/M metagenome (GOLD analysis project Ga0207421, IMG submission 187542) | Alkaline sediment microbial communities from Lake Tanatar, Kulunda Steppe, Russia - 8KL_010_SED (SPAdes) (version 2) | ecosystem: Environmental > Aquatic > Non-marine Saline and...
CACCGTCCGTCGGCGCCGGCCCGGACGGACGCGCATGGCCCGCCGGGGGGTCCGCAGGTCCCGGGGACGCACCTCCGCGGTCGGTGGACCGGCCCTCAGGATGTGGGAAGGCCTCCGGCGCCCGACCGAACAGATCCTCGCGATCGACCGCGGGACCGACGTCGGGATCACGATCGTCAGGCATGACCCATCAGCCTATCGGCGTGGCTCGGCCGAGCGGCCGGCGCTGTCCGCTCGTCGACACCGTCCACGTCGCTCGGTGGCGCTTCCGGAGGCGGTATGGCGAGATCGCTCAGCTGGCGATCTCGCGCTTCTCCTTGATGCGCGCCTTCTTGCCGACACGCTCACGGAGGTAGTACAGCTTGGCGCGACGGACCTTGCCGCGGCGGCTGACCTCGATCGACTCGATCACCGGGGTGTGGAGCGGGAAGGTCCGCTCGACACCGACACCGAAGCTGATCTTGCGCACGGTGAAGGTCTCGCGCAGCCCACCGCCGCGACGGGAGATGACCACGCCCTCGAAGACCTGGATGCGCGAGCGCGTGCCCTCGACGACCCGGACGTTGACCTTGACCGTGTCACCGGGCCAGAACTGCGGGATGTCGTCGCGCAGACGCGACGACTCGACGATGTCGACCTTGTTCATGGGGCAGCCTTCGTGTTCACGCTCTGGATGGTCACGCACCTGGGTCGGTGCATTCGGGGTCCGCGCCGAGTGGCGGGGTCGCGCGCCGACGCGACGGTGCTGGCTCCTGCAGGTGCACCGCCGGGACGGGCGTCAGCAGCCGGCCGGCACCGTCCGATGACGCCGATCGCTCTCGAGCCGATCTCGAGCCGAGGCCGAGTCGAGGTCGAAGGGCGTCACGCAGGCAGACAGGCGCGGCCGAGGTCATCGGCGCTGCAGCTCGGGAGGATACGGGCAGCGCGCCCACGCGGTCAACCGAAGCGCGCTCACAGCTCCATCAGCCGGACGCTCGTGCCCCCGAACGGCTCATGTCGCGTCGGGCGGGAGCAGGTCCGGACGCCGCCGTCGGGTCAGTTCGCGCGCTCGGTCCTCACGCCAGCGGTCGACGGCGCCGTGATCACCCGAGGTGAGCACGCCCGGCACGCCCTGGCCTCGCACCTCGGCGGGTCGGGTGTAGTGCGGGTATTCCAACAAGCCCGAGGAGAAGGACTCGTCCTGTGGTGACGCGTCGTTCCCGACCACGCCCGGAAGCAGCCGTGTGACGGCCTCGATCACGACCGCCGCCGCGGCTTCACCGCCGAACAGCACGTAATCGCCGATCGACACCTCATCGGTCGCCACCAACTCGTGCACCCGCTCGTCGATCCCTTCGTAGCGGCCACAGAGCAGCACCAAGCGATCCTCGGTCGCGAGTTCCGCGGCCAGGGCCTGGGTCAAGGGACGGCCGCGCGGCGTGAGCACGAGGGTCCGCGGGCGGTCCCCACCTGCGAGGTAGGCGGCGCCGGCGGGTGGATCCGGGTCGCCCGTGGTCGCACTCGGCGGCAGGTCGTTCCACACCGACTCACAGGCGGCGACCCACACATCGGCGCGCATGACCATCCCCGCCCCGCCGCCGTAGGGGGCGTCGTCGACGCTCCGGTGCCGATCGGTGGTCCAGTCACGGAGGTCGTGGACACGTAGGTCGAGGGTGCCGTCGTCGGCGGCCCGGCCCAACAGCGAGCTCGTCAGCGGCCCGTCGAACCACCCCGGGAAGATGCTGAGGACGTCGATCCTCATGGGGTGTCCTGCCCGCCAGGTGGGGTTTCGCCCGGGTCAGCCGGATCGCTCGGGTCGCTCGGGTCGCTCGGGTCGCTCGGGTCGCTCGGGTCGGGGGGCCGTACCACGTCCGGTTCACCGTCGATCAGGCCCTCGGGCGGGTCGATCAGCCGCAGCCGATGACCGCCGTCATCCGCCTCCTCGATCTCGACGTGGTCCTCGGCGGCGGGCAGCAACCACGTGCTGCCGTCATCGCGCCGGACCTCCAACAGGTCGTAGCCCGCGGCGGGGGGCAATTCGATCAGCGCGGCGACCTCGCCGAGGTCGCGCTCGTCGAGCACGACCCGCATCCCGACCAGTTCGTGGACGAAGTAGGTGTCGGCATCCTCGAACTCGCGCGGTTCGGCCTCGATCGGCTGGCCGCGCAGGAGCTCGGCCTGGGTCCGGTCGACCACGCCCGCGAACCGCACGAGCAGCCGTCCCTGGTGGGGACGGCTGCTCTCGATCACACGGGGCGAGCCGCCGACGACCACGGTCGCGCCGTCATCGAAGCGATCGGGCAGGTCGGTCTGGACGTTGACGGCGACCTCGCCGCGGATGCCGTGGGCCTTGACGATCCGACCGATGGTGACCAGGGATGTCACGTCAGTCGACGATCTCGACCGTCACGTTCTCGTCGTCGAGCGAACCGGCGGCCTTGACCAGCGTGCGCAGGGCCTTGGCGGTCCGACCACGCTTGCCGATGACCTTGCCGAGGTCCTCGTCGTTGACGTGAAGCTCGAGCACGGTCTCACGGTCGTCCTCGTCGACCTCGATCCGGACGTCGTCCGGGTGGTCGACGAGCTGCTTCGCGACGAACTCGAGGACGTCCTCCGACCTCACGCGTCACCGCCTTCGGCCGCTGCGGCCTTGCGTGCCCGCGCCTTCTTGGAGGTCTTGGTCCGACCCTCCGCGCGCTCGCGTTGCGGGGCGTCACCCGGCTTGAAGGTCTCCCACACGCCGGTGATGCGCAGCAGCTTCTTGACCGCGTCGCTCGGCTGGGCGCCGACCTGCAGCCAGTGCAGAGCGCGTTCCTCGTCCACCTCGATGACCGAGGGGTTCGAGAGTGGGTGGTAGTTGCCGACGATCTCGATGAAACGACCATCGCGCGGCGAACGCGCATCGGTGGCGACGATGCGGTAGTGCGGACGCTTGACGGTGCCCTCGCGACGGAGGCGCAGCTTGACGGCCATGCAGGTTCCTTCAGGGTGATGCCGGGCGCATTCGCGCGCTCCGGGCGGATGATGCGACCCGTACCCGCACGGACCGGCGTGGCGGACACGACGGGCGGTGGGGCGGAAGCCGCGGGATGGAGGCTCGCCCGGCGGGAGGCAGACCTCGAGCCGGGCGCGATGACCGAAGGGTAGCGCACCGCTCACCTCATCGGCAGCGGGAGCCTCGGCCGGCACCGAGTGGACGGGAACCGGGCCGACCCGTGGTCGACGCCTGGCATCGTGTCGGACCGACCGTCACCGACGTACAGCGACCTCGGGACCGAACCTCCTCCCCAGGGCCCGCACAGGCCCGGCAGGAGCGCTTCGATGCACGACGCACTGCGTGAGGATCCGACCGATCCGCGCCGCCTGGCAGAACAACTGCCCGGTCTGGTGCCTTCGAGCAGCTTCCGCGTGCCGGCTCAGCTCCGCTTCCTCCAGGTCATCGACCGAGCGGTCGACATCGCCCTGGACGGCAGCGGCGCGGATGAGGGATGCGTGTGCGACCTGCGACTGGCCGTCGACGAGTTCGCCGCCGTGCTCATCCGGTCGGCGGCGACACCGAGCGAGCTGCACGTGACCGTCACTCACGATGCGACGATCGTCCACGTGCGGATGCGGGTATCGGTCACCTCACCAGCCTCGCCCCCGCGGACGGAGGCGCTGACCCGATTGCTGCTCGCGGCCACACTCGACGTCCACGAGATCCATGCAGAGGGCTCCGAGCTGACGGCGGTGATGCTGCGGCGACTCGACAGCACGCCGAGCAAACGAGGCAGCTGAGCCACCGCTGGGCCGGAACGCCCGTCCGGATCAGCGGCGTTTGCCCTTCTTCGGGGCCGGTTGCAGGCCGCTGAAGCCGCCCAGGCCACCACCGCCACCGCCGCCGGGACCCCCGGGTCCCCCACCGGCACCGAGCTGGTTCTGCATCTGACGCACCGCAGCCGCCTGGGCCTTCGCGCCCTTGGCACCTTTGGGCTTGCCGCCCTGCTGACCCGCCATCTTCGCGGCCGACTTCATCACCTTCTGGATCTGCTCGAACTGCTTGATCAGCCGGTTGACCTCGGTCACCGTGGTGCCCGACCCGGCGGCGATGCGCTTGCGGCGGCGACCGTTCAGCACACCCTTGGGATCCTGGCGCTCCTTGGGGGTCATGGAGCGGATGATCGCCTCCACGCTGGTGAACTGCCGGTCGTCGATGTCGACGTCCTTCAGCTGCTTGCTCATCCCCGGCATCATCCCGAGCAACCCCTGCAGCGGCCCCATCCGTTTGAGCATCTGCAGTTGTTCGAGGAAGTCCTCGAGCGTGAACTGCCCGGAGAGCAGCGTCTCCTCGGCCTTGGCCGACTCCTCCTCGGTGTAGGTCGCCTCGGCCTTCTCGATCAGCGACATCATGTCGCCCATACCGAGGATGCGCGAGGCCATGCGGTCGGGATGGAAGGCCTCGAAGTCCTCCATGCCCTCACCGACGGAGGCGAACATGATCGGCGTACCGGTCACCTCACGGACGCTGAGCGCCGCACCACCACGCGCGTCGCCATCGAGCTTCGACAGGATGACCCCGTCGAACCCGACCTGGTCCTGGAAGGCCTTCGCGACGTTGACGGCCTCCTGGCCGATCATCGCGTCGATCACGAACATCGTGCGCACGACGCCGCCGTGCTCACCGACGACCCGCTTGATGTCGGCCGCCTGTTCGAGCAGTACCTCGTCGACGTGCAGGCGTCCGGCGGTGTCGACGATGACGGTGTCGCAGCCGGTCTCCCGCGCCTTGGAGATCCCGTCCCGTGCGACCGGGACCGGGTCACCCTCGGTCGCCGGTGCGTAGACGTGGGCGCCGACCTTCTGTGCGTTGATCTTCAGCTGCTGGACGGCGGCCGGGCGCTGCAGGTCACAGGCGACCAGCATCGGGTTGCGTCCCTTGGACTTCAGATGCTTGGCGAGCTTGCCGGCAGCGGTCGTCTTCCCGGAGCCCTGCAGACCGGCGAGCACGATCACCGACGGCGGCGGGCCCTTGAGGTCCAGCGGGGCGGAGTCGCCACCGAGCGCACGGGTCAGCTCCGCATCGACGGCCTTGATCACCTGCTGGGAGGGGTTGAGCGCCTTGGAGATCTCCTCCCCGACCAGTTCCTCGCGCAGGCGCTCCACGATGCCCTTGACGACCTTGAAGTTCACGTCCGCCTCGAGCAGCGCGAGCCGGATCTCCTTCAAGGTCGCGTCGACGGTCTTCTCGTCGAGCCGACCACGTCCCTTGACCCGGTCGAGTGCCGCGTCGAGCTTGGTCGAAAGGGTGTCGAACACGTGGTGCTCCGAGGGGATTCGCGAACGGGGAGGCCGAGACGGCGCGGACAGCGGTCCGCCACCGGGCTGGCCACGCGCACATCCCCGCAGGGACGTCGAGGTGGCCGCCGACGAGGGTAGCGCTCACCGAACCTCCGTCCGCTGGACGTGCGAGCGACGGCGGCCGGCGAGACGGGCAGCGACGACGCGGGGGTCAGGGGGCGGCGGGAAGCATCGGGATCAGTTGCGCCTGGAACTCGGCGAGGGCACCGCGGGTGGCCACGTCGCGCGGCTGCTGGGCCACCTCGACGAGCCGGCGGCCGCGGAGACGTTCGCGCAGCTCCTGCAGGTAGGTCTCCTGCTGTTCACGTCGGGCTGCCAGGAACCCGCCGTCCGCCTCCGCGGGGAGCACCCGGTTGACCACGACCGTCCCGACCGTCAGCCCCGCGGCCTCGAAGGCGGGGAGGGCCCGCACGGTCTCCTCGATCGGGAGCCGTTCCGGGATCAGCACGGCGTGGAACACCGCATCCTCGGTCAGGCGCCGACGGAGCTCCCGCAACCGCGTGCGTTGCCGACGGAGCCGATCGAGCACCGGATCCTCGTGGTCCGGTTCACGACCGGCCATGTTGCGCAACATGCGGTCCACGCCGTGGACCTTCTCGCGCTGGCGGACGAGTCCTTCGATCCAACCGGTCACCAGTTCCGGCATGGCCAACAACCGCAACGTGTGCCCGGTCGGGGCGGTGTCGATCACGATGCGGTCGTAGTCGCCCGGGCATGCGGCCAGCAGGTCCGCGAGGCGGTCGAGGAGTGCGGACTCCAGGGTCCCGGCACCGCGTCGCGCCAGGTCCAGGTGCCGGTCGACCGTGTCCCGGACCGCGGGGGCGACCAGCCGGTGCACATCGGCGCGCACCGCCGCGACGTAGCGGTCGGCCTGCTGTTCCGCGTCGATCTCGACGGCGTCGAGCAGTTCCCCGATGCGTATCGGTTCCGACCCGAGCGGGGTGCCGAGCAGATCGCTGGTCGAGTGGGCCGGGTCGGTGGACACCAGCAGGGTGCGTTCACCGGCGGCCGCCGACGCCAGCGCCAGGGCCGTGGCCACGGTGGTCTTGCCGACCCCGCCCTTGCCGCCGACGAACGCGATCGGCCGTGGCGCCCCGGGCAGACTCAACAGCACACACCGGGGTCCGGGAAACGGTCGAGCCCCTGGCTCCGATGCCAGGTGTGGAACCGATCCACATATTCTGCGGTCACCGGGAGCGTGTGATATGCGGCTGGGTCATCGATCCCGAACGCCGACAGGTAGAGCGTGGCGACCAGTGTGTCCTCCTGCTGCTTGGCCTCTCGTTGGAGCGCTGACCGCCACTTGGTGACGAACAGTGCATCGTGCCACGCGAGGGCCTGGCGCCACCACCCCTCTCCAGGAGTACCGACCACGGTCCGGTCTCCCAGGCCGCTAGCCCGGCCCCGCGAGGACCGGTCCTCGGTCATGAGCCCGAGGCCGCGAGCTGCCGCAGCACCATGCCCACCGCGACATCCGCGGACGGGATGACACCGCTCGACACGACCCGACCGTCGACGACGATCGCGCCCTGTCCACATCCCCGGCGTACCTCCCGGAACGACTCGCGCCAGGAAGCGCCGCCACGACGAGCGTCCTTGAGCATCCCGGGGAGCAGGAAGGTCAGGTTCCGCGGATCGACGACCTGCACATCGAGCTGGGGAAGCTCCTTGCGTAGCGCCCGGTAGACCTCGCCCATGGCTTCCATGTCCTCACGACAGTGACCGAAATCGGACGCACCCGCGATCTCGCTGTCGCCACCTTCCAGCCGCCCACAGCAGCCGGAACCGGTCGTCTGCTGGTCCCACTCGCGAACCAGCAGCACACGGTGGGCTCGGGTGGTCTCCGCCGAACCCTCGGTCGCCGGCGTGGTCATCGCTTTGCACTCGCGACCGTCATCGGATGTGCTCCTCGTCGCTCGCGGCGCGTCACGTGCGGGTTGTCGGGCTGTGCCTCTAGAGTGTCGCCTGCAGCGGCGAAAATCAACCGTTGTGCCGCGAGTTGGGATGCCGACCCGAGCGATCGTCGGGACGCGCGGCGCGATCGACCGTGGACCGTCGCCGTTCAGGCCGTCTCGTCCCGGGAGCGAGGAGCCTGATGCCACACGACCACCCGACGCCGGCCGAGGTCGCCGCGCGATCGTGGCGCGGGGCTCCCCTCGCCGCGATCGCCTGGGCGACACCGAGCGGGGATCCGGACGCCGCGCAGGTCTTCCCGCTGGCAGAGAACGGTGTGCCGTTCCTGGCGCTGCCCTACAGCCGGATCGACCTGGCCCGCGCGCTCGAGGCCTCGGCGGAGGTAGTGCTCGCGGTGACGATCTCGACATCAGGCGGCGGTGCTGCACCGGTCACCGTGCGGGGCCGTGCCGAGGTGATCGACGATCCCAAGGGCGAACGGTTCCACGACCACGGCTTGATCGAGGTGGAGTTGGCCAAATACCCGGCGTCGCGACGACGGCTGGACAGCCTGCTCCTGCGTCGCGAGCACTGGTGGTTCCTGCCGCGGCTGCTCGTCCGGATAGGCGGACTCCGTGACGCTCGCCTGGTTCCCGCGGGGCAGGCGCTGCTGGTGATGGGGGGCGCATCGCTGGATGTGACCACCTGCGAGCTCGAGGATCGCGAGCCGCTCGTGCTCCGTTCGGGACCGCTCCCAACGGGCTCCCGGTCGGCCGTGGTGCTCGAACACGGCGGTGACCTCCCCGAGCTGGAACGCCCCTGGGACCGCCGCTGGCGAGGAACCCTGGTCGAGGGCCGGTTCGAGGCCGCCAGCCTGATCGGCAGTGGACCAGCAGACCGCCCGCTCACCCTTCGTCAGCGCATGCGCACGGAGAAGCAGCTGGAGCGGGCGTGCAAAGCCGGGCTCCGGGCGGCGGGACACCTCTGAACCGCTGGGGCTGAGCCCACCGCCCCCGCGTCGCAGGTTCGAGTGGGGTGCCTACGGGCGCTTGCCGCCCTCGTCGACATCCGACCGTTCGACATCCGGCTGGTCACCGACAGCTTCTCCGCGCCGAGCCTTCACGATGGCACCGGCGGCTTCGAAGATCAACCAGCCCGCGAGCACCAGGATGATCGCATCCAGCGGCGCCAACAACCAGTCACCGTCCCGGACGAAGTCGATCAGGTTGAGGATCAACGCCCAGGTGGTCATGATCAACAGGAATACCAACGGCACGATCTGCGCCATGGCGTTGCGGCCCTGCTTGGTCACGTACACCGCGATCACCGACAGCGCCAGACCTGCGGTCAACTGGTTGGTCGTGCCGAACAGCGTCCACAGGCGGCCGAACGCGAAGCCTTGCGCCTGGGCCTCGCCTGGGGCTGGGGCGAGCGCGAGCGCGAGCGGCACGATCACCGCCATCGCGGTGACGGCCGTGAGGTTGCGGGTCGCGCGCTGGAACCCGGCACCGACCCCCGTCGAACCGGCGGGGACCATCTCACCGAGCTCCTGGATGATGTAGCGCTGCAACCGGACCCCGGTGTCCATCGTGGTGGCCGCGAACGAGATCACCACCACCGCCGCGAAGATGGTGCCGAGCTCCACCGGCACCCCGAGGTGACTCGCGAACCCGGCGATCCCCTGGACGAAGTTGCCAACCGCACCACCTGCCGCGGTCCCGAAGTCCGGGTACTGGGTCTCCCAGTCGAGTCCCACCGCGGCGATGCCCGCGGTCGTTGCCAGGATCGCCCCCAGCGCGAGCGAGCCCTCACCCAGCGACCCCATGTAGCCGACGTACCGAGCGTCGGTCTCCTTGTCGAGTTGCTTCGAGGTCGTCCCGGAGGCCACCAGGGAATGGAACCCGGAGATCGCCCCGCAGGCGATCGTCACGAACAGGAACGGGAAGAAGGATGGCGTGCCCTCCGGCAGGGCGGTGTTGAGCGCCGGGGCGACGATCCGGTCGAGACCGATCGCGAGCCCCAGGAAGATCACGCCCAGAGCGATGAACAGCTGGTGGCTGTTGATGTAGTCACGCGGCTGGAGCAGGACCCACACCGGGATCCGGGACGCAACGAACGCGTAGGCGAACAACAGCACGATCCACATCGTGCGCGGACCAATGCCAAGCGCCGCGGCGATGTTGTCGAGCTCGATCGGATAGGCGTTGCCCACCAGGATCAGCGCGTAGAGCACGATGACGCCGATGATGGAGGGCAACAACGCACTGGTCTTGGTGCGGTAGATGTACTGACCGATGCCGATCGCGAGGGGGATCTCGAGGACGATCGGGATGACCGCTCCGGGATTGGCGACGAACAGGTTGCCGATCACCACTGCGAACACCGCGTTCACGAGCGTCAGCAGGAAGAAGATGATGATCAGGAACAGGGTCCGTGACCTCGCGTTGATCACGCTGCTGGTCAGCGAGCCGATGTTCTGTGCCCGGTTGCGAACCGACACCACGATCGCGCCGAAGTCGTGCACCCCGGCGGCGAACACCGTTCCGAGTACGACCCAGAGGAGTGCCGGAACCCAGCCCCAGAACACCGCGATCGCCGGTCCGACGATCGGTGCCGCACCCGCGACCGAGGTGAAGTGGTGTCCGAACAGCACGTGCTTGTTGGTCGGGATGTAGTCGATCCCGTCCTCGAGCATGTGAGCCGGTGTCGGATTCGTGTCGCTCAGCGCGTAGACGTGTTCGGCGAGGTAGGCGGAGTAGTAGCGCCACCCCAGGAAGAAGATCCCGAATACGACGACCAGAATCACGATGGCAGGCATGACGCTCCCTCGGTGGCCTTCACAAACGCGCGGTCGTCTCCCTCGCCCCGCGCGCACCCGCGGCGATAATCTGCCCGCTCGCGCGTGCCCGACAGGGAGTTTCCGCGACATTGGCAGCCAAACGCGCGTCCACCGCGCGCGACACGGCCCGGGAGGTCAGTCCTCGTCGGCGATGCCGGCGAAGAGGCCATCGACGAACAGCTCGGGATCGAACGGCGCGAGGTCGTCGATCTCCTCGCCGAGCCCGACCAGCTTGACCGGCAGGCCGAGCTCGCGCTGGACCGCCACGACGATCCCGCCCTTCGAGGAGCCGTCCAGCTTGGTCAACGCGATCCCGGTCACCTCGACGGCTTCGAGGAACGCCTGGGCCTGGGCGATCCCGTTCTGGCCGGTGGTGGCATCCAGCACCAGCAAGGTCTCCTCGAGCGGACCGGCCTGTTTCTCCAGCACCCGCTTGACCTTCCCGAGCTCGTCCATCAGCTGGCGCTTGTTGTGCAGCCGGCCCGCGGTGTCGACGATCAACAACTCGCTGCCGTGGCTGATCGCCGCGTCGTACGACTCGTAGGCGACGGCGGCCGGGTCCGCCCCTTCGTCCTTGCGCACCAGTTGTGCGCCGGTGCGCTCCGCCCACACCCCGAGCTGCTCGGCCGCCGCCGCACGGAAGGTGTCCGCCGCGGCCAGCGTGACGGTGCGGCCCTCGCGGCTCTCGACGGCTGCGAGCTTGCCGATGGTGGTGGTCTTGCCGGTGCCGTTCACCCCGGTGATCAGCCAGACGGTCGGACCGTCGTCGGTGGCGCGAGCGAGCGAACGATCCGGGGTCTCGAGGGCTTGCCGCAGCTCCTGCTTGAGCAACTCGAGCACGGCCTCACCGGTGGTCGCCCCCTCCTCGCGGCTGCGGCGCTTGAGTTCCTCCACGATCTCGAGCGAAGCGGTGACCCCGACGTCGGCGGTGATCAACGCCTCTTCGAGTCCCTCCCAGGCCTCCTCGGTGACGCCGCGACCGAACAGCTCCGCGACCGAGCTGCCGAGCACGTTGCGGGTGCGTCCGAGCCGCTGCCGGAAACGCTCGGCGAGCGTGAGCTCCTCGGGGACCGGCAGCGGTGGTGCGATCGCCTCCGGGGTGTCCGGGATCTCGATGGTCTCGGGGATCTCGGGCAGCGGCGGCGCCTCCGGAGCCTCACCCGGACGGTCGAGCAGGTCCGTGGAGGTGGAACCCCCGGTGCCCGCCTCGTCGGCGCCGTCGTCCTTGGAACCGCCCCCCCGGCGGCGCGACACGGCCAGGAACCCGCCACCGAAGACCGCGATGATCAACCCCACGGCGGCGATCAGGATCGGGTCGGCGTCGAGCCCGGTGGCCGCGATCAACGACGGGTCGAGCAGGTGCGGACCGATGAGGTGCGCGGCGAGATCGGGCACGGCGGGACGCTCCCTGAACGAGGACGACGAGGTGCGGCCACGCTACCCGCGCCACCGGGCCGAGCGGACCGGGCCCCAGCCGCTCAGGCCGGGCTGGTCGCATCCTCCGGCAGGTCGACGGCTGCCTCGACGGCGACCGCGAGCGGATCGGCGACGGCCTCGGTGGGATCGTCGCTGGCCCGGGTCTCCAGTTCCTGCTGCGCGGCCCTGGGGTCGGCGCGGAGCCGCTCCGCGACGGCCTTGGTGACCGCGTCCGGCCCCATCGTGATGCCGTAGAGCACGTCGGCGATCTCCATCGACCGCTTCTGGTGGGTCACCATGATGATCTGCGCATGGCCGCGGAAGGATCGCACGACCCGCAGCAACCGTTGGAGGTTGACGTCGTCGAGCGCGGCGTCGACCTCGTCGAGCACGTAGAACGGCGACGGGCGCGCACGGAAGATGGCGAACACGAACGCGAGCACCGTCAGCGAGCGTTCGCCACCCGAGAGCAGCGAGAGGCGGGTCACCTTCTTGCCGGGTGGCCGCGCCTCGACCTCGATGCCGGTGATCAGCAGGTCGTCGGGTTCGGTGAGCACCAACCGACCGTGGCCACCGGGGAACACCGTGGAGAAGGTCAGCTCGAACTCGCGGGCGACGTCGTCGAACGCCTCGCGGAAGACCTCGCGGATCCGGTCGTCGACGGCCACGACCACCTCGGCGAGGTCGCTCTTGGAGCGACGGAGATCGTCGAGTTGGTCGGACAGGAACGCGTGGCGCTCCTCCAGGGCCTTGAACTCCTCCAGCGCCAGCGGGTTGACCCGGCCGAGCAGCCCGACCTTGCGGACCAGGTCGTCCTCGGCTTCGGTGAGCGCGTCGGCGTCGTAGCTCAGCGCCTCCGGATGCTCGATGCGGACCTCGTCGGCGGACAGCGACAGATCGGTACGCAGCCGCGACACGAGGTTCTCCAGGCGCGTGGTCACGTCCTGGCGGCGGAGATCGGCGGCGTGGCGCTGATCGCGCAGTGCGGCGAACTCGGCGGCCACCTCGGCGACCTGGGCACGGACCTCGGCGAGGGCGCTCCGCCGAACCTCCAGGCGCGCCTGGAGTTCGTCGCGTTCCTGCACGGATTCGATCACGGTGGCGTCGAGGGCGTCGAGGACCCCGCGCGCGACGACGGCGAGCTCGCCGCACCGCGCGATCCCCGCCCGCCGCGCCTCGCGGCGGCGGGCGGCCTCGGCCAGGGCGAGCTCCACCTCGTCGGCCTCGCGGCGCAGGGAGCTGGCCTGGTGCTCGAGGTGTCGGGCCTGTTCGGTGGTGCGTTCCTGGGTCACGCGCGCCTCGAGCTCGCGCTCACGGGCGACCTCGACCGCCTCGTCGAGTTCGACGGCGAGCTCGTCCGGGCCGTCCTCGATAGCTTCGTCGGTGGCTTCCGGCCCGCGCCCGTTCAACTCCGAGAGGGCCTGGCGATCGCGGACCAGGACCTCGTGCAGCTCGTCGCGTTGTCCGGCCACGACCTGGCGCTGGTTGGCCAGCGCGTTGAGCTCCTTGTTGAGCCGGGCCAGGCGTTCGGCGGCACCGGTGATACGCGCGTCGGATTCGTTGATCCGTTCGGTGGCGGTCGCGAACTCGGCTTCGGCCGCGGCCAGGGCCGCGACGGCATCGTCGCGCGAGGTCGCGACCTCCGTCAGCTCGGTGGCCAGCGCCGCCGCGGTGGCCTCGGCTTCCGCCGCGGCGGTCGCGGTGAGCACCGACGAGCGCTCCGGCGATCCGCCGGCCCGGTAGCCGTGCGGTCCGGCGACGTCCCCGTCGAGGGTGACGAAGGTCAGCTGCGGGTGGCGCCCGTGGAGCAGCACCGCCGTCGACCAGTCGGAGACGAGGTGGGTCCCGGCCAGTACGAGCCGCAGCGCCGCGACCACGTCTCGAGCCGTGTCGGACGCGTCGGCCGGGGCCAGCGCGTCCGCGACGCTGCCGGCGCCGTCACGGCGCAGTTCGGCGGCGAGGGCATCGTCGAAGGGTCCGTTCGCGCGGCTGTCGGGCCGTGCGGCCAGCACCACGGCCGCGCCGGCGGTCTGGTCCCGTAACCACGCCACCGCGCGCTGCGCCTGCTCGGGGGTGCCGACGACGACGGCTTCACCCAGCGGTCCGAGTGCCGCGGCGACGGCGGCGTCGGACTCGCCGTCGACGCGGACATGCTCGGCGATCGGGCCGAGCACCCCGTCGAGGTCGGCATCGAGCAGCGCCGCGGTGCCACCGTCCGCCTCCGCCAGGGCCGCCCGGAGCGCTTCGGCCCGGGCCAACTGGGAGGCGCGCCTGGCCTCCAACGACTGCCGGCGGCTGGTGAGTTCGTCGACGACCTCGCGGCGCTCGGCCACCACGGCCTCAGCCCGCTCGAGGGTGCTGGTGAGATCGACCTCGCGCGTGTCGAGGGTCTGGATCTCCTCCTGCACCGACGTCACGTCGGTCTCGGCCTCCGACACCCGTCCGTCGAGGCTCTCCAGGGTGGCCGCGACGCGTCCGACCTCGGCTTCCGCGGAGGCGACGGAGCCGCGCAGTGCCGAGACCTCGCCCTCCCAACGCAGGACGCGTTCACGGGCTTCGGCGCGGCGCCGTCGTTCGGTCTGCAGCTGCTGTTCGTGCGCCCGGCGGGCCTGCTCGGCCGCTCGCCGGTCGGCGGTCGCCGCCTCCAGGCGTTCGCGGTCCGCGGCCAGCGCCGTCGCCCGCTCCTGCGCTTCGGCCTCGACGCGTTCGGCCTGGGCCCGCAGGTCCGCCGGTGGCCGGCCGGCCAGTGGTTCGTCCACGTGTTCGACCAGGTGCCGGCGTTTGGCCTCCACGAGGTCGGCGGTACCGCGCACCCGTTCCGCCAGGGAGGTCAGCCGGTAGTAGGTGGCCTGCGCCGCCTCGACCCGCGGCCCGAGCGTCGTGAGGTCGGCCTCCAACGCCTGTTCGCGCGCACGGGCCTCGGTGAGCCGGTCCTCGACGGCAGCCTGGACGGCCGCAGCTTCCTGGTCGTCACGGCCCTCCGAGTCGGCCAACCGGGTGAGACGTGCCAGTTCGAACGCGCCGAGACGCACCCGGACGTCACGCAACTCGGCCTGGAGCGCCTGGTAACGGTCCGCGGCCTCGGCCTGTCGCTCGAGCGGCCGGAGTTGGCGGCGGAGCTCGCGGAGCACGGTGCGGAGGCGTTCGATGTGGCCGTCGACCTGCTCGAGCTTGCGCAGCGCCCGTTCGCGGCGGCGACGGTGCTTGAGTATCCCGGCCGCCTCCTCGATGTAGCGGCGGCGCTCCTCGGGTTTCGCGTTGAGGATCTCGTCGAGCTGCCCCTGACTGACGATGGTGTGCAGCTCACGACCGAGACCGGTGTCCGACAGCAGTTCCTGGACGTCCAGGGCGCGCACGTCCTGACCGTTGATCTCGTAGCCGGCCTCGCCGTCGGCGTGGATCGTGCGCGCGACCCGGACCTCGGAGAAATCACCGGCGCTGGCCGCGGTCCCGAGCCCCGCGCCCTTCAACCGGCCGTCGGCGTTGTCGATCACGATCTCGACCCTGGCCTGCTGCGCCCGGGTGCGTGTCGGGGAGCCGGCGAAGATCACATCCGACATCGACCCGCCGCGGACCTTCTTGGCCGAGTGGGTACCGAGCACCCACGACAACGCGTCCACGACGTTGGACTTGCCGGAGCCGTTCGGCCCGACGATGACGGTGATCCCGGGCTCGACATCGAGCACGGTCCGGTCCGCGAACGACTTGAAGCCGCGCATCGACAGGGACCTGAGGAACACACGCACTCCATCGCGCACGCGGGCGCATCGGGGGGGTGGATGGGGCGCGCGGATGCTAGCCGCGAACGGACCGGGTCAGCGTACGTGCGTGACCGACCCGCGGGATCACCCGTGGCTCAGCCGGCCGCCGGTTGGCGGTCGCCGTGCTCGGCCTCGAGCTGTTCGGCCGCGAGCTGTTCGGCTCGGGTCGCTTCCGCCGCGGCGAGCGCAGCTTCGAGTTCCGCGACCCGCTCACGCAGGCTGCGGACCTCGTCGAGCAGACTCAGGCTCGACGGAGCGGAGTGGGTACCGAAGAGCGCCTTGCCCATCGTTGGTTCCTCTCGGGGTGGTTCCGACGCCGTGGCATCGTGTCGTCCACGCGCTGGCGCGACCGGTTCGCACGGCCTCGCATGCACGCGTGCCGCGGAGGTCGCGGCGGCGATCGGGTGCCTCTGATCGGGTGCCTCTGACCGGATGCCACGGGGCAGGCGACCGCCATCAACACCCGTAACCTTAGCTCACCGCCGATGGGACCGTCCAGAGCCCTTGGTCCCCTCGAGAGGTCCTCCGGGATCGACGGCCCCGTCGCCGACCAGGGACCCCTAGCTCACCGCGAAACGGGTGTACCCGGCGGGCGTCACGTCCTCGACGTCGACCTCGGTCACGCTCGCCGATCGGGGGCCGCCGGCGCGGATCCAGTCCTCGACCGATCGCACGCCATCGTGTGGGCCCTCGAGCCAGGCTTCGACGGCGCCGTCAGGGCGGTTGGAGACCCACCCGACCACCCCGTGGTCCGAGGCGACCTCCTGGGTGGAGGCCCGGAAGAACACGCCCTGTACCTGACCGTGCGCCACGACCCGACGCGCGATCGCTCCGCCGGATGACCCCGCGGACGACTCCGCGGATGACCTCGCGGGATCCGTCATGGCCGAACCGTTCGCTCGCGGACGCCGCTGGGGCGCTAGATCATGCACTGCTCGCAATGGTAGGTGTAGATGCCCTTCTTGATCCGCGTCCGTTTGATCAGGCGGCGGCAGCGCGGACAGGGCAACCCGTCGCGACCGAAGACCCGGAGGTGGTCGGCCACCTCGCCGTCCTCGTCGATGACGTTGTCGGCCTCGGACTCGTCGAGACCCGAGTCAGCGGCCTTCATGGCCGCGACGATGATCTCCTGGGTCGCCCGGTACAGCCGGCGGACCTCCTGGGTGGACAGGGTCGAACTCGGGTGGTCGTGCCGCAGCCCGGCCTCCCACAGGAACTCGTCGCTGTAGACCGGACCGATACCGACGATGTAGGTCGGGTCGGTGAGCAACAGCTTGAGCGGCTTGTCGGCCGCGGCGAGGAACCGGCCGAACTCCATCCAGGTCGGGTTGTCGTCGAGCAGATCGAGGGCATCGACGGGGATACCCGCCGCCTCCAGGGCCTCTTCGGTGGGGACCACGCCGGTGTGGATCGTCGGCTCCTCGGCGGCTTCGCTGAGGTGGATCGCACCACCGATGGTGAAGCTCACGGCGAGGTGGGTGTCCTCGGCGAGCTCCTCCGTGGCGGTCTCACGGTGCAGCGAACCCTGGTCGCCGATGTCGATGATCCAGGTCAGGTTCTCGTCGAGGTCGAGGAAGATGGTGCTCCCCCGGCGACGGGCCGCCTCGATCTTGCGTCCTTCGAGGGCCTTGACGAACTCCGGTCGGTTGCGGTGGAAGGGTCGCACGACCGAGGGGGTCTGGACCGTGACGTCCTTGACCCGTTTGCCCACGACCTCCTTCTCGAGGTCCTTGCGCAGTACTTCGACCTCGGGGAGCTCCAGCACAGGTCTTCCTCGCTCTCATGATCTTCGGGGTGTTCGGTTCGGGAAGTTCGGTCGGGGCGTTCGGTCGGGGCGTTGAGGGGAGCCCCCGACCGGACCCGGCGGCGTCCGGTCATCGGTTCGACGCTAGCCGACGGGTCCAAAACGACGGCCGCGGCGGACACGCCTAGGAGACGGTCTCCGCAGCTTCCAACCTGGCCATCAGGAGCCGGTACGCCTCGCGCGCGGCGCGCTGTTCGGCCTGCTTCTTGTTGCGGCCCTCACCGTGGCCGATCGTCTCGTCCGCCACCGACACGCTGGCGGTGAACGCCTTGTGGTGATCGGGGCCGGTATCGGTGACCGCGTACTTGGGCAGCACCTCGAACCGGGCGGCGCTCAACTCCTGCAGGCTCGTCTTGTAGTCGAGGGCCGCCCCGCGCTCCGCGAGGTCGGCCAGCACCTCGCCGAACAGCCGCTGGATCAGGTCGTACGAGGTCGCGAAGCCCTGGTCGACGTACACCGCACCGAGCACCGCCTCCAGCGTGTCCGCCAGGATCGAATCCTTGTCCGCACCACCGCTCGCCGCCTCACCACGGCCGAGCTTGACGAACCGGCCCAGGCCCAGGGCGCGGGCCATGGTCGCCAGGGATTCGGTCTTGACCGCCGCTGAACGCACCTTGGCGAGCCGGCCTTCCTGCTCGTCGGGGTGGGCGTGGAAGATCTCGTCGGTGACCACGAGGCCCAGCACGGCATCGCCCAGGAACTCGAGGCGTTCGTTCGGCTCCACACCGCCGTGCTCGAACGCCCAGGACCGGTGGGTCAGGGCACGGTCGAGCAACCCCGGATCGTCGAGGTGGACGTCGAGGAGGCGTGCGAGCTCGGCGGCCGGGGCCGCCGCACCGTCCCGGGGCTCTGCCGGGTCCGCCGTCATCGGGCGGTCAGTCGACGTCCACGACCACGCGCCCGGCGTAGGTGCCGCAGGTCGCACACACCGTGTGCGGCCGGGTCGGCGCCTTGCAACGCGGGCAGCTGGCGTTGGTCGCCGGACGGGTCTTGAACCACTGCGCCTTGCGGCGACGGGTGCGCGAGCGCGACATCTTGCGCTTCGGAACGGCCATCGTGGGTCCTCCTGGAGGGGCGACAGCGCTCGGGCGCTGACACGGACGGGGGTTGTCGATCGGGAACGATAGGTGGTGCGGCGGCTGCCGGCACCCGGCGAGCACCCGTGGGGCAGGTGCAACGGTTCATTCGGGGGGGAGGTCGAGATCGGCCAGCGCGGCCCAGCGTGGGTCGGGTTCGTCCCCGGGACCGTGGCCGCAGTCGGTCAGGTTGCGGTCGACGCCGCAGGTCGGGCACAGACCCTGACAGTCCTCGCGGCACAGGATCCGGAGCGGCAGGTCGACCACCAGCGCGTCGCGAACCATCACGGTGAGGTCGACCGCGGTCAGATCGTCGACGAGCTCGTAGCCCGGGTCGAGCTCGTCTTCGTCCTCGATCCGCTTGGGATCCATGAACAGCTCGGTCACGGCCGCCTCGACGTCGACCTGCTGGGGCTCCAGGCAGCGCGCACAGGGCTGCTCGACGGTGAATCCGAGCATGCCGCGTACCAGGATCCCCTCGACCACCGCATCGAGGTGCAGGTCGAGCACGACCGGATCCAGCACCAGGCCGACGGCTGGACCCCAGGGGTCGTCGCCGAATTCGTCGGCCGGCACGTCACGGGCCAGTGCCCGGGTCTCGCCCGGGTGCCCGACGAGGCCGGTGATGGGGACGCGCACGACAGGAGCCTTCCGGAACGACGGTGGTTCAACTACGACCGGGCGACGGTCGAGGGTACGGCGGGTGGGACAGGTGCCGCGAACGGGCACGGCGGTGGGGGCGGCGGCTCATCGAGACGGCTGTTCGACGCGGGCGATCGGCGGGTGCCTCGCCGGTGCCGTGAGCCAGCGCCGAGCCTTGCGTGTGCGCGTCGAGGCGCCGAAGTGAGCGCCCTGTGAGCCGGGCGAACGACGAAGGTACCACAGCCCCCGGGAGGCTCGTCAGCCCCGTCGGGGAGCTGATCGGCCACGCTCAGCGGCGTTCGGACTCGTCGATGACGTCGCCGGCGAGTTCGTCGTCACCGAGCTGGTCGGTGTCGAGACCGCCGCGCAACTTGGCGCGCCCGCGTTCGACGGCACCGAGGGTCTTGTTGAGCACGACCTCGAAGTTCGCCAGCTTGGCGTCCACGTAGTCCTCGGCCTCGAGCCGGATCCGGCGGGCGTGCTCCCGTGCGTCGCTCAGGACCTGGTCGGCCTGATCCTCGGCCTCGCGCACGACCTCCTGCATCGAGACCAGCCGGTCACGCTCCTTGCGCGCATCCGCGACCAGGCGCTCCGCATCGTTGCGTGCGTGCTCCAGGATGTCGTCGCGCTCCTTGATGACCCACCTCGCCTGGGTGAGCTCGTCCGGGAGCGCGTCACGCAGATCGCCGACCACACCATCGATCTCGGCGCGGTTGAGCATGATCGAGGCCGACAGGGGGACCGTCTTGGCCTCGGTCACCAGACGTTCGAGCTGGTGCAGCTTGGCCTCGACGTCCGGCGGAACGCCGCGTTGATCGGACATGTTGGCTCGACCCCGGATCGTGGGTGGATGATCTGCCGGAGCCTACCGTCGCCACCGCCGGCACCCGATGCATCCTCGGCTCCCGTCGCTCCCGTCGCTCCCGGCTACCGAGGTCCGTTCCGCGCGGACTCAGGCGAACCGGGCGCGCAGGGCCGCCTCGACGGCGGGTGGCACGGTGCCCTCGATACGCCCGCCGGCACGGGCGACCTCCTTGACCAGTGAACTGGACAGATGGCCGTGCGCGGGGCTGGTGGAGACGAACAGCGTCTCGAGATCGCCGATGTGCTGGTTCATCTGCGCCATCTGCTGTTCGTACTCGAAGTCGCCGCCCCCCCGCAGTCCCTTGCACACGATGCCGATCCCACGGTCGGCGCAGAAGTCGACCAGCAGGCCCTGGAAACGGTCCACCTCGATGTTGTCGAGGTGTGCGGTCTCCGTCGCGATCAGCTCCATACGTTCCTCGACCGTGAACAGTCCCTCCTTGCGCGGGTTGCCCAGGACCGCGATCACGACCCGGTCGAAGCGGCGTGACGCCCGCTCGAAGACGTCGAGATGACCGAGGGTGATGGGGTCGAAACTCCCCGGGCAGATGACCGCGACGCTCACGTGCTGCTCCTGACGACGGGCGGAAGGGCTGGGCAACCTACCCTGGGGCCGCCCCGGCACGGGGCCGGCCCGGGGCCGGCTGATGCGCCCGGTCGCTCCGGCGGGTCAGTCCGGCGGGTCACTCCGGCGGCTCACTCCGGCGGGTCACTCCGGCGGGTCACTCCGGCGGGTCACTCCGGCGGGTCGATCGGCAGCGAGGCCCGATGCAGCGCGGTGTCGCCGTAGCGCCGCGGGTCCCCGCGTTCGAGTTCCGTCGGCCACGGCGGTGCGCCGTCCCGCACGGACCGTTCGATGACCACGGTCGCGCCCGGCGCGAGGTGGCGCACCAGCGCGGCGAGCACCGTCTCGACCTCGGCCTTGGGGGTGCGGTACGGCGGGTCGAGCAGCACCAGGTCGAACGGTGCGCCCGGTAGTTCCTGGGCGAGCGCCCGGGCGACCGGTTGGGCGACGACCTCGGTGCCCGGGAGCCCGACCGCCGCGATGTTGGTGGCGATCGCCTGCAGCGCCGCGCGGTCCCGCTCGACGAAGGTCGCACCGGCGGCACCCCGGGACAGGGCCTCCAGCCCCAGGGCTCCGCTGCCGGCGAACAGGTCCAGGACCCGGGCATCGACCAGCAGCGGCTGCAGCGAGGCGAACAGCGCCTCCTTGGCCCGGTCCGCCGTCGGCCGGGTGTCCTCGCCCTTCGGCGCGACCAGGCGCCGCCCCCGGGCCGCGCCCGCCACGATGCGCATCAGGCGGCGTCCACGCCGGGGACGGCCGGACCGGTCACCTCGGCGTCCGCCGCACCGATGCGGTCCAACACGAAGGCGAGCACCCTGGCCTCGTCCCGCCAGGCCTCGTAGCGTCCCGAACGACCGGCATGACCCGCGCCCAGCTCGGTGCGCAGCAGGATCGGGCCCCCGCCGGTCGCCGTGGCACGCAGCTTCGCGACCCACTTGGCCGGCTCCCAGTACTGCACGCGCGGGTCGTTCAGGCCCGCACTGACGTACAACGACGGGTAGTCGGCCGCGTGGACGTTGTCGTAGGGCGAGTAGGACCGCATCACCTCGAGGTAGGTGACGTCGTCGGGGTTGCCCCACTCGTCGTACTCGATGACCGTCAGGGGGATCGACGGATCCGACATGGTGGTGACCACATCGACGAACGGGACCTCGGCGACCGCCACCGCGCACACGTCGGGGCGCAGGTTCAGGGCGGCACCGATCAGCAGCCCGCCGGCGGACCCACCCCGGATCGCGAGGCGGTCCCGATCGGTGATGCCGGCGTCGACGAGATGATCGGCGCACGCCACGAAGTCCGAGAAGGTGTTGGGCTTGTTGAGGAACTTGCCGTCCTCGTACCACCGCCGGCCCATCTCGCCGCCGCCGCGCACATGGGCGATCGCGAACACGATGCCGCGTTCGAGCAGGCTGAGGCGCGCGGCGGAGAACCCGGGGTCGATCGACATCTCGTAGCTGCCGTAGCCGTACAGCAGGCACGGTGCGGTGCCGTCGAGCGGCACGTCGGCGCGTCGTACCAGACTGATCGGCACGCGGGTGCCGTCCGGTGCGGTGGCCCACTCCCGCCAGGAGACGAAGCGGTCACGGTCGTAGCCGCCCCGCACCGGCTGCTGCTTGCACAGGAACCGCTCGCCGTTCTCCAGGTCCAGATCGATGACCTGTGTGGGGGTCGTGAGCGAGGTGTAGACGTAGCGCAGGGTGCGGGTCTCGAACCCGGGGTTGGCGGCCATCCCGGCGGCGTAGACCTGTTCGTCCATCGGCAACAGCTCGCCCTCGCCCGTGGCGGGGTCGCAGATGCGCAGTTGGGTGCGGGCCTCGGTGCGCTCCGAGAGGATCATCTGGTCGGCGAACACGTCGGCACCCTCCAGTCGGATCCCCGGCCGGTGCCCGACGAGTTCGAGCCAGTGCTTGCGTTCCGTGGCGTTGACCGACGCGACGCACAGCTTGAAGTCCTCCGCGTCGTCGGCGTTGGTCACGATGTAGAGCAGGTCACCCCGATGGTCGAGGTCGTACTCGATGCCGTACTCGCGTCCCGCGACGAGCTGCGGCGTCGCCGAGGGTTCGTCGGCCGGGATGAGGTGCCACTCGCTGGTGACCTTGCTGCCGATCGCGATCGTGACGTAGGCCTCCGATCGGGTCTGGCCGACGCCGATCCAGAAGCGTTCGTCGTTCTCCTGCATGACGAGCTCGTCAGCGCCGTGCGGCGTGCCGAGCCGGTGCCGCCAGACCTGGTGCGGTCGCCAGCTGTCGTCGGTGACGGTGTAGAGGAAGGTCGCGGAGTCGGCGAACCAGGCCAGGCCGTAGCCGGCCTTCGGGATCTCGTCCTCGAGCAGCTCGCCGGTCACCAGGTCGCGGACCCGGATGGTGAACACCTCGCTGCCGGTGAGGTCGACCGCTTCCGCCGCCAGGCGATGATCGGGGCTGATGGAGAAGCCGCCCAGACGGAAGAAGTCGTGATCGGCCGCCTCCTCGTTCTCGTCGAGCAGGATCACCTCGTCGGCCGGCGGGGAGGTGGGGTCGACGGGCCGGCGCACGGCGTCCGGGAGGTTACGAGCGTCGGTGATGCCATCCGGTGCGGGACGGCGTGCGTGGATCGGGTACGACGCCCCCTCGAGCGTGCGGCGGTAGTACAGCCAGCCGCCGTCGAGCACCGGGGCGGAGCTGTCGGTCTCCTCGACCCGGCCCTTGATCTCGGCGAACAGCCGATCCTGCAGGTCCTGCAACGGATCGAGCAGCGCCGCCGTGTGCTCGTTCTCGGCCTCGAGGTAGGCCAGGGTGGCGGGATCGTCGCGGTCCCGCAGCCAGAACCAGGGGTCCTGCACCGTCGAGCCGTCGGCCCGGGTGAGGGTGTGCGGTCGCTGTTCGGCGGCCGGGGGCGTGGGCGTCGCGGGCGTGGGTGTGGGCGTCGGCGTGGGCGTGGGCGTCGAGGTCAAGGGGGCACGCTCCGGGGGTCGACCGGCGGGACGAGGATCGTCCCGCGGTTGGTTCGAGAGGGTAGGCCGGATCACCGCACGTGGCCCGATGGGGTTCGTGTGGACGGGTCGCCCCCGTACCGGACCACCGGTCAGCCCCGCGGGTCCGTCGCCATCGCCACGAACGCGTCCATCGCGGAGGCGTCGGCCATCGCCCCCGGGTTGGCGACCCGTTCGAACGGCTCGCCCTCCAGCAGGCGTTTGACGGGAACCTCCATCTTCTTGCCCGAGATGGTGCGGGGTACCGCCGGGACCTCGATCAGCTCGTCCGGGACATGCCGGGGCGACAGCTCGGTACGGACCGCGCTCGCGACCCGGCGCCGGAGCGCGTCGTCGAGCGCGATCCCGGGTGCGAGCTGCACGAACAGCAGCAGACGTCCGGCGTCACGATCCGGGTCGTCGAGGTGCACGACCAGGCTGTCCCTGATCTCGTCGAGCGCTTCGACCGCCGAGTAGAACTCGCTGGTGCCCATGCGCACGCCACCGCGGTTCAGGGTGGCGTCGGAGCGGCCGGTGATGATGCAGGTGCCCCGGTCGGTGATCTCGATCCAGTCCCCGTGACGCCAGACCCCCGGGAAGTCCTCGAAATAGGCCTCCCGGTAGCGCGAACCGTCGGGGTCGTTCCAGAACCCGACCGGCATCGACGGCATCGGCGCGGTGATCACGAGCTCACCGCGCTCCCCCACGACGGAACGGCCCTCCGGATCGAACGCCTCCACCTTCGCGCCGAGGCAGCGGCCGGGGATCTCGCCGGCGCGGACCGGCAGGAGCGGCGCGCCGGCGACGAACGCGGTGCACACGTCCGTGCCGCCGGAGGCCGACGACAACAGCAGATCCCGGCCGACGTGCTCGTAGACCCAGACGAACCCCTCCGGTGGCAGCGGTGCGCCGGTCGAGCCCACCGACCGCAACCGCGTGAGGTCGAGATCGATGCCCGGGGACAGCCCGGCCTTCCGCGAATTGATCAGGAACGGCGCGCCGACGCCGAACACGGTCACCTCGGCGTCCGCCGCCAGCCGCCACAGCGTCATGAGGTCCGGGTGCCCGGGGTCGCCGTCGAACAGCACCAGCGTGCTGCCCACCAACAGCCCGGAGACGAGATAGTTCCACATCATCCAGCCCGTGGTCGTGAACCAGCAGAACCGGTCGTCAGGGCCCAGGTCGTGGTGGAACGCGAGGACCTTGAGGTGCTCGAGGGTGATGCCTCCATGCCCGTGGACGATCGCCTTCGGGGTGCCGGTGGTGCCCGAGCTGTAGAGCACGTACAGCGGGTGGTCGAAGGGGACCGACGCGAAGCTCAACTCGGCCGGCTCGGCCACGAGATCGTCCCAGGGCACGACGTCCGGGAACGACTCCGGATCGACGGTGTCCTCGAGATAGGGCAGCACGACGGTCGCACGCAGGCTCGGCAGGGCCGCTCGGATCTCGGCGACCTCGGCGCGGCGGTCGACGGCCTTGGCGCCGTAGCGATAGCCGTCGACCGCCAGCAGCACGGTCGGCTCGATCTGGAGGACCCGATCGACCACGGCCCGGGGCCCGAACTCCGGCGCGCACGACGAGAAGACGGCGCCGATCGAGGCGCAGGCGAGGAGGACGACGATCGTCTCCGGCACGTTGGGTAGATAGGCCACGACCCGATCCCCGCGCACGACCCCCAGGCGACGCAACCCCGCGGCCGCGCGCGCGACGTCGTCGGCCAGTTCGTCGAAGCTGACCTCGACGGCCTCCCGCGATTGCGATCGCGCCACGATCGCCGGGGCCGGACCCCGACGGCGTAGCGCATGCTCCGCGTAGTTGATCGTCGCACCCGGGAACCAGACGGCGCCCGGCATCGAGGCATCCCCCAGCACCCGTTCGGGCGGGGAACCGAACAGGATGCCCAATTCGTGCACCACCTCGGTCCAGAACCCGGGCAGGTCGTCGACCGACCAGCGCCACGCCGCCTCGTAGGTGGCGGTGTCGACACCGCGTTCCCGCGCCACGCGGTCGAGGAAACGCCCCATGCGGCTGGTGGCGCGGACGTCCGCCGGTGGCTCCCACAACAACTGGCCCTGGATCGCTTGGCTCATGAGGCACGCCTTCCATGACGTTGACGGCCCGTGACGCGGACCAGCCGCCGAGCGAGCCCGGGGGCGAACCGCTCGCCGACGCGCAATCCCTGCAACACGCGCGGATGCAGCACCTCGTCGCGGGGTTCATGGATCGCGCGGACCACGACCTCGGCCGCCTCCAGCGGCGTGATGGCCGGGATCCATCTCCCCAGGGTCGGGGCGTGGGCGTAGCTGTCCGGGTTGGTCGTGAAGTACTCGCTGGTGACCGTGCTGAACATCACGTGACACGACCGCACGCCCGTCCCGTGCAGATCCTGCACCAACGCCTCGTGGTAGCCGCGCAGCGCCCAACGCGAGACGGTGTAGCCGGTCGCTGCCGGCCAGGGGACGATCGACGCCGGCGAGCCGACGTGCACGATGACGCCGGCGCGTTGCGCGAGCAACTCGGGCAGGAACGCCGAGGTCACGTGATACGCGCTGCGGTAGGGAGCGTCCAGCAGGCGTTCCATCTCGGCCGGCGGCGTGTCCTCGGGCCATCGCCAGATCCCGGCACCGGCACTGTTGACGATCGCGCCGGGCGCGCCGAGGCGTGCGCGGACCCGTGCCGCCATCGCGGCCACCGCGTCCGGATCGGCTCCGTCGAGCGGCTCCACCACGCACCGACCGGCACCGAAGGCCTCCAGCCGGGCCGCGATCTCCCGCAGTCGATCTTCGCGCCGGGCGACGAGCACGACGGTCCAGCCGCTGGCCACCAGGATCCGGGCGGTCGCCGCGCCGATGCCGCTGGACGCCCCTGTGACCACCGCCAACCGTTGCGCCACCACGCCTCCTGGGCTCCGAGTGGCACCACGCTATGCGCTCGGACCCCCCGAGGGCGCCTCAGCGGTGGCGGGGCGTGAACACACCCCGGTTCAGAGGTCGCGCGGGTCCGTACCCGGCGGCGGGTCCAACTCGTCGGCGAAGGCCTCGGTCTCGATCCCGTCGTCGAAACGGATGCGGTAGATCGGCGAGACGTCCTCTTCCTCGAGGTCGATGACGTCCTCATCGGGATCGACCGGTCCGAGGATGGTCACGCGCTGTCCGGCACGCTCGCGGTACCCGGGGGCACCGTCGGTGGTGCTCTGCGAACGGAACGTCGTCTCCGTCACGGTGCTCTGGGGGTCGGCCATCAATGCTCCACTTCCTACGTTTCGTTCGGCGATCGCCCATCGGGCGCCTGACCGCGCATCGTGCGGTCCCGCCCGCAGCGGGGCCACCCCCCGCCGTGTCCGGACGTCCACCCCATCGAGGAGATCCGGCCACTAGGCCGGGGCGTGCGAGGCTCACACCGCGAGCTCGCGTGGCGGTCGGAGGCGCGCGCCTCAGCCGGTCTCCAGCGCCGCGAAGTCGTCGATCCCGCCTTCGTAACGGCGGAGCACCTCGGTGCGGAACGAGGCGTGCTCCGGTCGGGCGAAATCCGGGTCCTCGGCGACGATCTCCCGGGCGAGCTGCCGGGTCCTGGCCACGAGCTCCCGGTCGTCCTGGAGCCGGGCGAGCTTCAGATCCGGCAACCCGGACTGCTTGCGGCCGAAGAGCTGGCCCTCCCCCCGGATCGACAGGTCGGTCTCCGCGAGCTCGAAGCCATCGGTGGTCCTGGCCACCGCCTCGAGACGCTCGATCGCCTCGTCGGACAACGACGACGACCACCCGGCGAACAGCACACAGAAGCTCCGTCCGCCACCACGACCCACCCGTCCGCGCAGCTGGTGCAGCTGGCTGATGCCGAAGCGCTCCGCATCCTCGATCACCATGATGGTGGCCTCGGGCACGTCCACACCGACCTCGATGACGGTGGTCGAGACCAGCACCTGCGCCTCGCCCGAGCGGAAGGCGGCCATCGCCGCGTCCTTCTCCGCGGTGGGAAGCCGCCCGTGGATCAAGGCGACGCGCAGGTCCGGGAACACCGTCTCGGCCAGCCGGCGGTACTCGTCGACGACCGCGGTGCCGGGAAGGGTCTCGGAGGGTTCCACGAACGGGCAGACCACGTAGGCGCGCCGTCCCTTCGCCGCCTCCGACCGGATGAAGGCATACAGCTTGTCGCGCCGGTCCTCCTCGGCCCTCGTGATCAGCTGCGTGGTGATCGGCTCGCGACCGGGTGGCAGCTCGTCCAACACCGTGACATCCAGGTCGCCGAACAACGTCAGAGCGAGCGAGCGCGGGATCGGGGTCGCGGTCATCACCAGCACGTCGGGGGTCGCGGCGGTCCCGGAGACGGTGTCGGCGGTCTTCTCCTTCAGGCGCACCCGTTGGGAGACCCCGAACCGGTGCTGCTCGTCGATGACGACCACGCCCAGGTCCGCGAACCTCACCCCCTCCTCGAGCAGCGCGTGCGTACCGACGATCAGATCGACCTGCCCGGTGAGCAACTCGCCCAGGATGCGACGACGCTCCTTGGTGCCGGTCGACGAGGTCAGCAGCTCGACGCGGATGCCGTCCAGCACGTTGACGCCCAGCGGCGCCAGCAGGTCGCGCAAGGTGCGGTGGTGTTGCTCGGCCAGCACCTCGGTCGGCACCATCAATGCCGCCTGCCGGCCGTTGTCGACCGCACACAACATGGCCCAGACCGCGACCAACGTCTTGCCCGAGCCGACGTCGCCCTGCAGCAGCCGGTGCATGGGTCGGGCCGCCGCGAGATCGTCGGCGAGGGCACCGAAGGCCTCGGTCTGGGCCCGGGTCGGCTCGAACGGCAGCACGTCGAGGAAGTTCGCGGCGCGGCCCTCCCATCTCGGACCGTTGTCGAGCCCGATCGTGTCGGCTTCCGAACGGGCCCGCCGCCACTGCAGACCCAGTTGGAGGGTCAACAGCTCGTCGAACACCAGGCGCCGCCGGGCCACTTCGCGGGCGTGGTGGTCGGGCGGCTGGTGGATGACCCGGATCGCCTCGTCGAGGCTCATCAACCCCTCCTCGGCCAGCAGCGTGTCGGGCAACCAGTCCTCGATCGGCGGCAACTCGTCGAGCGCCACGTCGACGAGTTCGTTGAGTTTGAAGGAGGCCAACCCGTCGACCGTCGGATAGACCGACAGCAACCGTTGATGTTCCAACCGGTCCGCCGCGCGGTCGGCGTCGACCCCGGCATCGATCCGTCCCAGGATCTGCACGTCCGGGTTGGCGAGCTGCAGGGCATCGCGGAAACGCTTCACCTTGCCGCTGAACGCCGCGACCGTGCCGGGCGGAAGCTGGTTGACGCGCCAACGCTGGTTGAAGAACGTGACGGAGAACACCGACCCGCTGGCCTGGCGCACCCCGGCCTCCGCGAGGTCGAGCGGGCGCTTGCGACCGCCGCCGGCGGGGATGCGCCGGCTCGACCACCAGAGCACCTCGCCGAGCATGGTGGCGGGCTCGCCCTCCTCGACCTCGGAGAGGTCCAGGATCTCGCCCGCGTCGGCGTAGCGGCGTGGATAGTGCTCCACGAGATCACGGATGGTGGTGATCCCCAGCCCGTCGCGCAGGCGAGCCGCCGTCTTCGCCCCGACGCCCGGGAGCGCCGTGACCCGGTCGTCCAACGAGACCGTCACTCGACCCCCAGCCAACACCACGAACGCACGAAACCCGCATCGAGCACCTCGACCTCGGCGTCGGTCATCTCTCGCAGCAGCGCCGCCGCGGCGTCGCCGTCCGGGGGGGACACCATCGAACCGAGCATCAGCGTGACGATCTCCGCTCCGGCCACCTCCAGGGCTCGTGCCGTCGCGCGCAGTGCCTCCAAGGGGTCCTTCCCGCGATGGATCACCTTGCCGTCGACCACCGCCAGCGGCTGGCCCTCGACGACGTCCCCGATCGGCGTGGAGGCATCGCGCACGGCCAGCACCACCTCGCCGGGCCGCACCCCCTCCGCGGCGGCCCGGAGGTCGGCGACGACGCGTTCCGCCGGTGCCTGCAGATCGAGCACGGCCAGCGCGGCTGCCACGGACGGCGGGGTGATGGCCTCGCGGATGACCTCGATGGAGCGACCGTCGTCGGTGGTCGCGAGCTCTGCCGCCTTGCCGGCGGTGGGAGCGGCGTTGCGGTGCCCCGGCAACAACACGATCCGTTCCGTATCGAGTGCGGCGATCGCGTCGAGGAACTCCGCGACCGACGGCAGGGCCCCGGCGCGGCCGGGGATCACCACGGCGCCCAGGTCGCGGCCGAGGCGCTGCATGCCCTCCCCGTCGAGCACGGCGACCACACCGACGGTGTCGGGGACCTTCTCGCGGTCCCGGGCCGCACCCCGGGCCGCCTCCAGCGCAGCGATCTGATCGCCGAAGTGGGCCACCTCGATCGCCGACGGCCGGCCGTACTCGAGTCCGGCCTCGATGGTGGGGCCGATGTCGGCGGTATGGACGTGCACGTTGATCAGTCCGCCCGCGGCGACCACGACCACCGAATCCCCCAGGCGCTCCAGCCGGTGGCGCAGCGGGCCCGCCGAGGCGTCCGGGGCGTCGAGCAGGTACTGCACCTCGAAGGGCTGCGAGGTCGAGGCGTGGCAGGCTTCGCTGTCGCGATCGGTGATGAGCCGGGGGACGTCCTCGCGGACCACCGCCTCCTGACCGGTGAGGTGACCGTGGACCGCCGCGAGGAGGACCTCGAAGCCGCGCGCCCCCGCATCCACCACCCCGGCATCACGGAGGACCGCCAGCTGTTCCTGGGTCTTCTCGACCGCCGCCGCCGTCGCCGCACAGACGGTCGCCGAGGCGGTGACGAGGTCGGCCCCGCGACCGACCGCGACGTGGGCGGCATCGGCGGCGGCCGAGATGGCGGTCAGGATGGTGCCCTCGACGGGCTCGGCCACGGCCTCGTAGGCGAGGTCGCGGGCGTGGCTGAGGGCGTCGGCGTACAGCTTGGCATCGACATGGGGGTGACCGGTGACGACCTCGACGACCGCCCGCAGCACCTGACTGATGATCACCCCGGAGTTGCCGCGGGCGCCGCGGACCGAACCGCGGATCACGGCGATGGCCAGTTCCTCGGGTGACGCCGGCCGCGCCGCGTGCAGCGCGTCGAGCCCGGCGCGCACGGTGAGGGTCATGTTCGTGCCCGTGTCCCCGTCCGGTACGGGGAAGACGTTCAGGTCGTCGATCGCGTCGCGGCGAACCGCGAGCGCCTTGTGCACACGGCGGAACAGCGCCGGCAGTTCGCGCGCGGCCAGGGGCGCGCCCCTGCCGGTCGCGGTCTTCGCCGTCGTACTGGGTCCGACCTCGGCCACGTGTGCCTCGCTCCCGCTGCTCGGCGTCGCGCGAGCGTAGCTGCGGGGTCTGACGCGACGTGCGCCGACATGTGCCCGCTGATAGCCTCCGCGGACACCTCCGGGGCCACGAGCTCTCCGTGTGCCCCCGTTCTCACCCCCGCTCGTCGCCCGTCTCCCTGTTCGACCACCCGGCAGCAGCGTGGACGCGTCCGCGCTCCGGGCCTATCCGAAGGCATCCCGATGGCCTCGTCCGTCTGCCAGCTCTGCGAGAAGAAGCCGTGGTTCGGCAAGCAGGTCTCGCACTCGCACCGTCGCTCGTCGAAGCGGTGGAGCCCCAACATCCAGCGTGTGAAGGCCTTCGTCGACGGCCGCACCGTCAAGCTCGACGTGTGCACCTCCTGCATCAAGGCGGGCAAGGTGACCAGGCCCCCCGTCAAGGCCTGACCGACACGCACCGCCTTCCCACGCTCCGCCCCGTCCGGGGTGTTGGGTCGATGGGTGTGGATGCGGTTGGCTTCGTGAGTGCCTCAGGACACAACTGAAGCCACAGCAACAACACCGGGTCGCGCTCCCGGCGACCGGGAGCCATCAGCATCACGGCTGGCGGCTTCCTGTCCGGGTGTCGGCGCGCTGCCGGAGGCTGAGTCGTCCGGCGCGCAGGCGGATGATGCGGGGAGGGACCACCACCACCTCCGCAGAAAATAGAAGACGACGGTAGATTCGCGTAGACTTCGGCAGATGGGTGCGCGTGCCCGATCCGTTCAAGACCCGGGCGTCTTCGCCGCTCGGCTCGTCACCGTTCAAACCCGGGGCCGGCAAGGTACCTCCGGCGTTCGGCGGCCGGGACGAGCCGCTGCGGACCGCCAAGGCGATGGTCGACCGGCTCGCGGTGCCCTCCGACCCGGTCGCGATGCCGCTGCTACGGGGGGTGCGCGGGGTCGGCAAGACGGCGTTGATGGCCTACGTGCGCCACCACGCCGCCCGGGTCGGGGCCGTGCCGCTGCACGTCGAGGCGGACGCGAGCGACGAGCGGTTGACCGGCACGTGCCAGGCGCTGGTGCGTGACGCCGGGCCGTTGCTGTCGAAGGCGGCCGATCTCGGCCGTCGGCTGTCGTCGTTCTCCATCGCGAAGGGCGAGGTGGCGTTCCACCCGGCGGAGCGCGACGCCGACACCAGCCTCGAAGCGCTCATCTACGACCTGGTGCTGATCGCCGAGGCCCGCGGTGTCGGGCTGATGTTGACCGTGGACGAGGTCCACGAAGCCGAGGAGCTGCTGCTGCGCCCGCTGGTACGGGCGGTCCACCGCCACGCACAGGACTCACGTCCCTTCGGGGTGATGTTCTCCGGGCTGCCGGGTGCCGCGGACCGGCTGCTGAACGAAGGCCAGACCTACACCGAGCGGCTCACCACCTTCGATCTCGGGATGCTCGGCGTCATCGGTGTCGCCGAGGCGCTCCGGGGGCCGTTCGAAGACGACGCCGGGGTCACCGTCGACGATGACGTGGTGGACCACGTGCACGCCGACGCCGGCGGCTACCCGTACTTCGTGCAGCTGTGGGGTGAGGCGCTGTGGGACGCGTTGCCGGAGCGTCGGGACGTGCGCCTGGCTGATGTGGCCCGCGCCCAGCGGACCGTCGATGTGCGCCGGGACGACTTCTTCACGCGGCGATGGGGCCGGTTCCCGCCCGGACGCGCCCGCGAGCTCGCCCTCGCCCTCGCGCGCCGCGGCGGGCAGGCGAGGATGGCCCACCTCGCCTCCGACCTGAAGCTCGAACGCCAGCAGCTGCTCTCCAAGGCCCGCGACCAGCTGATCGGCGCCGGGCAGCTGTACACCCCGCAGCGCGGGCAGGTGGCGTTCACCGTGCCCGGCTTCGACGTCTGGGTGAGCTCACGAGGCGATGACGCGACGGCGTGGCCCGAGGCCTGACGAGCGCGGGTACGGCTCCGCCCGTGCTCGGACGCCGCCGTGGTGAGCGCTACGGCGACGAGATCGTGGTCGTCCGCGCCCACCCGAAGGCCGGCCCTGCCCAGAGCAGGTCATCCACCCGACGGCATCTGCACCCAGGTGCCGACCACTCCCGTCCGGGCGGGGCGTCGTGACGTGTCCGGCGCTATCGTCATCTCCTGCGGACCCGGGAGGCCACGTGAACGTGTCGGCGTACGTGTTGGTCCAGACCGAGCTGGGCGCGGCCGACGTGGTCGCCCGCGCCGTGCGCGAACTCCCGGGGGTCGACACGGCCGACGACGTGACCGGTCCCTACGACGTGATCGTCAAGGCGCATGCCGACGATGTCGATCAGCTGGCCCGGATGGTGGTCTCCGCCATCCAGGCCGTGCCGGGCATCACCCGGACGCTGACGTGTCCGATCGTGAACCTGTAGCCACGATCGAGCCGGCCCCGGCTCAGACCGTGGCGTCGGTGAGCAGGCGGTCGACCAGCGCCCGGTAGTCGAGCCCCTCCGCGGCCCACAGCTGCGGGAACATCGAACTGGGTGTGAAGCCGGGGATGGTGTTGATCTCGTTGACCACCACCCGACCCGTGCGGTCGGCGAAGAAGTCGATGCGCGCCATCCCACGACAACCGATCGCGCGATAGGCGATCCGGGCGAGTTCATCGATCCGTCGTTCGACCTCCGCGGAGACGTCCGCGGGGATCAGCAGCTTCGACGCGGACAGGTACTTGGCCTCGAAATCGTAGAACTCGTGATCCGAGATGATCTCGCCCGGTCGGGTGACGTCGAGGTGATCGTGACCGAGCACCCCGACCTCCAGCTCGCGAGCGCCCTCGAAGCCTTCCTCGATGACCACCACGTCGTCGTGGCCGTAGGCCTCGGTCATGGCGTCGGGCAACCTCGCGACGTCGGTGACCTTGCTGATCCCGATCGAGCTTCCCTGCCGCGCCGGCTTGGTGAACCACGGCATCGATAGCCGCTCGGTCAACTCCGCCACCACACCGGCGGCCTGCCTCTCCCAGCGGGAGCGGTGCACGGCGAGGTAGTCGCCCTGGGGCAGACCGCGGGCGGCGAACGAGGCCTTCATCGCGGCCTTGTCCACCCCGATGGACGACGCGGTGACCCCGGCACCGACGTAGGGCACACCGACGGTGGCCAGGAGCCCCTGCACGGTGCCGTCCTCGCCCCACGGGCCGTGGAGCAGCGGGAAGACGATGTCGATGCCTCCGAGTGCGGCGGTCACCCCGTCACCGTCGTCGACCTGGACCAGCCGGGGCCCCCGACGCGTGCCGACCAGCGCCACGGTGGGCCCGTCGTCGGCGACCTCCGGCAGGACCCCGTCGGTGATCGGGGCGATCCGGCCGTCGGTCAGGGTCCACCGACCGTCACGGGTGATCCCGACCGCGAGCACCTCGTACCGCTCGCGGTCGATGACCTCGAGGACCGAACGTGCCGACAGGCAGGAGATCTGGTGTTCACTCGAACGACCGCCGTACAGCAACACGATGCGCTTCATGCCCCACCCTCCCGCGCCGCATCCGCGGCGGCCAACCCGCGATCGAGGTCCGCGAGCAGATCGTCGGGGTCCTCGATACCCACCGACAGCCGCACCGTGCCGACACCGAGCCCGGCGGCCGCCAACCCGGCCGGATCGAGCTGGCGGTGACTGGTCGAGGCCGGGTGCAGCACCAGGGAGTGGGTCCCGCCGAGCGACGATGCGCGCACGAAGACCTCGCACCCATCGGCGAACGCCTCGGCCCCGGCCCGTGTCGGCAGATCGAACGACAGCAGGGCGCCGTAGCCACGGCCGCCGAACATCGTGGTCGCCAGCCCGTACTGCTCGTGGTGGACCAGGCCCGGGTAGCGCACCGGTTGGGCCCGGTGGTCGGCATCGAGCGCGTGCGCGACCGTCAGGGCATTGGCGCTGGCCTGACGCACCCGAAGTGCCAGGGTCTGCACACCGCGCAGGACCAACCAGGCCTCGAACGCCCCCAACGATCCGCCCAGTTCGTAGGTGTGGCGCCGCACCCGCTCGACGAGGTCGGCGTCGCCCACCACGACCCCCGCAACGACGTCGCCGTGGCCGCCCAGGAACTTCGTCGCCGACTCGACGACCGCCGTGGCACCCAGCTCGTAGGGGCGACACAGGTACGGCGAGGCGAAGGTGTTGTCCACCACCAGGGCGACGCCGCGCTCACGGCAGACCGACGCGATCGCGGCCAGGTCCGTCACGTGGGTCGAGGGGTTGGCGACCGTCTCGACGTGCACGACGGTGTGCTCGTCGGTGAGTGCGAGGCCCAGCTCGGCGGCCGTGGACAGCGGGGCGTGGTCGACCCGCCAACCGGCGTTGCGGCGCAACCGGTCGAGCAGGGCGAAGGTGCCGCCGTAGATGCGGGAGGTCGCCAGCACCCGACCGTGCCCGCGCAGGACGTCGAGGGTCGCGTGGATCGCCGCGGTCCCCGACGCCAGCGACCAGGCAGCAGGCGCACCGTTGAGCGAGGCGACGACCCCGTGCAGAGTCGTGGCCGTGGGGTTGTCGTAGCGCCCGTACACGTAGCCCTCCTGCTCATCGAGGAGCAGTTCCCCGATGTCAGCCGAGCGGTCGGCCCCCCAGGTGGACGCGAGCCAGATCCCGGCGGACGAGGGGTGCTGGTGCACCTCCGGCACGGTCACGGCCCCCGTGATCGCACGGGTGGCGAACCCGCCCGTGGGGCGAGGCAGGGACGGCTCCACGAGGACTCCGGACGGGCGGGGGTGGACGGCGCCCCGGAGCCTAGGAGATGTCCCGTAGTGCGGTTCGTAGGTTGCGGAGATGGGCGAGGGCCGCGAGCGTGTCGGGTAGGTGTTTTCCGCGGCGACGGTGGTTGCGGAGCACCTACCGGTCCTCGAGTCGGGCGATGGTGTGCTCAGCTCCGGTCGGAGCGCTCCACCGTGATGCCGGACCCGGCGTCGGTGTCGGTGGCCCCGTCCCGCGCCGGCATCGTGCGCATGCCCCCGTCGAGTCGTGGGAACCAGGAGCACACGGGCGCGGTATCGGGCCGTGAGCCGTAGACGAGCAGGGCCAGCATGGCCCCGTAGATCGGCAGATGACCGATCAGTTCGGTCGCGCCGAGGAAGAACAGCGTCGCGTTGAACGGGATGCCGGCCGCGATCACCACCAACTGTGGCAGCGCCCCGGAGATGAGCAGCAGACCGAACAGGATCTCGACGCCGGCGGCGAACTGGATGAACACCAGGTCGCTGACCTCGAACCCGATCTGGCCACCGACGACCTGCAGGATGTTGAACGCCGGATAACGGTCGAGGAACTCGAGCGAGAGCTCCGGCCGCGCCAACTTCTCGGTGTAGGCGAGCAGGATCAGGGTGCCCCCGACGATCACCCGCAAGGCGAACAGCGCGGTGCGGACCCGTTCCGGGTCGACCACGACGCGACCGCCCGGGCGCGCGTCGTCGGGCGGGAGCAACGCGAGGAACAGACCGATCCCGAGCAGGTCGGCGCGTTCGAGGATCGGAACGACACCGATCCCCAGCATCCCGAGCGGACCGGCCAGGACCAACAGGGCGGCAGCCGGGCGCACCTTCCATCCCGTGATCAACCACACCCCGACGATGCCCTCGAGGATCCCGAGTCCGATCCCCCACCAGGTGTCGGGCAGTTGGAAGGTCGGGACGAAGAACTCCGACCGCGACGCCAACGCCAGCAGCGACACCCCTGCGTGGATACCGAGCAACCGCGGGATCCACGGACCCAATCCCCCGAGGAACCCGAGGAGACCGAGTTCCGGGCGCGGGAAGAACCGGGCGGCGACGCGCCAGAGGATCGCACCCACGATGGCCCCGGCGAGCGCGAGCAACGACAGCGTCTCGAACGGGAACGCCGCATCGAAGGGCGGCCGCGTCTCGGTGAACCACAGCGCATGGGCAAGGGGGAACTCGGGCACACACGATCCTTTCGACCGACCGGTTCGGGGGCGCGCTCGTCGCCGGACCGGTGGGTCCGGCGACCAAGGGCGGGCAGGCCGGTCGCATCGGGCATGGGCGGAGCGCCGGCCGGTTCGAGCCGAACGCTGCCCCACGGGTAGTGTCCGCGCCGACGAGCACCAGGATCCTGGGAGGGACACACCGTGGCACAGATCGACTACGACGGCCGGGTCGCGATCGTGACGGGGGCAGGCGGGGGCCTTGGCCGCAGCCACGCACTCCTGCTCGCCAGTCGGGGAGCCAAGGTGGTGGTCAACGACCTCGGCGGTAGCCGGGACGGCAGCGGTGGCGGCTCGGTGATGGCCGACGCGGTCGTTTCGGAGATCGTCGATGCCGGTGGCGAAGCGGTCGCCAACTACGACGGCGTCCACACCTGGGAGGGTGGCCAGGCCATCGTCGGATCGGCGATCGACGCCTTCGGTCGCGTCGACGTGATCATCAACAACGCCGGCATCCTGCGCGACACCTCGTTCGCCAAGCTCGAGGAACCGGAACTCGACCTCGTCCTCAAGGTGCACCTGTACGGGGCGTTCCACGTGGCTCGGGCCGCCTGGGCCCACCTCAAGGACCAGGGCTACGGACGGATCATCAACACGACCTCGGGATCCGGCCTCTACGGCAACTTCGGACAATCCAACTACTCGGCCGGGAAGATGGGCCAGGTCGGGCTGACCCGGACGTTGGCGATCGAGGGCGCCAAGTACGGCATCACCGCCAACGTCATCGCCCCGATCGCCAAGTCGCGCATGACCGAGGACGTCATGCCCCCGGCCCTGCTGGACCGCCTCGAGCCCGAGTACGTCTCGCCCCTGGTGGCCTACCTCGGCTCGGAGGCCTGCACGCAGACGGGTCGCATCTACTCGGTGGGTGGCGGCTACATGGCGCGCGTGGCGATCCTCGAGGGCGAGGGCGCGACCTTCGACCGTGTTCCCTCCCCCGACGAGGTCGCCGATGCCTGGGACCGGATCGAGCAGGTCGGACCCGGCTCGGCCGAGTTCACGCAAGGAGTCATGGAGCAGACCGGCAAGATCGGCCGGGCGCTCGGCATCAGCCTCGAGTAGGCAGGAACCTCAGCTACGCCGTTCGACCGCCAGCAGGATCAACTCGACGAGCTCTGCGGTGGTGGCCTCCGTGGTGTCGAGCACCAGGTCCCGCGCCGCGACGTCACGGGTGACCTCCAGCTGGGCCGTGGCGGAGCCGAGCCCGCTGCCGGGACCGCGCCCGTGGATCTCCCCCTCGCGGTCCTCGAGCACATCGGGGTCGCAGACCAGCCCGATGTGGAGCACGTCCAAGCCGATCAACGCCGACTGCAGGTCCCGCACGGTGAGCTGGTCGAGCAGAACGTGATCGATCGCGACATCCATGCCGGCATGGGCCCAGGCGGCCGCAGCACGATGCATGCCGACCATCAGTTCACGGCCGAGCGGCCCCCAACCGACGTGCGGGCCGCGGGCCCCGGGTGACACGCTCGGCAGGACCAGTTCACGCCATCGGCGTGCACCGGGGCCGAAGGCGGTCAGCGCGGCGCCGAGCCCGGCCGCGAGCAGCGGCCCGGACCGGACCTGCGGCCACGCCTGCTGCAACGCCACCAGCGTGGTCGTACGCCCCACGCATCGTGGACCGTCGAGGACCACGACGAGACCTGGCTCGTTCACCCCGCACCCCTAGTGTTGGATCCCGTGGAGTTCGGAGCGCGCCTCGCGAGCCATCAGCTGGGTCACGAGTTCGTGCGGGTCGTGATCGGCGTAGCAGACCGCGACCACCCCCTGCGTGATCGGCATCTCGACACCGGCACGTTCGGCGAGCGCCAGGATGGCGCGCGAGGACTTCACACCCTCCGCCACCATGTTCATCGACGCGATGATGTCGTCCAGCGCCTCGCCGCGGCCGATGCGATCGCCGACCGTGCGGTTGCGGGACTTGGGCGAGGTACAGGTCGCGACCAGATCGCCCACGCCCGCCAGTCCGGCGAAGGTGAGCGGATTGCCCCCGAGTGCGACACCCAACCGGGTCATCTCCGCGAGTCCCCGTGTGATGACCGCCGCCTTGGTGTTGTCGCCGTAACCCATGCCGTTGGCCATGCCGGCAGCGAGCGCGATCACGTTCTTGACGGCCCCGGCGACCTCCACACCGACCTTGTCGGCGTTGGTGTAGACCCGGAAGTAGGGGGCCATGACCGACGCCTGGACCTGTTCGGCCCGGGCCGCATCGGGACTTGCCGCGACCGTGGCGCTCGGGAGCCGCTGCGCGCACTCCTTCGCGAGGTTCGGGCCGCTGACGACCACCACCCGGCCGGGATCGCAGTCGAGGGTCTCGGCCACCACCTGGCTGCCGAAGCGCATCGTCGCGACATCGACACCCTTGACCAGGCTCACGATCGTGGCATCGGCGGGGATGGTGTCGCCCCATCGTCCCAACTGGTCGGTCAGGCCGACCGACGGCACGGCGAGCACCACGATCTCGGCGCCGGCGAGCACCGCCTCCGGATCCGACGAGGAATCCAATGACGGTGTGAGTTCGACATCGGGCAGGTAACCCTGGTTGGTGTGGTCGGTGTTGATCTCGGCCGCGACCTCGGGGCGACGCGACCAGATGGTCGTCGGTTGTCCGGCGTCGGCACACATCATGCCGAACGCGGTACCCCACGACCCGGCGCCCATGACCGCGATACGTCCCATACAGCTCTCTCCCGACTCGCTTCCGAGCCTAGCCGACCGATCCCGCGGTTCCCGGGGGCCCGACGGTCGGTGGCAGCCCACGCAGTAGTCTCCGCGGTCATGCCCCGTCGAACCGTCGCCATCGTCCCGCTCCGCGCCCCCGGGGCCGGCAAGACGCGACTCGCGACGGCGCTCGACCCGGACCAGCGCGCGCTGCTGGCGGCTGCGATGCTCGGTGACGTCGCGTTGGCGCTGGCCCGATCGAACGTCGACGAGGTCGTCGTGGCCGCCGGCGGGGCCTCGGCGGCAGCGGCCGCCGCCGCCATCGGACTGCCGGTCGTGACCGACACTCCCGGTCGTGCCGACCTGAACCGGGTGCTGGCGGAGGCCACCCGAGCAGTCGGCGCAGGACACGACGTGCTGATCGTGGCCGCGGACCTGCCCCGATTGACCCCCGAGGACGTGGACGCGGCGCTGGCCATGGACGGCGAGGTGGTGGTCGCACCGACCAATGCCGGGGGCACCGGGGGGCTGTTGCGACGCCCGGGAGGACGCATCGGCACGCGGTACGGCCCCAGCTCGGCGATACGCCATCGGCAGCTCGCACTCGCGGCCGGGTGTCGGGTCGGGACCGTCGAACGCGACGGGTTCCGGCACGACGTCGACACCTGGACCGACCTGGTCGCCCTCCACGAGGTCGAGGTCGGGACGGCGACCGCCGCGGTGTTGCCGAGCGTGCTGGGCCGTGCGGTGCGCGCGGGCTGAGTCCGCCGCGAACGGACCGGGTCATCGGACCGGGTGCGGGTCAGTCGCGCTCCCGATCCGCGCGATGAGCGCGCTTTCCATCGTCGCCACGAGCGCGATCCCCTCCTGCGCGACGAGCGCGACGTGCCCGCAGGAACTGCCACTCGATCAGGGCCCCCAGTGCGGCGCCGATCGCGGCCGCTGCCACCAGGAGCACGATCAGCGGCACGCCACCCGTGCCGTCCGGCGCCACCCGGCTCTCGCCGAACACCCACGAGAAGTCGACGGGCTGGTTGTTGTCGACCGCGAAGACGCCGAACAGCACCGCGAGCAGCACGATGACCACGCGTCCGACCTGTTGGGTCAGCGGCGTCGGCTCGCGCACGGGGACGGCCGGCTCCGCAGGTTGCGGCTCGTCGGAAGACCCGGGTGTCGGACGGTCGCCCTCCGCGTTCTCGATCGAAGCCTCCGGCGAGGATCCCGACGCGCCTCGCTCCGGCGGCGAGCGATCGCCGGGTCCACGGCCGGGACCACGGCCGGATTCACGGCCGGGTTCGTCGCCGGGCTGTCGGGGCGGTTCATCGGGGCGGGGGGTCACCAGGGCTCCTGTCCACGGACATGTCGGCGATCGTGTTCGGTGCCGCGGCACTCGCCCGGCGCCTGCACCGGGCCGTCCACCGCCACAGCTATCCTGCCCGACCGCGTACCGATCCGCGAGGAGACCGCGATGCCGCAGGGCACCATCAGGGATTTCGACCCCCGTACCGGAGCGGGCTCCCTGCTCGACGACGGCCTCGTGGAGCACACCTTCGACCGTGAGGCGTTCACCGCCTCGGGCCTGCAGGAGCTGCGGATCGGTCAGCGCGTGCGCTTCGAGCTCGCGGGCGACGCCGATACCCCTCGCGTCGCGCAGCTCAACATCGTGAGCCTCTAGAACCCGCTACCGCACGGAAGCCTCGCACGCCGGTGATCAGGCGGCGTGGTCCGGAAGGTCGTCGAGGATGAGGGCCGTGCGCGAGAACATCCCCTGGCCGTGGTCCATGCCGTTGGCCTCGGCCCATTCGCGGGTCTCGTCGAGCACCTCGCGCAGACGCAGCGTCGTGTCCGGGCTGGCTCCACCGTGTTCGGCCAGCGCGGCGCTGGCGACCTTGTCCGGGTCCATCTCCACCAGTTCGCGCACGATGTTGTCCGGGTCCGGCTCGTCCCGCCATGCCAGCGCACAGGCCGCCGTGAAGTCCTCGGAGTCGAAGTCGCCGTCGGAGGCCAGGATCGCGAGATGCATCAACGCCTTGGCCGACAGTCGATCCTCGTCCGCCACCGCGGCGACCAGCGGCGCGTACCCACCGAGCTGTTCCTCGGTGACGAGCGGAGCGTGCAGCCGTAGGTACTTCACCCGGACCGGGAGGTTCTGATGCACCTCGAGGTCCTCCGGGAGGTCACCGTCGGCGAGCCAGTCCCGGAGCGGCTTGGCGGAGGCCCAGTACGTCCCCGGCTCCCCGTCACGGAGGGATGCGCGGTTGGCCAGGGTCTTGGCGGGATCGACCGAGTAGCTGACGAGCCCACCCCCGAGCTCGTCGACCCGCGTCCTGGCATGGTCCAACGACGTCCAACCCGAGACCCGTTTGCCGTGCGCGAAGGTGCCTGGCGCCGCCGCGTCGAACTCCCCGGGGGGACCGTAGAGCGACGACAGGTCGGCACGGGTACGGAGCCCATCCTCCTCGATCAGCGGCAGACGCTTGGGGAGGGTCAGGTGGTAGACGGTGACACGGGCCACGACGGCAACCTTCCGGCTTCGAGCGAGGGCGGGGCGTGCGACAGCAGCCGGGGAGAGTAGTGGACCTAGGCTGTCACGATGGCCGACGACCCCACGCGCGCGACCCTCCGTCCGGCCCCGCCCGGGTTCCGACTCCGACGGCCGGGGTGGGACGACCTCGATCGGGTCGCCGCGCTGTATGCCGCGACGTCCCGCGGTCGTGGCGCGTCGGTGCCCCTCCGTCCCGACGACCTGCGGTACCGATGGCTCGGGCTGGACAGCTTCGACGAGGCGTTGCTGGTCGAGCCCGAGGGGACGGAGCCGGACCCGGTCGCCTACGCCGCCTTCGAGGCGTTCGTCGATCCGTGGACCGGTGAGCTCGACCTGCATGCCGAGGGCACCGTGCATCCGGATTGGCGGTCCCACGGTCTGGCCGGCTTCCTGCTCGCACGGGCCGAGGACCGCGCTCGGCTCGCCGCGAGCGATGCCGGCCGCTCCGGGGCGCTGCTGCGCACCTCGCTCGAGGACGGGGACGACCGCGCACGCGCGTGGTTCGCCTCGCACGGGTTCACCCCCGTGCGCCACCTGCTGGAGTTGCACCTCGATCTCCATGCGCCACCACCGGCGGCGGTGTGGCGGTCGGGGGTCCGTTGCCGCCCGTTCCGGCCCGGGGAGGACGAGCAGGTGCTCTGGGAGACCCATCAGGCGGCGTTCGCCGACGTTCCGACCCACCTGCCGCTCGACCTCGAGGACTTCCTCGACGACCGGTTGCGCCGGTACCCCGACCTCGACCCCGGCTTGGTGCTGCTCGCCGAACACGACGACGAGGTGGTCGGTCTGGCGATCTGCCGTGCGGGCACCGAGGTGGCACCGGAGGACGGGTGGGTACGCGATCTCGGGGTGGTGCCGGGCTGGCGCCGACACGGCATCGGTATGGCCCTGCTGCGCACCGCGTTCGCCGCCTTCCGCGCCCGGGGCCTGACCGGTGTGGCGTTGGAGGTCGACGACGTGACGCTCGACGGCGCGGTGGCGCTCTACCGGCGGGCCGGGATGCGGACCGTCCGGCGCACCGACGTCCTCGAGCGGTGGTTGGAGCTCGAAGCGGCGTAGGCCGCGGCACCGCTCGAAGCCGCATCGGTACGGAGCAGGAACGGGTCCGACCGACCGGCAACGTCACCGCCGAGCCGGACGGGGGGCGTGCAGGGTGTCGCTCGTCACGACCCTCGGTCACCACGCCCGGAGCGGACGCCATGCCCACCGACGTTCGCGGCCGCGGGATCGATGCCGTCATCTGTGAGGCCATCGAACGCCGGCGTCTGCTGTCGTTCGATTACGAGGGTGCGATGCGGTTGGTGCAACCCGCCATCCTGGGCCTGCACCGAACGACCGATCGGCTCTCGTTACGGGCCTTCCAGGTCGGCGGCGTCAGCCGGTCGGGAGGCCCCGCCGGCTGGCGGCTGTACACCGTGCGCAAGCTGCGTGACCCGCGGGTCCGCGAGGAGGGGTTCACCGCGCCACCACCCGGCTACCGGCCGGAGGACGACGAGCTGTGGCCGATCGTGTGCCGACTCGCCACCGATCGCTGAGCCACCGGCGGCTCCCATGTCCGGCCCGTGCGGCGGGCGCTGGTCGCACACCGGCACGGCAGCATCGACCAGACCGCCGACCGCCGCGCTCGAACCGCTGCCCGGGGTCGCGGCCGAGCCTAGTTTCGGTGGCATGGACGACATCACCTTCAAGCCGACGTTCGAGCAGTACACCTACACGTTCGGCGGTGCCGCTCCGGTGATGACGGTCGAGCCCGGCTCGGTCCTGCGGCTGTGGTCCGAGGACGCTTTCAACCATGCGCTGCGTTCGGTGCACGACCTGTCCACCGAGAAGGTCGACCTGCGCTACGTCAACCCGCAGACGGGACCGTTCCACGTGCGCGGCGCGGAACCCGGCGACACGCTCGCGATCCACATCGTCGAACTGACCCCCGCCCGCGACTTCGGCGCGTCGGCCGCGATCCCGTTCTTCGGTGGCCTGACCAGCACCGACCGCACCGCCACGCTCCAGGACCCGCTACCGGACACCACCTGGATCTACCACGTCGACCGGGCCCGGAACACCGTGGGCTTCGAAGCCCGGTTCGGCGACTTCGCCGTCGAACTGCCGATCGAGCCGATGCTCGGCACCATCGGTGTGGCACCCCCCGGTGGCGAGGTCCGCTCGTCGCTGGTCCCGGAGCGCTTCGGGGGCAACATGGACACGCCCGAGGCCAAGCCCGGCACCACCATCTATCTCGGGGTCAACGTCGAGGGGGCGATGTTCTCGCTGGGCGACGGCCACTACCGCCAGGGCGAGGGCGAGGCGTGCGGGACCGCGGTCGAGGGCGCCATGGACACCACGATCATCGTCGAGCTGATCAAGGGCGGTGCCCCGGCGTGGCCCCGGTTGGAGAACGACGACCAGCTGATGGCCGTGGGCTCGTCGCGGCCGATGGAGGATTCCTGGCGCATCGGCCAGGTCGAGATGGTCCGCTGGTTCGAGGAGCTCTACGACCTGCACCCGATGGACGCCTACCAGCTGCTGTCGCAGATCACCGAGGTGCCGGTCGCCAACGTGGTGGACGCCAACTACAGCGTGGTGGTCAAGGCCCGGAGGTCGCTGCTGCCGCCCGTGAGCCCCTACGACGGCGTCCATGCCGAGCTCCGCCGGCGGGCCGCCGAGCTGTAGCCACCCACCGGCCGGAGGCGTCATCGTCCGGCACGAACCGACATCCGGTCCGACATCCGATCCGACCGGCCAGCCCACGGGGATCACGAGGAGCGACACACCATGGATCTACGCCTCACGGGCCGCACGGCCCTGGTGACGGGTGGCACGCGCGGCATCGGCCGGGCCATCGTCGAGGGGTTCCTGGCCGAGGGCGCCAACGTCGGTTTCTGTGCGCGCACCCGTGAGGCGGTCGAGGCCACGGAAACCGAGTTGTCGGGCGGCGAAGCACGCGTCATCGGCACGGCTCTGGACGTCGCCGACGGCGAGGCGATCGCCGACTGGGTCGCGGACTGCGCCGAGCGGTTCGGCGCCGTCGACATCGTGGTCAGCAACGTCAGCGCCCTGGCGATCCCCGACACCGACGACAACTGGCAGGCCTCGATCGACGTCGACCTCATGGGTACGGTGCGGCTGGTCAAGGCCGCCATGCCCCACCTGGAAGCCAGCGATGCGGCCTCGATCGTCACCATCTCCAGCGTGTCCGGTCGCGAGGTCGACTTCGCCTCCGGCCCCTACGGCACGGTGAAGACCGCCATCCTCGGTTTCACCCAGGGCCTGGCGTTCCAGCTCGCCGCGAAGGGCATCCGTGCCAACAGCGTCTCGCCGGGCAACACCTACTTCACCGGCGGGGTCTGGGCATCCATCGAAGCCGGTGACCCGGAGCTGTTCGGCACCGCCATGGGCCTCAACCCGACCGGTCGGATGGGCACACCGGCGGAGATGGCCGCAGGGGTGATCTTCCTGGCGAGTCCGGTGTCGAGCTTCACCACCGGCGCCAACCTGCTGATCGACGGTGCCTTGACCCGTGGCATCCAGTTGTAGCGGCCCGGGCACGCGCGCACCGGGCACGGGAACGTCAGCGACGCGGTGCCGGCGGGCCCGAACGAGCGCACGCGTGACCGCACCACGCGGCCTCGCGCCCCTCGAACCCCACGTCGGCTGCGCGCCCGTCGATGCGATGCCCTCGACCGGCGGGGGCCGGGGGGACCGTGCGGTTCCCTCCCACGCGGCGTACGCTCGGTCCGGATCGGCCGCGATGACCTCGCGACGACCTCCGGTTTCAGCCGCGTCCCAGCAGACCGGGAGCACGACCGAACGGATCCGGGTGGGAGCCCGGTGACCTCCGACGACAGGGATGCCGGAGACGGTGAACACGGTATTGGCATTCGTGATCCTGGTCGGTCTCGCGACCCTTCCGCTGCTGCTCGACCTCGCGGTCCGACTCCTTCGCCGCAGGGTCCGTCGGCGTCGCTGGATCGGGGTCCCCGAAGCGGAGATCGACGAACCCATCCGGGCGGTGAAGCGCGCCCGGCTCCGTATCTCGCCCGATGGGCGGAGCGCGACCTTGTCCGGTCTGACCCTGGGTGGGCGTTACGACGTCGAGGACGACGCGCGCTGCCCCCGTGGGTGCCAGCGACCGGCTGACGGCTGCGACTGCGGGTTCTACGCGCTACGGCCCGAGGTCGAGAGCCACGTGTTCCGGACCAGCGAGCGCATGCAGCGGGCGACCACGGTGCGGTTGGATGTCGAGTTGTCCGGTTCGGTGCTCGAGTACGAACTCGGGTACCGCGCCCAACATCAGCGGGTGCTCCGGGTCGCGGTACCCGCGATCTGCGCCTCGTGTGCCCGGTTCGACGACACGAAGCGAGCCACCGGCCTCGCCGCCGTGCCCGCGGCTCAGCACGCCTACAGCGTGTCCGTGCTGTCACGGACCACCCCTGGCGGGCGGGAGCCCTGGGCCACGCTCGAGCCGACGTGCGACCTGCACCGCCGGGCACGCAGGGACGAACCCTCGGTCGAGCTCGCCGACCTGGCCGGCATGCTCGGCACCGAGGTGGTCTGGGAACAGAGCCGGGTGCCCGAGCCCCCGTCGGCGCGCTAGCCAGCCGGCGCACGGCGCACATCGGGGCGCACATCGGGGCGCACATCGGGGCGTCGCACGATCCCGGCACCAGCGGCCGGACTCAGAGTGGCGGGGTGCCCGGCACGGGCACCAGCCCTTCGCGCAGGAACGACGGGTCGTCGGCGTCGGCGGCCTCGACCTCGTCGCGCCGGATCCCCAACAGGAACAGGATCGCGTCGAGGTAGGGCACCGAGACGGCCGTGTCGGCCTGGGCGCGAACCACGGGCTTGGCGTTGAACGCGATCCCCAGCCCGGCGGCCGCCAGCATGTCGAGGTCGTTGGCGCCGTCGCCGACCGCCACGGTCTGCTCCAGCGGGATGCCCTCGGCAGCGGCGATGCGGCGCAGCACCTCGGCCTTGCCCGCCCGGTCGACGATCTCTCCGGTCAGCCGTCCGGTGATCAGGCCATCGACCACCTCGAGCACGTTGGCGACCGCGTGATCGATCCCGAGGTCGGCGGCGAGCCGATCGGTCACGGCGGTGAAGCCGCCCGAGACGATCGCCACCTTGTAGCCGAGCCGCTTGAGCGTGCGGACGAACGTCCGGGCGCCCGGGGTCAGTCGGACCGCGTCGCCCACCTCCTCGAGGACGCTTGCAGGCGTGCCGGCGAGTCGGCTCACCCGTTCGCGCAGCGAGGCGGCGAAGTCGAGCTCACCGGCCATGGCGCGCGCGGTGATGTCGGCGACGTCGTCACCACAGCCCGCCCGTCGCGCCAGCAGTTCGATCACCTCGTCCTGGATCAGGGTCGAGTCCACGTCCAGCACGACCAGTCGCTTGGCGCGGCGCTCCAAGCTCTCACGTTGGATCGAGACGTCGACGTGGTGGGCAGCCGAGGCATCCACCAGATGCGTGCGCATCGCGTCGATGTCCCCGTCGACGACGACGAACTCGAACGAGATCACCGGATAGCGCGAGAGCCGCACGATCCGGTCGATGTTGCCGCCACCGTCCGCGATCGCGGAGGTCACCGCCTGCAACGCCGCCGGGGGCAACGCGACCCCGATCACGGTGACCACCGACCGTGGCTTGCTCGCGCGCGTGGACGCACCCTCCACCACCTCGAAGTCCAGCGAGAGCCCCTGCTCCCAGGCGTGGAACAGCAACTCCTTCAGTACGTCGTCGCCGGCCTCCAACCCGATCAGCAGATCCAGGGTGAGCCGCTCACGGACCACGACCTGTTCCATGTCGTACAGCTCGGCCCCGGCGGCGGAGAGCACGCCGAGCAGCCCGGCGGTGATGCCCGGCCGATCACGGCCGGTACACCGTACGAGGATGGTTCGGGGGGAGGCGTCCATGCGGCGGAGCCTAGCCGCGACGATGACGGCCCTCCGTGCCCCGTTAGGCTCACCCCATGGTCACCTCGAACCCCGCCCTCGCCCAGTTGGGCGGCTATCCGTTGGCGTCGCTGCAGGACCTCGCGAACGAGCTCCGTGCGGATGGTCGACCGTTACACGACTTCTCGATCGGCGACCCGGACGAGCCGACCCCCGCGTCGATCCGTCAGGCCCTGATCGAGGCGGTGGGGCCGATCAGCCGCTATCCGACCGCGGCCGGGCAGCCGGCCCTGCGTGCTGCGGTCGCCGGCTGGTTCGCCCGGCGCCACGGCGTCGAGGTCGATCCCGCCGTGCACGTGGTTCCGTCGGCCGGGAGCAAGGAAGCCGTGTTCCACCTGCCACTGGCGGTGCTCGACGCCCACGGCCCCCGCCGCGGGGTGCTGTGGGGCGACCCGGGCTACCCCGTCTATGGCCGCGGCGCGCTGTTCGCCGGCGGGGTGTCGGATCCCGTGACGCTGACCGCGCAGGGTGGATGGCGGCTCGATCTCGGCGCGCTGCCCGCGGAACGGCTCGCCGCGGCGTGCATGGTGTGGATCAACTATCCACACAACCCCACGGGCGCCACGGTCGACCTCGGCTGGTACCGCGACCAGGTGGCCATCGCCCGTGAGCACGACCTGCTGCTGGCCTCCGACGAGTGCTACCAGGAGATCTGGTTCGACGTGCCCGCTCCCAGCGTGCTCGAGGCGTGCGACGGTGACCTGACCGGCGTACTGGCCTTCGTGTCCCTGTCGAAACGTTCGGGCATGACCGGCTACCGCTCCGGCGCGATCGTCGGGGACCCGGAGCTGATCGCCCGCCTGAAGTTGCTGCGCCCCAACATCGGGTCCGCCTCACCGGACTTCGTCCAGGCCGCATCCATCACGGCCTGGGACGACCAGACCCACGTCGACGAGCGTCGCGCGATCTTCGGCGCCAAGCGGGACGTGATCCTCGGGTTCTTCGACGAGGCCGGTATCGAGGTGTCGGGTTCCGATGCCAGCTTCTACGTCTGGTTCCGGGCCCCGGGGGGTGACGACGCCGCCTACGCCGAGGCACTGCTGCTCGAGCGCATCGTGGCCTCCCCCGGCCGCGCCTTCGGGCCGGCCGGCACGGGCTGGATGCGCCTCGCCCTGGTCCCGACCGTGGAGGGCTGCCGGGCGGCGGTGGTCCGTTGGCACGAGGCGATCAGCTCGGGCCGACTTCCGAGTTGACCGCTCGCTTGCGGTCACGGCGCCGTTCCACGGCGCTGGCCGCCAGCCCGAACATGTAGACCAGGGCGAACGCGGTGAGGCCGAGCGCGAGGGCGAGGAACGCCTCGGCCCCCTCGGGTGCACCCAGCTGTGCGCTACCGAGCGCCTTGTCGGCGGGCCACGGCCACAGCACACGGGCGCTGCCGACCATCAACCCGATGAGCACCGCGAGCAACAGGTCGTGGTAGCGGGCCAGCACCCAGTTCAACAGCGTGGAGAACGAGGCGAGCCCCAGCAGGGCCCCGATCGCGAACAACGCGATCGGCACCAGGTCCCGTGCCGACAGCGCGCCGATGACCCCGCTGTACAACCCGAGTACCACCAGCAGGAACGAGCCCGAGACCCCGGGCAGGATCCAGGCCACGATCGACAGCCCTCCCCCGAGCAGGAACCACAGCCCCCCCGGGTCGGCGATCTCGCCCCGGGCGAAGCCGAGCAGCACGAAGAACGCGATCGCCGACACCACGCCGAGCACCCCGTGACGTGCCGAGGGTTGCCGTAGTTGCCGTGAGGCGACGAGCGCCGCACCGAGGATCAGACCCAGGAAGACCGCGCGCAGTTCGGCGGGGCGATCGTCCAAGATCTGCTCGAGCGTCGCGGCCAGCAGGAACACGGCGGTGAACATCCCCGTCAGCAGGACCGTGACGAACGCCCAATCGATGGCCAGAAACGCTCGATATGCATCCCGGGGGCGGCCCCGGACCAGCAGCGACAGGGTTCGTGCCCCCTGCCGGATGCTGGCGACGAGCCGTTCGTAGATGCCGGCGACCAGGGCGACGGTCCCACCCGAGAACCCGGGCACGAGTTCCGCGATGCCCATGGCGAAGCCCGCCAGGACCGTCCCGCCCAGCGCCAGCGGGCCGCGCATCGGGGCCGCCGCCTCGATCGGCGTCTCCGCGACCAACTCCTCGAGCGGTGCGGCGCCGTCGTAGGAGCGGTAGGCGTAGTCGTCGGTCCCCATGACGGGAACGTCCGTCCCGCCGTCCGCCCCCACCTCGGGTGGTGGGTCAGGACGTGGGTCGGGATCGCTGGGTTTCTCGGGGTCCACGCTGCCTCCGGTGCCGCCCACAAACTAGCCCACACCCCCGGGGCACCGACCCCTCGACCGCGACCCGGTCTGACCGGGACACCTCGGCGGAGCCCATCCAGCGGTCGGTAGGCTCGGCCGCCCGCGGCGCGGTCCGTTGCGCCCCCGCGGGCTCCCCACCTCTCCCGCTCCACCGACCTCGAGGTTCTGCCATGACCACCTTCGCCGCGTTCGGGATCGGCCTCGCCACCCGCACACTCGACACCGGCAAGATCCTCGATACCTGGTACCCGGAACTGGGCACCGGCGGCGACGTCGGTGGTGCGGTCGCGCTCGCCGCCGCGCTCGGCCACGAGGGTGGGACCACCACCCACGTGCTCGACACCGAGGTGCTGGCCGGCAGCGAGCTGGCGGCCACGGACCGGGTCGCGCGGGCCGTCGCCGGGGTCACCGCGGTGACCGCCACCCCCGCACCGACGCGGACCGAACGCGTACCCGTCGCCACCTTCGTCGCGGACCTCGGCGATGCTCCCGTGGACGCGCACGACGTCTACCTCCGGCTGCACCTGCTGTCGCACCGCATGATCCGACCCCACGGGGCGAACCTCGACGGGGCGTTCGGCTTGCTGTCCAACGTGGTGTGGACCGACCTGGGACCGTGCGACCCGGAAGGTTTCGAGCAGCTGCGGCTCGCGCTCGAGACGGCCGGGCACCGCCTGCGGGTCACCAGCATCGACAAGTTCCCCCGCATGACCGACTACGTGGTGCCCTCGGGCGTGCGCATCGGCGACGCCGACCGGGTGCGTCTGGGGGCCCACCTGGCGCCGGGCACCACGGTGATGCACGAGGGGTTCGTGAACTTCAACGCCGGGACCCTGGGCGCCTCGATGGTGGAGGGCCGCATCTCGGCCGGGGTCGTGGTCGGCGACGGCTCCGACCTCGGCGGCAGCGCCTCGATCATGGGCACGCTGTCGGGCGGTGGCAGCGAGATCATCAGTATCGGGGAGGGCTCGCTGATCGGGGCCAACGCCGGGGTCGGGATCTCGCTCGGCGACGGATGCGTGATCGAAGCGGGGCTCTACGTCACGGCCGGCACCAAGGTCGCGCTGCCCGACGGCAGCGTGGTCAAGGCCCGGCAGCTGTCGGGTCGTGACGGGGTACTGCTGCGCCGCGACTCCCAGACCGGTCAGGTCATCGCCCTGCAGCGCGAGGGCGCCGCCGGGGACTGGGGCGGGCTCAACGCCGCCCTGCACGCCAACGACTGAGGAGTCCCCGTTGCCCGCCACCCCGACCGAGACCGCCACCGCCACCGTGCGCGACGACCTCGTGGCACGCCTGCTCGAGCACTGCGCCCACGTGTGCATCACCGGCGACGAGGGTCCCATCGCCGACGCGGTCGTGGCGCGCTACACCGACCTGGGCGAGGAGGTCGAGCGGGTCGGCCACAGCGTCGTCGTCGGTCGGCCGGGCGCCGGGCCGGGCACCCCGAACCGTCCGGTGGTGCTGCTCGTCGGCCACCTCGACGTGGTCCCACCGACCGACGACGACCTGCATGCCCGGGTCGACACCCTCGACGGCGCGCCGGTGGTGGTGGGCCGTGGCACCTCCGACATGAAGGCGGGCAACGTGGTCGCCATGCGTGCCTTCGAGGACCGGCAGCTGCGCGAGGACTCGCCCTACGACCTCGTCCTGGTCCTCTACGCCGGCGAGGAGGGCTCGGCCGAGTCCAACGAGTTGCGCGACGTGCTCACCACGATCCCGTGGCTGCGCGAGGCGTCGCTCGCGATCGTGCTGGAACCGACCGACGGGCAGGTCCAGCTCGGGTGCCTGGGCGGACTGCATGCGCTGCTGACCTTCCGGGGCCGACAGGCGCACTCGGCGCGGCCGTGGCACGGCCGCAACGCGCTCACGCTGGCCGGCGAGTTCCTCACCGAACTCGACCGTGACCACGTCCGGGAGGTGACCATCGACGGCATCCTCTACCGGGACGTCTGGTCGGCGACCCAGGCCTGGACGCCGGGCCTCGGACCGGACCCACGCCCGCCGTCGTCGCCCGTGCGCAACATCATCCCCGGGGCGTTCATGGTCAACCTCAACCTGAGGTTCGCGCCGTCGCGCGGCGAGGGGCAGGCCGAGGCCGACCTGCGCGAACGGGTCGGTGACCGGGCGGAGGTCGAGATCGTCGACCGGGCCCCGGGGGCTCCTCCCCGGCTCGACCACCCGGTGGTCCGGGCCTTCGTCGACGCGGTGGGCGCCGAGGTGGCCGCGAAGCAGGCCTGGACCGACGTCGCCCGGTTCGCGGAGATCGACGTCCCCGCGCTGAACTACGGCCCCGGGTTGACCGCGCAGGCCCACCAGCGCGGCGAGTACGTCGAGGTGGACGCCATGGTCGATGCGGCCGAGCGCCTGGACGCCTTCCTGCGCCGGCCCGCTCCGACCGCCGACGGCGCGAGCGATGGCACCTCGCCATGAGCGGGGTCCGTTACGTCGACCTGGCCGCCGCGGAGCCCGACGAGGCCGTCGTGGTGGTCGACGTGCTGCGCGCCTTCACCGTCGAGCCGTGGCTCTACGCCCGCGGGGTCAGCCGCATCCTGGCCCTGCAGGAGCGCGACGACGCGGTCCGGCTCCGCGACGACCACCTCACCGGCGCGCTGCTGGCCGGTGAGCAGGGCGGGCGACCCTTCCCCGGGTTCGATCTCGGGAACTCCCCGACGGAGGTTGCCGAGCACCCCGGCCTGTCCGGTGCCACCGTGCTGCATCGCACCTCGGCCGGGACCCAGGGGCTCGTACGCACGCTCGGCAGCGGCGCGGTGTTCGCGGCGTCGTTCGTCACGGCCGGCGCGACGGCGAGCGCCCTGCGGGAACTCGCGCCCTCGCGCGTGACCTTCGTGATCACCGGCGCCTCACTCGGCCGGGACGGCGACGAGGACCTGGCCGCGGCGGAGCTGATCGCCGCCCGCTACCTGGGTGAGGACCCGGATGCCGCACCGTTCGTTTCACGGGTGCCGACGTCGGACGCCGGCCGGATGTTCGCGCCGGGCGGGCCGGACTGGGCACCACCGTCGGACCTCGTGCACTGCTCCGAGGTGGACCGGTTCGACCATGCGCTCCTCGCGACCCCGGCGACGCACCTGCCCGACGGGATGACCGCGGTCGAGGTCCGCGTCGCCTGATCGTTCGTGCGCCGCCCGGGCCGACCACGCCGAGGGGTGAGCTGGCGGCGCCGCTACGAGGTCGCCTCGGCGGTCGGAGCGCGCGGTGTCCGAAGGGCGCTCAACCGGGCCGGCGAACCGGGCCCCGCCCCCGGCTCGCCGAACAGCAGCGCACCCCCATCGGCGAGTCCCAGCGGCGTGCCCGAACCGAACCTCGCGAGGGTCCGACCCGCCCACGTCTCCTCGATGGAGAACTCGCGGGCGCGCTGGTTCCCCTCGAGGGCGAACAGGTAGCCGCCGGCGAGCGCCACGACGCCGCGATCGCGCTCGACCTCCCTCGGGGTGCCGGGTGGCGCGGGCGGGAGCTCGCGGCCGTCCTCGCGATCGAGTTGGCGGACGCTGCCGTCCTCGAGCCAGACCCACACCCGATCACCGTCGAGGCTCCCGTCGGAGCAACAGCCCGGTAGGACGGTGGTCCACGTCGCCCCGTCCCCACCGAGGTAGCCGATCCCCGACCCACCCAGGACGATCAGCCCGGCCTCGTCGTGCGGCGGGAACGGGAACGCGGGTGGTGCCGGGCGCCCGGCGAGCTCGGTCACGACCCGCCCGTCGACGGCGTCGATGACCGACGTCCGGCCACGATCGAGTACCACCAGACCATCCACGGACAGGAGCATCTGCGGGATGGCCCGCAGTGGCTTGCTCCATCGTTCGGAACCGTCGACGGGATCGAGCCCGCGCATCCGGTCGAACGGGTCGAACAGCACCGGTCCGGCCGAGGTGAGCACCACACGTCGCGCGGTCGGTGACGACCAACGTGCCAGACCGGTCGCCGGATCGAGGGCCACGACCTTCGCTCCCGAGACCTGCGCCGCCGAGTCCTGCGCCGCCGAGTCCTGCGCCGCCGAGTCCTGCGCCGCCGAGTCCCCGGTCTCGACCACGACCAGCAGGTCCGCACCGATCCGCCGGGCCTGCCCGACCGTCACCGCGCCGTCGACGGTCACTGCCCACTCCAGCGCGCCGTCGTCGCGAGCGAAAGCGCTGAGCGTCCCCGGCCGGTCCACCACCAGCAGCTGCTCGTCCACCGCCGCCACACCGGCGGCGCCGAGATGCCCACCCGGGAAGGCCATCGACCGTTGCCACCCGATCACCCCCGTCGCGGCATCGACGACCGTGAGCACCCCGAGCGGGCCGCCCCCGCCACTCGGCTCGCCGATGCCCCCGTCGGCCTGGACCGTCGGTTCCTGGAACACCACGATCCGGCCGGCTTCGGCGAGTACGAGGATCGGTTGGGAAGCGCCGGAGAGCTCCGCCTGCCAGGCGATGCAGCCTTCGGTCACACAGCGCAACGGCTCGCCGCTCGGTCCCCGCATCTGCGCCTCCGCCGACGGTGGCTCGCTCGGCGCGGCGGTGGCGGCGGCCTCCTCGGGAAGCTCCACCGTGATCTCGGTCGCACCGCCCGGGCCGGAGCCCCACTCCGGCATCGAGAGCAGGGGATCCGCCCCCGTCAGGAGCCCGGCGAGCAGGACCAGCACGGGAGCCGCGACCCACGTCACCACTCGTGGCCGCCTCGGCCGCGTCATCCGCTCACCCGCGGCGAAGGCGTTCTCGCGAGCGGTCAGTGACAACCCGCACACGCCACACCACCGGGCCTCACGGCCCGCGGGGGCGTCACAGGCCGGACATGGCCGCGCCGGGTGCCGTCGCCTTCCGATGGTGACCCCCGTGGTCTTGGCGCACGCGGCGTTGCGGCCGGAGGTGGGCAGCGTAGGCGGCGGAGCTCACCCTGGTCGTGCGTGCGCTGCGCAACGGGGCGGGACGCCGGGTCGGTCGGCCGTCCCGGTTCGGTGGCGAGCTGGCACGCTGCCCCGATCCCGCGCGGCCGTCCAACCATGCCGCTGCCGGCGAACCGTGCTCGCGGAGGTGGCACATGCTGCTCGGATCGCTCGTCGAGGTGTCCCGTGACGTCGGGAGCACCCGTTCGCGCACACGCAAGATCGAGCTCCTGGCCGTCGCACTCGCGACGCTGGCGGACCACGAGCGCGACATCGGCATCGCCTACCTCGCCGGCGAGCCTCGGCAGGACCGGCTCGATCTGGGTCCGGCCGCGGTCATGGGGGTCGAGGTGCCGCCCGCCGAGACCGCGTCGCTCACCATCGCGGACGTCGATGCCTCGCTGCAGCGAATAGCCGACGTCGCTGCGGGCACGGGGTCCAGGACCCGCCGCATCGACCTGCTGGCGCAGCTGCTCAGGCGTGCCACCGCCGACGAACAGCCGTGGCTCCGGGCGCTGGTGTTGCGGGAGCTACGCCAAGGGTCGCTCGAGGGAATCTTGGTCCAGGCGATCGCCCGGACCTCCGGGGTCCCGGAAGCCGCCATCCGACGTGCCGCGATGCTCACGGGCGATCTGCGACGCACCGCCGAAGCGGCGATGACCGGGGGCGCGCAGGCCCTGGCCGCGTTCCGCCTGCAGGTCGGCGTACCGCTGCAGCCGATGCTGGCATCCACCGCGACGGACGTCGGATCGGCGTTGGACGGCCTGGGCGAGGTGGTGCTGGAGGCGAAGCTCGACGGTGCCCGTGTCCAGCTGCACCGCTCCGGTGACGCGATCCACGTCTACACCCGGAGCCTGCAGGAGATCACCCACCGGGTCCCGGAGGTCGTCGACGCGGCACGGTCGCTCGCGGTGTCCCAGGTGGTGCTCGACGGCGAGGTGATCGCGTTCGATGCCGACGGTCGTCCGCGCCCGTTCCAGGACACCATGCAACGCTTCGGCCGGGAGAACGACGCCGACGACGTGCGCGCCCGGGTGCCGCTCGAGGTGCGCTTCTTCGATGTGCTGCACCTCGACGACCGGGATGTGCTCGACGAGCCGCTCCGCATGCGCCGGGAGGTCCTACGGCGTGTCGTGCCGGAGGAGCTGCGCGTGGAGGGCATGACCGTGGCGGCCTCGGACCTCGACGCGACGACGGCTTTCGTGGCCCACGTGCTGCGGTCCGGGCACGAAGGCGCCATGGTCAAGGACCTCGATGCCCCCTACGAAGCGGGGCGTCGCGGTTCCAGCTGGCGCAAGCTCAAGCCGGTCCACACGCTCGACCTCGTCGTCCTGGCGGCCGAGTGGGGCTCGGGACGCCGTCGAGGCTGGCTCTCGAACCTGCACCTGGGCGCGCGGGCCGACGGCGGGGAGGGCTTCGTGATGCTCGGCAAGACCTTCAAGGGCCTCACGGATGCGGTGTTGACCTGGCAGACCGAGGCCCTGCTGGAGCGTGAGACCCACCGCGACGGGCACGTGGTGCACGTCCGGCCGGAACTGGTGGTCGAGGTCGCGCTGGATGGGCTGGTCCGCTCGACGCGGTACCCGGGCGGTCTGGCACTGCGCTTCGCGCGGGTCCGTGGGTACCGCTCGGACAAGACCCCGGACGAGGCCGATCCGCTCGCTGCCGCACAGGCGATCCACCGGGGCGAGCGGCTACCTCTCGGCTGATGGTCGGCGGGGCGGTCCCGGCGCCTCGTCGGTGATCCGGTGACATGCCATCGAAGGTCCAGGGTGGGTCGACCGGACCCGGGCGGGTGGCCCCTACCGTTGCGAGATCGAGCGAGCGCGGGGTCGCGCAGCCGGATCGGCCGCAGCCCTCCGCTCCGTGCCAGGACGCGCGGGGACCACACCGGCACCACCGAGGTGGTCATCCCTGCCGCCGCAGCGACCCGGACCGTCGCTCTCGCGCAGACGGTCATCGGCTCGCTCGCCACGACTCCGACCATCCCCCGAACCGGGCGATCCCCGGTCAGGCCAGAGAGGCCCCACCATGAACAACGACAGCAACGAGATGAACCGACAGCTCGCGATCCTCGAGGCATTGCGTGAACTGACCTACCGGGTCGATCACGCCGGCAAGGGCTTCGCACGGACCGAGCCCCGGCACCGGGCCCCGGTCGAGCACCCGACCGCCCGCCGTGACGAGGACCTCGCCACCGTCTGATCCCGAGCACGACCCGGGTGGGATCCGTACCGGATCCCACCCGTCGTGTGTTCAGCCGAAGCGCCCGGTGATGTAGGCCTCGGTCCGTGAGTCGGACGCGTTGGTGAAGATGGTCTCGGTGTCGTCCATCTCGACCAATGTGCCGGTCCGCTCACCGCGCTCGTCATCGACGTCGACGGTGAAGAAGGCCGTCAGGTCGGAGACGCGAGCGGCCTGCTGCATGTTGTGGGTCACGATGACGATCGTGTAGTCCTTCGTCATCTCTTTCATCAGATCCTCGATACGCAGCGTCGCGACCGGATCCAGCGCCGAGCACGGTTCGTCCATCAGGATGATGTCCGGGCTGGTGGCGATGGCACGGGCGATACACAGACGCTGCTGCTGGCCGCCGGAGAGCGACAGGCCGCTGGAGTTCAGCTTGTCCTTCACCTCGTCCCAGAGCGCCGCTTGGCGTAGGCATCTCTCGACGAGGTCGTCCAGGTCCTTCTTCATCCCGTTCAGACGTGGACCGAAGGTGACGTTGTCGTAGATCGACTTCGGGAACGGGTTGGGTTTCTGGAACACCATGCCGATGCGGCGCCGTACCTCGACCGGATCGATCCCGTCGGCATAGATGTTCTCGCCGTTGTAGGTGATCGCGCCGCTGACGGACGCCGTGGGTACCAGGTCGTTCATCCGGTTCAGCGTGCGCAGCAAGGTGGACTTCCCACAGCCGCTCGGACCGATGAGTGCGGTGATCTCGTTGCGCGGCACCTCGAAGGACACGTCCCGCACGGCCGTGAAGCTCCCGTACTTGACGGTGACGTCCTCCAGCGAGACGTGCACCCCATTGTGCGCCGGCCGCTTCTTGTATCCGGGATCGGTGTGAAGCCCCGTCCGCTCGCCGACCTGACCGGGTTCGGTCCCGGCATCCGGCGTGGTGGTCACCGTTGGCTTGTCCATCATCGCTCCATACTCGTGCTCGCGTTCGTGGGGAGTAGCCGGGCGTGCGGGTCGAGAGTGAGCACGCTGAGGGTGCCGACATGATGCAGGAGCGAGGTGTACGGAACGTGAACGCCCGGAGGCCCGGCGGCGACGCTTGGCGACGCTTGGCGACGTCGAGCGCATCAGACCTGGCTCTTGCGGGCGACGAAGCGGGCGACGATCGACAGGATCAAGACGATGGCGATCAGGGTGAAACCCCCGGCCCAGGCCCGGTCGATGCCCGCTTGGAAGGGCTGGTTGAACCCGTCGACCATCAGCAGGCCGACGTCGGCCTGGGGGCGCCCCCAGAGCGAGCCGATGACCTCGCGTGCGCCCAGCGCCGTGAGGATCAGCGGGGCGGTCTCACCGGCCCCCCGGGCCACGGCCAGGATCGCGCCGGTGGTGATGCCCGGCGCGGCCGCCGGCAGGGTGACGCGCAGCGCGGTCTGCCAACGACGGGCGCCCAGTCCGTAGCTCGCGTTCTTGAGGTCCTCCGGAACCAGGCGCAACATCTCCTCGGTCGATCGGACCACGATCGGGAGCATCAAGATGCCGAGCGCCGTCGCGCCCGCCAGGGTCCCGAACCCGAGCCCGAGACCACCGGCGCCGCTGACCAGCAGGGCGTACACCGCGAGCCCGACGAACACCGACGGGGTTCCGGTCATCACGTCGGTGAAGAACCGGACGATGTTCGCGTACGCGCCCCCGCCGTATTCCGTGAGGTAGATCGCGGCCAGGATGCCGAGGGGGATCGTCACGAGGGCGGCGATACCCGTCATGTACAGGGTCCCGACGATGCCGTGGAGGTAGCCGCCGCCCTCTTCCCGGTACGACAGCGGCTCGACCTGGGTGATGAACTCCAGGGACAGCGCGGGGAGCGCGTTGATGAACACCTGCCACAGCAGCAGCACCAGGGGGATGATCGCGGCGAGGACCGTCAGCCCGAGGACCACGGTCATCACCCGCGAGACGAGCTCACGACGGCGGACGTTCGGGGTCTTCTCGGACAGACTCGGTCGATCCGCGGGTGAGGATGGCCGGACCGGGGTCTCGACACTCATAGGGCGGCATCTCCTGCGAACCGGCCGGCCCGGTGGACGATCAACCGGGCGAGGACGTTCACGATCATGGTGATGAAGAACAGGGCGACACCGATCGCGAGCAGCGCCCAGATGCCTTCCGGCGCGCTGTCGGCGAAGGTGTTGACGATCACGGAGGTCATCGCGTCACCGCCGAAGAACAGCTGTGGCGCCCAGCGTTGACTGGAGCCGATCAGGTAGGCGATCGCGATGGTCTCACCGAGTGCCCGGCCCAAGCCGAGCATGGTCCCCCCGACGATGCCGGCGAAGCTGCGCGGGACGATGACGTGTCGCATCACCTCCCACCTGGTGGCCCCCATGGCGTATGCGGCGTTCACCTCGTCGCGAGGCACCTGAGCGAACGCTTCGCGACAGATGGCGGTGATGATCGGCAGGATCATGATCGCCAGGATGTTCGCCGCCGACCAGTAGCTCGAGAGCAGCACCGGTGGTCCGAAGAAGCGGAGGTTGCCCAGTGGGCTGTCGGCGATGAACTGGCCGATGGGTGCCCAGATCTGCAGGCGGAAGAAGTAGATGCCCACCAGCGCGTAGACGACGCTCGGCACCATCGCCAGCAGGTCGACCGTCGAGGCCAGGGTCTTCCTGAGCCCCGATGGCGCGATCTCGTTGGTGAACAGCGCGATGCCGATGGCGAGTGGCACCGCGAACAGCAGGGCCACGAACGAGATCTTGAGCGTGCCGTAGATGAACGGGAACGCGCCATAGGTACCGGTCACCTCCGACCGCGACGATCCCGAGTCCCACTCCGTCCCCGAGAGGAAGCCCCAGATGCCCATCGCGTCGAAGACGGGCCACGCGTCGATCGTCGTGCGGATGATCATGGCCGCCAGCACGACCAGCACGCTCGTCGCACTCACGAGGACCACGGCACGGAACATTGGGTCGGCGCGCCGACCTCTGGACGTGCCTTGCAGGCCGGACGGGGGATCCGTCTGTGTGGCTGTGGCCACCCTGTCTCCTTCTCCAGTCAGGACCCACGGACGGCCTCACCGCGGTGAGCGGTGAGGCCGTGGCCGTGATCGCGGTCAGTTGGCGCTGTTGATCCGGTCGATCTGGTCGAGGACGGCCTGCTCGAACTCGCCGGTCACCGGGGCGTAGAACAGGTCGCGCGCGAGGTCGTCACCTTCGGTCACTGCCCAGGAGAAGAACTCACGGAGCGATTCGGCGACGTCGTCGTCGTAGCCGCATTCCCAGGCGAGGATCCAGTGGGCCCCGACGATCGGGAAGCCCTCACCGCCCACACCCAGCACGGCGAAGCGCTGGTCCTGCGGGATGTCGTCGATGATCTCGCTCGGCCCGGCGGAGATCGAGTCCAAGGTCGGCTCGATCACGTTGCCGTCGGCGTTGACCATCGCGGCGGTCGAGATGTCGTTCTCGACCGCGTAGGCGTAGGAGAGGTAGCCGACCGCCCCCGGTTGCTGCTGGGTCTCGGCGGCGACGCCTTCGTTGCCGTTGCCGCCGATGGTCCCTGCGGCCCACTGCACCTCGGTGCCGAAGCCGAGGTCCCAGTTGCTGGCCGCGTCATCGAGGTACTGGGTGAAGATGTTGGTGGTTCCCGAGCCGTCGGAACGGTGCACCGCGACCAGGTTGGTGTCCGGGAGTTCCACGTCGGGGTTCAGCTCGGCGATGGCCGGGTCGTCCCACGAGGTGATCTCGACGTTGTAGATGCCGGCGACGGCGTCCGCATCGAGGATCAGGCTCTCCTGACCGGCGGCCTCGAGCGCAGCATCGAGGTCGGGGTCGTTGTAGGACACGACGACCGAACCGAACGCGTCGACGAAGTGGATCGGGTCGCAGCCGCGGATCTCCTGCGCTTCGGCCAGCGCCTCGTCGGTCAGGAACGCTTCGGACGAGCCGAAGTCGACGTTCTCCGAGAGGAACTGCTCGATGCCACCACCGGAGCCGATGGACTGGTAGTTGACGTTGATGCCGGGCTCGTTGTCACGGATCCACTCGAGCATCAGCGGCGTGATGAAGGTCGCGCCGGCACCGAGCAGGTCGGCCGACTCGGCGTCCACGCCGACCTGCTCATCCTCGTCGAGCAGCGTGGGTTCTGCCGCCTCGTCCTCGGCATCGTCTTCAGCCGATTCGGTGGCGGTGTCGGTGTCGGTCTGTGCGGTGGGGTCACCGGCGTCGTCGTCGCCACCGCCGCATGCCGCAGCGACGAGGGAAACGGCCAGCAGCGATGCCGCGGCCTTCCGGGAAAAGTTGCGCATGTGCGTTCGACTCCTGTGGTCGAGCGGGGGACGCCGAGCGCGGTTCATCTCGACGTGGGGGACGCTACGGAGCGCGGGTGACGGCGAACCTCGCACAACGCCAACGGAAGGTGAACGGTTGGTGCGTCCGTTCACCTTTGGGCCGACCCTGACCTCCGGACCCCCTCCCCGGACCCCCTCCCCCGGCTCACGTCGACGCCATAGGCCGAGCGCTGGGGTGAACGAAGCGCCGTTCAGTCGCTTCGGCCGGGTGGCCCGGCACGCTCTGCACGGACCACCCGGGCCCTCTCCCTGCCTGCGCCGTTCCTGTTCGCTCCATGTCACACCCTCCTGCTCGGGTGGTCACAGGTTCGTAGGCGACGCACACCGTTGAGGCCCGGCCGAGTACCGACCGAGAGCCGGCGCGGCCGTTGCTACCACGAGGTCCAGGCGGAGCCAGGACGAGACGATGAGGAGCGGCGATGAGCGGAACAGATCCTGAGGCGACGGACACATGCAAGGAGGTCGGCTGCCCCAAACCCGTCACCACCCGCGGGTGGTGCGGGATGCACTACAAGCGATGGCTTCGTACGGGCAGCACCATCCGCGGCGCCCGACCGGAGCGCTGCGCCGTGGACGGCTGCGATCGCCAGGCCAAGAGTCGGGGGTGGTGCCACGGTCACTACCAACGCTGGCATCGGACCGGGAGGGTCGAGGACGCGGTACCCATCGGTCGGCGCCGCCAGCATCCTGTGTGCGGGGTGCCGGACTGCGACCGCGACACCTACGCGAAGGAACTGTGCAACACCCACTACCGGCGGTTGCTGAACACCGGGGACGCCCGCCCCGACGACCCGATCCGGATCGTGACCGGCGAAGGATGGATCAGCCACGGCTACTGGTGTGTGCCGGTCGCCGCCGGGGAGCGATGGTTGGTCGGCGGCGAGACCCAGATCGGTGAGCATCGACTCGTGATGGCCCGCCAACTCGGCCGGCCGCTCGAGGAGGACGAGGTCATCCATCACCTCAACGGCGATCGCACGGACAATCGTCTCTCGAACCTCGAACTCTGGTCCATCTCCCACCCGATGGGCCAGCGGGTACAGGACAAGGTGCGCTTCGCAATCAGACTGTTGGAACTCTACGCACCTGAGCATCTACGCGCCGATGATGCCCCAGATCTGACATAGATGAAGATCAGGCAGAAACCGGCGAGCACGACGAAGGCCCCGAGCGTTGGCTCGGGGCCTTCGTCGTTCTACTTGCAACAGTTGCGTGTGCACGTACCCCCGAAGGGATTTGAACCCTCGTTACCGCCGTGAGAGGGCGGCGTCCTCGGCCGCTAGACGACGGGGGCCGGTGTGTTGCAGCCCGCCCGGAAGCGGGTCCGTAGAGCCTAACCGAGGTCGGCTCCGGGGTCGAACCGAGGCTCGCGCCTCGCATCGACCAGCTCGGGGGGAAGGACTCGAACCCTCAATAACTGGACCAGAACCAGTCGTGTTACCGATTACACCACCCCCGAAAGGTGGACGAGTCCGCGGGCGTGGGAGCGTCGACCGGTGGTGCTGGAGGATGCGTCTGCCCGAACGCCGACTCGCGACCGCGAAGAGTACGGGGGCGTGCCACCACATGCAACGTGACCACCCGCGTGCCCGGATCCGCGGTGCTGCGAAAGCCGCCTTCAGCCGGCCTCGGCACGGGCTCGTCT